>WBZO01001631.1_pt1 | contig 33611 bp, 28 predicted proteins | sample 5204261 | NCBI WGS metagenome assembly WBZO01 (sample SAMN12412400, study PRJNA552823) | activated sludge metagenome | isolation source: activated sludge from anammox sidestream of wastewater treatment plant... | place: USA: North Carolina | collected 2017-09
GGTCGCGCCGTCCACGCGCTCCGCGTTCATCCGTTTTCAGTATAGACGCGCTGGGGGGGCGGGAAGGTCGGGAGGGGCGGGAAGGTCGGGAGGGGCGGGAAGGTCTGGAAGGTCTGGAAGGCAGATAGGGAAAGGCGGGAGGACCGCGTGATCTTTGTGGAGCCCACAGCCTATAGCCCGGAGCCTAGAGCCCATGAGACCCGACCGAAGCCGGGCGCCACATGTCTTCAGACCTGCCGAAAACCGATCCCGCTCGTATAATTTTTCGGGAAGGCAGGACCATCTTATGAACGCACGCCTCAGGATCGCCGCGCTCTTCGTCGCGCTCGCCGGCGCCGGTCTGCTCGCCGGACAGGCCCCCTCGCAGCCGAATCAGCCTCCTGCGCAGGAGCCCGCGCCCGGGCCGACGTTCAAGGCGCAGGTCGAGTACGTCGAGGTCGATGCCGTCGTCACCGATCAGCAGGGCACCTTCATCCGGAACCTGGCGAAGGACGACTTCCAGGTCTTCGAGGACGGCAAGCCGCAGACGATTTCCGCGTTCTCGGTGGTCGACATCCCGATCGAGCGGGGCGATCGGCCGCTGTTCGCCAGCCGGCCGCTCGAGCCTGACGTGCAGTCGAACGAACGGCCGTTCGACGGGCGGGTCTACGTGATGATCCTCGACGATCTCCACGTCGACGCGCTGCGGTCGCAGCGGGTGAAGCAGGCCGCGCGGCAGTTCATCGAGCGCAACCTCGGGGCCAACGACCTGATGGCGGTGATCTTCACCGGCGGCCGCGCCGACGCGGCGCAGGAGTTCACGAGCAACAAGCGGCTGCTGCTGAACGCCGTCGATCGCTTCATGGGACGCAAGCTGCCGTCGCCGACGATCTCGCGCAACGAGCAGTACTTCCGTCAGCTCGACGCGCCGATCCAGGACTCGCGGATCCCGGACGAGTACGAGATCGAGCGCGGGCACAACGCGCAGTCGATGCTGTCGACGCTGCGTCAGGTCGCCGACTGGTTCGGTGGCGTGCGCGGCCGCCGCAAGACGATGCTCTGGTTCAGCGAGGGGATCGACTACGACGTCACCGACATCATCCGGCAGTACGACGCGCCGGCGAGCGCCGCCAGCGCGATCCTGCAGGACATCCGCGACACCGTGGCGGCAACGGCGCGGTCCAACGTCAGCATCTACGGCATCGATCCCCGCGGCCTGGCCGACGTGGCGGACGACACGATCGCGGTCGGGTCGTTCGCCGATCAGAACGATTCGTCCGCGGGTATCGGCATCGGTTCGCTGAACAACGAGCTGCGGCTGTCGCAGGACACGCTGCGCCAGATCTCGGAGGACAGCGGCGGCTTCGCGGCGGTCAACCGGAACGACACGACCGCGGCCTTCGACCGGATCGTGCGCGACAACAGCTCGTACTACGTCCTCGCGTACTATCCGCCGTCGACCAAGACCGACGGCAAGTTCCACCGCATCGAGGTGAAGGTCAATCGTCCCGGCGTCACCGTGCGCGCCAGGCGCGGCTACGCCGCCCCGCGCGGGAAGCCGCAGAAGAAGAACACGAAGACCGGCGGCATGCCCGAGGAGATGTTCGAAGCGATCAACAGCCCGCTGCAGGTGAGCGGGCTCACGATGCGCCTCTTCGCGGCCCCCTTCAAGGGGCCTCGTCCGAACGCCTCGGTGCTCGTGGGCATCGAGCTGAACGGCCGCGACCTGAGCCTCGCGCCCAACAGCAAGGTCGACATCTCCTTCATGGCGGTCGACAACAAGTCGAAGATCTTCGGCGCGCGCAACGACTCGCTGACGCTGAACCTGCGCCCCGAGAGCCGGACGCGCGTCGAGCAGACGGGGGTCCGGGTGCTGAACCGGATCGATCTGCCCGTCGGACGCTACCAGCTCCGTGCCGCGGCGCGCGATTCGCAGAAGAACGTGATCGGTTCGGTCGTCTACGACCTCGAGATCCCGGACTTCTACAAGGATCCGATCGCGATGAGCGGCCTGACGATGACGTCGCTCGCCGGCGCGGCGCTGATGACGGCGCGTCCCGACGATCAGCTCAAGGCGGTGCTGCCGGCGCCGCCCGTCGCGCTGCGCGCCTTCCCGCAGAACGACGAGATCGCGCTCTTCGCCGAGATCTACGACAACTCCGGCAAGACGCCGCACAAGGTCGACATCGTCACCTCGGTGCTGACCGACGAGGGGCGCACCGTCTTCAAGAACGAGGACGAGCGCGACTCGAGCGAGCTCCAGGGCGCGAGCGGCGGGTACGGCTACACGACCCGCGTGCCGCTCTCCGAGCTGGCGCCGGGCGATTACGTGTTGAGCATGGAGGCGCGGTCGCGGCTCGGCAACGACACCGTCACGAACCGCCAGGTCCGCATTCGCATCGTGCCGGCCGTCCGCGGCCCGCAGCCGTGACGAACCGGCGGCGTTCCCGCGGTGCCCGCCGACTACGCATTTTGAGCTAGCGTCGCGCTGGAACTGCACGTGACGGCACACGTGCGGACTAGCCTATTTAAGGGACCCATACGGGGCGCCGATTACGCGGTCACTGCCACTGATGTTTTTCGAGGAGCGGTGATCGTAATGGCGGATCTGACCGAGTTAGGACTGAAGAGACCCGAGGGACCATCCCCCCCGCAGACCGCTGCGCAGCAGGGAGGCGGCCAGGTGGAACCGTTCGTCGACCGGCGTCCCGACGCCCTTGCGCACTTTCTCGATCGTCTGATCGAGTGCCTGTCGCTGTTCGCCCCCGAGTCCGAGGTGGGCGAGCTCGAGGCCTTCCGCGCGCGGCTCGCGGAGTACCGGCGGGTCGTCACCGATCCGCACCGGCGCGCCGAGCTGCCGAAGATGATCGAGGTCTGCCTCCAGACGTGCCGCGCGTACCTCGAAGGATCGCGCACGTACCACTCGGAGCGGGAGAAGGAGCTCACCGAGGTCATCACGATCCTGCGCGACGCCGCCAAGCTGTCGGTGGGCGATTCCGCGGAGTTCCACGCGCAGGTGATCGCCAGCTCCGACCGCTTCATCGCGATCTCGCAGCTCGAGAACATCCGCGACCTGCGCAGGCGCATGGGCGAGGAGGTCGACACGCTCAAGCGCGCCGTCGAGGAGAAGCAGCGGCGCGACGAGCTGGCGTACGCGCAGCTGACGACCCGCGTCGAGATGCTCCAGAAGAAGCTCGCCGAGATGGAGGTCGAGGTCACCGTCGACCCGCTCACGAGCATCGGCAACCGCCGGCGGTTCGACATGGCGCTCGCGCGCATGGTGAGCCAGGCGCAGCAGGCGGAGACGCCGCTCTCGCTGGCGATGATCGACGTCGATCACTTCAAGCAGATCAACGACACGCACGGCCATCCGATTGGCGACCGCGTGCTCGTGTGCGTCGCCCAGGCGCTGTCGAAGGCGGTACGCCAGACCGACGTCGTCGCGCGGTACGGCGGAGAGGAGTTCGCGGTGCTCCTGGCCAACGCCAGCGCGTCGGAGGTCGAGGGGCGGCTGAAGCAGCTGCTCGCCGATATCGGGAACAGCGCCTACGAGTACGACGTGCTCGGACGGAAGGAACGGGTGCGCTTCACGGTCAGCTGCGGGCTCGCCGACCTCGCACCGAACGAGTCTCAGGACGATCTCGTGAAACGCGCCGACGAGGCGCTGTACGAAGCGAAGAAGAAGGGGCGCAACCGGGTCGTCAGCCGCAGGCGGTCGCTCATCGGCCGCGTGCTCGCCTGGAGCTGAAACGAGAAAAGGCCGGGACATCCGTCCCGGCCTTTCGTCTGTCTGACCGACCGACGCGCGCCTACTTCTTCGCAGCCGTATCGGCCGCCGGCGCGTCGAGCGACTTCACCTTGGTCGGCTTCACGGTGCCGTTGGCGTGCGTGAAGTTCCAGTTGTTCGACTTCATCTTCGCGCTGTACGGTGTCTCGATCGTGATCGTCTGCACCTCACCAGGCTGCAGCAGGCCGTTGATGACGCCACGGCCGCCGGCGACGATCGCCCCGGCCCCGTCGTACCAGGTCTCCGCGACCATCAGGCGGGCGATCGGGGTCTCGGAGGCGTTCTTCACCTTGATCTGCGTCTGGACGATGTTCTTGCCCGGGATCGGCTTGGTCACCGGCTGGGTGAACTCGATCTGCGCCTCGCCCTTGAGGGGCGGGACGATTTTCTTGCCGGCCAGCACCGGCTGCAGACGCGTGGACTGAGCCGAGACCACGGCGCCGGCCAACATCGTGGTGCTGATGAGCGTCGCGGCGACGGCAGCATGCACGCGATTCATGTTTCTCCTCCAGTTATCGGTCGGTCAAAGAGACGAGTGGGCGATTATACCAGCACTCTCCTTACATTTCGCCGTTCCAGTCTTCGGGCTCGGCGTTGACGGTCCGGACGATCTCCATGTGCCACTTCCCGCCGCCCCACGGCTCGATCACTTCGGTCGCCACGACGTCGACGAGCAGCTCGGAAAACAGCCGCCCCTCGGGATCGCCTTCCAGGTGATAGGCCGGGTCGTCCCACCCGAAGTTCGGGTACAGCATCAGCGTCAGGAACAGATCGTACCCGTCGTCGACGACGATCAGCTGGCCGCAGGGACGTTTGAGCGTCGAGTGGTAGATCAAGTACTTCTCGGCGCTGTGCGCGCGGATGTAGCGCTTGAGGGCGAACTCCCGGGCGACGATCTCCTCGACGGCGATCTTCTTGTCCCAGCAGTCGCGGCAGTACTTCTCCTCGCCGCGGGGCTCGGACACTTCCTTGGCGCCGCAGAGCGCGCACCGCGCCTTCACGACCGTCTTGCGTGGCATCGCTTCAGTTTAGCAAATCAGCGTTGACGATCCCTGGCCGTCGGGTCTGAAGACGCGATGTTCTCGTACGGAGGGCCGGTCTTCAGACCCGGCCGCCGCGAAGCCGAGTCGTACGTAGGGGCCGGTCTTCAGACCCGGCCGTCGCGAAGCCGAGTCGTACGTAGGGGCCGGTCTTCAGACCCGGCCGTCGCGAAGCCGAGTCGTACGTAGGGGCCGGGTCTTCAGACCCGGCCCGCATCGTGGCCCCTTCGCTCGAGCGCCGGCGCGTACATCCGCTCGACGTATTCCTTCACCATCCGCCGCGCGGAGAACCGCGGCGCCACCGTGCGGATCGACTCCTTGACGACCGCGAGCCAGCGGTGAGACACGCCGTCGGTGTCCCGGTCGTAGTAGGCCGGGACGATCTGCTCCTCGAGCAGCGTGTAGAGGGCCGCCGCGTCGGCGGCATCGATCTCGTCGTAGTTGTCGCCCGTGGCACCGCTGTCGATGAGCCACCCGTTCTCCGAGTTGTAGCCTTCGGCCCACCAGCCGTCGCCGATGCTCAGGTGCGGCACGCCGTTGATCGCCGCCTTCATGCCGCTGGTGCCGCTCGCCTCGAGCGGCTTGCGCGGGTTGTTGAGCCACACGTCGCAGCCCTGCACGAGGAAGTGCGCGACGTGCAGATCGTAGTCGTCCACGAAGGCGATGCGGCCGCCGAAGAGCGGATCGAGCGCGCGACGGTAGACGCGCTGCAGGTGGTGCTTCCCGGTCTCGTCGGCGGGATGCGACTTGCCGGCGAAGATGATCTGCACCGGCCGCTCGGCCGAGGAGAGGATCCGCGCCAGCCGCTCCGCGTCGTGGAAGATGAGCTCGGGGCGCTTGTACCCGGTGAACCGCCTCGCAAATCCGATCGTCAGCGCCTCGGGCTCGAGCAGCGTTCCGGCGGCGACGACGCGCGGGGTGCCGACACGTTCGATCGTCCAGCGCTGGCGCGCCCGCTCGCGGACGAACGTGAACAGGTACCGGCGCAGGTTCCTGCGAACGGCCCACAGTTCCTCGTCCGGAATCGCGAGGATCGCGTCCCACTGTGCCGGGTCGTCCTGGCGATCGCGCCAGTCGGCGCCGAGATGCCGCGCGAACAGGTCGGCCATGTCGGCGGCAATCCAGGTCGGGACGTGCACGCCGTTGGTGACGTAGCCGACCGGCACCTGGTCCTCGCCGAGCTCGGGCCACATCGGATGCCACATCGATCGCGTCACGCGCGCGTGCAGCTCGCTGACGGCGTTCACCTCTCCGGAGGAACGCAGCGCGAGCGCGGTCATGTTGAACTGCGGACCGCCGCCGTTGTCGTACGAGCCGAGCGCGAGGAAGCGATCGCGGTGGGCGCCGAGCGTGCCCCACGCGCCGGCGAGGTGTTTCTCCACCAGGTAGAACGCGAACGCGTCGTGGCCCGCGGGCACCGGCGTGTGCGTCGTGAAGATCGTCGTGCTGCGGATCTGCTCGAGCGCATCGTCGAACGACGAGCCCTCCTCGATCAGATCCCGGATGCGCTGCAGGACGACGAAGCCGGCGTGGCCTTCGTTGAGATGGAAGACGCCCGGCGTCGAGCCGAGCGCCTTGAGCGTGCGCACGCCGCCGATGCCGAGGATGATCTCCTGCTGGATGCGCGTCTCGCGATCGCCGCCGTACAGGCGCGCCGACAGCTCGCGGTCCCACGGGGCGTTCTCCTCGAGGTCGGTGTCGAGCAGGTACAGTTTCACGCGCCCCGCGCGGACGCGCCAGACCTGCACGAGCACGCTGCGATCGCCGATCGGCACGGCGGTGACGAGCGGGTTGCCGTCCGGGGCCGTCGCCTTTTCAATCGCGACGTCGGCCCAGTTCATCCGCTCGTAGCTCTCTTCCTGCCACCCTTCCGCCGACACCTGCTGGTGGAAGTACCCCTGCGGGTACATGAAGCCGATGCCGATGAGCGGTACGCCGAGATCGCTCGCTTCCTTGCAGTGATCGCCGGCGAGCACGCCGAGGCCGCCGGCGTAGATCGGCAGCGACTGGTGCAGCGCGAACTCCGCCGAGAAGTACGCGATCGACTGGCCCTGCAGGTGGGGATACCTGTTCGTCCACCAGGTGTTGCGTGCCGCGCGCGCCGCCTCGAGATTCGCAATCGCGGCATCGTAGTTGGCCAGGAGCTTCGGGTCCTTCGCGGCAGCTTCGAGCTTCTCCTGCGAAATGACCCAGAGCATCCGGACCGGGTTGTGCGCCGTGTGGCGCCACAACGTGTAGTCGAGCTGTCGGAATACCTCGCGCGCTTCGGGATTCCAGCTCCACCAGAGATCGACGGCGAGCTGATCGAGACGGTTGATGCGTTCGGGAAGCGGCGGACGATCGACGTAACGGTTCATGCTGGGCATGCATCGTAGTAAGGGAACATGCGAGCGTCAAACGTCGCGTCCGGAGCGGACGCGCCCGTCGCTCGCCTGGCGCTGCTAGAATGACGGCACGTGCGATCGCACCTGGTCATTCGCGCCCTGGTCGTCGCGCTGCTGCTCGTCGGGCGCAGCGCGGCGGCGCAGGAGCCGCCTCCGCGTATCGGTCCGTTCGTCGTCGACCTGCACGGCACCGTTCCCCGCTTTCCTTCCGACGACGAACAGCTCGCGGGCAGCCGCGGGCTGCTGGTCAACGAGCTGCCCGGCATGGGGCTGGGGCTGCACGGCGGTGCGCACGTATACATCGCGAAGTGGAAGGCGGTCACCTTCGGTCTCGGCGCCGACTTCACGCTGGCCCGCGCCCACCAGAACGCTCCGCAGCTGCAGGAGGAGGTCTTCGCGCGGGCCGTGACGGAGCGGTTCACGCACGTGGCACCGCAGCTGTCGTTCAACTTCGGCGACGGCGACGGCTGGAGCTACATCAGCGGCGGCATCGGCACCTCCACCTGGTCGCTCGTCCCCGACGGGCAGCGCGCCCGCGACCCCGACGTCGAGCGGCTGAAGACCATCAACTACGGCGGCGGTGCGCGCTGGTTCATCAAGCGCCACCTCGCGTTCAGTTTCGACATCCGGTTCTACGCCATCGACCCCGGCACGCCGCTCCTCGACCTGCCCGGCGGTCCCCGGACGACGCTGCTCATCATGGGCGCCGGGATCTCCGTCAAGTAGATCGTGCCTGCCGGCCGGCCGGTCGAGTTGGAACGTCTGCTTCGTTACTCGCGTAGAAGTATGTAGATGGGCTGGCAACGGCCATCCGCGGGCACGGGAACCCGCACGGTACGACTGGCGGGCGCCGCACTGGTGTCCGTGGTCGCGAGCGGGGCGGCGATGTACCTGCTGTTGCCGCTCGTCGTCCAGGCGCTGGTACGGGCGCTGACGCTGACGGTCAACGGCTGCGTGTGGCTGGCGGCGTCGATGAGCGCCGGTACCGATCCCTGGACCATTGCCCGTGCGGTGGGCCTGGCCGCCGCCGACATGCTCGTCACGCGCGAAGCGTCGGGCGTGCTCGTCGCGCTGGCTCTCGTCGGCGCGCTGGCGTTCTACTGGCTGCAGCGACTGCTCGGGGCTGATGAGGAGTCTTCGCGATGAGTCGGATCATGAGAATCGGCGTGCTCCTGTCGCTTGCCGTCCTGTGCGCTCCGCCGATCCTGTCGGCACAGGAACGGGGAGACGCGGCGCTCCGGCGCGACGTGGAACGCCGCTTCGAGGTGCTGCCGCTGCGTGACGGCATCGCGCTGCGGCCGCGCGGCGCGAGCCCGGTGCGTTCGATCGAGGTTGCCGGCGGCACGATCGCGATCGACGGCCAGCCGGCGACCGGCGCGGAGATCCGATCGAAGCTCGGCGCCGACGCCGATCTCGTGCTGCAGCTCTCGTATCTGTCCGATACCGCGCGCCGCGCGCTCTTCTCCGGCCAGCCTGGGACGCCGGCCGCCCCCTCCGTTCCGTCGCCCTCCGCACCGGCTACACCAGACATCGCCCCTCCCGCCCAGCCGACGGCACCGCCGTCATCGTCGCGTCCTCGCCGTTCCGGACGCCGAAACGGCGATCAGGTGCGCATCGGCCGCGACGTCACGGTCGACGAGGGCGAAGTGATTTCCGGCGATGTCGTCGCGGTCGGAGGGGCGGTCCGCGTGTTCGGTGACGTGGAGGGTGACGTGGTCGCCGTCGGCGGCAGCGTCACGCTGGGACCGCGCGCGCGCGTCGAGGGCGACGTGAGCGTCGTCGGCGGACAGTTGAACCGGGACCCGGGCGCGCAGGTGAGCGGCAGGGCGCAGGAAGTGACGCTCGGCGGGTTCGAGCTCGATCGCTGGCAGTGGCGGCGCGGCCTGCCGTGGGCCGGTTCGATGCTCGGCTCGGCGTTCGCGTTCGTCGGCACGATTGCCCGTGTCGCCGTGCTCTGCCTGCTCGCCGCCCTCGTCCTGCTCTTCGGACGTGACCACGCCGAGCGGGCGGGCGCGATGGCGGTCGGCGCCGCGCTGAAGTCGGGCGCCATCGGCCTGCTCGCGCAGGTCCTCTTCCTGCCGCTCCTCATCATCACGGTCGTCGTGCTGGTCGTGACGATCGTCGGCATTCCGCTGCTGCTGCTCCTGCCGTTCGCGATCCTGGCGCTGGCGATCGTCGGCCTGATCGGCTTCACCGGCATCGCGCAGCGGATCGGGCTCTTCATGACCGCACGGCTTGGATGGTCGTCCGACAACGTCTACGTCGTGACGATCATCGGGGTGCTCGCGCTGATGCTGCCGGTGCTGCTGGCGCGTCTGGTGAGTCTGGGTGGGGGCGTGCTGTTCCCGCTAGCGCTGGTCCTGGGGGCCGCCGGGTTCATCATCGAGTACCTGGCGTGGACCGTCGGCTTCGGCGCGGTGGCGCTGACGCGGTTCAATAAAGGTGTAAAGGTCTAAAGGTGTAAAGGTGCAAAGGAAAGGTGTAAAGGTGTAAAGGCCGTTTGCACCTTTACACCTTTCCCCCTTTACACCTTGAGTCGTTACGTCTTCACTTCTTCGCCATCGCCATCGGCGTTTTCAGCTCGCCCAGCTTCGCGGCCATGTCCTGCGCCGAGGTCGCCAGACGGCTCGCGACGTCCTTGTCGATCGCCTGGATGCGCCCGTCCTTGCCGATGTAGAAGGTCCAGCGATTGGCGAACCCGCGCTCGGTGAGCACGCCGTAGGCCTTCGCCGTTTCCTTCGTCGGATCGCTCAGGAGCGGGAAGTCGGCATTGTGCGCTTCGGCGAACGCCTTGTTGCCCTGCGCGCCGTCGAGCGCGTCGACGCTGGCCATGAAGTACGTCACGTCGTACTTCTTGATGAGATGACCGTTCTCCGCGAGCGACTTGCACTCGATCGTGCAGCCCTGCGTGAACGCCTTCGGGAACCAGGCGAGGACGACCGCCTGCTTGCCCTTGAAATCCGACAGCTTGTAGGTCTTCCCGTCTGTCGCCTGCAGCGTGAAGTCGGGCGCCGGGTCGCCCACCTTCAGCTCGGCTGCCTGTGCCGGCATTGCCGCCAGCCCGGCCGCCACCACCATCGCAAATACCAGTGCCTTCATCGCTCCTCCTGAGACCCGAATCTTACATCCGCCGCACTCTGGACGCTCACACCGCGACGGAGGATCCCGGCTCCCAGGCCTTTGCGCGCTCGACCGCGGCAGACCAGCGCTGCCGCAGCGCGCGCGCCTGATCCGGTGCCAGCCTCGGCTCGAATCGGCGGTCGGCCCGCCACTGTCCGGTCACGTCGTCGACCGACCGCCAGTATCCGACGCCGAGCCCGGCGAGATAGGCGGCGCCGAGCGCCGTGGTCTCGGTGATTGCCGGGCGCACGACCGGCACGCCGAGCAGGTCGGCCTGCATCTGCATCAGCGTGTCGTTGGCGGCGGCGCCGCCGTCGACGCGCAGCTCGCGGGCGGAGATGCCGCAGTCGGCCCCCATCGCGTCGAGCAGGTCGGCCACCTGGAACGCGATGCTCTCGAGCGCGGCGCGCGCGATGTGGCCGACGGTCGTCCCCCGCGTGATGCCGACGATCGCCCCGCGCGCGAAGGGATCCCAGTGCGGCGCGCCGAGCCCGGCAAACGCCGGCACGAGATAGACGCCGCCGTTGTCGGGGACCGACAGCGCGAGCGGCTCGATTTCGGCCGCGGTACGGATCAACCCGAGGCCGTCGCGGATCCACTGCACGACCGCGCCGCCGATGAACACGCTTCCTTCGAGCGCGTACTCGGTGTGCCCATCGATCTGCCAGGCGACCGTCGTCACCAGCTGGTGGCTCGACATCGTCGGTGCCGCGCCGATGTTCTGCAGCAGGAAGCAGCCGGTGCCGTAGGTGTTCTTCGACATGCCGGCCTCGAGGCACATCTGCCCGAAGAGCGCCGACTGCTGATCGCCGGCGACGCCGGCAATCGGCACCTCGCCGAGGCCGAGCGTCGTCGACGTCGAGCCGTAGTGTCCGCTCGACGGCTTCACCTGCGGCAGCAGCGACGCGGGAACGTCGAACATCCGGAGCAGATCGTCGTCCCACGAGAGCGTGTGGATGTTGAACAGCATCGTGCGCGACGCGTTCGTTACGTCGGTGACGTGCTCGCGGCCGCCGGTGAGCTTCCAGATTAGCCAGCTGTCGACCGTGCCGAACGCGAGCTTCCCGGCACGCGCGCGATCGCGCGCGCCGGGCACGTGATCGAGCAGCCAGCGGATCTTGCTGGCGGAGAAGTAGGCGTCGACGAGCAGCCCCGTCTTGCGTTGGACGAGCGGGCCGGCGTCCGCCTTCAGCTGCTCGCACAGCTCCGCGGTGCGCCGGTCCTGCCAGACGATGGCGTTGTAGATCGGTTCGCCGGTGTCACGGTCCCAGACGATCGTCGTCTCGCGCTGGTTCGTGATGCCGACGGCGGCGATGTCGGCGGCGCTGAGCCGCGCGCGGCCGAGCGCTTCGATCGCCACGCCGATCTGCGAGGCCCAGATCTCCTGGGGGTCGTGCTCGACCCAGCCCGCCTGCGGAAAAATCTGCGTGAACTCCTTCTGCGCGGCGGCGTGAACGGCGCCGTCGGCGCCGAAGACGATCGCGCGCGAGCTCGTCGTGCCCTGATCGAGCGCGAGGATGTAGCGCATGGCGGAAGAGTCTACAATGACCGTCCGCTTGCGGTGCGCGGAGGCTGGTCCGCGCCCGAGAGGAGGCTCGATGTCGCGCGCGATCGTCCGCGAGATGCTCGCCGAATTCCTCGGGACCCTGGTCCTGATCGCCTTCGGCGTCGGCGTCGTGGCACAGACCGTTCTCAGCCGGCAGACGGCAGGCTCGATGTTGTCGATCAACATCTGCTGGGGCCTTGCCGTGACGATGGGCTGCTACGTGTCGGCGGGGGTGACCGGCGCGCACCTGAACCCCGCCGTCACGCTCGGCCTGGCGGTGCACCGCCGTTTTCCCTGGTCGAAGGTCGTGCCGTACACCGTGGCGCAGGTCGCCGGCGCCTTCGTCGCGTCGGCCATCGTGTTCGCCTCCTATCACGACACGCTGCACGCCTTCGACGGCGGGATCCGTCACGTGGCCGGCGAGCTCGGGACCGCCGGCATCTTCGCCACCTACCCGCAGCCGTTCGTCTCGACCGCCATCGGGTTCGTCAACGAAGCGGTGGCGACCGCGCTGCTCGTCGGCGTCATCCTGGGGATCACCGACACGCGCAACTCGCCAGCACCGGCCGGCCTCGTTCCGGTGATCGTCGGGCTGCTGGTCGTCGCCATCGGCGCGAGCTTCGGCTTCAACACCGGCTACGCGATCAACCCGGCCCGCGACTTCGGGCCGCGGCTGTTCACGGCCCTCGCCGGCTGGGGACGCGAGGTCTTCACGACGTCGAACGGCTGGTGGTGGGTGCCGATCGTCGCTCCATGCGTGGGCGGCGTTGCCGGCGGGTGGACCTACGACGCGTTCGTCGGATACTGGTTTCCGGAAGGGGAGGTCGACGTCGAGGTCGTGACCATGGCGGAGGCAGAAGCGGAGAGCGCAGCGGTCGAGACGATCTGAGCCAGGGTGCCGGAGTACCCAGGGTGCCGGAGTACGTAGAGCCTGTCTCAGGAACCAAGGATGCCAACATGATTAGTGCGTCATCGCGTACAGCACGACGTTGACGCCGATCGCGTAGCCGCGCGGCGAGAAGAGATCGAAGTACTCCCGGTTCTCTCCCTCGCGCTCCCAGGTGTCGGAGACGTCGGTGTTGTGGGTCATGAACACCATCAGGCGGCCGCTCTTGTCCTGGATGCCGCGATAGTGGACCTCGGCGCTGTCGGAGCCGCGCTCCGACGTCGCGCCGCCGTTGCTGTACCAGAACTGGATCGAGGACACCTGCAGGTAGTCCTTCACGTCGTACAGCGTGTGCATGATCGGGTGGGTGAGCGGGACGTCGATGATCGGGTACTGATCGGGCGGCAGGACGCGCATGATCTGCTGCGCCCACTGATCCCACGCGCGGCTGCCCCAGAAGTCGTCCACCCAGAGGAAGCCGCCCTTCAGGAAGTAGGCGCGCAGGGCGCGCACTTCCGCGTCGCTGAACTCGACGGTCCCCACGTCCTCCATGAAGAGCATCGGGCACTTGAACAGCAGCGGATCGGTCAGCGTGACGACGGCGTAATTGGGCTGCCGGTTGTCGTTCAGCTTCACGTGCACGCGCGTCAGCTCGGCGAGCCGCACGGAGAAGTTGTTGTCGGCGCCTGGGTAATCGGTGCTCCAGCCCTGGCCACCCGGCTCGCGCCAGCGGCCGCCCTGGTAGAAGCCGCGGCAGTACAGGAAGGATCCGTCGAAGTCCGATTCCTTGACCCACTTCGGGGCTTCGCGGTAGAAGCGGCCGCCGCCGGTCCAGATGCGCTGGGCGAAGGCAGCCGAGCCGGCGGCCAGCGCCGCGGCGGTCAGCAGGGCGCAGACGAGGAGCCGCGCACCACGCGAGGTGAGCCGGATGCCGCGACGCAAGGGACGGCCGGCCTGCATGCTGCCAGTATGGAGACGGCCGGCGACGGGATCAAGCCCGATCCGCTCCCACCGGAGGCGCCTGCCGGTGTAGTCTGTCGCCATGCGCCGCGCCGCGCTTTCCGTCGCGTTGCTCGCATCGCTGTCCGCGCTCCTCTCGGCGGCCGACCCGCCGCCGGTGGATCTGCGCGAGACGCTGGCTCGCGTGGCCGAGTACGTGCAGGCGTACTTCACCCGCGCGCAGAGCATCATCGTGGACGAAACGGTGCGTATCCAGCCGATCGGCTACGACTTCCTGAGCGAAGGTCCGGGGCGCACGCTTCGTACCGAGCTTCGCGTGTCGTGGGAGCCGGACGCCGACGGCAAGCTGGCGACGCCGCAGGTGCTTCGCACGATCGTCAGCGTCAACGGCCGCCCGCCCCGCGACACGGACGACGACCGCTGCTTCGATCCGCAGGCGACGTCGCCCGAGGTCCTCAGCCTGTTCCTGCCCGAGAACGCGGCGGAGCTCGAGTTCAAGGCGAGCGGGCGGGGAAAGGTCGACGGCCGCGAGGCGCTCATCGTCGACATCCGCGAGCGGGAGACAGGTCCCGCGTCGGTCGTGGAGACCTTCAAGGGGTGCTCGAAGATCCTGAAGCCCGGAAGCTCGTCGTATCGCGCCTGGATTGACCAGGAGTCGTATGCCGTCCTCCGGCTCGATCAGCGCCTCGTCGGTCCCTACGACGTCACCCTTCCCGCAGATCGCAAGCTCGGCACTTCGGCGCGCGACATCGTCGTCGAGCGGCTCGACGCGTCGATCCGTTATCGGGCGGTGACCTTCACCGATCCGGAGGAGGTCGTCATGCTGCCGGTCTCGCGCGAGTTCCTGCAGGTGATGCGCAATGCTCCAGGCTCGCGCGTCCGTATCACCCATAGCTATCGCAATTACCGCCGCTTCATCACCGGCGGCCGCATCGTCCAGCAGTAACGACTCCCGGCTCTTCTTCAGGCCGGGTCTGAAGACCCGACCCTACGTACGTCCAACCGTCCCGCCCCTCCAGACCCTCCTGACCCTCCCGACCTTCCCGACCCTCCCGCCCTTCCTGACCCTCCCGCCCTTCCTGACCCTCCCGACCCTCTGGCACGCGATTTCGATAGGCGTCGACCAGGAGGGTGTTACGGATGAAGTCTCTTGTCATTGCGTCGATGTTCTCGGCTGCGCTGGCTTTCGGTGTGCCAGCGATGAGCCCGGTGGCGTACGCCGTTCAGCAGAAGACGACCACCGCCGATCAGGATGCCGAGAAGGCGAAGGCGGAGGCCGGCAAGGCGGGTGACGATGCGAAGGAGGCGGCGAAGAAGGCCGGCTCCGCGACCAAGCATGCTGCCAAGGCGACCGCGAAGGGGACGAAGTCGACCGCGAAGACCGTCGGCAAGGACACGAAGAACGCCAGCAAGGCGGTTGCGGACGACACCAAGGACGCGGCGAAGACGACCGGCAGCGACGTCAAGAACGTCGGCGCCGCGATCAAGGGGGACGTCACGGGCGATCACAAGAACGCCACGGCGAAGTGCACGGACGGCACGTTCTGGTACTCGACCGAACGTGCCGGCGCGTGCGTGGGTCACGGCGGCGTTGCCGCGTGGATGGCGAAGTAGGTGTGGGTCCCGACGACTACTTCACGTCGATCGTCATTCGCTGAAACGTATTGAGCTTCCCGTCGCCGGCCGTAGCGACCAGCACGTACTCGCCCGGCACGTGGAACCGCGCGGTCGTCACCGCTTTGCCATCGGTGACCGGGACCACATATCGATCGAGCGCCACGATTCCCGGGCCGCGATAGACCTGCCACGTCACGCGGGGACCGACGAGCCGTTGCGGGCCGTTGCTGTTGCGTTGTGACTTGAAACGCGCCAGCGGATCGTCCGGTGCCTGTTCCTCCGGTCGATCGGGATCGTCGGTGTGGACCATCCGCGGCTTCGGCAGGCCGTCGTCGGTGACGAGGGCTGTCAAGGTCACGGGTGTGTTCACGCGCGCGCCGGTGACGGGAGGTACCGACAGCGTCGGTTTCAGGTTCACGTCGCTCTCGCCCAACACGATCGTAGTGTTGTTGTTGGTGTTGATGAAGCGCTCGTCCTTCTCGTAGGCCGGTACGAGCTTCGCGACCACCTTCTCGGTGCGGCCGTTGGCGGTGACCGATCAGGTCAGCGCTTTGTCTCCCCAGTCCTTCGGCACCCGCACCCGGAAGATGCGAGGCTGCCGCTTGGGCATGAAGTAGGTGGGCTGTCCCTGATCGGGGCTGCCGGGAGACAGCATGTTGTCCGGCCCGGGCGGAATCAGCAGCGTCTGCGCGCTGTTCCGGTTGTAGTAGCCGAACACGAAGTCGAAGGATCCGTCGGCGTTCCTGATCCAGCCTTCGAGATACGGCACGACCTCGCGTCCCGACGCGAACTTGATGTCGGGCATCCACGTTGGCGGGGTGTTCCCTTCCTGTGCGTCCGCACGGGCGGCGCCCGCCGCCAGACACCACACCGCGCAGAGCACAGCGCCGACCTGCTTTCTCATCATGTTCCCTCCCGACGTCCGTTGCGCCTACTGCTGCTGCGTCTGCCGCTCCTGGAGAGCCCGGCGTTCGGCGACCTTGCGTTCGTAGTCGGCCTGTTCGAGGTAGGTCAGGCTCACCCACGCGAAGTTCATCTCGTCGATCGAGGTCGGACCGCTTCCCACCCACGTGTCGGGATTCGGGTTGTGCTTGTTCGCCGCGCTGTTGTCGTGCCACGAGATGATGTGGATGATCGTCCCGGCCGGGAGCAGCGGCGCCACGTCGTCGGCGTACGGATAGGTGACGCTCCAGTCGAAGTTGAAGTTGCTCACGCAGCTGAGCATCTCGGTGCGGGCAGGGCCGGGGCGTGCGGAGTCGGCGCGGATGTCGGGGTAGATGGCTTCCATGCACTGTGCCTTGCCGCGCATGTGCATGTGTGGCTGGAAGGCCGAGATCAGCGCCGGGCGCGGAAGCCGGAAGTAGCCGTCGTTGCGGACGACCTGTCCCGCCGGCATGTCGAGGTCCTGCACGTCGCCCATGTGCTGGGTGAACGCGACGTATCTCGGTTCCTTCGGCAGGATGGTGAAGGCGATCTGGACGTCGACGTCCTTCTCCTCGCCGTCCGGCGTCAGGTGAAGGTTGAAGTTCAGCTTCGAGCCGGCGCGAATGAGCCGCCCCGAGTCCGGCGGAAAGACGTCGGCCGCTTTGCCGATGGCGTACTCGTTGAGGAACGCGCCGGTCGGGTCGTCCTCGTCCTCGATCAGGTTCGTCGTCGCGTGGTGAATGACCTTGTAGCCCGCCATGTTGATCGGGCGGGTTTCGATCGCCGACACGAAGAAGTCCTTCATGAAGCCGGGATCGATCGTCACGTCGACGAAGTCGTCGGCGCCGCGTGCCTTGAGCCGGTACGGCTTGGGCATCTTCACCACGAGATCCGGTTTGATGTGCCACATGTCGAGCTCGCCGAAGTCCTTCGGCGGCGGCATGTCCGACGGGTTGCCTTGCGGCGCGCCGCCATCGACCCAGCGGACGATCGTCTCGACCTCCCTGTCGGAGAGGGACGGGTCGTTCTTGAACTTCTGGATCCCGACGTGACGGTCGATGAACCACGGCGGCATCTCGCGGCTCGACACCTTGCTGCGGATCGCGCGCGCCCAGGGGCGCGCGTCCTGATAGGTCAGCAGCGACATCGGCGCCATCATCCCGGGACGATGGCAGTTCTGACACGAGCGCTGCAGGATCGGCGCAACGTCTTTCGTGAACGTCGGGATGGACGCCGGCTGCTGCGCGCCGGCCGGCGTGGCGAATGTCAGTCCGCCAACCGCCGCGAGAGCAATCGAAAGAGCCACGGTTTGTGAGGTGCGGAACATGTGAGCTCCTGTTGTGAGTCCGGACATTTCAGAACGAGTACGCGACGTTCAGCTCCATGATGCGCGGCTGGATGATCGCCGTCGCGTAGCCGAACGTCGGACCCGAGCGCGTCTGCAGGGAGAGCGCTGTCGAGCTGTTGAAGGCGTTGAAGATATTCGCGCGGATCGTGGCTTTCTGGCCGCGACCGAGCTGCACGTTCTTCTCGATGCGGATGTCGGTCAGATGGTACGCCGGCGTGCGCAGGCTGCCGATCGGATCGGCATTGACCACGAGGTTGGGGATCGTGGTCCCGCCGCGCAGCAGCACGGTACGCGCCGTCGGCGTGCCGTTGCGGTATTCGTAGTTCACCGCCGCGGTGATGGCGAACGGCAGCCTGGCATAGGCGCCCGACAGCTTGCCGGTGGTTTCCCAGGTCGTATCGCGCGTGTTGAGCTCGGCGTTCGGCGTCCGGGCACCCGCGTAGATGTTCGAGTTGAACTGGCTCTGCGTCAGGCCCACCGTGAGCGGGATGTTCTTCTTGGTCGCCGAGTAGGAGGCCATGATCTGCCAGCCGTTCGACATGCGCTTGAACATGCCGACCTCGATGCTCTTGAAGTTCTGGTCGATGTCCGGATCGTTGGTCAGCCAGTTCTTCTCGAAGCTCTGGCCCTGCAGCGAGGCCGGGTACTCGTAGTAGGTCAGCGTGCGGCCCGGATCGTCGGCGGTGCCGACGACGCCGTCGCGGCCCGGGTCGACGCTCGTCACCGGAATCGTGTAGGCGCTATACGGGCGGAAGATGTTCTCGTTGCGGTACAGATCCCAGTTGCGCGAGTACACGCCGGTGACACGCGCCGCCAGGTTCGGCATCAGCTCGCGCTCGAGCGACAGGCTGGCTTCCTCGCTCCACGGCATCCGCTCGTCGGGGTTGGTGACGAAGTTGGCCGTCTGCTGCGTGAGGTAGTCCGGACCGTTCGGATCGAGGTTCACCTCGCCGGCATCGTAGAAGTTGTTCTTGTTGGGGTCGCTCCACCTGTAGCTCGCGTACCCGTAGACGTTGGGATCGACGTCGATCACCTCCGGATCCAGCATGCGCTGGTGAGCGAAGCGGCCCCATCCTCCCTTCAGCACCGTTCTCCCGTTGCCGAAGATGTCGATGGCTGCATGCACGCGCGGGGCGAGGGTGTTCCAGACGTTGAACTGCGCGCGCGGGAAGTCCTGCGCCGGGTACGCGAGATTCCCCGGCGGTGTTGCGGCCTGACGGCTCGACGCCGGGACGAAGCCGTTGTCGTGCGCGTAGCGCAGGCCGATGTTCACCGTTATCTTCGGGGTGACGCGCCACTCGTCTTTGGCGTACGCCTCGAGGTAGTTGGTTCTCGACTTCGGGAAGGTCGGCTGGTTCCACGTACGGAGCTCGACCGGCACGCCGTTGCGGTACACGAGCTGGAAGTTGTACTTCGGCGTGTCTTCGTTGCCCGGATACGCGCGCCCGTACGAGTTGACGTCGAACGACGTGCCGAACTTGAACTGGTGGCTGCCGAAGAAGAGGTCCGGCTTGTACCAACCGAGGCTCGCGCGCATGTCGTGGCGGTAGACCAGCGGCCGCTGCCCCGCGCTCGTGCTCGGCCCGCTCTGCGCCGTCGTGCCGAGGTCGAGCCGTGACACGCTGTCGCCGGCGTTGTTGCGATAGAACCCGCGGTACCCCCAGTGGCCGTACTGCACGTCCATGACGATCGAGCCGCCGTGGATCCCCTGCCACTCGATCTTGCCGGTGTGCGACAACGTGGTGTAGCCGGTGGCCGACTCGTAGCTGAGGAACTGATTGCCTGCCGGCTGCGTTTCCTTGTGGTTGTACTGCCAGAACCCCACGAAGCGATTCGACTGCGTCGCCTGATAGGAAACCTTCTCGGTGTGGAACCACGAGAGCTCGTCGTTCGTCGCCGGCGTTCCATCCGGCTTGTACGAGCCGGTGCCCTGCGAGACGTCGATGCGCCGGCGCGTCGAGGCATAGAACCACAGCTTGTCCGGGACGAACCGGCCGCCGAGATCGGCGTTGGTGTCGTACCGGCGTTCGAGCTTCGGCGGGCTCTTGATTCCCTGCGCGGACAGCTCGGGCGTGATGTTGTTGGCCTGCAGCTTCGGGAACATCCGGCCGTAGTAGCCGCTGCCGTGGAACTGGTTGCCTCCGGACCGCACGACGGCCGTGATCGATACGCCGCGGTTCGGCATCTCGGCGTCGTTGCCGATGGTCTTCACGGCGGCTTCTTCGACCGTCACGTAATCCCAGTAGTTCGCGTTTCCGCCGCTGCCCACCAGCGCCGTCGTCGGCACTCCTTCGAGCATGGCCCACGGCTCTCCGGCCTGCCCGAACAGACGGCTGCCCGGGACTTCGGTGATGCTGCTGCCGCCGACGTCGGCGTTCGTGCGGACGCCAGGCGCCTGCGTCATGAGGCCGACCAGGCCGTTGCGGCTCGTCGGCGTCACTTCGAGCGTCTCGCGCGTGAAGGTGGTGGCCGTCGCGCCCGACGTCACGTCGACGACCGGCGCCGCGCCTGACACCGTGATCGACTCCTCGAGCGCGCCGATCTTGAGCGGCGTGTCCACCTTGGCGGTGAAGCCGACGGTGAGCCGGAGCTCCTCGCGTCTCACCGTCGAGAAGCCGGAGAGCGCGTACTCCACCGCGTACACACCGATTGGCAGCGAGGTGATTCTGTACTCGCCGCGCTCGTCGGTGACCGCAACGACCGATTGGACCTGCAGCGCCGGGCTCGTGGCGGTCACCGTCACTCCGGGCAGTGCAGCTCCGCTTTCGTCGGTGACCTGTCCGACGATGCTGGCCGCCTGCTGTGCGAACGTCACGTTCGCGCCAGCAGACAGCACGAGGACAGTGAAAAAGATCGTGAACCCTCGCACGAGGGCTCCTGCATGGTGACTCGTCTGCATCAACGCTCTCCTATCCTGTTGTGCGACTGTTCACGCTCGACGCGAGGCTTCGTCTGCGTAGCGCGCTTTTTAGCGTCTGGTGCAGACGGCCGCAATAACCGGTAACAGGTAGAGACGTGCGCGCGCGCGAATTGCGCACGTCACGATTCGGAGAATTGAACGAGGTGGAAGCGTTGGTGGTGCGGAAGAGCGGAGCCGTGGCAGGCTCCGCCATGGGCAGGCGACGCGACGCGACAGACTACTTCACGTTGAGAGTGACGCGACGTGACGCGCTCAGCTCGCCATCGGTGGCGCTCAGCTCCAACACGTAGCTGCCGGCCGCCGGATAGATCACGTGCGTGCGCGCGCGGTTGGGATCTTCGAACTTCGCTTCGGCCGGTCCCGAGATCTGTTTCCAGTTCGCGGCAAGCGCGCCGTTGCGCGGCAGCCCCTCGTCGTTGACGCTGCCGAACAGGCTCTCCTGCGCACCAACCTTGCCGACGACGCCGAGCACGTCGGTCTTGTCGCTGCGGATCGCGCCCAGCACACGGACGGCGGGCGCGCGGTTGAGGCACACGCCTTTCGGTGCCTGTGCGTAGTCGATCTTCGACAGCTCCGCGGCGCCCTCGACGAGGAACCAGTTCGACTGCAGCATGTTCTGGCTGGTGCCCGTTTTCGCGCCTCCGTAGGCGAGGGTCCAGGTCAGCTTTCCGTCGAAGTCGGGCGGCATCACCATCACGCACTGGAACCGCCAGTGCCCAGGCTTGAACGTGGTGGGCTGCATGCGATCGCCGGCTCCGGGCATGAACACGTTGTTCTCTCCGGGCGGGATCGTGATCGTCTCGGAGTTGTGGCTGAAGTATGCGAACGCAATCGTGTAGCTGCCGTCGGGGTTCTTCAGGAACCCGTCATAGGCAGGGTAGATGGGTTGGTTCTCCTGGGCGATGACCGCGGTGGTGAGTCCGCCTGCCACGAGACCGAGAGCGACGATGACTGCGTAGAACGGACGACGCGGCAGCATGAGCATCTCCTTTGAGCGGGGATTCTACACACCTGATCGCGAAACCGCCGTCTACGGTCGCTACCCAGATGCAGGTATCGCCGATCCTGCCGCGCGTCGTGGTGCTATAGTCCGCCCGTCATGCGGCTTTGCAGGAGGAATGACTGTATGCGTGTCATGGTCAGGATGGCGGGGGCTGTGTGCCTGACGGTGCTCGCCGGCGCGCTGGGTTGGCAGTCCACGTCCGCACAGGTCCAGCCGGCTGCTGCGTCCTCGAGCGTTCCGACGTTCACGAAGGACGTGCTGCCGATTCTCCAGCGCTCGTGTCAGAAGTGTCATCGTCCGAACTCCAACGCGCCGATGTCGCTGCTCACGTACGAGGACGTGCGACCGTGGGTCCGCGCGATCCGCCAGCGCGTGCCCGCGAGGCAGATGCCGCCGTGGCACATCGACCGCACGATCGGCGAGTACGCCGACGACCCGTCGCTGTCGGACGCGGAGATCGAGACCATCGTGCGGTGGATCGACGGCGGAGCGATGCGCGGCAACCCGGCCGACGCGCCGCCGCCGATGCAGTTCGCCGCGCTCGACGCCTGGGTCTACGGCGAGCCCGATCTCGTCATCCGGATGGAGAAGGGATTCACCATCCCGGCACAGGGGCCCGATTTCACGCCGAGCGAGACCGTCGATCCGAAGATCGCCGAGGATCGATACATCAAGTGGATTCAGATCATCCCCGACGCGATGTGCTGCGTGCATCACTCGCACGTGTTCGCCAGCGTCCCGGAGGATCGCGGCGATCGTGAATCGATCGGGCTGGGCCAGGGCTCGAATCGCGACGACGAGATCGACCTGATCGAGTACGCATCGGGAAACGACGCCGACTTCTATCCCGAAGGCTCCGGCAAGCTGATTCCGGCCGGCTCGCTCCTGCGCTTCGAGCCGCACTATCACCCGTCAGGCGAAGAGAAGCTGGATCGCCAGCGCGTCGGCATCAAGTTCTACCCGAAGGGCTACAAGCCGAAGTACTCGGTGACGTCGCACCGCATCCGCACCGACGTCGGCAACATGTGGGCGCTGAACCGCGAGAAGGTGGAGGACGTCATCCTCAGGTCGGGCGTGAAGATCGACATCGACGAGCCGGAAATGCCGACCGGTGCGCTCGTCGGCGAGAACCCGCTGCACGCCGCGACGGTGCTGAGCATTCCGCCCAACACGGTCGCGCGTCACGATCGGTACTGGCCGCTGCCCCAGAACGCGCTCGTCATCAGCTTCCAGCCGCACATGCACTTTCTCGGCACGCGGATGATCCTCGAAGCCATTCATCCGGACGGGCGGCGCGAAGTGCTCACCGACGCGAATCGGTACGAGCAGAACTGGCAGATCACCTACACGTACAAGACGCCGCACCTGTTCCCGAAGGGGACCATCCTCCACACCATCTCGTACCACGACAACACGGCCAACAACAGGCACAACCCCGATCCCACGAACTGGCGCGGATGGGGCAGCCGCACGATGGACGAGATGGGACACGGCTGGACCGACGTGGCGTTCCTGACCGACGAGGAATACCAGCGGGAGCTCGCCCAGCGTCGCATGGACGCGGCGAAGCTCCGTTCGCAGAACCAGCAGCAACAGCAGTAGCGGCTCGCACGACCGCCGGACCGGCCCGTGCCGGTTCGGCGTGTCAACCGTCACGTTCCTTCGACTCAACTCTCGATCATGAGGTCTGCCGACATGCAGCGGATCGCGCGCCGCGGCGGAGGGAGGACCCTGCTCCTCGCCGCGTTTGGAGTCATCCTCGCCACCGCGGGAACACGCCTCATCGCACAACGGGGCGCCCTCGACGGCGAATGGCGTTCGTGGGGCGGCGACACGGGGACGACGCGCTACGCGCCGCTCGATCAGATCAACGCGGAGAATTTCAAGACGCTCGAGATCGCGTGGCGGTTCAAGACCGACATCCTCGGCCCGCGCCCCGACTTCAATCTCCAGGCGACGCCGCTGATGATCGACGGCGTGCTCTATTTCACGGCGGGCGCGCATCGTGATGCGGTCGCCGTCAATGCCGCGACAGGCGAGCTGCTGTGGATGCACCGGCTCGAGGAAGGACGCCGGGCGGAGCTGTCGTCGCGCCGCATGTCCGGGCGCGGCGTGGGGTACTGGACCGACGGACGCGGCGACGACCGCATCTTCTACGTCACGAGCGGCTACCAGCTCGTGGGCCTCGACGCGAAGACGGGCCGGCCATTGAAGGACTTCGGCGTCGACGGCGTCGTCGATTTGCGGAAGGAGAACGATCAGCAGCTCGATCTCGAGACCGCCGACGTGTCGTGGAACGGCGCCCCCATCGTCGCGCGCAACGTGATCATCGTCGGCGCGGCGCATCGTGCCGGGACGGCGCCCCGCAGCAAGGAAGCGCCGAAGGGCTATATCCGCGGGTACGATGCGCGGACCGGCAAGCGGCTCTGGATCTTCCACACGATCCCGAGGCCGGGTGAGTTCGGCAACGATACCTGGCTGAACGACTCGTGGGCGTACACCGGGCATACCGGCGTGTGGACGCAGATCAGCGTCGACGAGGAGCTCGGCATCGGCTACCTGCCCGTCGAGATCCCGACCGGTGATTACTTCGGCGGTCATCGCCCGGGCGACAACCTGTTTGGCGAGAGCCTCGTGGCGGTCGAACTGGAAACCGGCAAGCGGCTGTGGCATTTCCAGTTCGTCCACCATCCGATCTGGGACTACGACGTGCCGTGCGCGCCGCTGCTGGTCGACATCGACGTGAACGGCCGCCGCATCAAGGCCGTGGCGCAGCCGACCAAGCAGGGGTTCCTCTACGTCTTCGATCGCGTGACGGGCGAGCCGGTGTGGCCGATCGAGGAACGGCCTGTCGAGAAGGGCACGGTGCCGACGGAGTGGTACTCGCCGACCCAGCCCTTTCCGACGAAGCCGCCTGCGTTCGAGCGGCAGGGATTTCTGGAGGACTACGTCATCGACTTCACGCCGGAGCTGAAGGCCGAGGCGCTGAAGGCGATCCAGCAGTACAAGATCGGGCCGCTCTTCACGCCGCCCATTGCCCGCGGTGAAGGTGGCAAGGTCGGCACGCTGTATATCCCGAACGGGGCGAACTGGCCCGGCGGATCGTTCGATCCCGACACGCAGATGCTCTATGTCTTCTCGCACTCCCTGCTGCGCGTGCTCTCCATGGCGAACGACCCGAAGCGGTCCGACATGAACTACATCAACGTGGGCGGCGGAGACGACAGCGGTCCCGCGCTGACGGTCCAGGGGCTGCCGCTCGTCAAGCCGCCGTACGGGCGCATCACCGCCATCGACATGAAGAAGGGGGAGATCGCCTGGCAGATCGCGCACGGCGAAACGCCCGACACGATCAGGAATCACCCGGCGCTCAAAGGGTTGAACATTCCGCGGACCGGACGCAACGGCGGGGCCGGCGGCAGTTCCGGCGGCATCGGCATCCTGACGACGAAGACGCTCGTCATCGCCGGCGAGGGCGGGACGTTCACGACGCCGAACGGCCAGCGTGGCGCGATGCTGCGTGCGTACAACAAGGCGACCGGCGACGAGGTTGGAGCGGTCTATATGCCAGGGGCGCAGACCGGTTCGCCGATGACCTACATGCTGAACGGGAAGCAGTACATCGCCCTCGCGGTGAGCGCGCAGGTGGTACCGGGAGAGATGATCGCCTACAAGCTGCCGTAGCGCGAACGGCGAAGGGGAGGGGGCCTCGCCTACTGCAATTGGATGATCCCCCGCCGCACCGCCACGCTGACCGCGGCGGTGCGGTCCTGCACCTTCAGCTTCGCGAGGATGTTCTTCACGTGGACCTGCGCCGTCTCGAAGCTGATGCCGAGTGCGGCGGCAATCTCCTTGTTCCGCATCCCCTGCGAGATGAGCTGCACGACCTGCACCTCACGCGGCGTCAAGTGGGCGTTGCCGGCGCGCTCTGCCAGCCGCGCCTCGACGTCGGGCGTCAGCTCGCGCCGTCCTTCGGACACGCCACGGATGACGCCGATCAGATGATCCGAGAGCGTGTCCTTCAGGAGATAGGTGGACGCTCCGGCCTCGAGCGCACGGTGAATGTACTCCTCCCCGTTGTGCATCGTGAGGACGACGATGCGCGCATGGGGATCCTGGCGGCGGATCGTGCGGATCGCTTCGAGCCCGCCGATGCCCCGCAGGTTCAGGTCCATGAGCGTGATGTCCGGGCGGTATCTGGCGAACGCCTCGATCGCCTCCTCGCCCGATGATGCCGTGCCGACCACCTCCATGTCGGGCTGGCGGCCGATGATCAACGCGAGCCCCTCGCGGACGATTCGATGGTCGTCGACGCAGAGGATCCTAATGGAGTGCGTGTTCGCCATGTCGCTTCACCTCCGCCACGCCCGGCAGCGGCACGGTGGCCTCCACCGTGGTGCCCGTGCCTGCCGCGCTCACGATGGTGAGCCGGCCGCCGAGGTCCTCCGCCCGTTCACGCATGCTGGTGAGGCCGTAATGCGGCGCATCACCATCAACCTGGCGGTCCGGATTGAACCCTATTCCGTTGTCGCTGACCCGCAGCGTGACCGCATGATCGGCTGATTCGATCTCGATGCGGATGCGGTCCGCATGGGAGTGCCGTGCCGCATTGACGATCGCTTCGCGCCCGATCTTCAGCAGCTGCTCTTCGAGGCCGGCGGGATAGGCGCGCGGAGTCCCGCGTTGCTCGAGCGTCATGTCGATCGCGCGCCCATCGACCTCCCGTTCGCCAGCCTCGCGCAGCGCCGTCGCGAGGTCGTGCGTTTCGAGTCGCGGCGAGCGAAGGTCGGAGATCGACTGGCGCGCCTCCCGGATGTACTCCTCGACCCGGCGGCGCATCCGCACGAACTCGCGCCGTTGTGACTCCGAGGAGTTGAACGCCGGATCGTTCGCCATGGCGTCGAACTGCAGCGCGATCCCGACGAGACTCTGGAGCAGCGTGTCGTGCAGCTCACGGCTCAGACGCGCGCGTTCGCCGATGAGCAGCGCGAACTGGTGCCGCACGCGCTTGACGTGCAGGCGCCAGGAGGCGCCGACGGCGGCCGCCAGACCGACGACGGCGGAGACGAGGAACCAGGTCGTCTGGTAGAACATCGGTCGAATGGAGAAGTCGAGCGAGGCGCCCGGTTCCACCCATCCGCCATCGGCATCGGTCGTCAGCACGCGGAAGCGGTAGCTGCGGGGCGGCAGGTTCGTGTAGAAGGCCTGGCGGCGCGGCCCGGCGTCGATCCATTCGCCGTCGAAGCCTTCCAGCTTGTAGCGGAAGTGCTGACGGAGAGGCGTCGTGAGGTTCACGGCGGTGTATTCCACCTCGAGCCGTGACGTGCCGGCCGGCAGCCTGACGCCGGCCTCCGACGATGCCCGGACGCCGTTTGCCAGGATGCCCTCGAGCCGAACCGGCGGCACCCGTTCCGTCGTTCGCAGCACCGCGGGATCGATGACGGTGAGGCCGCGTCCGGTGACGAACCAGAGCCGTCCGTCATCGGACCTGATGGCGCGCCTGTTGCGGCTGTAGACGAACGGCAGGCCGGCAAGGCCATCCGCACGATCGTAGAGGCGGAACTGCGGCTGCCGGCCCGGGTCGGTCAGCAGGCGGTCCCATTCATCGCGCCGGATCCGCAGGATGCCGGCGCCGGAACCGATCCACAGCGCGCCGTGCTCGTCTTCCTCGATCGCGGTCAGGTTGCTCACCGGGAAGCCGCGGTCGCTCCGGATCGTGACGAACCGTCCGTCATATCGCGTCAGCCCGTTGGTGCCCCCGAGCCAGATCACGTGCTCGGCATCCTCGAAGACCGCGTGATAGACGCCGCCGTCGACCCCGTCTGCCGTGTCGAACACGCGGAGCTCCGATCCCTCGCTGAGAGCGACGTGGCCGGTCGAGAACGTGAACCACGCGCGCCCGCTGCTGTCGGTCAGCGTCGCGTCGACGCGTGCACGCAGGAGCGGCTCGGGCAGATCGGGGGTTTCGAATCGCCCGTCATGCCAGTGGAGCAGCCCACGCTCGCCGTCGTACACCCAGATGCCTCCGCCGGCATCCGAGGTGATGGTGTCCACGAGACGCGGCATCTGCTCGGACGGAGGCAGTGGAAGCGGTGTCAGCTGGCCGTCGACGAACCGCGACAGGCCGCGGTCGGTTGCCACCCACAGCACGCCGGCTGCGTCCGCATGCAGCGCACGCAGGCGCGCACCGGACAGCCGGTAGTGCGTCGTCTGCGCGCGTCCGTTCCCGGTGGGCATGTTCAGCAGTTCGTCCACCGTGCCGACCCAGAGCGCGTCCGCCCCGGCTCGTTCGACGCCGGCGACCAGTCCGATGTTGGTGACCTGCGCCACCTTGTGCGGCGTCAGCCGATTGATCCCTTCGGGCGTACCGCCCCAGATGTTGCCTTCGCGATCTTCGGCGAGCGCGACCACGCCGTCGGCCAGCAGGCCGGTGAGGGCGGTTGCGCGCTCGGTGAAGAGCACGTTGCCGTCATCGTCGAACTTGATGCGCCAGAGACCCTGCCCCGCGGTTCCCACCCAGAGGTTGTTCCGGCGGTCGCGGAGAATCGCGCGGCCGCGGCCGCGCTCGAGATGCGTCACGGGTGGAGCGCTCGGATCCGCGCGACGGAAACCATCGAGCTGGTCCGACACGAGCAGGGAGCCGAACGGATCCTCACCGATCGCGCGCGCCTCTTCGGCGAGGCGGGCGATCTCCTGGAAGCGCTGTACTGCAGGATCGAACCGCGCGAGCGAACGGCCAGCCGCGACGTGGAGCATGCCTGATGCGTCGACGTAGGCGGCGCTCACGGGCCCCTCGGCGACGCCTTTGTCGATACCCCACCGCTCCCATCGATTGTCGTGCAGACGATAGAGTCCGGCGGCCGTCCCTGCCCAGAACGATCCGCCGCCGTCCTCGACAATCGCGCTGACGCTCGCACCCGGAAGCCCCTCGGGCTCGGCGAACGTCCGCACGTGTCCATTCGAAAAGACGGCGATGCCGCCGGGCGTGCCGAAGCCGATCCACATGCTGCCGTCAGCCGACGCGTGCAGCGCGCGCACGGCACGAGCGGGCACGGCGCTGTTCGTGAGCGTGGTCCACGAGGAGAACCGCACGCCGTCGAATCGATACGGGCCGGCTCCGGTGCCGACCCACATGTAACCGTCGACGTCCTGCGCGAGCACGTAGATGCTGCCGTCCGGGAGGCCGTCCTTCTGGCTCCACGACGCGAGCGTGTACTCGGTGAGCACGCTGCGCAGATCGGTCGCCGACGCATCGGCCGAGAGGCCGGCTGCGAGAGCCAGCGCCAGTGCGGCGAGGCGGCGGCGACGTGCAGCAAGCCTCATCACACCTTATGGCGCAGGGTACCAGTCTGCATCGCGGACTTCGGCGACGCCGGCGAGCGCACGGACGAGCACGGCAATCGACGCTCGAGCCCGCGCCGCGGTCGGCTGGCCGGCGTGGCCCGACCGGCGCGCAATGTAGCCCTGATCGTAGTGATAGGGATAGACGACCTTCGGCCGGAAGCTGCGCACGCACTCGGCGACCGCCTCCGGAGTCATGCGGCCGTTCGGCAGGTTCATCGGCATCAGCGCGATGTCGACGTCGCGGAGAGCGCGTATCTCCGGAACGCACTCGGTGACCCCCGCGACGAACACGCGCGTGTCGCCGAGCGTCAGCACGTATCCGTTGGACTCGCCTTTGGTATGGAACGGGGCGCCGGGCTTGAGGTCGTAGGCGGCGACCGCTTCCACCGTCACATCGTCGAAGGTGCGACGGGATCCGTTGGGCAGCACGACGCCGTCGGGAACCTGAGAAGAGGCGGACATCGGGATGACGACCGTTCCGCCGTTGCGCCGGACCTGGCGCAACGCCGCCGGATCGAGATGATGCGCACCAGGGTCGGCGTCGGTGATGACGATGAGATCGGATTGCGGCGAACCGGTCAGATTGGCGCCGCTCCACGGATCGACATAGATCGATCGGCCCGCGAACTCTATGCGAAGGCTCCCGTGGGCCAGGGGCTGGATGGTGACCTCCGACGCGGCCCATGCCCGCTCCAGGCGTGGTCCGAGCGCGACGACGATGCCTGCTGCCGCGATGACGGCGCCAAGGCGGCTTCGCATGCGAGTCTCCGTTCCTACTTCAGCCTGAACTTCTGCACTCGACCGGCTGCTGCCGCTTCACCGGTGTAGAGATTGCCGTGCGAGTCGACGATCATGTCGTGAATGGATGTCGCGAACTGGCCACGCGCGTTCCCCGGTCCACCGACGGAGCCGACGACCTCGCCGGTTTCCCGCCGGAGAATCCATATCTTCTGATTCGTTCCGTCGGCGACATACAGATAGGTCTGGTCGGGTGAGAGCTCGATATCCCAGACTGAGCCCGCTCCGCCGGTCTCGCGGGCCACGAATACCTCTCTGACGAACGCTCCATTCTTTCTGAACACCTGGTAGCGATTGTTCGATCGGTCGCAGACGTAGACGAGGCCATCGCGTGCGATGCGCAGGCAATGGACCGCGCTCCCGAACTGCCGCGGCGGCGGCCCCGATGGATTGAACCGTGCCGCGACGGCGCTGTCGTCGGGCGGTGCGCCGTAGGCGCCCCAGTGCCGCTTGTACCTGCCGGTCTCGGCGTCGAGCACGATGACGCGGTGGTTCCGGTTCTGCTCGCCGTCCGACACGAAGATCTCGTTGGCCTCGGCATCGAAGCGCATCTGCGTCGCCGCACCCAGGTTGGCCGTGTCGTTGCTCCCGTTCCTGCTGCCCGGCGTGCCGATCTGCCGCAGGAACCGTCCCGTGCGCGTGAACACGAGCAGATGCGCGTCGCGGTCGCCGTTGCCGCTGATCCAGATGCGGTCCTTGTGATCGACGGTCAGCCCGTGGACCTGTTCCATCCACGTGAACCCGCTGCCGGGTCCACCCCAGGCCCGCACGACGCGGCCGTCCGGGTCGAGCTCGACGACGTGTGGCGCGGGGGCACCGCCAGCTTTCTTCACCGAGTCCGATTCGTTCCGCTGCACGAGGATGACGTGATCGTCGCGATCGATCCCGATGCCGCTGACCGGTCCGAGCGTCCAGTTGTTCGGCAGTGTCTGCGGCCAGCTCGGATCGACCTCGAACACGGGAACCGGGGAAGCGGCATCTGCCGGTGTCTGCGCGGTGCCGCTGAGCGATGCGCCGGCGGCGACCGCGAGGAGGGCGGAGCACAGGGCGCCAGCGCGCACGAGTGGAGTGATGGACCGGGCCGACGTGGGAGCCATAGCGTCCGATTGAGTGCGCCATCGTGCGACGCATCCGAAGTGTGCCTGCGCAGGGTCGCCGGCGCAAGACACTGAATGGTGAAATACCTGTGTTCGGGTAGGCATCCGGCCGGCCGATTCGCGCATGCGGAGCCGACTGCCGCCGCGCGACGTTTCAGACGACGTGCGCGTCGTCGAGCGCTGGACAGTCCTGGCCGGCTGCCGTACGACACGCCGGAGATCCCGTCCGCGTGGCATGCCGGCGGCGCGCGGCTGAGAGCCAACCCGCGCCTGTCGCCTCCTCCGCCGCGAGCGTCCGAGTAGAACCGATCGTATGGAACAAGGACGCCAACACCGGCACGACACGGAGATGTGGGCTGATCACGCAACGGCCTCATGCATCGTTACGTCACGGGAAGTGCTTGACGATGGGTACGCGAGATGCGAATGCTGCGCGTTGTTCTCGGAATGGGCGGAGTCGTTACGCTCGGGACTCTCATCGCAGCACGATTTGGGGAATTTCGGGAACTGCGTGTATTGATCCTGGGCTTGGCAATGTTCTATGGGTTAGCTCAAGTCCGTTTCGCTTTCGCGACATGATTCAGGCGCGGCTGGGACGCAAGCGTATCCAGCATACCGACGGGTTGCTAGAGCGCGTCTTTCGAAGTGAGGAACTCGATGTACTCGGCGTGAGATAGGCTGCAATCGATAAACCTGACTAGTTGATCGGTCGTATCGAACTGCATCTGATGCTTGATTTTGCTCAGTAAAGCAGCCCTGAGTTCCTCACCACGCCCATGCGAAACCTTTGTCCAGATCTGCGTCCGCTTGTTGTCGTAGTAGAGGAAGAACAGCTTGTCTGTGTTCTGCCGCTCGAGCCGAAACCCTTTCTTTAGTAGAGCTTTTTCAAACTCTCGGGCGGATTCCGGCATGGGATCGGATTGGCGGTCAGTCGATGTACGTCCGCAACACGGCCAGGTACTCGCTCGCTCCGTCCGTCATTTCCGCGGCTGGTGTTTGCGAATACGACCTCAAGACGTCCTCGAAGGTGTTTGAGAAGTCTGCGAGTGCCTCGTACACATCGGAGCCGACGCCCCAGACCCGCAATCTTGGGTTACTCATCACAACGTCGCTTCCGTCCTGTTCGACGGACACGACGAGGGTACGCTTCAACCGTCGCGCAGCGAGACGTGACAGCGGATAGATTACGGGGACGGCTGCCGATGCGCTGACACGAGGAGGCTCGCTCGTTTCGTGCGCAGGGGCGAGGGACAGCCGTTCAGCCGCTCGCCGGAATTGTGAGGGGCTGGCGTCCTCGTCAACTCGAACCAGTTCGGCTACTGCGTTCATGCGAGATCCCCCTTCACGAATGCCAAGTACGAGGGCGCGAGCAGATCGTGAAACACGCGCTTCGTGTGCCGGTGTGCGGATTCGACGTATGTCTCTAGATTCGACATTGTGATGTTGTTCTTTAGTATGTAGTCGAAATCCAGCACGAGAACCTCTCGTTCGGCGGGCGTGCTCCTTTCTTCTGTTCTCACGGCGACTCGCAAGACGCCATCGTCAAGACGCACCGAGAAAACGGAGTTCAACTCGGTAAGGTTCACCTGTGGAATGCTCTCTGGCAGCATCAAGCCGAGGTTCAGGTAATCCGCCACCGGAATGGGCGCCTCGTTGTTCTCCCGCAATAGGGGCATCTTATTGATGTATCGAAGCCCCACCCTGTTGAGAGCGTTCACCTCCGGTACGGCAGACGCAAAAACCGCAGCAAACTTGAGGAGCTGTTCCTTGAAGCGATCGAAGCCAGCGTAGCTGGTCGTCGAATAGCCAAAGCTATTGATCGCGAACTCGAAGGCCTCGGTCTCATCGGCGGCCTTCAGCACAACAGGTTGCAGCATCGGTGCAACGTCAATCGCGGCCTTGGGGACGAAGAGCTGAGGAAGATCGTTGCGGAGGCCTGCTTGGATTTTCGGGCGTGCTACCTCTACAGCTGTTTCGCCAGGAAATCGTGCTTGGAAGACGGCTTGAACGAGCGGCGCGTTCGGATAGGTCTCAGACATCGCACCGAAGGATGTCGTATGCGTTCCTATTGAGCCTCACCTGAGGCCCAGTGTACGCACCATCCGCCTCTAGGTCAACCGTTGGGGGCCGTTAGCTGTCTTGTCGCAACAGTCGAAGAACAGCCTCGAAATTGTGTTTGGTGCGGAAGAGAGGATTTGAACCTCCACTGGGTTGCCCCAACTAGCTCCTGAGGCTAGCGCGTCTGCCGTTCCGCCACTTCCGCACAGTGGAGAGGATCTCGCGGGCAGGAATCACGATTATACCTGTCGCGCTCCGGACGGTCCAGCGGCCGGCCCACCTGCCTCACCCGCCCTGCCGCCCGCCTCATGGGCGATAGGCTCTGGGCTGTAGGCTTGGGCTCTACAAGATCACGCTGACGCCCTGACCCGCCCGACCCTCCCGACTTTCCCCCACCCGCCCCACCCGCCCTGCCGCCCGCCTCATGGGCGATAGGCTCTGGGCTGTAGGCTTTGGGCTCTACAAGATCACGCTGACGCCCGACCCTCCCGACCCTCTCGACTTTCCCGACCCTCCCGACCTGCCCTGCCCGCCCTGCCGCCCGCCCTCATGGGCGATAGGCTCTGGGCTGTAGGCTTTGGGCTCTACAAGATCACGCTGACGGCCTGACCCTCCCGACCCTCCCGACTTTCCCCCACCCGCCCCACCCGCCCCACCCGCCCCACCTGCCCCACCCGCCCGACCTGCCCTGCCCGCCCTGCCGCCCGCCTCATGGGCTATAGGCTCTGGGCTGTAGGCTTTGGGCCCTACAAGATCACGCTGACCCTCCCGACCCTCCTGACCCTCCCGACCTTCCCGAC
>WBZO01001012.1_pt1 | contig 33598 bp, 30 predicted proteins | sample 5204261 | NCBI WGS metagenome assembly WBZO01 (sample SAMN12412400, study PRJNA552823) | activated sludge metagenome | isolation source: activated sludge from anammox sidestream of wastewater treatment plant... | place: USA: North Carolina | collected 2017-09
GTGACGGCACGGCCGATGGGGGTGGTGTTGAAGTAGGTGACGCCCCCGGTGGAGATGTGGAAGGCGCCTGCCTGGATGGCGGCAATGCCCTCGGCGACCAGCTGCTGGCGGCAGTCGATGAGGCGCGCCTGCTCGGCGCCGTACAGCAGCGCGCGGCGCGGAATGTCGTCGTAATCGGTTTCGTCGGGCTGACCCAGGTTTGCGGTGTATGCGTACGGGATCGCCCCCTTCTCGCGCATCCAGTGCAGGGCGGCGCTGGTGTCCAGCCCGCCGGAGAAGGCGATGCCGACCTTGTCGCCCGTGGGAACTCGTTGGAGGATGATGGCCATTACCCGAAATGATACCCGCTCCACGGGTACAGGTGTGTCGCTGCGGAGTTGGTGCTGACCTCCGGTGCAGAAAGGTGTACGGTTGGAGCGTGGAATCCTGAGCGCCGGTCCCTGGGTGCTTGGTTCAGTGAGGAGGCATATGAAGGCGAGAACGATATGGGCGAGGGCCGCGGCGCTGACGGCGGCCATTGCTGTCGCGTCGCCGTCGATCGGCGCGCAGGGCGGGGCCCGTCCGGCGCCCAGGCCGGCTGCGGCGCCGAAGGCGGAGGTGAACCCGAAGATCGAAGGGTACAAGAAGGAAGCGGCCGCCGACGTGGAGAACATGTCGGTGTTCACCCAGCAGATGATCGACCAGGTCTTCAGCTTTGGTGAACTCGGGTTCCAGGAGGTGGAGACGACCAAGTACCTCACCGACATCCTCAGGAAGAACGGCTTCACGATCCAGGAGAACCTCGCGGGCATCCCGACCGCCTGGATGGCGAGCTGGGGTTCCGGCAAGCCGGTCATCGCGCTCGGCTCCGACATCGACTGCATTCCACAGGCCTCGCAGAAGCCCGGCGTCGCCTGGCACGAGCCGATGATCCCCGGGGCTCCCGGCCACGGCGAGGGGCACAACTCGGGCATGCCGCTCAACATCACGGCGGCGCTGGCCGTGAAGAAGATCATGGAGCGCGACCACCTGCCGGGCACCATCCGCCTCTGGCCGGGTGTGGCCGAGGAACTGCTCGGGACCAAGGCCTACTACGTACGGGAAGGGGCCTTCAAGGATGTCGACATCGCCCTCTTCGCCCACGTCAGCGGCAACATGAACGTGAACTGGGGCGACGGCACCAGCAACGGCCTCATCTCGGTCGAGTACCTGTTCAAGGGTGAGAGCTCGCACGCGGCTGGCGCGCCGTGGCGCGGCAAGTCGGCGCTCGACGCCGCCACGCTCATGGACATCGGCTGGAACTATCGGCGTGAGCACCTGCGTCTCCAGCAGCGCTCCCACTCGGTCTACAGCGACGGCGGCGACCAGCCGAACGTCGTCCCCCCGACTGCGGCCATCTGGTACTACTTCCGCGAGACCGACTACGCCCACATCAAGGAACTGTGGGCCATGGGCGACGACATGGCCAAGGGGGCCGCGCTCATGACCGGCACCGAGGTCACCTCGCGCGTGCTCGGCTCGGCCTGGCCGTCGCACATGAACAAGATCGTCGCCGAGACGATGCACGCCAACATGCAGGTGGTGGGGATGCCGCAGTGGTCCGAGGCCGACCAGACGCTGGCCAAGGCGCTGCAGCGCGAGATGAAGGTGCCGGAGACCGGGCTGCCGACCAGCGTCAACGAACTGCGCGGACGCGAGCAGATTTCCGACGACGAGAAGCGCGGCGGCGGGTCGGACGACATCGGCGACGTGTCGTGGAACGTGCCGACGGTCACCCTGAACTACCCGGCGAACATCAATGCAGGCCCGGGCCACAACTGGGCGAACGCGGTGTCCATGGCCACGCCCATCGCCCACAAGGGCACCACCGCCGGCGCCAAGGTGCAGGCGATGACGGTGATCGACCTGCTCACCCGTCCGGAACTGGTGCAGGGTGCCTGGGACTACTTCAACAACGTCCAGACCAAGGACAAGAAGTACATCCCGCTCCTGCGTCCCGAGGACAAGCCGGCCATCTGGCTGAACAAGGAGACGATGGACAAGTACCGGGCGGAGATGAAGAAGTACTACTTCGATCCGACCAAGTACAAGACCTACCTCGAGCAGCTCGGCATCGAGTACCCGACCGTGCGCAAGAGCTCGACCAACTGAGCCAGGCCTGTTTGCGCGATTGCTGATTGCCGACGTCAGGACGGCAATCAGCAATCAGCAATCTGCAATTCCTACTGCGTCTTTCCTGTCGCCCCCACCGTTGCCGCCCCCCTGAGCGCCCGGCCCGGCTTCGCGCCCGTGTGTTCGCCCTTGTCGATGACGAGCGTGCCGTTGACGAGCACGTACTGCACGCCGCGCGCATACGACTTGGTCTTCTCGAACGAGTTGGTCTCGCCCACCGTGGCGGGATCGAACAGCACGATGTCCGCCGCATAACCTTCGCGCAGCAGGCCGCGGTCCTTCAACCCGAGGATCTGGGCGGGCAGACCGCTCATCTTCCGGATGGCCTCCTCCATGGTGAGCACCTTCTGGTCGCGGACGTAGTGGCCGAGGACCCGCACGTTGGTGCTGTAGTTGCGCGGATGCGGCACACCCGGCGCGTCGAGGTTGATGGCCGAGCCGTCGCTGGCGATGGCCACCCACGGCTGCTTCATCACCAGGCGCACGTCCTCCTCGGACATCGTGTGGAACATGCCCGAGATGCGCCCGCCGTCTTCTGCCATCAGCGAGATGCAGGTGTCGGCCGGGTCGGCATCGCCGCGCAGCTTCGCGATCTCGGAGATGCGCATCCCCTCGTACTTCCGGTTCGCCGGCGATCCCGCACGCCCCATCACGATGCCTTCCCAGCCGCCGTGCTCGTGCACCCAGTCCTTGAAGTCGGCATCCTGCTTGATTCGGTCGCGCGTGGCGCTGTCCTTCAGCAGCACCGCAAAGCGCTCGGGGCCGCCGTCACGTGCCCAGACCGGGAAGAACGCGCTCCAGCCATGGTTCATCGCGGTGTAGGGATACTCGTTTGCGGTGACGTCGAGGCCACGGGCGCGGGCGTCCTCGATCATCGCGAGGTACTTGCCGACCGTGCCCCAGTTCCGCTGCCCGCGGATCTTCAGGTGGAAGATGTGGACCGGAATGCGCGCCTCCTCGGCGACCCGGATGGCGAACCGGAGTTCCTGCTCCTGCTCGAAGCCCTCGCTGCCGATGTGCGTCGTATAGTTGCCTCCCAGTGAGGCAGCCACCTTCGCCATCTCGATGATCTCGTCGGCGTGCTCGGGTCCGCCACTCTCGAACCGCGTGACGAGCCCCCAGGCCCCTTCCTTCATCGACCGGGCCACGAGCGCCTTCATCTTCTCGATCTCGGCCGGCGTGGCCGGACGGGGCGTGTACCCCATCACCACGACGCGGATCTGCTGGGCCGAGACGTGCGAGATGGCGTTCATCGAGATGCCCTGCTTCTCCAGCCGACCGAAGTAGCCGGTGAAGTCGGTCCAGTCCTGCATCACGCCGTCCACCGTCTCGGGCTTCAACCCGTCGCGCGGGGCGGCCGACGTGCTCTCACCCATGATGTCCAGCGTGACCCCCTGCCGCACCTTGCTCTGGGCCGTTCCGTCGCCGAGCAGCGGGATTTCCGAGTGGGTGTGCAGGTCGATGAACCCGGGAGACACCACCAGGCCGGCGGCGTCGATCGTGCGTGCGGCCTGTGCGCCCTCGAGCCGGCCGATGGCGGCAATGCGCCCGTTCTGCACGGCGATGTCGCCGGCGAACCACGGGTTGCCCGTGCCGTCGTAGATGCGGCCGTTGCGGATGATGAGATCGTAGCGGGACGCCTGCGCGCCGAGCGACAGGGGCGCCGCGAGCGACAGGGCGAGGGCGCCGGCGGCGAGGCCGGCCCGAGCCGTGAATCGGAACATGTGAATCCTCCGGAGTCGGAACCGCCTGGAGCAAGACCGACGCCAGGCCCACGGCGGCGTCCGCATCCGCCCATGCCCGATTTCGCGTGCATGCCGCATCAATCGGCACGGTCTCCCCAGGGGCCCGCCGTACAAGTGTGTCCCGAAGACGGCGTTCGCGCGACATCTACGTTGGGAGCGGACGCGCGCCCGGCATCGCAGGCCCCCCGCGACTTCCCCTATAGTGGAGGCCCGTGCCTGCTGCCGTGCCGGTCGTCGTCGCGATGTACGCTGCGTTCATGCTGGTCGGCTGGCTCGCCTCCCGACGGAGCGAGCACGGCTCGGCCGCCGACCTGCTCGTGGCCGGCCGCAACATGCCCATGTGGGTGGCGGCGCTGACCATGACCGCCACGTGGGTCGACGGTGGCTACCTGCTTGGCACCACCGAAGGCGTGTACCGGTCGTCCATCCAGTCCGGCGTCCAGGGCGGGCTCTGCTTCGGCATCAGCCTGATTCTCGGGGGCGCATTCTTCGCGGGCACCATGCGCCGGTTCGGGTTCACCACGCTGGTCGACCCGCTCGAGGCCCGCTTCGGCCGGCACTGGGCTGCCGTGCTCTTCCTGCCGGCGCTGGCCGGCGAACTGTTCTGGAGCGCCGAACTCCTCGTCGCCATCGGCTCCACCTTCGGCGTGATCCTCGGCATGCCGCTCGCCACCGCGATCCTGCTCTCGGCCGTGGTCACCACCGCCTACACGGTGCTCGGCGGCATGTGGTCGGTGGCCTACACCGACATCGTGCAGCTCGGGCTCGTGTGCGTGGGGCTCGGCGCGGCCCTGCCGTTCGTGCTGGGTGGGGGGGGGGGGCTCACGCACGCCTGGTCGGCATACGCTGCCGCGAGACCGGAGGCGACCGGCGTGCTTGCGCCGCTGGCGGCCACGGTGGCGTGGGACCGCGCGTCGCTCACCGGATGGTGGGACACCGCGGTGATGCTGACCCTTGGCGGCATTCCGTGGAACTGCTACTTCCAGCGGGTGCTCTCGTGCCGCACTCCGGCGGCCGCCCGCTCGCAGTCGATGCTCGCCGGCGGGCTCACCATTGCGCTGACGCTCCCGCCGCTGCTCATGGGCGTGGCCGCGTTCTCGTACCCCTGGGGGCCCGATGCGGCTGCCCGACTGGCGTCCAGTCCGGCCGACGCGATGCCGCTGCTCTTCGCGCGGGCTGTGCCGCCCGCCATCGGCCTGCTCGGGCTCGCCGCGATCGTCGGTGCCGTCACGTCGAGCTTCAGCTCGTCGATCCTCTCGGCCGGTTCGATGGTGAGCTGGAACTGCTGCAAGCGCCTGCTCTGGCCGTCCCTGTCCATGTCGGATCTGCGCATCGTGATCCGCACCTCGATCCTCCTGCTCGGTGTGCTGGCGACCGTGCTGGCCCTCGAGGTGCGGAGCGTCCAGGCCCTGTGGTTCTTCACGAGCGACCTGGTCTTCGTGCTGCTGTTTCCGCAACTGCTGGCGGCGCTGTTCGACCCCGCCGCGAACCGCATCGGTTCGATGGTGGCCTTCACGGTGTCGCTCGCCATCAGGGTGGGCGGAGGCGAGCCGCTGCTCGGCATCCCGGCGCTGGTGGCCTACCCCGACACGCTGCCGTTCAGGACCGCGGCCGCGGCAGCCGGACTCGTGCTGCTGCCGCTGGTGAGCCGTGCCACGCCACACCTGGACGCCCCTCGCCCCCTGCGGAACCCCTCTGGCGATCACGCCGACGGCCACCGGCTGGCGGGGGCGGTGTCGTGACCCGCCAACAGGTGGTGGCGTGGCTGGTGCACGCCTACACGGCGCTGGGCCTGGTCTGCGCCGCCGGCATGGTGGTGCTGATCATGCGGGGCGACGACCGCTCGTTCAGGATGGCCTTCGTGCTGATGATGGTGGCCACCGCCATCGACGCCACCGACGGGTGGTTCGCGCGCGCGGCGCGCGTGAAGGAGGTGCTGCCCGGATTCGACGGCAGTGCCCTCGACAACCTCATCGACTTCCAGACCTACACATCGCTGCCGCTGCTCCTGCTCTGGCGTGCAGGCATCCTTCCCGGTCACCTGGCCTGGCTGCTGCTGGTGCCGCTGCTGGCGAGCGCCTACGGCTTCTCGCAGGTCCACGCCAAGACAGACGACGGGTTCTTCCTCGGGTTCCCGTCCTACTGGAACATCGTCGCGCTGTACCTGTACGTGCTGGCCCTGCCCGTGTGGCTGGCAGCCGCGTTGCTGCTGTTCTTCTCGGTGATGACGTTCGTGCCCACGCGGTACCTGTATGCGTCGCGCGGTGGTCCATTCGCACGGGTGATCAACTGGGGCGCCGCCGCCTGGTTCGTGATCCTGGCGCTGATGCTCTCGGGCGTCGGGAACGTCCGAACGCTCGCGCTCGTGTCACTGCTGTACCCGCTCACGTACCTGGCCCTGTCGGCACTCGTGAGCCGGCGGCTGCGGGGCGGACGGGCCGCTCGCTGACCGCGATCCACCCCAGCCATGGCATCCACGACGCCGGCCGCGCGACGGCGCGGCTATGATGCAGGGACGAGGAGAAGGAGACCCGATGTCGAACATGATCAGCCAGTCGATGCTTGCGGAATTCGATATGGAGACGGCCAACACCAGGCGGATGCTGGAGCGCGTGCCGGAATCGCAGGGGGCGTTCAGGCCACACCCGAAGTCGATGACGCTGGCTCGCCTTGCCGGGCACGTGGCCGAAATGCCGGTCTGGGCCACGATGACCCTCAGCCAGGATGAACTCGAAATGCGCCCCTCGGGCGAGCAGCAGTACCAGGCCTATGTGCTGACATCGACGGCCGAGGCGGTGGCGTTCTTCGACGAGAACCTGCGCCTGGCGCGCGAACTCCTCGTGGCGGCGACCGACGAGACGATGATGCGGACCTGGACGCTGAAGGATCAGGGTAACGTCGTACTGGCGCTGCCGAAGGTGGCGGTGCTGCGCGGGTTCGTGATGAACCACATGATTCATCACCGGGCGCAGCTCGGCGTGTACCTGCGCATGAACGACGTGCCGGTGCCGGGCCTGTACGGCCCCTCGGCCGACGAACAGTAGGCGGACGGGAGGGGCCGGGCGGTCCGGCCCCTCAGGCCGCCTGTGCGCGGCGCAACCTGGCGACCGCGCGCACCTCGATCTGCCGCACCCGTTCCCGCGAGAGCCCGAGTTTCCGTCCCACTTCTGCCAGCGTGTATTCCCGCTCGCCGGCGAACCCGAATCGCAGCCGCAGCACTTCCTGCTCGCGGATGGTCAGCGGCTCGAGCGCGCGCTCGATCCGGTCGGCCAGTTCGCGCGCGATGGTTTCGTCCTCGGGCGACGGGGCGGTCCGATCGCGGATGAAGGCGCCGATCGCCTGCTCCTCGTGCTCGCCGGTCGGCGCATCGAGCGAGTAGGGCTGGCGCGCGGCATCCAGCAGGAGCCGCACCTTCTCGACCGGCATGCCCACGCGTGCGGCCAGTTCGGCCTCACCCGGCTCGCGGCCGTGCGCCTCCCGCAGCCCCCGACGCGTACGCTCCAGCTTGCCGATCGCTTCGACCGCATGCACCGGCAGGCGGATGGTCCTGCCGTAGTCCGCGACGCCACGCGACACGGATTGCCGGATCCACCAGGTGGCATACGTCGAGAAGCGCAGGCCTCGCGAGGGCTGGAAGCGGTCCACCGCCTTCATCAGCCCGATGTTGCCCTCCTGGATGAGATCCAGCAGCGACAGACCCCTGTTCGCATATCGCTTCGCGATCGACACGACGAGGCGGAGGTTCGCCTCGATCAGCTGCTGCTTGGCGTGGCGCAACGCCGCATCCGCACGGGTGAGGGGTGCCAGCCGCTCGGCGAACAGGGCCGGTGGCAGGCCCACGCGCCGCTCGAACTCCTGGCGGCGGGCCTTCGAGGCGTCGGCCGGCACGGCGGTGCCCGTGAGGTGGGTCATGATCTCGTCGATCACCGATGGCCTGATGGGCTGCCGTGCGAGGGCATGGGCGATCAGCCGCTGTGCCCTGGCGGCCCGCTGCACGGCACGGTCGTGCTCGGCCGAGGGGCCGGACTCTGGCGTGGACAGGCACGACCAGGCCCGCAGGCGGTCCGCACGCTCGATCGCCCGCAGGACCGGGTCCACGCGCTGCGACTCGAGCTCGCCGCCGTCGGGCAGCAGCACCAGTTCCGCGGCAGGCGCCGAACCGGCCCGGATCCTCGACGCAAGCTCGGCAAGCGTGTGGATGGCACAGGGGAACCCGGCGAGGGCGGCGATGAGGTCGGCCCGTGCGGCATCGATGTGCCGTCCGAGGGCCGTCTCCTCGGCCGGGGTGAGCAGCGGTCGGCGTCCGATTTCCCTCAGGTACGTCCGCACCAGGTCTTCGCCGGCGACCGGCAGTGCCTCGTCGAGGTCGTCCGCGGCGTCGGATTCCCCTGGCTCGTCGACCGACTGTGTGGCGGCCGCCTCGGGCTCCTCATCCGCCAGAAGCTGCTCGGGCACAATCTCCGGGTCGTCCGCCGCGCCGTCGTCCAGCACCTCCGCGGCGTCCGTGTCGGTCGAGGTGTCGGTGGACAGGCCGTAGCGCCTGGCCCTCCTGCGCCAGTCGAGGACACGCAACTGCGAGGGCTGGTCTTCCCACTCGACGAGCGGTTCGGTCGTGGCGGTGCGTCGTCGGGGCATGCCGCCAGGCGTGCAAGCTCGCGACCAGCTGCAGGCAGGCCCCCTGTTGATTCCTGAGGCGAGGTGCAGGAACATGACGTCCGCACCGGCGACATCACCGGCCAAGGAGCGACACCAGCGATGAGTACTGACCGCCAGACCCTGCTGAACGGTATCGACACGCGCATGACGCGACGCAGCCTGCTGCTCTCGCTCCCGGCCATTGCCGCCGCGCGCGGCGTGCTGACGGCGCAGGGCGCCAAGCCGACGCTCAGGATCCGCGAGTTCAACCACATGACGTTGAGCGTCTCGGATCCGAAGCGGTCGATCGACTTCTACCAGGGGCTCTTCGGGATGCCGGTCAACGCGCACCAGGGGGCCACGACCATCCTGCGCGTCGGCACCGGCCCGCAGTTCATCGCCATCAGCGCCGCCGGCAGCAACCCGGTGGGCATCAACCACTACTGCGTCACCGTGGAAGACTTCAACGTGGATCGTGTGCTGCGGGTGCTGGCCGAGCATGGCGTGACCAGGGCCGAGGCGCCTGGCGGCGGGCTGAGCGGCGGACCGATGAAGGTGCGGGTGCGGATGCGCGGGCCGGAGTCCGGCGGCGCACCCGGCGGCACGCCGGAGATTTACGTCGGCGACCCGGACGGCATCGTGGTCCAGCTCCAGGACCCGCGCTACTGCGGCGGTAGCGGCGTGCTCGGCGAAACCTGTGCCCCTGAACCGGCCCCGAAGGCGGGCCTGCTGAAGCTGAAGGAATACAACCACTTCACGATCTTCGCCACCGACGCGAAGCGGTCGAACCAGTTCTACAAGGACGTCTTCGGTACCGGCATCCGTTCGTATCAGGGCCCCACCGCGCCAACCATGGCCATCGGATCCACCGTGGCATTCCTCATGTACACCGGTGGGGGCGCGCCGACCACGCCGCCGCGGCCGGCCAGCATCAATCACGTCTGCCTCAACATGGACAACTTCAGGCCAGACGAGGTGATCAAGGTGCTCGAGGGGTACGGGATCAAGCCGCGCGAGACGCAGCCCGGTCCGGTGGGACCGATGCGCCACTACACCAGCATGCGCATGCCGAACCGGGGCGGCGCGGAGGGCGGCACGCCGGAACTCTACTTCACCGACCCTGACGGGATCCTCGTGCAGCTGCAGGATTCGAAGTACTGCGGAGGCGGCGGGTTCCTCGGCGACGCCTGCCCGCCTGTCGCGTGACATCACGGGCACCGCTCCTCGAACTGCGTCACGCCACCTGCATCAAGGGCGACACCCGCGCCGTCGACGGGCTGTCGCTCGCGATCCAGGAAGGTGAGCACACGGCCATCCTCGGTCCGAACGGCGCGGGGAAGACGACGCTGCTGAACCTGCTGACGTTCGACGATCGCCCGCTCGACCCCATCGGCTCCGCGCCGTCCGTCACGGTGTTCGGCCGCGACAACTGGCCGGTGTTCGAACTCCGCGCGCAGATCGGCATCGTGTCCGGAGGGCTGCACGGGCGCTTCGTGACCGGCCACAGCTCGGGGGCGATCACCGGGGAGGAGGCCGTGGTCTCGGGCTTCTTCGCCACGCAGGGCGTGCTGCTGTACGTCGAGGTGACCGACGCGATGCGCGAAGCCGCGCGCGAGGCGCTGGCACGCGTGGGCGCGGGTCACCTGGCCGCCAAGACCCTGGACGCGATGTCGACCGGCGAGGCCAGGCGTGTGCTCATCGCGCGTGCGCTCGTGCGGCGGCCCCGGGCACTGGTGCTCGATGAGCCCACGACCGGGCTCGACGTAGTGGCGCGATCGCGGTTCCTCGAGACGGTGCGCGACGTGGCGCGCGAGGGGACGACGATCATCCTCATCACGCACCACGTGGAGGAGATCATTCCCGAGATCGACCGGGTGGTCCTGCTCGATCGCGGGAAGGTGGCGGCCGACGGTCCGAAGGCTGATCTGCTGACGTCCGCCAGGCTGACCACGCTCTTCGGTGCGCCCGTGACGGTGGCCGCCACGAACGGCTACTATCTGGCCCACGCCTGAGTCGGGGCTGCGGCCGGGAACCACCTGCAGGCGGTTTGGAACAGGGGGGCGCTGTGATCGTCGTGTGGGCGTGTATTGCCGGCCAGGTGATCTTTGCGGGATCCGCACTCGTGCTGGGCGCATGGCTCCGCCGCCATCCGTCGAAGGCCAACGCCGAGTGGAGCAGCCGCGTGATGCACCTGCTCTTCTTCGTGCTCCAGAACTTCCTGCCGCTCGTTCTGGTCTTCTGGCCCGGCATCTTCCAGCTCGACGCCGTGGTTGGCACCGCGCCCCTCGCGCCACGGACCCTCTGGCTGGTGCTGGGCGTGGCGCTGGCCCTGCCAGGGCTGTACCTGCTGGGTGTGACCAACAAGGCGCTGCGTGCCCTCGGCAACGGCGCCAACGCGTTCCGCCTCACGTCCACGGTGGTCGTCGACCGGATCTACGGGATGACGCGGAACCCGATGTCACTCGGCTTCTACCTGTGGCTCACGTCCATCGGCCTGATGACCGGGTCCACCGCCTTCACCCTGCTCGTGCTGCTCGCGATCGTGCCGGCGCACCTGACGTTCCTGCTGGGTTTCGAGGCCCATGAACTGCCGCTTCGGCTCGGGCCTTCCTACGAGGAGTACAGGCGGCGCACGCCGTTCCTGCTGCCGCGCCTGCGAGGAACCGCAGCGTAGCCGGGAGCGGGGCGGCTACGGCGCGCTCAGTGCGTCGAGCAGGATCGGCACCACTTCGTGCATCTCGCCGAGGTGCGGACGGGTGGGTGTCAGGCCGCGCACGAAGCCCTTCGTCGCCAGGCTGTCGAGGATGTCCTGCCGGTTCGTGATGACGTGCATGGGGACGTCCCAGGGCTGTCCCTCGCCGGCCACCAGCGCAGGCGGCTGGTGATCGCCGATCAGGATCATCACGTAGTCGCGCCCGGCACGCTGCCGCAGGTAGCCGGCGAAGGTCTCATAGGCGTACGCCACCGCATTCCCGTAGCCGGGGCCGAGATCCATGTAGTCCGGCGGTCCCACGTACGCCTCATCGAGCTGGGCATCCGTGAACGGGTTTCCGGTCAGCATCTTCGGCCAGTCTGGCTGATAGGGCGCAAGCGGGCTGAACGGTGTGTGGGTGCTCACCGTCGGATAGAACACGAACAGCGGCTGACGCGCCTCTTTCGACACTTCCTCGGCATCCAGCCTGGCGAGCGTGAACTGGTCGGGCATGTCCCACCAGCCGAACGAGGGCCCCTGATAGTCCAGGCGCGGACCGTTGTAGATGTCCTGGAATCCGTAGAACGAGCCTTCGGGCCACGGGTACCAGAGCCCGGGCATCAGGGCAATCGTGCGGTAGCCCCGCTTCGCGAAGTTCGTCACCACCGTCTGCCGCTGCTCGGTCATCAGCAGCGCGTTGGTGTCCGGGTCGCCCACCTTGATGCCGGACAGGAACGTGATGTGCGCGAACCACGAGGAGCCACCGAAGGTGGGGGAGGCCACGTAGGTGGACACCACCCCGCGTCCTGTGTCCCGGATGGCCGCCTCCAACTCTGCCCGCGGCCGCGCCAGCCTGGCGTTGAAGGTGGCGTTCTCGTACGTGACGGCCCCGTACGACTCGATGAAGAACAGGAACACGTCGGCGCCCTGCGCCCGCGCGAGGTTCGCATCCAGGTTCGGGCTCGGAGGCAGCGTCGCACTCTTCGTCAGTGCCTGCACCACCAGCCGCGCCTGCCGCGCACACACCTGTGTCACCGGCCTCGGGAACAGCCGCCATTCTTCCCCGAGGTAGTCCAGGCCGAAGAGGCCGGCAGCCTGCATGGCGAACAGCACCACACCGGCGCTGCCAAGCGCCGTCAGCAGAATCCGACCCCGGGCGCTGACCGCGGTGTCCAGCAGGTGCCGCATCGCCCATCGCACGGCCAGGTAGACCAGGGTCAGCACCGCGGCGATGCCGAGGGCCGCACCGGTCCCAATGAGCACGGCCCCCTGCGACGCCCCGAGGAGCATGGCGAACACGTCGGGTAGGAACCGCAGGTCCCAGTAGAAGTTCAGCTCGCGACCCCACAGGGCCGGTGCTGTCACGTCCACGTAGCGGCCCAGCACGAGGACCACCCAGAGGCCGCTCAGCCACCGCAGCGCGCGCCCGGACACCGACACCACCGCCACGCCCGAGTCGGGCACTGTGGTGTCCGTCCTGGGGCGGAGCTGACCCAGTGCCGCGACGACGAGCAGCAACAGCGCCAGTTCCACAGACGGCGCGCCGTGCCAGGTCACCGCCGGTGTCGGCCACCAGTTCACGAAGGTGACCGACGCATCGAGCAGCAGGAGGGCGGCCGTCAGCCGCAGCGCCGTCCGCATCTCAACCCGCCTGCCGACGCAGCCAGAGCACGTCCACCAGGAACGACCAGGTCAGCGCCGCCAGCGTGATGCCCGCCGCAACCAGGCTGGCCGGCACCACCAACAACGGAGAGACCACCGCACCGAGTCCCACGATCTGGACGACGCACACCGTTTTGCGCCGGGTGCTCGGCGGCAGGGGTGCGTCGAGCCACGTCCAGGCCCAGCCCGCCACGACGAACAGGTACCGCATGGCACCCGCCAGCACGATCCACGGTCCGGCCTTCCCGTGCTGCCACGCCAGCACCGCGAGCACCAGGATCAGGAACGCATCAGTTTCCATGTCGAACCGTGCGCCAAACGCACTCGCCATGCCGGTGCGCCGCGCCAGCCAACCGTCGAGTCCGTCCAGCGCCGTCACGACGACCGTGATGCCGGCAACCATGGCAGCAATCGAGAGGCTGGACCGCTCACCGATGCAGCCCGCAGCCAGGCCGGTGAGCAGCAATCGAAAACAGGTGACCACGTTCGCGGGACCGAGCCGGTCGAAGGGATGACTGCTGGTGAGCGACCCGCTCGCGATGACGGAGAACACCACGAAGGGCACGAGTGCCTTGACGACGTACGCGTCCGACAGGCCGAGCCTGGCCGAAACCAGCGTGGCCACCTGCGCGGTGGCCACCGTGAACAGCACCAGGGGCGCAACGAGCCGGCGCCGCTGCGCCCGTGGAGGGAGGTGCCAGGACATCAATGGGGACTGCAAACGCGCAGCCCCTCGATTGTATCCCGCACCCGAATAGCCCCAGAATGAGGCGTGCCATCCGACGCGACGCGGGCCTTCTGGGTTGTCGAGCCCGGCCGCGGGGCCATCCTCGACGAACCGCTGCCGCCCCCCTCTGCCGACGATGCCCTGGTGCGGACGGTCTACTCCGGCATCAGCCGCGGTACCGAGTCGCTGGTCTTCTCCGGTCGCGTCCCGGAGAGTGAGTGGCAGCGGATGCGGGCCCCATTCCAGGCGGGTCAGTTCCCGGCACCGGTGAAGTACGGCTACTGCAACGTCGGCTGCGTCGAATCCGGCCCACGCCACCTGGCCGGACGCCACGTCTTCTCGCTCTTCCCGCACCAGGCCCGGTTCGTGATCCCGGCTGCCGCGCTTCACGTGGTGCCGGACGAAGTGCCGCCTGCGCGGGCGGTGCTGGCGGCCAACATGGAGACGGCGCTGAACAGCGTGTGGGACGCCGACATCCTGCCCGGCGATCGCGTGGCGGTTGTCGGCGCCGGCACCGTGGGCGCGCTCATCGCCTGGCTGGCCGGCCGCATCCCGGGAACCGAGGTGTGCCTCGTCGACGTCAATCCCGCGCGCGCCTCGGTGGCGTCGGCGCTCGGCGTGCGGTTCGCGCTGCCGGACGACGCGCCTGGTGAGTGCGACGTGGTGCTGCACGCCAGCGGGTCAGGGGCCGGGCTCGAGCGTGCGCTCCAGCTCGCGGCGTTCGAGGCGGCGGTCGTCGAGGTGAGCTGGTTCGGGGCGCAGCGCGTGAGCCTGCCACTCGGCGAGGCCTTCCACGCGAAGCGCCTGTCGATCCGCGCGTCGCAGGTGGGGCACGTGGCCGCGTCCCGGCGTCCACGCTGGGACTATCGGCGCCGCATGGCGCTGGCCCTCTCGCTCCTGCGCGAACCTGCACTGGATGTGCTCATCACCGGCGAGGATGCCTTCGACGACCTCCCCACGGTGATGCGCGCGCTCGCCACCGGCGGGCACGACGCGATCTGTCACCGGATTCGGTACTGACATAATCGGGGCTGCCCGGCTGGCGCGGTCGAGCGCCCTCACGAGCGGGCGCAACGCGCGATCGGGCAGGAGTTCCACATGTACAGCGTTTCGGTGCGCGACCACTTCATGATCGCGCACAGCTTCACCGGGTCCGTCTTCGGTCCTGCCCAGCGCCTGCACGGCGCCACCTACGTGGTGGACGTCGAGTTCCGGCGTCCCGAACTGGACACCGACGGCATCGTCGTCGACATCGGGCGCGCCCTCGACACGGTGCGAGCCATCCTCGGCGCTCTCAACTTCAGGAACCTGGACGAAGCGCCCGAGTTCACCGGGCGAAACACCACCACCGAGTTCCTCGCGCGCGTGATCTTCGACCGCGTGGTGGCCGCCATCCACAAGGGCGAGCTCGGCGCGCAGGCGGCTGGCATCGAGGTGGTGCGCGTCGCCCTGCACGAGTCGCACGTGGCCTGGGCGGCGTACGAGGGGCGGGTCGCACAGTCCTGATGGCCGATCGCTCGCTGACCTTCGTCATCCCGGGCGACCTGCGGACCCGGACCGGCGGCTACGGTTACGACCGCGAGATCATCGCCGGCCTCCGCACCGCCGGGTGGGCAGTGGAGGTCGTGAGCCTGCCCGGCGAGTATCCGTTCCCCACGCTGGATGAGCAGGAGAAGGCCGCCGCGGCGTTCTCCGCGCTGCCGGACGGAGCCCGCGTGCTGGTCGATGGCCTCGCCTTCGGCGTGCTGCCAGACGTGGCCGCCCGTGAGCGTGAACGCCTCTCGCTCATCGCGCTGGTGCACCACCCGCTCGGACTCGAAACGGGCCTCGACCCGTTTGTCTCGCAGCTCCTGCTTGCGGCCGAACGCGATGCCCTCGCCTGCGCCCGCGCTGTCATCGTCACGTCCAGGCGCACCGTGGAGGCCGTGGTCGACCTTGGCGTGCCCGCCCCGTCCATTGCAGTGGTGGAGCCGGGCACCGCGCCGGCCGCCATCGCCGCAGGTTCGGGTGGCGGTCCACTGCACCTGCTGTGCGTGGCCTCGATCACGCCAAGGAAAGGGCACCTCACGCTTCTCGAGGCACTCGAACAGGTGTGTCATCACGAGTGGCGGCTCACGTGCGTCGGTAGCCTCGATCGCGACGCTGCCTATGGTCGCGGGGTGGCGCAGCGGCTCGCCTCGCGCCCCCTCGCGGGGCGCGTGACGCTTGCCGGAGAACTGGCCGGTGCCCCGCTCGACGCGCTGTACGACACGGCCGACCTGTTCGTGCTGCCCACGCACTACGAGGGGTACGGCATGGTGGTGGCCGAGGCGCTGGCCCGTGCACTGCCGGTCGTGAGCACACCAACGGGGGCCATTGCAGACCTCGTCGGCGACGCTGCCGGCGTCCTCGTGGCGCCGGGTGATGCGACGGCCCTCGCGGCAGCCCTCGATCGGCTCCTCAGCGACACAGGGGAGCGGGAGCGCCTGCGGCGCGGTGCCGAGCGTGTCCGCCAGTCGCTGCCCACCTGGGCCGATGCAAGCGCACGCATGGGCGACGCGCTGCTGCGGGTGGCGCGATGAGCGGCTTCAGCCCGGAGTGGCTCGCGCTGCGGGAGCCGGCCGACGTGGCGGCGCGTTCGGCCAGGGTGACGCGGCACGTACTGGATCGTCTCGCTCATCACGCTCGTCCCACCATCGTCGACCTCGGGTGCGGGACCGGTTCCAACGTGCGCTACCTGGCCACCCGTGTCCGTTCAGCCCGCTGGCGGCTGATCGATCACGACGAGGCGCTGCTGGAGGTGGCGCGCGGCCAGCTCGGGGCGGACGCAGAGCTCCAGGTGGCCAACCTGGTGAGCCTGCCGCACGAGGCGTTCGCAGGCGCTGACCTGGTCACGGCGTCGGCGCTCCTGGATCTCGTCTCCGAGTCGTGGCTCCATGGCTTCGTCGAACAGTGCCGCGAGTCCGGGGCCGCCGTGCTCGCCGCGCTGAACTACGACGGACGCATGGAGTGCCATCCCGCCGAGCCGGAGGACAGGCTGGTTCGTGACCTGGTCAACCGGCACCAGCGGACGGACAAGGGTTTCGGTCCCGCGCTCGGCCCAGACTCCGGCGCCAGGGCCGCCGCGCTCCTCGGCGACGCCGGCTACGACGTCACCGTCGAACGGAGTGACTGGGTGCTCGACATTGCCGCCGCCGAACTCCAGCATCAGTTGATCGACGGTTGGGCACATGCGGCCATCGAACTGGAGCCATCGAGGAGCGGTGCGATTCGCGACTGGGCAGTGCGGCGCCACGCACACGTCGCCGCCGGACACTCGCACATCGTGGTCGGCCACGACGATGTGGGAGCGGTGCTGGCGGGGTGACGGGCCCGGGTCAGATGATGCGCGTGATGAGGGGGACCGCTTCGGTGCCTTCTTCGGGACCCTGGCCCAGGTCGCGCAGGTCGCAGTCGAAGAAGACGTCGCCGCCCATCCGGAAGACCCGATAGCGTGGGCGCCGGCACTCACTGAGGGCGTCGCGTGCCGGCAGACGGATGGCGGGCCGTCCGTTACCGATGATCAGTGGTGCGGTGGCGACCTGGAGGCGGTCGAGCAGGTCGGCCTGCAGGAACATGGACACCGTGACACCGCCACCCTCCACGAAGATCCGGTGGCAGCCGCGGTCGCGGAGCAGGCGGAGGACCGCCGCCGCATCCATGCCATTCGGCACGTCGGACACGGCCGCGATCGCAGCGTGCCCCACGTGGGTTTCGCCTGGCCGCATCATGCTGGTGGTGGTCACGTAGAGTGTCGGTGCGGTGTCGTCGGTGAAGACCTTGTAATGCGTGCCGAGCCGCCGCGACGGGTCGAGCACCACTCGCAGGGGGTTCGGACCGGGCACCTTGCGCGTCGTGAGCTGGGGATCGTCGGCGGCGACCGTGCCTGCGCCGACCACCACCGCCTCGCAGAGCGCGCGCATCCGGTGCAGGTGCAGGATGTTCTCCTCACCGGTCACGTACTGCGACTGTCCCGAATGGGTCGCGATGAAGCCGTCGAGGCTCTGGCCCAGGTGGCCGATGGTGACCGGTTGGCGCGACGTGGCGCTGGCAATCGGCAGGTAGAGTTCGATCAGCGCCCGTCTGGGGTCGCTGGCGGCGAGCGAGGTTTCCCACCCGGCACCGGGGCGCCAGGTGACCACGACGTCCCGGCTGGCCTCAGGGACCGGCACGAGGTTGCCCGAGGCCAGCAGTGCGTAGGACTGGTGCCGGCCCGCCGCGGCGGCCGCCTCGGCCGCCTTCGACGTCGCAAGCACGACCGTCCAGGCCGCCTCGATGGCGGCGTCGGTTTCCGGACGGGTGGCAGACGGCGGTCCCGACATCACAGCTGACCGATTATAGACTTGGGTGCTGATGCCGTCGGGCCTCGCCACCTACTACGACCGCCTCGGCCGCTGGAATCGCGTGGCGCGTGCGATCGGCTACGGCGGCGGCAGCACGGCACTCACGGTGCACCGCGCGCTGGCCGACCCGGCCCATGGCGGGCATACATCGTTCACCCGCCTGCACGACCTGCTCGTCGAGGCACTTCCACCGCTGGTCGCGCCCCGGGTGCTCGACGCGGGGTGTGGTCTTGGCGGCACCATGCTCGCGCTGGCGCGGACACTCGACGCCAACTGCGTGGGCATCACCCTGAGTCGGTCGCAGGCGGACACGGCAAACCTCGCGGCGTCGAGGGCAGGACTCGCTGGACGGGTGCGGGCTGAGGTGGGGAACTACGATGCCCCACCGCCGGGTCCGTTCGATCTCGTGGTGGCGATCGAGTCGCTCGCGCACAGTGCCGATCCCGCGCGGAGTATGCGCGCGCTTGCCGGTGTGCTCGCCCCGGGCGGACTGATCGCCATTGTGGACGACATGCCCGAGGCGGCAGCCGAGGGGACGGCCGACCTCGCGTCCTTCAAGCAGGGCTGGGCGTGTCCGGTGCTCTGGTCCGGGCGCCAGTACCTGGAAGCCTGTGCGCGCGAAGGCCTGGTCATCGAGCGGCAGCAGGACCTGACGCCGCAGAGCCGGCCGCGTCCCCGGTGGCGGATCTGGAGCCTGATGCGGCTGAACCGGATGGTGCGCCGGCTTCCGGTGCGTGCACTGCGGCAGGTGATGGATTCACACTTTGGCGGCCTCGCGCTGGAGCGTCTCACACGTGCCGGACAGGTCCGCTACAGGCTCCTGGTCGTCCGGAAGCCCTGAGCTTCAGGTATCCTGAGATCCTCAGCATGCCGACCGACCTCGACCGCATCCTCTCCCAGTACGGCGACCTTGTCGTCCGTGTCGCCCTGAACCTCAGGAAGGGGCAGCGGCTGCTCATCATCGGGCCGCTGGCCAATGGAGGGTGTTCGCTCGAGGCGGCGCCGCTCGTGCACCGGATCACGGAGAGCGCCTACAAGGCGGGGGCCTCGCTGGTCGAGACACTGTGGGGTGACGAAGCGCTGCAGCTCGCTCGTTTCCGGCACGCGCCCCGCGACTCCTTCGACCAGTATTCCGCCTGGTTCGGCGGTGCGCTCACCGAGCACGTCCAGGCTGGCCACGCCGTGCTCTCGATCTACGCCAACGATCCCGACCTGCTCAAGGAACAGCCGCCGGAACTGGTGGGGGCCGTCCAGAAGTCGGTCTCCAGTGCCGTGCGTCCGTTCCGCGAGCACATCTCGCGCAACGGCACGAACTGGTCCGTGGTCGCCGCGGCGTCCGCGGGCTGGGCTGCGCGCGTGTTCCCGGACCTGCCGCCCGCAGCCCGCCTGGATGCGCTCTGGAAGGCCATTGCCCGCCTGATCCGGCTGGACCGCCCCGACCCCGTTGCCGCCTGGGAGGAGCACCTGGCGCACCTCGTGTCCCGGCGCGACTTCCTCAACGAACGCCGCTACGCCGCGCTCACGTACCGCGGGCCCGGTACCGACCTCACCCTTGGACTTCCCCCCGGGCACATCTGGACCAGCGGCCGGTCGCTCAGCCAGCACGGCATCGAGTTCGCCCCCAACCTGCCGACCGAGGAGGTCTTCACGATGCCCCACCGCAGCCAGGTGGACGGTACCGTGACGTCCACCAAGCCCCTCAGCTACGGTGGCACGCTCATCGACGGTTTCTCGCTCACCTTCGAGCAGGGGCGCGTCGTGCGTCTCTCCGCGAGCCGGGGTGAAGAGGTGCTTCGCGACCTCGTGGCCACCGACCTGGGCGCCGCCCACCTCGGCGAAGTGGCCCTCGTGCCGCACGGCTCACCGGTGGCCCAGTCCGGCCTGCTGTTCTACAACACGCTCTTCGACGAGAACGCCGCCAGCCATCTCGCCCTCGGGGCCGCCTACAAGTTCACCATGCAGGGTGGCGAGGCGATGACCGATGAGATGTTCGAGGCCGCCGGCGGCAACCGCAGCGCCACGCACGTCGACTTCATGATCGGCTCCGGCGAACTCGACATCGACGGCGTGCGCGGCGACGGCACCACGGAACCGCTGATGCGTCGCGGCGAATGGGCAACGCCTCTTGGAACCTAGAACCTAGAACTCAGAAGTCAGCACTCGGACGTCACAACTCAGAACCGAGACTGGCACGACACACGGAAGTACCACGCGAACTGGTCAGAGGTTCGAGCCTGGTTCTGAGTTCTGGGCGCTGACTTCTGGCTTCGGAGACGTAATGCATCCCTGGCACGACTGCTACCTCGATGAGCGTTCGGTTGAGCGCTCCTTTCCCGTCATCGTCGAGGTCCCGAAGGGCTCGAAGAACAAGTACGAACTCGACAAGGAAACCGGCCTGCTGCGGCTCGACCGCGTGCTCTTCAGCGCCGTGTACTACCCTGCCAACTACGGGTTCATCCCCCGCACGTTCTGCGACGATGGCGACCCGCTCGATGCGCTGGTGCTGGGCCAGGAACCGCTGCACCCGCTGTCGCTGGTCGATGCGCGCGCCATCGGCGTCATGCGCATGCGCGACGAGAAGGGGCTGGACGACAAGATCATCGCGGTCAGCATCAAGGACCCGGCCTTCAACGACTACACCGACCACCGGCAGCTGCCGCAGCACCTGCTCCGCGAAATGACCCGCTTCTTCGAGGACTACAAGGTGCTCGAGCACAAGCAGGTGGTGGTCGAGGACATCCTCGGACCCGCGGATGCGCTCAAGTACATCCGCGAGGCGATCGACCTCTACCAGCAGCTGCGACGCGGCGAACTGAAGTCCAAGTAGGACCCATCAGCTCTGAGCTCCACCCTCACGGGTGGTCACCCCCGGGCGGATTCGCCTCGTCGCTCGCGGCACACGGACTCGACGTGGCCGCCGAGGCGTCTCCGCTCCGCTTGCCCTCCGTCGGCGACCAGCTCACCCTCCTCGCCTGCGCGGACGTGCCTTCCGCCCCGGCGTACATCGTCAGCTCGAACCGCTCGTATCCCTTGTTGCGCAGCTGGCGCAGCACACGATCGCTCACGGTGTCGACCGCCTCGTCGCGCGCCACGCAGACATCGGCGGTGAGCGTGCCGCCGTTCACCTGGACGTTCGTCAGGTCCCACGGGCCGGTCCCCTCGGAACTGGTGGCCATGATGTCGGTGTCGGGTGGGGTACAGCCTGCGCAGGTGCCGGCCAGCAGGGCCGTGCCCATCCACGCCTGAAGCATTCGCAGCGTCGGCATGACCGGGCGTCATCAGGAATCGTGCCCGACTCGTGCCGGGCGCCATGCGGCTCCTGAGCCGGGCTAGGGGATGAGCGTGAACTTCGCCTGGCCCGTCACTGCGCTGGCAAAGCCAAGCAGTGAGCCGCCGCGGGGGCGCGCCTGGGCACTGATGCGGACGTAGTAGTCGCGGGCAGGGTCGAGCCGGGTCGTGCGGATGATGGGCAGGCGCGTGAGCGTCGTCAGCCACTGGCGCACCGCGGCGTCGTCGTCGGTGACCAGGGTTTCGTCGACCCGGCCGTCGACCATGCGCTGGAGCGTGTGGCGCCGGGTGAGGTTGTCGTACTGGTCGCTCAGGCTGACCGTCGAGCTGGCCACCGTGCGGTCGACCCAGCCGGGGACCAGCATGCGGAGGTCGATCGTGTAGGTGAACGTCGTGCGAAGGCCGCTCGCGATGGCCTGACGGACCTCGTCCGTGTAGCCGTCAGCCAGTTCGACCGTGACCACGAGGCGATCATCGCTGTTGATCGGCACGATCCGCAGCGTCTCGGCCGCACGGCCAATGGCGCCGGAGAGGACCAGCGCCAGCACGAGAAATCCCAGTCGTCGCATCGAAACGCCCTAATCCTAGTACAAGCCGGCTACAGCCGGAACGTAAAACCCATGGTGGCGCGCCAGAAGGACAGCTTTTCCTGGCCGACGCTGACCCCGGTGGCCTCCCCTTCCGTCCGGAGCGTGCGGATGAGCCGCACGTCCCAGTTGACGCCCACGAAGTCCGACAAGAACCCGGTGGCGCCGCCACCCACATCCCATGCCGACAGCCAGTTGGAGAACGGCAGGGCATTGAGGTTGTCGTCGAATCCCACGTGCATCATGCCCAGCCCGACCACGGCATAGGGCCGCAGGCCGTACTGGGCGATGCGTCGCGGCATCGCCACCACCACGTTGCCGGTCACCGTGGCTACGTGGCTCCTCAGCACCAGCGTCTGTAGCGAACGGGAATCCCCGCTGAAGAAGCCGGCCGTTGTCGCCACGTCGCCTTCGATGCCGAGCACCTCGCCCAGCCAGAGGCCGCTGACACCGAGGTTGAACTTCGGCTTGCCGGCCTGCCGATCGAGATCAACGAAGGTGGTGGCCCCACCGAACGTGACACCGCCGAACGGCTTCACTTGCCACTCGGCCCGCGCGGTGGCCGGCAGCAGCGCGGCCAGCGTCGCGAGGACCAGGATACGGAGCAGGCAGACCACCGGCTACCGCGTGAACAGCGACAGGAAGATCCGCGCGAACGGCGAGGTCGTGACGTCCCCCTTCTCGAACTGGAAGGACTTCACGAGCCCCGTGCTGTTCGCCAGCAACACCAGCGTCAGGCCGCGTGAGGGCAGGGTCACCACCAGCGAGGACGACCCATTGTCGCCGCCGGATCCGAACTGCCACACCACCGACTCGCCGTTGTAACCCTGGACGAACCACCCAAGTCCATATGGCAGCGCCCGACCCGCGGCATCCGTGCCGCTGGGGCTCCACGCCGCCTCGAGCATCTCCTCCGACACGAGATCGCCGCCGCGGAGTGCGAGATCGAATCGCGCATAGTCGCGGGCCGAAGCGATCAGGCCGGTCGACGCGGTCAGCGTCGAGGCACTGAACGGTGCGGGGTAGACCCGCTTCGACCCGTCCACGCCGTACGGCGTGGCGAGGCGCGCGAGGGCCTCCGCGTACTGGGCCCGCTCCGCATTGTTCGGCAGGCCTTCGGCAGGCGGCGCCAGCGTGAGAATGTCCGGGCCAGGCACCGAGTCGGCCATGGCCAAGCGATTCAGGACGTTCGAGATCGTCTCGCGGTGGGAGTCGCCGGTGCAGGCCTTCACGGCCGACGCGAGCGCATCGAGCCTGTCAGGCCGGTAGTTGAAGGCAGCGGCGGCCGACGGCCCGTTCGTGTGCGAGAGCAGCTGGTGCAGCGTGGCACCCGGTTCGGGCGCGTCCTTCCGGTAGGTGGCAATCGGTGCGTCGAGGTCGACCCTGTTCGATTCCGCACACTCGAGAATGACGGCCGCGGTGACGGTCTGGGTGAGACCATCGAGGTGCGTGGGGGTGTCGGGCCGCATGGGGAGTGCCCGGGCCACATCCTGGTAGCCGAAGCCGCGTTCCCACAGGATGTCGCTGCGCCCCACCAGCACAGCGGCCAGGCCCGGAATGCCGGTCTGCTGGCGAAGGGCCTCGAGATAGTCCGCCAGGCGCGTGTACACGAGGTCTTCGGCCTGCACGGGTACACGCGCAAGGACGACGACACCGAGGACTGCGGCGAGTATGGCGCGACGCATCTGTCTGGCGAACCGAGTCAAATCATACTCCCACTTCGGCTTGTCGGTCACAAGGAGTCTTCCCCACAGTCCCTGTCTGCGCGTGCGGCCGCGGGGCGGACTGCGCATGGCTGCGCTGGGTGTGGACGGAGCGCGACTGTCGGGGGAAGCGAGGCGTGGGGCCGGGCGGCCCGGAGTGCGTGTTTCGGCGAGGTGATTGACCGCGTCTCCCGCCAGGAGCTTGCCCGCAGCGTGTGCCGGAGGCACGTGCCGCACAATGTTCCCGGTCGAGACCAGACGCAGCCTTGTCGCGCGTGGCCGGAGCCTGCGCAACATCGGTTCCCGGAGCTCGACGCGAGCGGGTGGCCCGCGGAGCGGCCGGGGTAGCGGGGTGTTACTTGAGTGTCGCGAGCACCTTCGAGTTGTGCGCGGCGACCATGCCCATCATCACGTTCGAGGCCACCATCACGCCGACGGCACCAAGGCGGTTGCCGCTCTTCCACAAGCGTTCGGCCGCCATGATCGACGTGGCGGTCACGCCGGCCTTGAGCGCCACGAACGCCACCGGGCTCTTCACCACGTTCTTCATCAGCGGATTGGCCTCCACGGCGCCGCTGCGCAGCGCGGTGAGGGTCGAGTACGCGTCATAGCCCTGGAGGGCCGCGGAGGCGGCGTAGAGGGCAGGCAGCATCGCTGGACGGTCGTACCTGAACGGACGCGCGGTGGCGAGGTCGGGGCTTGCGGCCGGCTCGGCGCTGGCAGTCGCCGTTGCCGCGGCAAGCATCGCCGGTGTCACGGTCAGGGCTGGGGTCTGCGCGTCGTTCGCGTCGGCCGCGTAGGCCGGCGTCACCAGCGCGGCTCCGAGGGTCAGGGCACAGAGTAGGCGTCGCATGCGTCGCTCCAGGAAGTTCGGTGCGTCACAGCACCGGTGTTGCGGGTTCCTTGAGCGAGGCGCGTGCCGGAGGCCGGCGGCTCGAAAACGTCAATGTTTACGGGCTCGAATCCACACTCGCGCACATCTGCACGGCGTGCGGGTGCGCCACAGGCGCACACTGGACCGCGCGGTCGCGCACGTCGCCCGCGCAGCGACGCGTGCAGGACCGTGAAGACGGATGGGTGCGTCTCCCGCCGGAAGCTTGCGCAGCGGGCCGGCTGGCGGCCACCAGGCCCAGGGCGACATTCGAGGCGACCATCACGCCGATGGCGCCCATGCGCTTTGCCGCGCGTCCACGGCCGCTCGCGCCAATGGTCGAGGTCGCGTGCCTGACACACAATGCGACAACTGCCGGGCGGTGTCGGGGGTATGCTGCACCTGCCCTGAACGCGGTGCGATTGTCGGCGCCACGTCCGCCGCATTCATGGGCTTTGAGGAACGATGACCCATGGCCATTGACGCCGCCGTTCGAGCGTCGATCGAGAAGCTGCTCGAAGGCGTCCAGATCATCGGGTTCGACTGGACCTATCTCTACCTGAACGAGGCGGCCGAGCGGCACGCCCGGCGACCGGCCGGAGAACTGCTCGGTCGCCGGATGACCGACTGCTACCCGGGCATCGAGCGCACGCCGATGTTCCAGGCGCTCAAGCGGGTCATGCAGGCGCGGCAGCCCGAGCAGTGCCTGAACGAGTTCACGTACCCCGACGGGCACCAGGGCTGGTTCGAACTGCTCATCGAACCGGTGCCGGATGGTGTCTGCATCCTCTCGCTCGACATCAGCGACCGGCAGCGCGCCCAGGCGCACCTGCGCGAGGCGCAGAAGATGGAGGCGGTCGGCCGTCTCGCCGGTGGCGTCGCGCACGACTTCAACGAGGTGCTGACCGCCATGCTCGGGTTCTGCGACCTGATGCTGGCCCGCGCCGGGGACGATCGCGACCTGGCTGCGGATGTCCTCGAGATGCGCCGTGCCAGTGAGCGCGCCGAGCAGCTCACCCGCCAACTGCTTGCACTCGGCCGGCGCCAGGTCCTCGTGCCCCGCGTGATCCGCCTGAACCAGGTGGTCGCCGAACTGCACGCGATGCTCGCGCGGCTGCTGGGCGACACCATCCGGCTCGTGCTCGACACCGCGCCCGATCTCGAACCCACGCGCGTCGATCCCAGCCAGCTCGAACAGGTGCTGATGAACCTGGTGGCCAACGCGCGCGACGCGATGCCGCGCGGCGGCACCCTGCGCATCGCCACCGCCAACGTGACGCTCGACGGTCGATTCGTTGCCCTGCACCCCGGGTCGCACCAGGGCGAGTACGTCTCACTCTCGGTCGAGGACACCGGCTGCGGCATGTCGCCGGAGCTGGTGGCCCTGATCTTCGAGCCGTTCTTCACGACGAAGGCGCGGGGCCACGGCAGCGGACTCGGCCTCTCCACCGTCTACGGCATTGTCAAGCAGAGCGGCGGGTACATCACGATCGACAGCCGTCCCGGCGTCGGCACCACCGTCACCACCTACTTCCCCGTGGCCGATGGGCCGCTGGCCGAGCTCGAGGCGCACGCAGACCTGCGGACGATGTCGGGGGCCGAGACCATCCTGCTCGTCGCGGAGGACCCCGCCGAACGTGACCTGATGCGGCGGACCCTGGCGCCACAGGGCTACACCGTGGCCGAGGCGGGCGACGTGTGGGAGGCGCTGACCATCGCGCGCAGCCGGCCCGGTCGCATCGACCTGCTGGTCACCGACGTCGTGCTGTCCGAGATGAACGGGCCGCAGCTCGCGCAACACGTGGTGGCCATGCGGCCCGACCTGCGCGTGTTGTACGTGGCCGGTTTCGCCGAGGCCGGGGCGCTGGGACGCGGCGCCACCAGCCACCGCATTTCGTTCCTGCCCAGGCCCTTCGCGCCAGGTGCCCTGCTGGCGTCGGTACGCGACGCACTGGACCGGCCGGCGCTCCAGCACTGACGGGTCGTCCCGCTCACGCGCGGACATGGATGTCGCCAGCACTCCCACAAAGCGACAATCCTGTCCGCGTGCGCGAACCGCCAATGCTGGCCATCCGAGGTCTTTTCCGAACAATCTTGGCGGTTGCTTCGGCCTGGTGCACGGGCCTCGAGGGTACGGCCATTGCTCCCCGTCCGCGGTGGTGCCGCGACTGATCGCGGCACCCGACCTTCGGGAGCCGCATGGACAAGCATCAACTGCAGGTGGTCATCGAGGAACTGCACCGCCGGTACGCGCCCCTCGGCGACGGCGAGGTGGCGACCTACATTCCAGAGCTGGGGCGGGCCAACCCCGACGACTTCGGCATTGCCCTTGTCTCCGCAGAAGGCGGGCAGGTGTTCCGTACCGGCGCCTGGGACCGTCCGTTCACGATCCAGTCGATCTCCAAGCCGTTCACCTTCGGACTCGCCATCGAAACCTACGGTGCCGACCGCGTGGCACGGCACGTGGGCGTGGAGCCCAGCGGCGATGCGTTCAACGCCATCGAACTCCAGAACGGCACCAATCGCCCGTTCAATCCCATGGTCAACTCCGGCGCCATCACGGTGACGGCGCTGCTCCATGCCCGATACGGTGCCGAGACCTTCGATGTGATCCTCGACCGGATGAGCCGTGCCGCGGGCCGGCCGCTCGGCGTGGACGAGGCGGTGTTCGAGTCGGAGCGGCGCACCGGGCACCGCAACAGGGCCATCGCACACCTGCTGCTCAACTTCGGCCTGGTGCACGAGGAGGCCGAGGCCGCGCTCGATGTCTACTTCCGCCAGTGCTCCATCCTTGTCACCTCGCAGGACCTCGCGACCATGGGAGCCACCCTGGCCAACATGGGACGGCACCCGGCGACCGACGATCCGGTCTTCGACCTGCAGTCCACACGCGCCATGCTGGCCATCATGTTCACGTGCGGCATGTACGACTACTCGGGTGAATGGGCGTACCGCGTGGGCGTCCCGGCCAAGAGCGGCGTGGCCGGTGGAGTCATGGCCGTGGTGAACCGGCAGCTCGGCATCGCCACCTACTCGCCGCGGCTCGACGCGCGTGGCAACAGCGCGCGGGGCATCGAGGTCTGTGTCGAGCTGGCCTCACGGTTCGGGCTGCACGCCTTCGACTGCCTGAACGTCGGCTCCAGCTTCCTGACGACGATGCTCTAGCGGCAGGAATGGGTGGCCGTGGCGTCCTGCTTGCAGTCCCGGGGCAGGCATGAGGAGCCGCGCACACGTCGAGGGTCACCCGATTCACCCCATGCTCATCCCGTTTCCGTTCGCGTACCTGTTCGGCTCGGCCTGCCTGGACGTCGCGGCGTATGCCAGCGGCCGGACCACGTGGTACCGGACCGCGCGGCACATGCGCCTGCTGGGAATAGGCTCGGCGCTGGTAGCGGCAGTGCCCGGCATCGTCGACTACTTCTCGGTGGTGCCGCCCGCGAGTTCCGCGGCGCGACGGGCCACCCTGCACGGCCTGGCCAACCTGTCGGCCGTCGGGCTGATGGGGAGCGTCGCCGCCGCCCGCACCGACGATCGCCGCCCGCAACCCTGGCACCTCGCGGCACAGGCCGCGGCGGCCGGCATCATGGCGTTCGCCGGCTACCTGGGCGGCACCCTCGTCTACCGCAACCAGATCGGCGTGGACCACCGGTATGCCGGGGCGGGGAAGTGGCGGGAGCGGACCCTCCCAGGTGCCAGCGACGCATCGGCTGTCGATGCCGGTGCCGCGGCCGACCTGGGCCTGAACCAGATGGCGCTCGTGCACGCCGGATCCCGCCGGGTCGTGGTGGCGCGGACCGAGCAGGGGCTGGTCGCCTTCGACGACCGCTGCACGCATCATGGCGGCCCCCTCTCGGATGGCACGCTTTCATGCGGCGTGGTCCAGTGCCCGTGGCACGGCTCGCAGTTCGACGTGGCCACCGGCCGCATCGTCGCGGGACCGGCTGGCGAACCGATCGGCGTCCACGAGGTGCGTGAAGAGGCCGGCCGCATCCGTCTCCGCCTGCGCGGCTAGCACGCCGGGCGGGACGGCCGCCTGCTGCGTGATAGGCTTTCGAGCTGTCATGCGCATGCTCGCCTGCCGCCTCGTCATCCCGTTCGTCCTGCTCGCACCGGCCGCGGCGTCCGCGCAGGCCGATGCGCCCACGCGCGAGCCCTCGGCGGTGACCGCGGAGCAGGAGACCATCCTGCGCGAGGGGATCGACTTCCACGACAAGGGAGAGTTCGACCAGGCCATTGCCAAGTACGAGCAGGTCCTGGCCAAGAGCCCCGACAGCGTGGCGGCCCTGTTCGAGCTGGCCTACTCCTACCTGTCGAAGCGCGACTTCGACCGGGCGTTTGCCACGGCCCAGAGGGGGGCGGGCTACCGGTCCGACCTCCTGCCGATGTTCTACGACCTGATGGCATCGTCGCTCGATTCGAAGGGGCAGCCGGAGCAGGCGATCGAGGTCTACCGCAAGGGGATTGCAATCTCGCCGCAATCGTCGCAGCTGTACTTCAACATGGCGGTGACCTATCGGGAGAGCCTCAACCGGCCGGACGAGGCGCGGGCCGCGCTCGAGAAGGCGGCCGGGCTCGAGCCACTGCAGCCGGGTGCCCATCTGCTGCTCGGGCAGGTGTTCCAGGCCAGCGGCTATCCGGCTCCGGCCTTCCTCGCGCTGTCCACGTACCTGATGCTCGACCCCGCCGGGCGCCAGACGCTGCCCGGGTACGGGCTCTGGCGGGCGGTCCTGAAGGGGTCGGTCGATCCGATCCCGGACGGCACGGCTCCTCCCGACGCAGCGACGCGCGCCATGATGACCCGGCCTCCCTCGAAGACGGACCAGGGTGACTTCACGTCGGTCGACGCGCAACTCGGACCGAGCTATGCGGCCTTCAATCGCCGGATGGACAACGGGGAGCCCGAGATTCAGGCGCTCATCGCGCAGGTGGACCAACTGCTGGCGGCGCTGCCGGCCGACGCGACGGGGCCTGCGGCCGGCTCGTTCGCCAATCGTCACTATCGTCCGTTCTTCGTGGCGCTGAAGCAGCGGGGCTACGTCGAGCCGTTCGTCTACTGGGCCAGCCAGCGCGCTCCGGTCCCAGGCGTCGTCGAGTGGCTCAAGGCGAACGAGCCACGTGTGCGTGAGTTCCTCGGCTGGGCGTCCGCCTACAGCTGGCCCACCCCGTAGACACCGTAGAGGCTTCATGGCTGACGTCCTGTCGCGCTCCCTCGAGATCCGCACGGGCCTGCTCGCGGACTACCCCGATGTGCTCACGCCAGAGGCGAGGGGGGCGCTCGAGATGCTGGCGCCGTTCGATGCCGAGCGCCGCGTCCTCATGCAGGCGCGCATGGCTCGTCGCGCGGCGCGCGCACGCGACCACCAGCGCATTGGCTTTCTTGCACCTGAGACCCCGATTGGCCGGACCGGGCTGACCGCGCAGGATGCGAGGGACGGGCGCTTCGAGGGGCCGGAGATTCCGGCCGATCTCCAGCGCCAGTGGATTCAGGGAACCGGCCCAGGGGCCAGGCCACACACACCCACGGCACGGAGCATCAGGAACGTGGCCTATGCGCTGCTGTCCGGTGCCGACGGCTGGATGTTCGATGGCGAGGACGCGCTGGGCCAGCTCTCGACCATGTCCCTCGACAACCAGCGCAACCTCAAGCTGGCGATCGCACGCGACCCGATCTTCATGGCGGCGGCCGACGGCGTCGCCGCCGAGATGAACCAGTGGGCCAGGTCGTTCTTCGGCCGCCCGATCGTCACCGACTGGCGCGCGCAACTCGACGTCACGACGGTGATCTTCCGGGCCCGGGGGTTGCACCTCGACGACCGCCACGTCCGCAACGCAGATGGCACCGGCTTCTCGGCGTCCCTTGTCGATGCCGCGCTGTTCATCGTCAACAATCACGACACGCTCAGGGCGGCCGGGCGCTCGCTGGTCCTGTACCTGCCCAAGATCCAGACGGCCGACGAAGCCGCGCTCTGGGGCGAGATCCTCTCGGCCCTCGAGGCCCACCTCGGGCTGCCGCGCTGGTCGGTGAAGACCTACGTGCTCGTGGAGCAGTTCGAGGCCTGCTTCCAGCTCATGGAGATCCGCGCAGCCCTCGGGCAGCGGTTCGTCGGCTTCAACACCGGGCGCTGGGACTACATCAACAGCGTGGCCGACGCGCTCTGGTGGGACCCGACGTTCATCAACCCGAACATCGACGCGGTCACCATGACCTACGGCTACATGCGGGCCTACGAGGACCGCGTGCGCCGGGCCGTGAACACCCCGGATGCGAACGGCCGATGGGCCCTCTGGCAGGGGGGCATGGAGCCCAACATCCCGGTGGGCTCGTCCGCCGGGGTCGAGAGCAGCATGGCGCGCGCCGTGGCTGGCGCCGAGCGCGAGCAGCGCGAGGGGGCGAGCGGCAAGTGGGTTGCCCACTGGAAGATGGTTCACATCGTCAGGCCGGTGTGGGAACGGGCGGGGCAGGCGAACCAGCTCGGTCGTGCGTTTCCGCCGCTCGACTACTCCGACGAGGCGGCGCGTGCGCTCATGGCGCTCGAGCCTGCGCCCCGCTCGGTGCGTGGTGCCCGCGATCTCATCAGCGTGGCCCTGCAGTATGGGAATGCGTTCGGCCAGGGCATGCAGGCGGCCGCGCTGAAGCCGGCCGACTTCTTCGGCAATGACGATGTGCTCTATCTGATGGAGGACATGGCCACCGGGGAGATCCGCCTCAGCATCCTCTGGGAGTGGCTGCACAAGAGCGCCGCGCTGACGGCACCCGATGACGAGGCGGGCGTGCAGGCGGGCGACCTGTTCACGGCCACGCTGTTCCGCCGTCTGCTGGCCGAGGAGTACGGGAAGCTGCAGCGTGCGGGCAACCGCGACGTGCACAACGACTCCAAGCACACCACGCTACCGATTGCGCGCGAGATTGTGGAGTCGTACGTGCTGGACCCGGTCAAGCTGCCCTGGTACATCGACCTGCTCAACCTCACGCTCGGCGTCCATGACCTGGCGGAGGCGCAGCGCCGCATTCTCCTGCTGCGGAGGAGCTTCACGGTCGACGGAGCCCGGCTCACGGCCAACCTCGACTTCGACGAGCCAGTGACGTAGCGCGCGACGCCTCACGCCGACGCGCCCGGATGCGACCGCGCTCAGGCGTGGTGCGTCGCCCGGGCAAGGGCGGTGTCGGCGAGCAGCCGGAGGAGGTCGTCTCCGTCCACGGGTTTCACGAGGTGGTGGGCGATGCCTGCCTGCCGGCTGCGCTCGGCGTCTTCCACCTGTCCATAGCCGGTCACCGCAATCAGGACCGGCGCCTCGGTGCCGTGCCGATCGTGGATGCGGCGCGCCAGTTCGTAACCATCCATCACCGGCAGTCCGATATCGAGGACTGTCACGTCGGCCCTGAAGGTGTCCAGGATGTCGAGTGCCTGCGGGCCATCACTGGCCGTGCGCACGTCGTGCCCGGAGCCCGCGAGCAGGGTGGCCAGCATCTCGGCTGCGTCGGCGTTGTCGTCCACGACGAGCACGCGGAGCGGGTGCGAGGGCAGCGGCGCGTTGACCGGGACGGCCTCCGCCGTGCGCGCTTCCGTCGATGCGGCCGGCAGGACGACGGTGAAGGTGCTGCCGCGGTTCACTCCGGCGCTGTGCGCCTCGATGCGCCCGTCGTGGAGTTCGACGAGGCTCTTCGCAATCGCGAGCCCGAGCCCGAGGCCCCCCTCGCGCCGGTCGATGGCGCGCGGCCCCTGGACGAAGAGGTCGAAGATGCGCGGGGCCACGTCGGGCGAGATGCCGCGGCCCGTGTCCGACACCTCCACGGCAATTTCGCTGTTGCGCCGCTCGGCGCGTACGCGAACCGACCCACCGTCGGGGGTGTAGGTGGCGGCGTTCGACAGCAGGTTGCCGAAGACCTGTGCCAGCCGCACTTCATCGCCGGTGACACGCAGACCCTCCGGGACGTCCACCTCCAGCGAGTGCCGGCGCTCCTCGAGCCGCGGTTCCGCCATGTCGGTGGCCCGCGTGATGACGTCCGCCATCTCGATCGGCTCGCGTCGCAGTTCGAGTGTCCCCCGGGTGATCCGCGAGACGTCGAGGAGGTCGTTCACGAGCCGCGACATGTGGGTGACCTGCCGCTCGATGACGGCGTGCTCGCGGGTCCACGGCGTGCCCCGCATGCGCAGCAGCGCCAGTGCCGTCACGATGGGTGACAGCGGGTTCCGGAGCTCGTGGCCCAGCATCGCGAGGAACTGGTCCTTCGCCCGGCTGGCCTCCTCGGCCTCGGCGCGCGCGCCCTCCGCCTGCGCAAGGTTCCGATCGCGCTCCGCGCTGCGTTCGGTGAGCAGGTGGCCGGTCCGCTCGAGGGCCTGCACGAGCCTCGTGACCTCGGCGACGATGGACGGTGGGGTGTTGACGGGCCGTCCCTCGGCCAGCGCCTCTGCGCCGTCGGTGGCGGCGCCAAGTTCCGATGCGATGCGTCCGGCCAGCCAGTAGGCGGCGCTGCCACTCACGGCCAGCACGAACAGCGCGACCGCCACGAGGGCGCCGATCGAGCGCCGCAGTGGCCCGTCCATGAAGGCCACCGGCACCACCACGGCCGACGTCCACCCGGAGAGGCGCGCATGGCTGAAGGCGACGTAGACCTGCTGGCCGTCGAGCGCGGTGTCCTGGTAGAAGCCTTCCGGCGCTGCCGAGGTCCGCTCCTTGAAGGGCGCGGTCGCCTGCTGGCCCACGAAGCGCTCGGGCTCGCGTGTCCGCGCCACGACCATGCCGTCGGTGTCGACGACCGTACGCGTCCACTCGGTCCGAGGCAGCGCCTCACGCCCGATCACGTCGGCCACGGCCGTGGGAGTGACGACCGCAGTGAGCAGGTACCGGACCTGTCCCTCGCGCACGACCGGTACGCGCACCGCGAACCCGAGGAGCCCCAGGGGCGAGCGGCGCACGGGTGCCACCGTGGGGCGGCGGCTGGCGACCGCAGCCTCGATGCTGCCGGGGTCGACCACGTCGCCCGGCGGCACGCCCGGCGAGCGCCCGGTGTTGATCAGCAGGCGGACCGGCGACAGGCCGATGAGCCTGGCGTCGAGCCACGGTTGTGTCGGGGTGAGCCGCCTGAGCTCGTCCTCGAAGCCCGAAAGGTCGTTCCGATCGAGGAACGGCGACGCGGCAACCGACTCCAGCGTGCGGATGGTGGCGGCCATCTC
>WBZO01001632.1_pt1 | contig 33569 bp, 37 predicted proteins | sample 5204261 | NCBI WGS metagenome assembly WBZO01 (sample SAMN12412400, study PRJNA552823) | activated sludge metagenome | isolation source: activated sludge from anammox sidestream of wastewater treatment plant... | place: USA: North Carolina | collected 2017-09
TCTTCGGCGCCGGAGGGGGAGGGGGCGTGCGGCGGATCGCCTGCCGCACGGCCTGCTCGAGGAGCGCCGAGGCGATCGGTCCGAGCGACGCGAACCACACGTCGAGCATCGAGAGCTCGCGCGCGCGCACCGCGCGGGCGACGAGGCCGGCGACGCGCGGCGCGTTCTCCGTCGCGCTCCGGCGGAGCGAGTCGTCGGCCGTCGCCGCGCTCGCGGGATGCAGCGCCTTGACCGGATCGGCGAGCGCACCGTGGAGGCGATCGCCGGCGAGCACGAGATCGAGGCACATCGCCTCGAGGTCCGGCTTCGGTCCGGACGCGGTCTTGAACGCATCGAGCGCGCGCGCGAGGTTCGCGAGCGCCTGGGCGAGCTCGGTATCGTCGGCGTGGAGCGACGCGAACGCGGCCGCAGTCGCCGGGCCCCAGGTCCCGTCCGCCGTCTGCTCGTCGGCGCGCGCGACGGTCATGCGCAGGGCCTCCGCGCGGTCGCAGCAGAGGGCGAGGGCCTCGGGCGCCATCAGAGGCAGCGCGGTCGCGAGCTTCTTGAGCATCGCAGGACGATCGATGACGAGCGCCCACCACGCCGCGAACGGGCCGAGCCAGCGCACGTCGTCGACCTCGCCGAGCGCGGTCCCGCGCGTCGTGTCGACGAGCCGCCAGAAGAGCGTCGAGAGCGCGTACTCGAGCTGCGGCGGCAGCTCGCGTGAGCCGTCAGCGAGGCCCTGGATCTTGCGCAGCCACAGGCACGTCTGATGCGCGGTCGGGCCGCGTCCCGGGCCGAGGTCGCCGTCCTCGCCGCACGCATCGAGCGCGTAGCCGCCGAGGCGCACCGCCAGGACCTCGAGCGGCAGATCGAGCGCGCGGTTCGCGTCTTCGTCCGCTCGGCGCTCCTTCACCGCCTCGAGGATCTCCGCCGGCGCGCGCGCGATGATCTTCCACGTCTCCTCGAGGTCCGGGTTCTCCACGCCCTCGACCGCGGGCCGGGTCGCGAGGAGCGGCCCCCAGAGGCGCAGGGCGAAGGCACGGGCGCAACCCTCGAGCGCGTTCATCGCGCCTGCACGCTGGCGGAGCCGCGCCTTGCCGAGCACCACGCGGCGCGCCTCCTCGAACGCCGGTGCGAGGGCGACGGCGAAGCGGGCCGCGCGCGCGTCGGCCTCCTCGTCGTCGTACTGCGCCGCCACGCGCATGAGGTTCTCGAGGCCGAGCTCGAGATCGAGCGGATCGCGCTCCGCGCCGTCGATCGCGTCGGTCATCGCGATGACCTCGATCCAGCGACGCGACTCGTCGATGGTGAACGGACGCGCGCGCCGGGCCAGCTCGCGGAGAAGCCTCAGCGGGCCTTCGACCTCGAAGTCGCGGACGCCCCGGCGCCAGAGGGTGGCGAGGCCGCGTGCGAGCGCGCGCGCCGCGATCGCGCCTCCGTCGCCGTCGAGGATGCGCTTCGCGAGTCGATCCCAGAGATCGCGCCGCTCGAAGAAGAGGTACGGCGTGGCCGCCGCGATCGCCGCGAGGCCCCACGCGGCCTCCTCGGGCGAGTCGAGGATGGCGATGAGCTGGCTCGCGAGCAGGAACGTGAGCCGCGCCGACGGCAGCGACGCGAGCGCGGTCATCGCGCGCTGGCGCAGGATGAGCGACTCGCCGAGCACCCAGTCGAGCAGCGTCCCCTCGAGCTGATCGAGCGGCCCGGTGAGGCGGCCGAGCGCCCGCGCCGCATGGACCCACACGAGCGGCTCCGGATGCAGGAGCAGCGGCTGGAGGACCTGCAGCGTCTGACCGACGAGCGCCGGATCGGAGTCGGGCGGCATCCCGCCGACGCTGATCTCGAGGCACCGCGCGGCGAGCACGCGGCCGCGCAGCGCGCCGTGCGCCGGTCCGGAGATCATCGCGTCGAACGTCCCGCGCGAGCCCCAGATCCACTTGCCCAGCGCGGGCACCTCGACCGCGCCGGCACCGGCCTCCCAGATGAGGATCTCGAGACGTGCGCGCGTCTCGGCGTTCTCCGGCAGCGCGAGATCGGCGCCGTCGCCGAGCAGCGGCGCACACGCGAGCGCGTCGAGCAGCGGCCCCTCGATCACGCGGTCCCGCACCGCGTCGATCACCCGGCTCTGGAGGTGCGGCTGCCCCGCGGCCCGGGCGAGCAGTGGCGCGAGCTCGACGTCGCGGCGCCACGTGCTCCCGTGGCACCAGGCGAACAGGATCTGCGCGGCCGGTCCGTCCTCGGCGAGCAGCTCGCCGAGCTCCGCCTGGTCGGTCCGCGAGACCGCGGGGAGCAGGTCACCGAGCACGTCGGCGGGCGCCCGGATCTCCTCCGGCAACAGGACCGCGTCGCGACCGCCGGCGCGCCATCGCAGGCGGAGCGCGTCCGCGAGCTCGTGACGCGTGGGATACAGCGCGGTGAGCGCAGCCAGCGCTTCTCGGACCTCGGCCGGAATCATCGATCGGTCAGAGAGTAACGCATCCGAAGGACCCGGGCCGCCTGTTCGACGGCCGCCCGGAGGCGGCGATCAGACCGCGCGGACGTCGCTCATCGCCGTCGTGACCGCATCCCAGTCGAGCACGGGAAGGGCCATCGACGCCGTGTGCTCGCGCCATCCCCGCGCGACGTCCGCGAGGGCCTCGCGCCGGGTCGCGGCCGCTCCGGTGATGACGGTCGCGTCGTCGCGATCACTCGTACGCGCCTCGATCCGCCAGCGATCGTCGTCGGTGGGGAACACGCGGACGATGAGGGGAGCTCCTGCGCAATCGAGCTCGTACGTCATGTTGGTCCGCTCTCGGAACTGCTGCGCGATCTTCACCTTGCTCGGCCGCGGGCCGTCCTCGGCGCGGATCGGGCGTTCGCTGATGCGCAGCGGGCGCCCGTCGAAGTCGGCGCCGTCGAGGCGACGAAGGGCGGCATCGGCGAACGTCTGGCTCGTCATCGTGACGACGGCGAGGCCGCGCGGTCGGCCCGTCCGCGGGTGGGTGAGGATCTCGACGTCCGCGACGCCTCCGCACGAGGCGAAGTGCGTCCGGAGGGCATGCTCGGTCGCCCCTTCTGCGAGATTGCCGACGTAGAGCTTCGTCATCGTCCTTGCCTCTTCTTTCCGACGGCCGACGGCGTTCGAGGACGAAACCTGGCGGTGCGCGAGGATGACGGACAGGAGCGTCGTTTACGTGTCGAAACCACCATACGTCGCGGAGCGACGCGGCGCCATCGCCCCTTCGTCCTGGCGCTTCCGTACCGCCCGGCGTAGACTTGATTTGCTCACGACCACGCCCCGCCGGAAGCGGTCTCGTCGACGTGAGGGCGCGGATGATCCGCGCACCTCCTCCGATCCCGCGGCGAATGGGCGGTAGGTCTCTCGGACGCCGTCTCTGAGTAGGGGTGTTCCGTGGGTAAAGAGCTGGACAGAGACGAGAGGAGGTCGTCCGCCCTCGCGACGCTCGAGGCGGGCAAGCGCGCGGTCGAGGACGCGGAGGCCGAGCTCGAGCGCGCGCTCTCGGAGCTCCGAGTGCTGCCACGAGCCGAGAAGACCGCGGTGTCGGCCGCGATCGAGAGCGCGCTCTCTCGCGTGAAGCTCGCCCGGGCGAGCGTCATCGACGCAGAGCTGTTGCTCGCCGACGAAGCACGGCAATGACGGCGGCCCGAACCGACCGCGAGATCCTCGTCGAGCGTGCGGCGTCCGCCGCGGCGTCCGCGTGGACGGCTTCGTGTTTCGCCGCGCTCGCGCGCGAGCGTCGCGCCGTCTCGGGTGGGTGGCCCGGGACGCTTTCGGAGGCGCGCGTCCGGGCGAGGGCCGAGGTAGCCCGGGAGCTCGCCCTGCAATCGATGGCCGCGCTCACCCAGGAGGAGCTTGCGCACGCGGCGCGGCTCACGAACGCCGAGGCGCGTCGCGCCTGGCACAAGAACCGGATCGCGGACGCCGAGCCCGAGTGAGGCACGGCCGATACCCGCATCACGTCCGGCGCAGGCCCGAGCTCCGCACCATCTGCTCCAGATCGCTGAAGCGCTGCGCGAGCGCGCGGACGAGCGAGCCGGTCCACCCCGAGAGCCCGAGCCCCTCGGTCATCGTCGCCTGATCGAGGACGAGCACGGTCACCGCGTCGATCGCCTGCACCGTCGCCGAGCGCGGCTCGTAGAGGATGAGCGCCATCTCGCCGAAGGTCTCGCCGGGCCCCATCACCGCGAGCGTCTCCTCGACGCCGTCGACGGTCCGGTACGCGCGGCACTTGCCGCCGATGATCATGTACGCGGCGTCGCCCTTGTCGCCCTCGCGGAAGATGATCGCGCCCGGCGAGAACAGACGGCGCGGCAGGTGGAGGCCGCCGTGGAGGAACGCGCGCATCTCGCTCTGCATCTCGGTGATCGTCTGGTAGCGCTTGGCCGGGTCGGGCTGCGTCGCCCGCTCGGCGATCGCCCGGATGCGCTTCGCGATGCCGTACTTCTCGCAAGCCTCGTCGATCGAGATCACGCGCCCCGCGGCGGCGTTCTCGAGGACGACGCGGCCGTCCCGCTCGTCTCCGTAAGGCCCCTGCGCGCAGAGGATCTCGAAGAGGAGGGCGCCGAGCCCGAACACGTCGCTGCGCTCGTCGACCTCGTTCGGGTTCCCGCGCGCCTGCTCCGGAGCCATGTAGTCGGGCGTGCCGACCGGCCCCGGCGCGTTCATCAGCGACCGTTCGCCCGACGCCGGCTGCGAGCGGATCAGCTTCGCGAGCCCCCAGTCCATCAGGTAGACCTGTCCGAAGTCGCCGACCATGACGTTGTCCGGCTTCAGGTCGCGGTGCACGACGCCCCGATGGTGCGCGTAGGCGAGCGCGTCACAGACCTTGAGCAGGATCTCGATGCCCCCCTCGATGCGCTCGACGGTGCCCGGGGGGCGCCGCGCGAGCCAGGACGTGAACGAGCCGCCCTGTACGAGCTTCATGGTGAAGTAGGGGATCCCGTTCTCGTCGATCGCGAGCTCGTGGACCGGGACGATGTTCGGGTGCTCGAGCTGCCCGGTCATCTGCGCCTCGGCGATGAACCCGTCGCGGTAGAAGGCCTTGCTCGCGTACGTCCGATCGAGCCGCTTGAGCGCGACCGGGCGCAGCAGGTTCCGGTCCGTCGCCGGGTGCACGTGGCCCATGCCTCCGCGCGCGAACGCGCGGCCGACCACGAGGTGGGGCGGCTGCGGGATCTTCTCCGCCTCGATCGCCTGCGGGGAGAGGTCGGACTTGCCGTCGACCGGGATCGCTTCGTTGACGCGGACGGGCTCGACGTGCGGTTCGAGGAACGGATTGGACACGGGGCTCTCCTCTTCGCTGGCTGGCCGAGTATAGATGTTGACCGTGAGCGGCGCGCCCTCGATCTCGGTGGATGTCGTCGTCCTGCTCGTGGCGGCGACCGCGATCGTGTCCGTCGCGGCGTGGGCGTCGAGGACGCTCCGGAGCGCCTTCGTCCTCGAGCCCTACGTCGTCCGCAAGCGAGGGCAGGTCTACCGGCTCTTCACCGCGGGGCTCGTCCACGCCGACGCGATGCACCTGCTCTTCAACATGATGACGCTGTGGTTCTTCGGCGGCGGCGTCGTCCGCATCCTCGGCGTCCCGAGGTTCCTCCTCCTCTACCTGAGCGCGATCGTCGTCGCCTTCGTGCCGACCACGCTCCGCTACATGCGCCAGCCGGCGTACAAGTCGCTCGGGGCCTCGGGCGCCGTTGCCGCGGTGACGTTCAGCGCGATCGCGCTGCAGCCCGGCCTCCGGGTCGGCATCCCGTTCGTCCCCGTCCTCGTCCCGGGGATCCTCTACGGCATCGGCTATCTCGCCTACAGCGCGTGGCACTCGTACCGGGCGCGCGACGGGATCAACCACGACGCGCACTTCACCGGCGCGGTCTACGGCGCCCTGCTCACGTTCGTGCTCGAGCCTGCCCGCGTCCAGCGGACGCTCTCGCACCTGATCTGAGCGCGCGGTCGCGGGCGGCGCGGTAGGCATCCTCGTCGACGTCGTCGCCCGCCACCCATGCCTCGATGGCGGGGAAGACGTGCGCGTCCCACTCGCCGCTCAGGCGCACGGCGAGGAAGTCGCGGTACAGGGCCTCGACGACCCTCTCGACGTCGCGTGCATGATGCATGCGTTCGAGGAGCTTCTCGTGCTCGGCGAACGACGCCTCGTCCGCCTCCGCGTCTCGCTGCTTCTTCTTCTTCCGGACGGGCGGGGGAGCGCCCTCCGGCGGCGCGTCCGGCGTGCGCTCGATCGGCGCGCTCAGCGCGGCGATGCCGAGCGTGTCGCCGCGCAGCACGAGCGTGTGCTCGCCGTCGCCGATCGACAGGTGCAGGCCCATCCGGTCCGGCGTCTTGCCCCGGAGGAGCGCCTCCTTCGCCTCGCGATGCAGCCCGGGCGACACGCCCTTGATCGCGGTCGACTCTCGACCGTCGGTGAGCACGAGCCGCCCGCCGAGCCAGAGCCCGAACGAGCCGTGCTCCTTCGTGGCGAGCGTCGCCTCGAGGACCTCGCTCTCGAACCAGAGCCACAAGAGGAGCTCGCGCCCGACGAACCGCCGCAGCTCGATCCGATCGAGGAGCGCCGACGACGAAGCCGCTTCGCCGGCCATCAGTCCTCCTCCTCTTCCGCCGCCTCGTCGTGCGCCGCGGGTGCCGCGCCCAGGTAGAGCGGCTCGAGGGCGTTCCACGCGCGCTCGGCTTCCTTGTCGAGACCGAGTCGCGCCGCGAGCGTGTACGGCGACTCGGGGATCAGCTTCAGGCCGAACGTCTTCTCGAACAGCTCGCTCATCTTCGCGCCCGCCTTGTCCGCGTGGCTGAAGAAGCGGACGAGGCCGTCCTCGAGCGACCACACGAGATCGACGACGCGCGTCTGCGGCGAGATCTGCTTCCGGAGCTTCTTCGCGACGAGGAGCTTGAGCTCGCCCTTCTCGCGACGCGAGAGGCGCTCGCGGCCCTTCTTCTCGAGGTACGCCCTCGAAGCCTCGCGCATGTGACGCCGGAGCACCGCGGCCGGGATCGCCCAGCGGTCCGTGCGGAACCCGAGGCACACGTACGACGTCCAGAGCACGTCGTCGTAGCTCAGCTCGGTGACGAACGGCTCGCCGAGCTTGCACCAGCCGGAGCGCTCGAGATCCTCCTCGTCGACCTCGAGGGGGCGCATCGCGCGCGCGCGTACGGAGCGCATGATGCGCTCGCGGAAGTCGTCGGGTGGTTCGCCTTGCACGTAGAAGCGTGCGTACGTCAGGGTGCCGCGGAGAGCCGTCACGGGCCGCGGCGTCTAGCACGCGCCTCCACGCACCGCTATCGGCAGCCGCCGCCGGCGCACTCCTTCGTGCAGTCCTCGTTGTTCGAGCAGACCTGGATGCAGTTTCCGCCCGGGCACGACAGCTTGCACTTGCCCGACGGGCCGCAGAGCTGCGAGCACCAGCCGCCCCTGCACGCGAGCACGCAATTCACCCCGTCGCACTCCTGGCGGCAGTTGCCCTTCGGACACTCCTTCTCGCAGAGCGGACCGTCGTACACGCCGCACGACTGCATCGCGCCCATCGGCATCGGCGCGCCGCTCGGGCGCGGGACCGCGAGCGGGACGTCCGGCCGGACGCCGGCGTCCGCCTCGTGGCCGGCCTCGTGCCCGGCATCGGACGCTTCGGTCTCGGCCTCCTCGCGCGCGTCGTGCCCGGCGTCCATGGCTCGCGGCGCGAGCGTCGGCGTCGTCGTGACGACGGGCTCGGGCGCGGTCGCGTCCTCCGTCGCGCGATTGCTGCCGAAGCAGGAATTGCATCCGCCGCACCCCGCCAGGGACCCGAGCGCGAACAGCGCGAGCATTCGGAAGGTCAGCACGCGCGCAGCATAGCGCGTCAACGAGGAGCGGTCGCGAGCCGGAGCAGCTCCGCCGCCCGCGGCGAGGGCGATCGGCCGGTGAGCGCCACCAGCGGCACGCGCGCGCGGAGGTCGCCGACCTCGCGGAAGACGACACCCTCGCGCGCGAGCCGCATCATCGACGCGGACACGAGGGAGATGCCGGCGCCCGCCGCGACCAGGCCGAGCATCGCGATCTTGGTGTCCGTCTCCTGCGCGGTCTCCGTTCGAATGCCCGCGCGCACGAGGGCGCGATTGCAGGCCGTGGCCCAGGCGGGCTCCACGTCCGGGCGGACGACGACGAACGCCTCGCCGTCGAGGTCGCGGACGCGGAGCCGCGTGCGTGCCGCGAGCCGATGTCGTCGCGGGACGACGGCGACGAAGCGCTCGCGTGCGAGGACGTGCTCCGCGATCCCGTCCTCGTCGATCGGCCCGCACGCGAACCCGATCTCGATGCGCCCGGTGCGCAGCGCCTCGACCTGCTGCGCGCTCCGCATCTCGACGAGCTCGAGCCGCACCTCCGGTGCGCGGCGCCGGAATGCTCGGAGCAGCGGAGGGAGGACCTCGTAGGTCGCGGTCGGCGTGTAGCCGATCGCGAGCGCTCCCGCCTCGCCGCGGGCGATGCGCGCCGCCTCGGCGCACGAGCGCTCCGCCTCGTCGAGGAGCCGGCGCGCGCGCGCGAGGAGGAAGCGACCGGCCTCCGTGAGCGCGACGTGCCGGCGATCGCGCTCGAACAGGCGCACGCCCAGGTGATCCTCGAGCCGCTTGATCTGCATGCTCAGCGGCGGCTGGGTCATGTGCAGCCGGGCCGCTGCTCGGCCGAAGTGCAGCTCCTCGGCGACGGCGACGAACGAGCGGAGGAGGCGAGGCTCCATCGCGTCGGCTGCGGCGGTCATACGAAATACATATCACACGGTCGGATATCGAGATTGGACGCTATCAGCTCCGAGCCGTAGGTTCGACGGCATGCAGGACGCCAAGGCACGCATCATCGAGCGCTACTTCGAGGAGCTCTTCAACGCGGGGCGCATCGACCTCGTCGACGAGCTGCTCCACCCGGACTACGTGAACCACTCGCCGGGCTCGCCCGATCTGCCGCGCGGGCGCGAGGGCGTGAAGGTCGTCGTCGCTGCGATGCGCGCGGCGTTCCCCGACCTCGCGTACACCATCGAGGACGTGGTCGTCGGCGAGGACGCGGTCGCGGTGCGCACCACGGTGCGCGGGACGCACCGCGGCGACTTCTTCGGGCTCTCGCCCACGGGCCGCTCGTTCGAGGTCCAGCAGATGACGATCGAGCGCTTCCGCGACGGGCGCATCATCGCCCACCACCGGCTGACCGACGAGATCGCGCTCATGCGGCAGCTCGGCGTGGTGGCCTGAGGCCCAAGCTGCGCACGGTCCGGCCGGTCACACTCCGCGGGTGACCACCGAAGGAGGAGGGATGAGACGCGCGCTGCCCATCGTCCTCGCCGTCACCGCGTGCTCGCAGGCCCGTGCCGATCCGCCGCCCGCCGCCGAGAGCACACGGGTCCTGCCCATCCCCGCACGTGCTCAGGCTGCCGAGTCCCCGCCCTCGGGATGGTGCGGCGAGACCGCGATCCAGGAAGGGCTCCTCCACCTCGGCGTGTGGGCGCCGCAGCGCGCGATCAACCGCGCCGGCAGGCCCTCGCACCCGGATCTCTACTCGCCCGACATCCCGGTCGCGCTCGGAGAGCTCGGCGTGCGCACGACGACGTACGCCGGTGCGCGCGGCTTCGACCCGTTCGCGAGCTGGGTGCGGACGGCCATCGACGAGGGCGATCCGGTGCTCGCGGGCGTGAAGATCCTCCCGACGCAGCACCCCGAGTGGGGGCTCGATCACTTCGTGCTCGTCGTGGGCTACGGACCGCGCGGGCTGCTCGTGAACACGACGTGGGGCCATCGCGCATGGATCGCGAAGGGCGCGACGACCGGGCTGTCGCTCGACGGCGGGTTCTATGGCATCCGCCTGCGCGGCGTCTCCGTGCCTGCGGGCAAGCGCGCCGCGCGGGTGACGCTGCTCGAGGAGGGGACGGAGACGGTGAAGCTCCGCGTCGCGTGCGCCGGCCGGCCGGACGAGGAGGTCTCGGTGCCGGCCGCGCGCGTCGCCCGGTTTCACTGCGCGAGGTAGAAGTCCTTCACGACGGGCATGTGCTGCATGTTGACCGCCTCGCTGTCGAGCTTCCCGATGGGCGCGACGTCGGCGAGCGGAGTGTAGCCGCGACTGTCGAAGACGAGGCCGGCGGCGAACGCGTTTCCGCCGATGACGGTGGGGCGCTGCGCCTTCGCGAGCTCGCGATCGACGAGCACCCAGTCGTACGGGCGCGTGCGGGGGCCGTTCGTGTTGTCGTTGCCCGCCTGATCGGCCGGGGGCGGGCCGTCGGTCGCCACGATCTGTCCGAAGGTCGTCAGGCACGGCTCGGCGCGGTTGTCGGTGTTGAGGTCGCCGGCGATGACGACGTAGTCGCCGTTCGCCATGACGCCCTTCAGCTGTGCGACGAGCGACGCGGCCTCGGCGTCGCGTACCGTCTCGTTCGACGTGAGCAGGTGCACGCTGACCGCCCAGAGCGGATGCGGTCCAGGCACGGCGATCTTCGCGTAGACGAAGCCGCGGTTCGACACCTTCGGATCGACCCAGCGTCCCGAGGTGACGATGGGGAACCGGCTGACGATCCCGTTCGGGATCTGCACGCCGCTCTCGCGATAAAAGACGAAGGTCTTGCCGAACGCCGTGTCGACGAACGTCCGCAGGTCCGCGTCGCCGTTCGCACCGTAGAGCAGCTCCTGGAGGATGGCGATGTCCGGGTGGAGCCCCTGGAGCAGGCGGATGCCCTCGCCCGGGTCGTACGTCGATGCGTTCCCGCTCGAGATGTTGCCGGCGAGGATGCGCAGGTTCGCCGGCGCGACGGCGGCGTCAGCCGGGCCGGCGTCGTGCGCGGCGGTGCCGCCGTCGAGGGCGGGAGCCTCGCCCGCGTCGACGGGATCGTCGACGACGGAGGGCGGCGCGGCCTGCGGCGTGGGGCTCGCCTGGCTGCAGCCGAGCGCGAGCGAGAGGAGGACGACGACGGAGACGGAGAAGCGCATTCGAGCACGAGACTATCAACGCGCCTTCCACAGCGTCAGCTGCATCCACTCGGCGCGCCTCCGGAGCTCGTCGGTCTCCTCGTCCGGATCGGAGAGGAAGCGTGAGAGCCGACGCTCCCCGCGGGCGAGCGGATCGATCTGGAATCCTCGCTCCGTCTGCGCGTGGCAGCCGGCGCAGGTCTGACGGAGCAGCGCGTCGTGCTTCGGCACCTCGCTCACGAAGGCAGGCGGCGTGTCGCCCGCGACGGAGGAAGACGCCCACCACGCGCGCGGCAGCACGAACGTGCCGTCGTCGATCTCCGCCTGGTGCGCATCGGCGAAGGCACGGAGCTCGGAGGAGCCGACGCGACCCCAGTCGGGCGTGTTGCGCACGTTCGACGGGACGAGCTGGCCGGAGACGATCTCGAACTGATGGAGGACCATCGGTCCGGTCCACGCATCCGCGGTGCGGACCTGCGCGAGCGTGCCCTTCGCGACGAACGGCTCGATCACCGCCGCGAGACGCTCGGGGAACGCCTCCGGCGAGACGTCGCCGAGCGCGTGCCAGCGCCGGGTCCAGTCGAGCGCCGAGCCCTCCTGCGCGTACTCGAGGATCACCGTGAGGGGCAGGGCGGGCGAGCGAGGATCGGCGGCCGGTCCCTCGGTGAGCGCGAAGACCAGGCGGCCCTCGCCGCCCTCGGCCGCGCGGTCGGGCAGCACCGAGAGATCGGTGCGGTTCGCGACGGCGATCAGGCGGAACGGGGCCGCCTCGGGGCGGAGCGCGAAGCCCGTGCATCGTGCACACGACTCGTCGCACGCGTTCTCGGGCGCGGCGCGGAGCCAGCGGCACGTCACCTCCCGTTCGAGCATCGCCCCGCGCCCGGCGCGGCCCTCGGCCAAGAGGCGCTGCGACCAGCTCTCGAGCCAGCGCAGCGTCGCGTCCTCGCCGAGCGGCAGGCGCTCGTACGCGCGGGCGAAGCCGGGGACGCGGGCGAGCGCGGCCTCGTCGGTGATCACGAGCTCGCGGCTCGCATCGACGTGTACGTCGCGCGCGCCCGCGGGCAGATCGGTCTCCCAGGTGCACGCGGCCGCGAGGGACGCGAGCGCCGCCGCTCCGAGCACCGCGCTAGAACGCATGCTGCGCTCCGAGCGTCACGACGATCGGCGGACCGCCGACGCCCTCCGCGGGCCTCACGCCCTGCATGATGAGCGAGCTCTCGGCGAAGAGATGCGAGTTTTCGTCGAGGGCGTAGCTCGCGCGCGCGGCGACCGTGTTCCAGATGCCGCCGGCGAATCCTCGACGAGCCTCGTTCGTGCCGTCGTAAGGAGGCATGGCGAACTCGCGCCCCGCGAAGAGCTGCCCGAGCGCCTCGAGCGACGCGGCCGCGACGAAGCCCATCCCGCCGGCGACGCGCCACCGCTCCGAGACCGCTCCGTCGAACAAGAGCTCGGTGCGCGTGAGCACCCACGACGAGGTGCCGACGTTGCCGGGACCGGGCGCGCTCGCCTTCGGATACCAGAGGATGGGCGCGATCAGGACGAGGGCGGTCCGCTCGCTCGTCGGAAGCCGGAGCCGCGGGCGGATCCCGGCGGTGAGGACGCTCGGTGTGATCCCGCCGATCGCGCCGACCGCGAAGCCGCTCGTCACGCCCGCCCCGACCTCGGCGATCCCGAGGAACGGAAGGCCCGTCGCCGCGGCCACCGTCGGCCGCCCCGCGCGGGGGAAGAGGTCGCCGTTCGAGCGGGGTGGGGGCGGCTGCGCTGGCGGACCCTCGGCGGCGCGCGCCTCTCCCGCCGCGAGGAGCAGAAGGGCAATCACCGAAATCGAAGCAAGACGCTGCATGCCCCGCGGCGGAGCAGGGGGCGTGCCGTCCGGGAATTGGCGAGATTTCGGGCTCCGGGGGGACGGGACTGTGCAGGTCGATGCACACCGCGGGAAGTGCGGTGCGCGTGCCCTTGCCGTACCATCGCGGTGGAAGTCGATGAGCACGAACGAGTTCAAGGCTGGGGATACGCAGGTCATCAGTCTCGAAGACGTCGACGTGTCCGCCATCGAGTCGTCGCGCAAGCTGCCGCCGCCCCTGCCGGGGGACGCGTCGTCGCCGTCGCTGCCACCGTCGCCTTCGATGGCGCCCTCCTTGCCGCCGCCTGCGCCGAGGCGCGGGACGGGCTTCTACGTCGCGCTCGTCGTCGGCTTCGTCGTCGTGGGCGTCGTCGGCGGGATCGTCGCGGCCGTCGCGCTTCGCGGGAAGGAGCCGGCGCCCGCGCCGTCGCCGGGCGTCATCACCATCCCCACCGTCGAGATGGACGACAGCCCCGACGGCGGGCCCTGACGTGCTCCCTCCCGGATCGCGCGCACCCGCCTTCTGGCAGACGTACCGCTACATCACGAGGCCGCTCGAGTACTCGCGCGAGGTCATCGCGCGCTTCGGTCCGACCGCGCGCGCGCGGACGCTGAACGGACGGGGCATCGTCGTCGCGAGCCCCGAGATGGTGAAGCTCGTGTTCGGGGCCGACCCCGACACCTTCGAGACGGTGCCCCTCACGGCCGACCTGTTCGGCCCTCACGCCGTGATCGCCACGTCCGGCGCGAAGCACCGGCGGCAGCGAAAGCTGCTCAACCCGCGCTTCCACGGACCGCGCGTGAAGGCGTTCCTCGCGACGATGCAGCGCGTGACGCGGGATGCGTTCGCCGCGCTCGAGCGCGCGCGCACCACGGGCGAGGTCGTCGTGATGAACGAGCTCACCCAGGTGCTCACGCTCGACGTCATCCTCGAGACGGTGTTCGGAGAGACGCGCAGCCTCGACCGGGCGAAGAGCCGGGAGATCCTCCTCGCGCTCGTGCGTTCGCTCGCGCCGGCGACGTTCGCGATGCCGATGCTCCGGACCGAGCTCTTCCCGCCGTGGCGGCGCTTCGCGCGTGCACGTCGCGCCTTCGACGCCTGGACCTCCGCGCTCGTCGCCGAGCGGCGCGCGGCGGCGTCCCCGGGCAGCGACATCCTCGGGCTCCTCGTGGAGGCGCGCTACGACGACGGCAGCGCCATGGATGTCGACGAGATCCGCGATCAGCTCTTCACCCTGCTCATCGCCGGACACGAGACGACGGCGGTCACGATCGCGTGGGGCGTCTACCACCTGCTACGCGAGCCGGAGGCGCTGGCGCGGCTCCGCGCCGAGCTCGATGCGCTCGGCGAGGACCCGAGCGCGGACGCGATCGTGAAGGTCCCGTACCTCGAGGCGGTCTGCTCGGAGGCCCTCCGCATCGAGCCGGTGGTCACGGACGTCGCGCGGGTCTGCAAGAAGCCGCTCGCGCTCGGCGAGTACACGGTGCCCGTGGGCGAGCTCGTCTTCGTGAACATCTGCGCGATGCTCCGCGACGAGCGCGCATATCCCGAGCCGCATCGCTTCCGTCCGGAGCGCTTCCTCGAGAAGAAGTACGGTCCGGCCGAGTTCATGCCGTTCGGAGGCGGGCAGCGCCGCTGCCTCGGCGCCGCGTTCGCCGAGGCGGAGCTCGCGATCGCGCTCGCGACGATCGCGCGCGAGTGGGAGCTCTCGCTGGCGGGCGACGAGCCCGAGATCGCGGTCCGGCGGAACATCACCATGGGACCGAAGAACGGCGTGCGTGTCAGGGTCGCCGGCGCGCGCCCGCGGCGATGAGCCAGATCGCGACGGGCAAGAGGAGCGCGTTCACGCCGGCGGTCACGAGATAGGGCAACACGAGCGATCCCCCGAGGAGGGCGCTGCCCACGAGCGGCCCGAGCGATCCGCCGACGTCGGAGGCGACCTGCAGCGCACCGACCCCCAGGCCGCGCCGCTCGGGCGCGACCAGCCGGCCGACGAGGGCGAGCAGCGAAGGTCCGAGGGCGCCCACGCCGATGCCGAGGATGCCGAGCCCGATGGCGATGGTCGAGGGCCCGCCGGCGAGCGCGATCAACACGAGGCCGGGCACGGTCAGCAAGAGCCCCGCGGCGGCGATCTTCGCGTGCGCGTCGCGCAGATCGCCGAGGCGTCCGAGCGGCGGCATCGCGATCGCCTCGGCAAGCACGAGCCATCCCATGAGCACGCTCGCGCTCGCGCGCTCGGGCAGCGCGAAGACGGTCATGTGTCGCGCATGCACGAGGAGCGTCGTCGTCGTGAGCACCATCCCCGCTCCGGCGAACGTGCTCGCGAACGACAGCGCGCCGATCGCCGCGAGCCTCGCGTCCATGAAGGCACGCAGCGTGTCGCGGAGGTGCCCCTCGGACGGCGGCGCCGTCACGCGCAGATCGGGCACGCTCAGCGACGCGGCGATCGACGCGAGCAGGAGCGCGATCGCGCCCGCCTCGAACGTCGCCGCGTCGCCCCAGAGATCGGCGACGAAGCCGCCGGCCACGAGCCCGATCGGCACGCCGATCTGCATCGCGGTGCGCACGGCGGATCCTGCTCGTCCGCCGTGGCGAGCGCCCCCGGCGTGCAGCGCGAGCGCCTGCGCCGCGACGAAGACGAACGAAGAGCCCACTCCGTGCACCACCCGGCCGACGAGGAACAGCGCGCCGGCGTGGCTCGTGCGCACGCCGAGCACGAAGAGCACCATCACCACGATCTGGAGCAGGAGGCCGGCGAGCAACGTCCGGCGTCCACCCGCGCGGTCGGTGAGCATGCCCGCGAGCGGGCTGGCGAAGACGCGCGCAACGCGGTTGGCCGCGAGGATGAGCCCGATGAACGGCAGCGAGAGACCGACGCGGAGGCCGACGCTCGGCAGGATCGGGAACGCGATGCCGCCCGCGACGCTCGCCAGCACGACGCCGGGCGCGAGCGCGAGGACGAGACGACGCGAAGACGGTCCCCCGGTCGTGGCCTGCAAGGGACCGAGCTTACCCCGCAGCGGGCCGGGCGCGACGATGTCGACGCCGACGGATCGCGCGCGAGGTGGACCAGATTGCGCGAGCCGTTGCTCGAGCCGCGCGTCGCGCGCTTCGCCCGGCGAGGACGAGATGCGTGATCGCATGCGGTTGCTAAGCTGTCCGCGATGGTCTCTCGGGCAGCCATCGGCTGCGGCATCGGGCTTGGCATCGCGCTCTGGCTGTCGGCAGGCGCGGCATCGGCGAACCCCGGCATCTCGGGCTACTCGGGCAAGCCGTACTTCGGCATGGCTCAGACCTGCGACACCAACTGCCACACGCCGAGCTCGCCCATCCCCACGCTCACGGTGACGGTGCCCGCGACGGTGCAGGTGGGATCGACCAACGAGGTGACGCTCGTCATCGACGGTACGCGCGCGCGTACGTCGTTCGACGCGGCCTTCAGCGACGGCGTGAAGGCGATCAAGGGGACGAACACCGACATCCCGTTCCCGGTCGAGACGCCCGAGGAGGTCGTCGCGGTGACGCCCCCACCGAACGGGGCGGACGGCACCTACAAGTTCTCGTTCGTCGCGCCGAAGACGAACGGGACGATCACGCTGTGGATCGCCGGGATGTCCGCGAGCGGCTCGGGCAAGGGCGGAGACGGCGTGGCGAAGACGACGCGCACCATCACCGTCGTCGGCGGCACGAGCGGCGCCGATGCAGGCACGTCGAGCGGCGACGGGGGGACGTCGTCTTCGTCCTCGTCGTCGTCTTCTTCTTCTTCGTCCTCGAGCGGAGGGACGGGATCGTCGAGCGAGGACGGCGGCGGCGCCTCGAGCTCGAGCGGCTCGGACGACGACGGCATGAGCCCGCGGCGCACGATCGGCGGCGGCGATGACGGCGGCTGCACGGTCGGCGCGCGGCCGGGCGGCGGTCAGGGCGCCTTCGCGACTGCGCTCGGCGTCGTCGCCCTCGCCGGGCTCACTCGGCGTACCAGGCGAGGAAGGCCGCGTCGATCCGAGTGAAGTGATCGAGGTCGCGGTCAGGCTCGGGCTGGCGCGCGACGCCGATCAGCTTGTGGGTCGGCTTCCCGTTCTCGACCAGGAAGAGCCCCGCGCCCGAGTCGCCGCCCTTGGAGAACATCGGCGTCCCGAAGCCGTGCTCGTAGCCGTACGCGACCGTCGACGTGACGGGCATCGGATCCTCGACGACGAACGGCGCCGTCGGGACCTCGTCGGTGCGGACCACGGCGGTCGCCATGACCTGCTCACCGGCCTCGACCTGAGCGACGACGTCCGTGAGCTCGGCGTAGACCGGCAGCACGATCGGCGTGTCGAGCGTCAGCCAGCCGACGTCCGGATTGGCCACGTCCTCGAACGTGCCGCCGAAGACGCGCGGATGGGAGGCGGAGACGCGCGGCCTGCCCGGCGCGAGCTGCGCGACGACCTCGTAGCTCACGAACTTGTCGGGGTCGAGGCAGTGGGCCGCGGTGACGACGCGGTCCTTCGCGATCAAGGTCCCGGTGCAGAACCAGAGCCCGCGGAGGCGGTCGCGCATCTGCACCGTCACCACCTCGGAGAAGCCGGTGTCGCCCTGCGGCTGGCTGATCGGATCGCTCGCCGAGGGGGTCTTGGCCGGCGGCGGATCGGACGTCGCAGGGAGCCTCGTCGAATCGTCGTCCGCCGGCGCCGGACCGGTCTCGATGGTCCTCACGCTGCAGGCGAGGAGGGGCAGGGAAGCGAGGGCGAGGAAGGCAAGGCGCATGTGCGGAGGACGTCGAGCAACAACTGGACCCCACGACATTCCGCACAGATGGCCGCGTTCATGAAGATCCGTCCACACCCGAGGACGCGAACGGGCGTTCACCGCCGGCCGCATCCAGGAACGCGCCGACGCGCGCCGCGGTCCTCGCGCGGAACGCCTCGTCGAACGGGGGCGAGTGCTTGCACCCCTCGAGCAGCTCGGTCTCGGCGTGGGGGAAGAGCTCGCGCGCGCGGGCGGCGAGCGCCGCACCGGGGAAGGTCACGTCGTCGTCTGCGGCGAGCACGAGCGTCGGCCTCCGGCGCGCATTGAAGGCGGCGAAGTCCTCCGGGCGGGCGAGGGGCGGGATGCGCATGTCCAGGCGGTAGCTCCGGAGCGCGTCGCCGAAGTACTTCGCCCAGCGCTCGTCGTAGCTGGTGAAGAGCGCATCGAAGACGCGGCGAAGGCGCTCCTCGGACGGCGAGAGGCGGTAGGTGAGCATCGGCCAGCCGACCTTCGCGAACCCGCGAAAGGCCGAGCCGGACACCACGCCCGCGGGCACGAAGAGCACCAGCGCATCGACGAGCTCGGGGGCGACGCGCGCGGTGCGGTGCGCGACGAAGCCGCCCCAGCTCACGCCGAACAGCGCCGCGTGCGAGAGGCCGAGGGCGGCGCAGACGTTCGCGAGCCACACGCCGTAGGACTCGTCGCGCACGTCGAGGCGGCGATCGGCGCTCATCACCGATTGGCCGACGACGTCGACGGCGTAGACGCGATGGCGCTCGACGAGCGAGCCGAGCTCCCGGACGATGTGCGCCGAGGTCGCGAGCGCGCCGTGGAGGACGACGAGCGGAGAGCCGTCCTCCGGGCCGGTGACGAGCACGTGCGTGCGCCCCTCCGGCGTGTCGACGAAGCGCGACTCCGTGGGGAAGGGGAGGGCCGATCGGAATGCGTCGAACCACTCCTGCATGCGTCCGCGCGCGGCCTGGTCCACGAACATCGTCGTCGTCATCGCGTCTTGCCTCCTCGTGCGAGGTGCTGGTCGAGCATGCGCTCGAAGAGCCGCTGCGGATCCGGGTGACCGCCCTGCAGCCATGCGAGCAGCGCGAAGTAGTAGAAGGAGAGGAACGAGGCCGAGAGCACCTCGGCATCGACGTCGCGTGCGACCTCGCCTCGCTCGATCGCACGCTCCGCGAGCGCGACCACGTGCGCGCCGACGTCGCCGACCTGCGCGGCGAAGCGCGCGCTCCACGGAGGCTCGGCGAAGAGCGACTCGCGCAGGAGCGTGCGCGAGAGCGCGGGTCGCTCGGCGTAGTAGTCGAACAGCGCGCGCACGATGAGCGCGAGCTCCTTGCGCAGCGCTCGCTTGCCGGTCTTCGCCTTCGTCTCGGCCCATGTGCGCGCGAGATCGTCGAAGAGGGCGGCGTGGAGCAGGTCGCGCTTGTCGGCGAAGTGGAGCAGGACGGTGCCCGTGGCGACCCCCGCCGCGCGGGCGACGCCCCGGATGCTCGTCGCCTCGTAGCCGACCGACTCGAGCTGGGCCCTCGCCGCCTCGAGGATCCGGGCGCGCGTGTCCGCCTTGGCCTTTTGCCGGACGCGTGGCCTTTCGATGAACGTGTTCACTGAACGTGTTCATAGCACAGCCGCAGGCGTGCGCTAGGGCGCAGGCTTCGCGCGGCGCGGCGCCGAGAACGCGCCGCGGATCCCGTCGGCGATGCGCTCGAAGAGCCCGGGCTCGCGGTGCGGTGGCGGCGCTGCCTCCCGTGCGGGCGGGATCGCGCCCGCCCTGCGCAGCTCGTTCGCCTGGTGGAGCATGCTCCGTCGCTCGACGCTCTCGCGCGCCGCGCGAGCCTGTTCGGCGAAGCGTAGGACGGCGAGCTCGGCCTCGGCGCGCAGCACGGGATCGGCGGCCTGCTTCGCGGCCTCGAGCGCGCGACACGACGTCGTCCAGGCCGCGTCCGGATCGAAGGAGCGCGCGAACTGCTCCGCCTGCGCGAGCGCCTCGCGCGGGTCGAGGCTCTCGGGATCGAACTGGCTCGGCGCGCACTCCGGGATCATTCGCGGGCTCCTCCGCGCCATTGCCTTGCAAGCGGCGCTCCTCGCGCCGAGCTCGACCTCAGGGCGCGAGCGCTTCCTTCGGCCGCGGGAGCCCGAGGACGAGGTCGGGATCGTCGAGCACGAGCTCGGCGATGCGCGCGCGGACCGCGCTGGGCGGCTTGGACGGCCGACCGTGCGCGCATCGCGCGGCGTCCTCGATCGAGCCCACGGCCTCGCTGCAGAACGCCTCGAGCCATCCGGCGTCGAGCGCGCGCTGGAGGTCGCGCTCGATGCGAACGCGCTGTTGCTCGCGCCACGACGCCGCGCTCGGCAGCGTGCCGCGCTCCGGGTGCACCCCGGCGGGCGCGAACTCGGCGTCGTGCTCGTACGTCAGGCGGTCGTCGCCGGTCTGTTCGCGCGTGACGATCGACCGGAGGCCCGGACCGAGCTCGACGGTGACGCGATGGGTCGCGCGGTACCGTCCCTGGTGCTTCGTGGCGGCGAAGCGGAACACGCGCGGCTCCTGGCGGTACCTGGTGACCGTCCGCGAACGCTCGACGTACTCGGTCCGGTACTTCGTCACCTCGCGCGTGCGCGTCTCGTCACGGTAGCGCGTGACGGGATGCGTCCGGTTGCAGAGGCCCTGGCGCGGCGGCCGGCACGGCTCGAGCCGATCCTCGAACGCCGTGTAGGGCACGCGCTCGGTGTACGTCTCGGTCGCGAGGTACGGCACCTCGACGGGCTCGGTGTACGTCTCGATCGCCTCGTAGGGCACGCTCTCGACCCATGAGCGCGTCAGCTCCGTCGGCGTCGCCGCGAACGTCGCCGAGACCACGCCGTCGAGGTCCGCGGTCGCCCGCAGCGGCGACGTCGGGCTGAACCAGACCGAGCGCTCGAGCGCGCTCGCGATCGCGCTCTGCACGTCGTCCTGCTCGTCGAACGGCGTGCCGGCGATCGCGCCGCGGATCGCGACGCCGCCCACGAGCAGCGGCCGCTGCCTCCATGCCGGCATCGGTCCGCCGACTTCCTTGCAGTATGCAGCCACCAGCTCCAGCGCGAACGGCTGATCGCCTGCGGTGGTCGTGGCCTTCGCGCACGTCCGCGCGCCGGCGTCGGCGATCTCCGCCTCCAGCTCGGGGCGGAGAGGCGCGAGCTCCTCCCGCGCGAGGACCGACGCGATCGCCTGGAGGCGCGCGCGCCCGGCGAGCGCGCGGCCGTGGTTCGTCTCCGCGTGGACGGTGCTCTTCGCGGCCTCCCGGAGCCAGGCGACGGTGCCCGAGAGCCGCATGCGACGCCCGTCGTCGATCGCGTCGCCACGGACCTGGTCGCGCGTCTCGAGGACCCTGACCCCTTCGCGCATCGCCTCGCCTTCGTGGCCCGCCGCGCGCTGCACGTCGAAGCGATCGAGCGCCTCGTCGAGCAGGCCGCGCTGCGCACGCACGAGGCGGGCCTTCGCCTCCGCGTCGCCGGGGTCCTTCCGGAGGACCTCGCCGTAAAGCTCGGCGGCATGGCGGTAGTCGCCCCGGGCGAGCGCGTCGTCGGCGCGGCCGCGGAGCGAGGTGCAGCCCGTCGCCAGCGCGAGCGCCGCGAGCACGGGGAACGCACGGACCCAGGGGCTGTTTCGAAATGCAACGAGGACGTCGGCGGAAAACGGCGAGAAAGTCGATCGTGGACCGGGCACGATCGTCGGCGCAGCACGTCCCGTACCGCGCCGGTCGTCGTCAGCCGCCGGCCATGATCGTCTGCATGTCCTCGTCGAGCGTCCCGAGGATGTGCGCGATCGTCTTGCCGCGCAGCCGCTTCTTCGTCGCATGGAACGCGGGACGCGAGAGGGCGCCCAGGCGCGCGGCCTCGGCCCTCGCGCGCCCGAGCACCTCGCCCGGCGCGACGACCTCGTCGAGGTATCCCGCGCGCGCCGCCTCCTCGGGATCGTAGACGCGCGCCTGGAGGGTCGCCTTCGAGAGCTCGGTGGGCAGCAGGCGATCGCGCGCGAGCTCCATCGCGAGCACCGGCACGGGCATCCCGATCTGCACCTCGTTCAGGCCGATCCGGAACGCGCCGGACGCGCCGATGCGTGCGTCTCCGGTGAGGAGGACGAGGGCGCCGCCGGCGAGCGCATGCCCGGTGCACGCCATCACGAGCGGGATCGGGCAGCCGTACAGCTTCATCAAGAGATCGGCGCCGCGGCGCAAGAGCGCCTTCGCGGCGTCGGGGCTGCTCATCATCACCTTGAGGTCGAAGCCGGCGCAGAAGCGCTCGGGTCGCCCGGCGAGGACCACCGCCGATGCCTCGGAGCTCGCGCGCTCGAGCGCGGTGGAGACCGCGTCGATCATCGCCTCCGAGAGAGCGTTCGCCTTGCCGTCGTCCATCGTGAGGACGGCGACCTTCTCTTCGAGCACGTAGCCGAGGACACCGTTCGACATGGCCGGGACGTTAGCCGATCGCGGCCGGCGCTGCGCTGGGAACGAGCCACCAGATCGAGCGCGGCCCTCGGCGCACCTCGAGGCCGCGCTCGCGGGCGAACGCGTCCACGGCGGCGCGGAGCTCGCCGTGCTTCTCGTCGTAGTCGTGCCCGGCGAGGATACCGTCGGGCTTCAGCCGGTCGCTCCACACGGCGAGGTCCTCGGCGACGCTCGGCCCGTCGTGGCTGCCGTCGAGGAACACGCGATCGACGCTGCCGGGCGCGAACCGCGCGGCCGCGACCGCCGACGGCTCGCGGAGGACCTCGACCGCGATCCCGAGCGCGCGCATGTTCGTACGGAACGTCTGCTCGACGTCCTCGACCGCGAGCGTGGCGGCGTAGTGCTCGGCGAGCTTGTCCCTCGAGCCCTGCCAGTGGTCGACGCACACGAGCCGCGTGCCGTTCGCCATGCACACCGGCCCGACGAAGGAGGTGCTCCGCCCCTTCCACGACCCGACCTCCACGAAGGTCCCCCCGCGGAGCGACCGGGCGAAGCGGGCGTACCAGCGCCCCTCGTCCTCGGAGAAGAAGCCCTCGATTCCCTTCACCGGACGGGTCCTAGCGCGCCGGGATCGCTTTACGGTGTAAAATATTTGTTGCGCGCGGCCGCCGCAGGAGCCAAGAAGAGCTCCGTGGACGGAGACCGGACACGGCGGATTCGATCGCGGGCGGGGGCGTTCGTGGTCGTCGCGCTTCTGGTGGTCGCAGCGGTGTTGGCGCGTCGTGCTGGGGTCGACGCGCAGCGCTTGCAGGAGGAGCTGCTCGCGCTGGGAGCGCTCGCCGCGCCGGTCTTCATCCTCTTCTTCGCGGTCGGCGAGCTGCTCCACCTGCCCGGGATCGTCTTCGTCCTGGTCGCGCGGCACGTGTTCGGACCGGTGACCGGCTTCTTCGTCGGGTACGCGGGCGCGGTGTTCGCGCTCACCGTATCGTTCGCCGTCGCCCGCCTGCTCGTCCGGGCCGCGCGCGCGAGCAAGGACCCGTGGCAGCCGCGCTGGGCGCTCTTGCGGCGCGTGTTCGAGCGGCTCGAGCTGCGGCCGGTGCGCAACGTCGCCGTGCTCCGCCTGGTGCTCTGGCTCGCGCCGCCGCTCACGTACGCGATCGCCGCCACGCGCGTGCGCGGCCGCGATCACCTGCTCGGGTCGGCGCTCGGCATCCTCGTGCCCGTCATCGGGGTGCACGTCCTCTACGGCGCGATCGGCTGACCGGGCCGTCAGGCGGCGGTGACGACGCGATCGCGGCCGGCACGCTTCGCCTCGTAGAGCGCCGTATCGGCGCGACGCAGCATGTCGTCGATCGCCTCGCCGGGACGGTGCTCCGCGACCCCGATGCTGACGCTCAGCGTGAACTTCGCCCCGTTCGCGGCCGAGATCCGGGTCGAGGCCAGCCCGGCGCGGATGCGCTCGACGACGCGCTGCGCGGCGGCCAGATCCGCGTCGAGCAGGAGCAGCACCAGCTCCTCGCCGCCGTAGCGCGCGAGGATGTCGCTCGTGCGCGACGCGCTCCGGCAGACGCTGGTGAGCACGCGGAGCGCCTCGTCGCCGGTGGTGTGGCCGTACCGGTCGTTCACGTCCTTGAAGTGGTCGGCGTCGATCATCGCGAGACACGCAGGTCCGCCGCGAGAGGTGACGCGCGCGAGCGCCGGGCCGGCGACGTCGAAGAAGTGCCGCCGGTTGAAGGCGCCGGTGAGGCCGTCGAGCTCGGCGAGGTCGCGCAGGCGCTGCTCGATCTCCTTCTGCTCGGTGAGGTCCGCGAAGCCGACCATGAATGCGCGCGCGCCGTCGAGCTCGAGCGTCCTCGCGCTGAGGAGCGACCAGAACACCGTGCCGTCGGCGGTGCGCAGCCGCGCGGCGTAGCCGTCGACCCGCCCGGCTGCACGGAGCGTCTCGACGAACGCACGCCGCTCGTCGGGGTTCAGGTAGAAGTCGGGCGCGCGCTTGCCGACGAGCTCGTCCATCGACGTCTTGAACATGTCGGCCGCGCGCGTGTTCGCGAAGCGGAGCACCGCGTCGTCGAGGCCGGTGACGACCAGCGGGATGGGCGCCGCCTCGAGCAGCGTGCGGAGCGTGTCCTCGACGCCCTTCTGCGCGGTGATGTCGTGCACGCCCACCACGACCGCCGGGATCCCCTCGAGCTCGACGACCGAAGCGGAGACGAGGCCCCAGAAGCGCTTGCCGTCGGCCGTCTTCAGCTCGGCCTCGAGCCCGTCGTGCCGCCCGCGGTCCCGCACGCTCGCGAGCAGCGCGGTGCGGTCCTCGGGACGGATCCAGAAGTCCGGCGCGCGGTGGCCGCGCGCCTGCTCCATCGGCACGGCGAACATCGCCGAGGCACGCTCGTTGATCACGAGCACGCTCTGATCGTCCAGGCGCGTGACCACGAGGGCGACCGGTGACGTCTCGAACAGGCGCCGTACCGTCGCCTGCGACGAACGGAGCTCGCGCGTCCGCTGCTCGACGAGCTGCTCGAGATCGCCGCGCAGCACCGCCAGCTCCCGCGCCTGCTCGATGTGCGCGGCGGTCCCGAGCGCCATGCCGACGAAGTCCGCGATCGTGCCTGCGAGGAGCTCCTCGGCCGGCTCCCAACGCCGCGGGTCGCCGACGTGCTCGAGACAGACGACGCCGGCGAGGTTCCCGTGCACCAGCACGGGCGTGTCGAGCATCGAGGTGATGCCGAGCGGCTCGAGGTAGCTCGCCGCGAACTCGTGGGTACGGGGATCGGTGCGGGCGTCGTTCGCGGCGATGACGCGCTCCTCCGAGGTCGCGGCGAAGTACGCCGGCGCGTCGTTCGCGTGGAGGACGAGGCCGGAGGAGTGCTCCCCGGCCGACGCGTCGTAGAGATCGAGGCACTCGATCTTCGTGCGGTGCTCGTCGAAGCGCCACACGCTGGCGCGGCGCACCGCGAGCAGCTGCGAGGCCGCCTCGGTCGCCTGCCGGAGCGCGGCGTGCGCATTTCCGCCGGCGAGGGCAGGAGAGCGCATCAGCCCGGCGAGGACCGCGCGCTCGCGTTCGAGGAGGTCCTGCGTCATCGCGCGGCTTCTGCGAAGAACGAGCCGAGCGTCGAGGCGAGCGCGTCGGGCCGCTCGATCTGCGGGTAGTGGCCGGGCCCCTTCACCACCGCGAGCTTCGCGCCGGCGATCTTGGACACGACCGTCTGCTCGAGGAACGGTGGAGGCAGGAACGGATCGTCCGTCGCCACGACGAGCGTGGGGCAGGAGATGTCCGCGAGCCTCGTGACGTCGCCGCCGGCAACGAACAGCTCGAGGCTCCGCGCGATCCACCCGGGGGCGATCGCGCCGGCGTCGTCGAGCAGCGCGTCCTTCGCTTCGGTCGACAGCTCGAGGCACGCCTGATCGAGGATCGCGCCCTGTGCGGCGCGGCTGCCGCCCGATGCGCGGAACGCGTTCGCGACCTCGGCCGGCAGCGGGAGCCCCGAGAGCGGCACGGTGTTGACGAGCGCCAGCGAGCGCACGCGATCCCTCGCTTTCGCGGCGGCGAGCTGCGCGATCTGTCCGCCCATGCTGTGGCCGACGAGGTGGAAGCGATCGAGTCCTGCGCGCGCGGCTTCGTCGAGCAGCCTCGACGCGAGCGACTCGAGCGTCGCGGACGCCTGCTCCTCCGGAGGAGGGATCAGCGTGGGCGCCAGCGGCCGTGCACCGAGCCTCGGCGCGAAGCTCTCCCAGACCCGCCCCGTGACCATCCAGCCGTGAACGAGGAGACAATCCACGAACGTCAGCTTAGCGGACCTCGCCCCTCAGGTGCTCTTCGGCAGCACGAGGGGGCACGAATGGGTGCCCGACTTTTCATCGTACTGCTGGTGATACTCCTCGGCCTTCCAGAACGGGCCGATGGGCGAGACCACGGTGACGACCGATTTGCCGAGCTTCTGCTGCTCGCGCGCGATCACCTTCCGGGCGAGCTCGGCCTGTCGGTCGGAGAACGTGAAGACCGCGCTCCGGTACTGATCGCCGTGGTCGGGGCCCTGGCGGTTCAAGGTCGTCGGATCGTGGTTCGCGAAGAAGATGTCGAGCAGGCGCTCGTAGCTCACTTGCTTCGGGTCGTACTCGACGAGCACCGTCTCGGCGTGGCCGGTCGTGTGCGAGCAGACCGTCTCGTACGTGGGGTTCGACGTGTGACCGCCGGTGTAGCCGACCGCCGTCGCCACCACGCCGGGCACCTGCCGGAAGCGGTCCTCGACGCCCCAGAAGCAGCCGCCCGCGAATGCCGCGAGCTCGTCGCCGTCGCGCGCGTGCAGCGGCGTTCCGGCGCCGACTCCGCCGGGATCGGTGCCGACCGCACGGCGTGCGGTCTGCGACGAGGCCGCCCCGGTCACGGTGGTGGCCGGGGTTGCCTCGCTCCGTTGGCAACCCGAAGCGAACGAGGCGAGCACGAGCGCGGCGACGACGAAGCGCATGACCGATCCTCCTCCGTCTTCTACGCGGGCGCGGACTCAGGGTTTCGGTCCTCCACCACGACGGGGTCGTCCTGCTCGGTGACGTGGGGCTTGCCCTCGAAATCGATGAAGTGTCCCGATCGGTTCGCCTTGGTCTCGAGGTAGAAGCGGTTCCACTCGTTGGCCGGGATGACGTGCGGGACGCGCCCTTCGACGGCGATGCCGTGCTTCTGGAGCTCGTCGACCTTGCGCGGGTTGTTCGTGAGCAGGCGCACCGAGCGGATGGTCAGGCTCGCCAGCATGTGCGCGGCGACGGCGTAGTCGCGCTCGTCGTCGCGGAAGCCGAGCGCGAGGTTCGCGTCGACGGTGTCGAGCCCGCGATCCTGGAGCGCGTAGGCGCGCACCTTGTTGAGGAGGCCGATGCCGCGACCTTCCTGCCTCAAGTAGAGGAGCACACCGCAGGGCTCCTGCGCGATGCGCTGGAGCGCGACGGCGAGCTGATCGCGGCAATCGCAGCGGAGCGAGCCGAGCGCGTCGCCGGTGAGACACTCGGAGTGCAGGCGCGTCAGGACGTTCGAAGCTCCGAGGACGTCCCCGTGGACGAGCGCGACGTGCTCCTTGCCGTCGCGGTTGTTCCAGAAGGCGACGATGCGGAAGCGGCCGAAGCGCGTCGGCAGGTCGGCGACGGCGTCGACCTTCACGCAGATCTCGTGCGAGCCGAAGCCCTTGCAGTCGTGCTGGCGATCGCGCTCCACGAGATCGTCGAGACCGCCGACGTCCGTGACTGAGCTCGCGCTTGGCTTGGTGGTCACGTCCTCAGCTTAGCGCGCTCGGCGAGGGCGCCGGCGCGGCGCAGCGTCCTCAGGGCAGCTCCTCCGGACCGACGCCGTAGAAGGTGGACGGCGAGCTCTGGTTCGCGAACTCGGTCGCGATCCATCCGGCTGAGCGCGCGACCGTCGCGAGGCGCACCTCGTCGACGGTGCCGTGCAAGCCCATGTTCAGCCCGAATCCGCCGGGCGCATTGCCGATGTGTCCGCCCGTGCCCTTCGTGTCGATGGTGCCCACGTGGGTGATCGGACCGGCCGCGAGCGCACCGTCCCGGTAGATGCGGCTCACGCCGCCTTCGAAGACCCAGTGGAGCAGCGTCCAACCGGCGTTCACGACGTCGACGCCGGGGTTCGGCCAGTCGGTGCAGTAGAAGCCGACGGCGGCCGTCGACACGTTGTACCGACCGTGGAACCAGCGCGACTCGCCGCAGGCCGCATTGCCGACCACGACGAGCGCGTCGTTGTCGAGCGTCGTCCCCTGCGAGACCCACAGCGAGATGGTGTGCGGTCCGTCGCCCGCGAACGGGCTGTCGAAGGTGATCTCGTCGGTGCCGCCGCTGAAGGCGATGCCTCCTCCGAGCTTGGCGGCCACCTGCTGTGCGGGCACGAGGTCGACCGCCGTCCCCGGCCGCGCCCCCGTCGCCTCCGCGACGGCCGCGGCCGTGAGCGCATCCTCGAGGTGCCAGACGGCGGCGAAACCCGCGGAGAACACCGTGGCCGGCGCCGGCGCGGCGGCGCCCGTCGGGTCGCCGTAACGGACGTAGATCTTCTTCGGGCCCGCGTTCGAGAGCTGCGGGATGCGGACCCACGCGGCGAGGCGGCCGCTCGTCTTGTCCCAGCGCTGGACCTCGTGAGCGAGCGGGGCCCCGGTGTCGGACGTGAAGAAGATGTCGGCGCCGTCGTCCTTCGCCCGGGCGCCGATCTGCGCGTCGACGAGATCGATCCACAACGGAAAATCGGACAGCGTGCCCGTCACCTTCGCCGGATCGACGGTGATCGCCTTCTTGCGTCCGGGGACGTCCGGCGCGTCGGGCGTGGCCGCGTCGCTCGCGCTCGCATCGCCGGGCGGCGGCGACGCGCCGTCGGCCATTGCTCCGCCGTCGGCATTCGACGGCTGCGTCCCGGCCGCCGACTGCTCGCCGACGGCATCGAGGCCGCAGGCGGCGACGAACATTGCGAGCGGCGCGAGGCCGGTGAGGCGCATCCGCGGAGCATAGCCGAGCTCGCGTCACCCGTCGGGGTGACACCGTCCGGGTGACTGGCTGGCCTCCGGGATCGGCCGCATCCCTTCACGTCGATGGATCGTGAGACGTGCGAGACGCCCGAGTCGCAGCGGGTGACCATTCCTTCGCCCCAGCCGTTCGCCGCGGTCGTCGCGCGGCCCCGCTCGGTCGGCGAGTATCGGATCGTGAACGAGCGCGCGCACGAGCGCGCGCAGAGGTCGGTGAAGGTCGAGACGACGAGGTAGCGCACGGCGGCCTATGATGTCGGCCATGCGCGCCGGCACCGACGACGAGAGACTCCTCGAGGAGCGCGTCGCCGGCTTCACCCTCCCGGATCCGCGGATGACGGCGCGGATGCCTCCGAGCGAGGCGATCGCCGCGACCGTGCAGGAGGAGCGCGCGGCCGACACGGAGCCGGCCGCGATCGCCGACCTGCCGCGCATCACCCTCGATGCGCGCACGGGCGGTCCGCCGGTCGCTTCGTCGCGCGGGCGCCCCGACTACGCGCTCGTGGCGACGCTCGGGGAAGGGGGGATGGGCCGCGTGCACCTCGCGCGGCAGCGCTCGCTCGCGCGCGACGTCGCGGTCAAGACGCTCAAGCCGGGCGCGACGCCGGCGGTGGCGCAGGCGCTGCTACGCGAGGCGCGCGTCACCGGCATGCTCGAGCACCCCGGCGTGATCCCCGTCCATGCGCTCGGCGTCGACGACGACGGGCGGCCGATGCTGGTGATGAAGCGCATCGACGGCGTCGATCTCGCGACGCGGCTCGCCGGTGCGATGCAGACCGGCGAGGCGCTCGTGGCTGCGATCGAGATCCTGATGCAGGTCTGCCGGACGCTCGAGCTCGCGCACAGCCGCGGCGTCATCCATCGTGACATCAAGCCCGAGAACGTCATGGTCGGCGGGTTCGGCGAGGTCTACCTGCTCGACTGGGGGATCGCGACGAAGCCGGGGGAGGAGGAGGCGGGACCGATCGTCGGCACGCCCGTCTACATGGCCCCGGAGATGGTGCTCGGGCACACGGTCGACGCGCGGACCGACGTGTACCTCCTCGGCGCGACGCTGCACGAGGTGCTCTCCGGGCGCCCGCGTCACGAGGGCGGATCGATCGCGGAGATCCTGCGATCCGCGGCGCTCTCGCGACCCTTCGCCTACGGCCCGGAGGTGCCCGACGAGCTCGCGGCGCTGTGCAACCGCTGCACCGCGCGCGAACCGGGGGCGCGGCCGGCGAGCGTCGCGGCGGTGCGTGAGGAGCTCGCGGCCTTCCTCCGCAACCGCACCGCGCGCGCCTTGGCCGATGCGGCGCTCGCACGGCTCGCCTCGCTCGAGTCGCTCCTCGCGCAGTCGAGCGGACCGCCGGCCGATCTCGCGGCGGCATACCGGCTCGTGACCGAGGCGCGCTTCGGTCTGACGCAGGCCATGCGTGAAGGCTCGGATGGGACGGCCCGACGGGCGGAGATGCGCCGTTGCCTCGTCGCGGCGATCGAGCTCGAGCTGAGGCAGGATCACGTCGACACGGCCGCAGCGATGCTCCACGAGATCGACCCGCCGGACGCCGACCTCGCGCGACGGATCGGGGAGCGCAGGGCTGCGGCCCTCGTACGCGAGCGCGAACATGCGCGCCTCGAGAGGCTCGATCGCGAGCTCGATCCGACCGAGCACGCGGACAAGCGCACCGTCACCATCGTCGCGCTCGCGACGACGATCGTCGGCGCCGGCTCGTACATCGCGCTGCGCGGTCCGACGATCACGCCCGAGTCGACCGTCGCCGCGGGCAGTTTCGGCATGGTGATCCTCGTCGTCGCCGGGCTGGCCGTGCGCCGCCGTCTCCTCACGAACGCGTTCAATCGCCGGGCCGCCGCGCTGCTCGTCCTCGGCATGGGCGCGGCGCTCACGAACCGCATCTTCGGCCTGCTCTCTCGTACGCCGCCGGAGGTGACGTTGCGTGTCGACCTCTACGTCTTCACGGTGCTCGTGGCCGGCGCGGCGATCACGTTCCTGCGCGGCCTCTGGCTCTGCACGGTGGTGCTCTTCGCGGGCGTCCTCCTCATGGGCGCGTGGCCCGCGAAGTCGCCGGTCGTCTTCACGTTCACCACGTTCTTGGCGCTCGTGGTCGGGGCGGCGGTGCTCGCGCGCGCGCGCCGGAGCGACTGACCGATGCCCGCGCGCGAGGTCGTGCAAGCCGATGCGCTCTCGTGGATGGACGCGCACGCCGCCGCCGAGGGCGCCAGCGTGATCACGTCGCTCCCCGACGTCTCGGAGCTCTCGCATCTCGACGTCGACGCGTGGCGCGTGTGGTTCGTCGAGGTCGTCAGGCGCGTGATCCGGTGGGTGCCGGAGGCGGGCGTCGCGATCTTCTACCAGAGCGACATCCGGAGCGGCGGCGCGTGGATCGACAAGGGCTATCTCGTCATGCGCGGCGCGGAGGAGGAGCGCGCGCACGTCGTCTGGCACAAGATCGTCTGCCGGCGGCCGCCGGGTACGATCGCGCTCGGGCGTCCGAGCTACTCGCACATGATCTGCGTCTCGCGCGGACCGCACCGCCCGGTGCGGAGCCCCGGTCCCGACGTGCTGCCCGACGCCGGGTACATGCCGTGGAGCAAGGCGATGGGCGCCCTTGCGTGCCGCGTCGCGTGCCGCTTCGTGCGCGACGACGTCGGCTCGCGCACCGTCGTCGATCCGTTCTGCGGACGCGGCACCGTGCTCGCGGTGGCCAACGCGATGGGGCTCGACGCGATCGGCGTCGACATCGGCGCGAAGCGATGTCGGGCGGCGCGGGCGCTCGTCGTCGGCGGCGAGGGCGAGCCCGGGACCGACGCCTTCGCCGCCGGCGCGCGCCTGTTCGACGCCGGCGCGTTCTGGGAGGCCCACGAGGCGTGGGAGGGACTGTGGCGTGCGTCGGCCGATCCTGCCGAGCGGCGCACCGTGCAGGGGCTCATCCAGATGGCGGCGGCGCTCCACAAGCTCTTCGTCCTCGCCGAGCCGGAGTCGGCGGCGCGGCTGCTCGCGAAGGGCCTCGAGAAGCTCGAGGGCCGGCCCGCCGTCCGCGACGCGTTCGCGGCGTGCGAGCGCGCGGTGGCGGAGGGACACCTCGAACGCGGCGCCGTACCGCGGCTCCGTCTGCTCCTCCGATCTTGACAGTTATCACTGTAACAGTCATGAATGTGCGCCATGGGTCGAGGCCTCGAGCGGGTGCTGGGCGTGCTCAACGGGCTCGTCGGCGACTACCTCCACCGGACGGGCAACGAGCTCGCGACGGCGATGGCGTTCGTCGGCGGCGCGCCCGCGGCGATCGGGCCGCGGATCGTCGTCCTCGTGCACGGCCTCATGTGCACGGAGGACGACTTTCGCCTCCCGGACGGGAGCGACTACGGCTCGCTGCTCGCGCGCGACCTCGGGTACGTGCCGCTGTACGTCCGCTACAACACCGGCCGATCGATCGCCGAGAACGGCGAGGACCTCGCGCGCCTGCTCGACGAGCTCGCGGATCGCGCAGGGGAGGGCATCGAGGAGATCGTGCTCCTCGGCTTCAGCATGGGCGGGCTCGTCATCCGCAGCGCCTGCCATGCGGCGAGCGCGGGGGCGATGCGCTGGCTCGCGCTCGTGCGCCGCGCGTTCGACGTGGGCACGCCCCATCTCGGATCGCCCTGGGAGCGTGCGGGGCGCACGCTGACCCGCTTGTTGCGCGTCGTTCCGGATCCCTACGTGAGGCTCGCGGCCGAGCTCGGCGATCTCCGGAGCCGCGGCATCAAGGACCTTGGCGATCCTTGCCACCCGTTCCCGCTGCTCCCGTCGATCGAGCACCACCTCGTCGCCGGGTTCATCGACGAGCGCATCGCGGCGCTCTTCGGCGACGCGCTGGTGCCGCTCGCGAGCGGCACGGACGGGACGTGCGCCGATCCGTCGGTCCTCCCGCCCGACCACGTGAAGGTCCTGCCCAACGTCGCCCACATGGCGCTCGCGCATCACCCCGGCGTCTACGCGCACATCCGCGCGTGGTGCGAGGAGGCGGCATGAAGAGCCTCCGGAGATGGAGCGGCCTCTCGGCGATCGTGACCGACGTGATCGTCCACGGATCGCGCGCGGTCGAGCGCGTCCACCTCGCGACCGCCGATCGGACGTTCTTCGTCCTCGAGGCGGTGCCGGTCGTGGCGGTCCCGAGCCGGATCGTCCACGCCGTGCACGACGCCACCACGTCGGCCGTGTACGCGACCATCCGTGGGGTCGCTCGGGTCGTCGGGGGCGCCGTCACGGGTGGGCTGCGAGCCTGGGCAAGCAGCGATCCAGAAGTGCCGCCGGAAGGTCGCCAGGCTCCAACGATTCCGCGGGGTTGACCGCGAAGGTGCGTTGGCACTGTCGGTGCAATTTTGCCGTCGGGGTGAAATTCATGGGCGACCGCAGCTACGACAGCGAGACCCGATTCGCCATCCTCTCCGTGCCCGCACCGGGGATCATCAAGGGCGAGGCGTACGCGGACGAAGGCACGCTCATCATGGAGCCCGCGGCGCCGTCGGTCCCGCCGCCGCCGCTCTCCTCGATGCGCCCCCCGATGGATTCGTGGGGTGACCGCGCGTGGTCGATCCCCGTCTCGGACCGTACCGGCGCGTCGGGGATGCCGATGACGATGCCCGTCGCCGCGGCGCCCGCGCGTCCCGCGCGCTCGTCTTCCGCGATGATCCTCCTCGGCGCCGCCGCGGCGATGGCGGCGCTGGCCTCGCTCGTGCTCGTGAATGCGACGGCGCAGGAAGCGCCGCGCCCCGCGGCCGCGTCGGCCGTCGCCGCCCCGTCCACGCCCGCCGTGTTCCCTCCGGCGCCGCAGCTGCCCGTCGCGCCGCCCGTCGCCGAGCCGGCTCCGCCGCCCGCGGCCCAGCCCGTGGTCACGATCGAGGTCGCCCCGTCCGCGCCGCAGCCGTCCGCGCCGGCGGTCGCCGCGCCGAAGCCCGTGTCGGCGCCGCGCGTCGCGCCGTCGCCCGCCGCGAAGCCTGCGCCCAAGCCGGTGGCCGCCAAGCCGAGCGGCGCCGCGCATGCGCAGGCGAAGACGCTCGAGGAGCTGCTCGACCAGCTCGGCGAGGAGCAGCTCAAGCGCTGAGTGGAACCCGCGGCACCCGCCTGATAGAGGGCGGGGCAACGTGTCTCGAACGAAGCTCCTGCTCGATCACTTCCTCCCGTACC
>WBZO01001637.1_pt1 | contig 33505 bp, 28 predicted proteins | sample 5204261 | NCBI WGS metagenome assembly WBZO01 (sample SAMN12412400, study PRJNA552823) | activated sludge metagenome | isolation source: activated sludge from anammox sidestream of wastewater treatment plant... | place: USA: North Carolina | collected 2017-09
GAATCACTTGCCGCCGCCGTTCATGCAGCGCTTCATCCTTTAAGGTTCTTGCATCTATTTTCTCCATTCTTCTATGGGCATGCAATATCACTCAAAGTTCAAACTATTTATTGGCCGGGTCTATAAAACCGGAGGATGATAGAAATAAGCATGCGTATGAACATGATGACCGGGAACCCAAGCCGGTTTGTTATGATGAGAGAATTGCAAAAAGAGATTCCGCCTATGACGATACCCAGGTGATTGCAAACTCAATCGAAGAATTGCAATGTCATATCAAGCTTGAGACAGAGAATCCCAATAAGCATTTGCAGATTCTTGCAGTCATGGTGCCGAACGGTCCTTACGCCGAAGACAAGGAATGGCGGTTACGCACTCGCTATGCTGTGGTGGCAGCACTGACAGAACTTGGTTATACGCCCGAAGACCCGGAACATATCGATTATGTTGACTTCGACAGAACCTGCAAGACGGCGCTCCAGGAATTACGCGGAAATCGTAATGATCAGGAATTAAAAAGAAAAACGCATTTCTGTCACATGGGTTCGGTGATGCCGTACGAATGGTTTTCTAAGAATAAACAAGAAACCATTTTGTTGCTCTGGCTGGATAATGGTGGATTTGTTAATCCCGATAATCGGATACCGTTAAAAATGCTGGGTTTCTTAAAGAGTGAAGTTCTCTCTAAATTTGATCGGAAATATAATTTTAATATCATCGGTCCGTTTGGTTCTGGTGCATTGGATACGATGTATCGTGAGGTATTCGCTCTTAATGAAAAGGATAAGAAATCAAAATATTATAATAACCTTGAGGATACTTCATTTTATGTGGCCGCCGCCACAGTCGATTTCGAAAAAGTCTATCCGGGGAGAAACAATAAGAATTGGCTTGATCAAAAAATTATCCGGACAATCGGTACACAAGATAACTTGGCCAATTTATTACTCTGCGAATTGGCATTGCGGGGAGTAACGCCGTACCATGTTGGAACCGGAACGACTCTGTCTGATAATTGTTCAGTAAGGCTGAGCTTAGATGAATTTAGGCATAGGGGATATGATTCACCGCATCATATCGTATTGATCGGCGAGAGGGATACCTATTATTCCCAACGATTGACAGATACTTTTTTAGATGCAATCAAAAAATTCGATGTAAAAGAGAAAGATAAAACTCCATGGATTCATACGTATAGTTACTTGCGCGGCTTGGATGGCATCACTTCGGAACATGCACCTTCCGGTCACAAGGAATCCAAAAATAAGAACCACGAACAACAAGCAAACAATACAAATGCCGCGGAAGCCCGGGAACAAATGGAACGTCCCGTTGGCCCGAGTCAACTCGATTATCTACTCAATCTAGCCGGGCAAATCAAACGGCTTGACAAGCAATATGCGCACGAAGGCGGTATCAAGGCCATCGGCATCACCGGGCACGATGCTTACGACAAGCTTCTGATCTTGCAGGCATTGCGCCTTCAGTTTCCCGGCGTGTTGTTTTTTACCACCGATCTCGACGCGCGTTTTTTGCATCCATCTGAAATTAAGTGGACACGTAATTTGTTGGTTGCGTCGCCATTCGGTCTGCAGTTAAACGAAGACTTCCAGAAAAAAACCCCGCCTTTCAGAGAGAATTATCAGACTTCTTTATTCTTAGCTGCGCAGCTTGCACTGTGTAAAGACAAAGAGAAGCAAAAAAATAGTGAGTGTAATTCTGATATTTTCAGAGTTGATCGCACAGAATGGACAGACAAGCCACGATTGTTTGAAATCGGTAATGAGGGTGCTGTGAATATTAGCCATGAGCCTAATAGATTTTTGGATTCCTATGATGGTGATTTTCAAAGATTTATAAAAGACTCACAGCTTATTACTATTGATGAAAAGATAAGGTTTGAAAAATATTACGATAACTACGAATTAAAAACATTGTTGAGTTCTTTCGCCATGATGATTCTAATGGCGGTGCTTGTTATTACTTTTTTTACACCCAAAGATTTTCGGAAACTTCTAATCTGTTTTGTTTTTGTCTTGGTGTTTTGTTCAGCGATTGCCTATTTTGTTTTTGAGATTGATTTCGAGTTTAAAAACCAGCTTGAGCCATTATCGTTTACCAATGGCACCAGCATGTGGCCTTCCGTGTTGATGAAGGTTATGGCGATACTTCTTGCCGCATATTTCTTCTACCGTATTCACAATAAATTATCGGTCAGCTTTGGAGATACAAGAAAACAATATCTTCAACCAGATGAGAAACAGGGTGATTTGGAAAATGAAAGAGATAAGACTTTCAATTGTAGTGGTGCAGAAAAGATATCGATTGATTGTTGGAGAGATGATTTATTAAATGAGAAAATTAAAAATAAGCGAGGAAATGAAGATGAACAAAAAATAAAAAATAATCAGAAAATTGAGGATAAAAAGCCCATTAAATTTTCCACGCTTTGGGATGAATATCGATGCTGGGGGAAGTGGGAATTTACATGGAAACGAGTAAGTATCGCTTTGTTAGTAACTTCAGCTTTAGTTATTGCTACATTATTTACTTCGCTCAATGATGTTACATTCCACCATATCCGCGGGCAAAGCAATTACGAGATCAACTTATGGTGGTTTGGGCTTGCGACTCTATCCTATGTGCTGTTAATTCTGTATGTCGCCGAGAGGGTGCATTTAAGCAGTCATTTCATCAGGTTGCTGGCCAACCCGAAAATTGAAATCGATTGGCCGGAAGCGGTAAGGAAAACCTACCGGAATAAATACGGTTTACCCGAGGAAGTCGTGCGTTATCGCATCTTGCTGGATTTCATCAACCATCATACCTCCGTGCCGAACAAGTTCATTTATTACCCGTTCTTTTGCTTGTTTCTGATCGTCATGTCGCGCAATTATTACTTCGAGAATTGGCCGACCACACCCTTTGTATTGGTCGTTTATGCGTTTTTCGCGCTCCTGACGCTGATCAGCGCGATCCGGCTCCGAGTTGCCGCGGTGTATGCGAGAGATCAGATCCTTGACAAACTTGAAAACAATTCAGCAGATGCACCTGTTAATGCCACCTGGCATCAAGACCAGGGCAACGCGTTCAAATTTCAATCGTTTATCAGCGAAATCCGGGATTTCAAGGAAGGTATCTACCGGCCGCTCGCATATCATCCGATGGTGCTGAACTTGCTCGTACCTTTCAGTAGTATCGGCGGCATTTATTTGATTGAATATCTGATTTAATCCTGCTGACTAATAAAGCCGATCAAAACACCACAATCCGCACCCGCATGCCGCCGAACAGATTGAGCGGCGGGCCGGGTTCGTAGTAGCGGCCAAGTGCCGCATTGATGCGGGTATTAGCGTTGTAGTCGGCATCGAATAGGTTGTTGACGCCGAAAAAGATCGAACTTTCAAAGTTGTTGCGCCGCAATTCCCATCCCGCCAGCAGTTGCCCGAGGATATACGCCGGATTGGTGGCGGTATTGACATCATTGACATAAAACTGGCCGACGCGGTGCACGTGCAGTTGCCCGAAAAAACCGAGCGGGTGCGAATAGCGCAGCAATCCTTCCCAGCGGTGCCGCGGAATGCCCGGAAAAGTATTGCCTTTCAGGTCGGCGTTGTTGACGGTATATTTTTCAAATTCAAAATCGGAGAAGGTATAACTGACTTCGCCGCGCAAACCTTTCCATTCCGGCGTTGCCAGCCGCGTTTCGACGCCGATGCGGCGCGATTGGCCGGCGTTGCGGAAAAACGCCCGGCCCGGCGAGGACGGCAGTTCAAAGGGCGTAATTTCATCCCAGGTTTTAATGAAAAATACCGCGGTGTCGTATTGGAATCCGGCGGTATTTCCGCGAAAGCCGAGTTCGTTGCTGAGCGAAGTCTGTGGATTCAGATTGGGATTGAATCCACCCCGGCCTGCCGGATTATTGAGCAATTCGGTGGTGGTTGGCGCTTCGAATACGGTTGCGGTGTGTGCGTACAATTGCTGCCGGTCCGAGACGTGATACACCAATCCGGCGGAGCCGCTGCCTTGCGAAACCGTGCGCGAACCGGATTCATTGCCGTCGTTCCGGAATTGATCCTTGACCTGATAACGCAACCAATCCCAGCGCCCGCCAATCACCAGATCCAATTTGTCCACGATGTTCCATTCATTGCGGATAAACGGCCCGATGCTGTGCACGCGTTCGATCTGACTCAGATTTAACGCATCGCGCTTGCCGAAATTGTTATTGAAGCGCTGCCGATCGTCATTCTGAACGCCGTAATCGGCGCCGATCAAAAAACGGTTGGGGCGGTTGAACAATTGATGATCGTTGACAAATTGCGCCATCAATCCGCCGACCAAGCGGTCGAACTGCACTTGCCCGCCGTCGAAAAACGGTTGCCGGCTTTGAAAATCTCGGTGCAGCATGTGCGCGGTGACGGTGAATTCCTTGCCGGCGGCAGGGCGCTGGCGGAAGCGGACGCCCATTTCTTCCTGACGGATTTCCTCGCCGGCGTTGTATTGCACGTTACGGGGCGATGCTTGCCGTGGATTCGCCTGCATTTCCGCATAAGTCAGTCCGCCCGGGTCTTTCGACAGCGGTGAGTAAAATTCGCGGAATACCAGCATCAAATCGGAATTCGCACTGGTTTGAAAATTCAATTTGGCTTGTGAAAAGGTATTTTGCATCGCGCTATGATCGCGCCAGCCGTGTTGCTGCAGATGCGAACCGTAGAGACTATAGCCGAAGCCGCCTTGCCGTCCGCCCATGAATAGCTCGGATTTCGTATAACCGTACTCTCCGAATACCTGGCGCGGCATGATGACGAATTTCTCGTTCGGCGTTTCTCGCGTGGTGATGTCGATCAACCCGCCGGAGGCATTACCGTAGAGCGCCGCCGATGGGCCGCGTACAATGTCCATGCGCTCGATCAACGACGGATCAATTGAGTCCAGTTGCGTTTGGCCGTCCGGCAAGGTGGCCGGAATGCCGTCGACACGCATTTGAATGCCGCGCACGCCGAACGGTGAGCGTGCGCCGAAGCCGCGAACCGAGATCTTTAAATCCTGGGTGAAATTGAATTGATTCTGAAAAAATACCCCTGGCGTGCCGCGCGCAAACTCATCCAGTGTTGCGCCGGGCTGATAGCTATGTTGCGTGTCGCGCTTGATTTGCGTGATGCTGTTCGGAATTTGCTCAGGTGTACGCTCGCTGCGGGTAGCAGTGATGGTGACCGGGCTTAGTATCGCGGAAATTCCCCCAGTTTGATCGTGCGCGGCAGCGGCGGGTGATAACACCATCAAGCCGATGAACGGCAGCCGGGACATAATCGACTGGTTTTCCGGAGAATTGCAATCGGAATTTTGATGATCGGTTATTGATTTCGACAACATGACAGCAAGTGTATCATTCCACTTTGCCGCATGAGGTCTACACTATGATTTGTAATTAGAAGAACTGAAACCGTGCCGCAAGTTTGTGCCGGGCGGCATCGCTCACGGAGCGGAGAAAAAACAAACGGCATTACTAGGAGTGATTTGCCGTTTGTTAGATAAATTACTGACAATAATTATTGTTTTTATAACTAATTTCAGACTTGTTATTGGATGAGTACATCGCAACCGGTCAGAAAAATTTTCTGAACTTGCCGTGCAAACATTTATTTTGCCGACGAGTGGTAAATTACTGATTTATCCTTTTCAATACAATAGCCTATCATGCCTGATTCCGTAGTCTCTTTGTCCTGACTTTGCCCTATGCCGTCGTTTTCCAATTTGAACAATAATTTCTAGCGAGCTAATAACCATGACCATGCAGAGGAACCGGATCATTCTGCTCGGCGCCAGTAATCTGACGCTGTCGTTGCGTCTGGTTATTCAAATTCTGCAGCGGCGATTGGGTGAACCCGGTGAAATTTTCACGGCAATCGGACATGGCCGGGCGTACGGTTGCTACAGCGAAATGTTGTTGCGCGGCTTGCCGGGTATAGCGGATTGCGGGTTGTGGCGGCAACTGGATACTTCAGATGAACAAAAACAACCGGTATATGCGTTGTTGACCGATATCGGCAACGATATTATGTACGAATTGCCGCCTGAGAGAATTTTGCTGGCGCTGGAATGGTGCGTTAAGCAATTGCAGCGCCTTTCCGCGCAGATTGTCATGACCGGCTTGCCGATGGCGTCGATCGAGAACCTGACGGAGAAACGTTTCACTTTCTTTCGCAATCTTTTTTACCCATGCTGCCGGTTATCCAGAAATGAGGCCATCGCTCGCGTGCGGACGATCCATGCCGGATTGGTTGAGATGGCGGCGCGTTATCGATTCACGTTGGTTGAACAGCAAGCCTGCTGGTTTGGCGCAGATGGCATTCATGTGAAATTTAAACGAAGGGCGGACTATTACCGCAATGTTTTGAGCGGATTCACTGAAGCGGATCATGAACCGGAACCCGGTTATGATGACCGTCCGTCATTGCCGTTTTGGCAACGGCGGGCGACCTTCGCATACAAGACGATTCTGGGACGGGAATTTGTTTGTCCGCAACCCAGCGGATTGCTGTTGAACGGTTCGAAAGTTTTTAAGTACTAAAGTGTAAGAACTCTCAGTGTTTCCGTTACTGCCAGCCGGTTACTTCATATCCCTTTTCCTGTAAGCAACGCGATACAAAGTTGATGTATGCGGAATTGGGTTTTGACGATCTTGAAGAAAATAATAAGCTGCGGAGGAATCCGGCCGTGGCGCCACTGGCTGCGCCGATCAACGAACCTTGTCCCGCTGCTCCGTAAATCGCGCCACCTACGGCACCGCTGGCGGCACCCACACCAGCCCCCATGGCGGTGCCGGTTGCAACATTACCCAGTTGTCCAGCACCTTCCTTGGCGCCGGATGATTCCGCTAATTCTCTGCATGCTTCAATATCCTGTTCTGCTACTTGTTTGCCGACCGATAGAAAATGCGAATTGGGATAGATGACCGGACCTGTAGTGGAGCACGCGGATAGGCTCAGAAAAATTAATCCAACCAGCGATATTGTCAGTATTTTCATGGCTGCAGTCCTTTATTTGCTTGAGTGCACAGTTATTCTGAATCAGTATAGCCGGAATTTTGAAAATCTATCAAAGAGAATCTCGTGTATTGATGTACAACCGCTAGGGAAGCGCTGATTAATTCAACGAACGTGATGAAGGGCGAGGCGCACGGAACGCAACACCGAGACATATCAATTTGATAGGCGAGGGAGTGAGTACCGCGCAACGAAGCAATTCGCTCGTGCAGTTAATTAATCAGCGCTTCCCCAGTCAAAGTGCGGTAGTTTAATTTTTTCAAAGTTGCTTGACAACGCGCATGATCGATACATCCTCGGCGCTGACGGTTCTTGCAAAGCCTAACCGGCGGACCAGTTCTAACATGGCGTGATTCGCTTCCAGCACTTCGCCTTCCATAATACGGATTCCTTTAGCACGAGCGGCATCGAACAAGCAGCTCATGAGCTTGTTGCCGATCCCTTTATTCTGCCACTCGTCAGCAACCACTAATGCGAACTCGCATGATTGACCATCGGCGCTGGCGATATAACGGCACACGCCGAGTTCTTTTTCCCGGTTATCCTGTTGCAGCACTGCAATCAGCGCCATTTCACGATCGTAGTCGATTTGGGTAAAGCGCACCAGCATGGTCTGCGAAAGCTCCTGCAGGGTATCCATAAAACGGAAGTATTTGGATTCCGCCGATAACCCGCGCACGAAATCCTGTTCAATTTCAGCATCCTCCGGCCGTATCGGGCGGATTATCAAATCGGTGCCATCCGCTAATTGCCAGTGTGTAATCAGGTGCGTAGGGTAGGGATGAATGGCCATATGCGCATAGCGGTCGGCTGAAGGCGGCAGATAATCGACGATGATACGGGCATCAACCGCGCATGCGCCATGTTCATCGACGATCAGTGGATTGATATCCATTTCTTTAATCCAAGGTAATTCACATACCATTTCCGATACCCGCAGCAGGATATTTTCCAGCGCAGCTATGTCGATTGCCGGCATGTGACGGAACTGTCCGAGCAATTTGGCGATGTGCGTGCGCTGTATCATGTCTTTCGTCAAGAAACGATTCAACGGCGGCAAGGCGACTGCCCGGTCGCCGAGCACATCCACCAGCACACCGCCGGCGCCAAACGTGATTACCGGTCCAAAAACCGCGTCAGTGGTGACGCCCACCATCAATTCCCGGCCATTAGGTTTTATGATCATCGGTTCCACCACAATCCCTTCGATGCGCGCATTAGGGCTGTGCTTTTGCACGGATTGGAGGATTTCTTGGTAAGCCGATCGCACGGCTTGCGCATTGCCGACGTTAAGGCGAATCCCGCCAGTGTCGGATTTATGCGTAATATCCGGGGAGTGGATTTTCATAACGACCGGAAAGCCGAGTTCTTCGGCAATAACTAGGGCTTCATTGGGCGAATGGGCAACCAGCGCTTTGGCGATCGATATCCGGAAAGCTGCCAGAATGGCTTTGGATTCAACCTCACTCAGGATTTTGCGATGCTCGGCCAATGCGCTTTCGATCAATAAGCGTGCGCCTTCTTCGTCTGGTTCGCTGTGATGCGCAAGTGGTCCCGGTGTTTGCAAAAGCAACTGCTGATTCTGATAGTAAGCGGAAATAAATGAGAACACTTCCACTGCGGGTTCCGGCGTACGGAAATTAGGGATTTTTGCTCGATCGAATACTTGCCGGCTTTCGGTGACTTGCACTTCACCCATCCAGCAAGCGATTAACGGTTTGTTAAATTGCGCGGCAGTCTCAACGACCGTGTTCGCCACTTCAAGCGGGTTTGTCATTGCCTGAGGGGTCAGAATCACCAGCACGCCATCAACACCGGCATCTTGCATGCAGCCGCTAATCGCGTGACGGTAGCGTTCGGCTGTCGCGTCGCCGATGATGTCCAACGGATTGCCGCGAGACCATGTATCCGGTAACTGGGTGTCGAGTTGCTGCAGCGTTTCATCGGCAAGTGTCGCAATGGCTACGCCCAGATCCGCGACCCGATCTGCGGCCATAACGCCGGGTCCGCCGCCGTTGGTGACTATTGCCAGGCGGTTGCCGCCGGGGCGGAAATGCGCCGCAAGCGCTTTGGCTGCGGAAAACAGTTGCACGATGGTTTCTACTCGTACGACGCCTGCGCGTTGCAAGGCTGCTTCAAACACGTCATCTGCGCCGACCAATGCGCCGGTATGGGAGAATGCCGCGGCCGAACCGGCTGCATGCCGTCCTGCTTTGACGATGAATATGGGTTTGATTCTGGCTGTCGCGCGCAAAGCGCTCATGAAACGGCGGGCATTTTGGATGCCTTCGATATACAACAGAATACTGTCAGTTAGCCGGTCGGTTGCAAGGTAATCGAGCATTTCTCCAAAATCCATGCTGGCAGCCGCGCCCATTGAGACAATGCAAGAGAAACCGACCCCGTTAGGTTTTGCCCAATCCATGATCGACGTGCAAAACGCGCCCGATTGCGAGATAAGCGCAAGATTGCCTGCTGGAACGCTGCCATTGCTGAATGTGGCGTTTAAACCGGACGCCGGGCACAGAATACCGAGGCAATTGGGGCCGATCAATCGAATTCCGTATCGGTGCGCGTTATCGATCACAGCGCGTTCCAGTAACGCGCCTTGCGTTCCTGTTTCGCGGAACCCGGCTGATAATACCAAGGCAAAGCGCACGCCGCGCTTGCCGCATTCTTCAATGATACCGGGCACGAGGGCGGCGCGCGTGATGATAACCGCCAAGTCTACCGGTCCGGGTATCTGCTCGACGCTGGCAAAGGCTTGGTATCCTTGAATCTCAGCATGATTGGGATTTACCGCATAGAGCTTGCCTTGAAAACCGTTACATCGCATGTTCCGGAATACGACACCGCCAACCGACTCATCACGATTGCTGGCGCCGATTACGGCGACCGACTGCGGGTGAAACATCGCATGGAGATAGTGTTGATTCACCGGCAGATCCTCAAGGCAATGAATGCCGATATGGTTGGTTAATAATCATTTTATATAATTATTAATAACATTTAATGTTTTAATTAAATTTAATTGTTTTTGAGAGAAACTTTGATCTTACCGGTTTATCAAATGGGCGTGTTTACGGATTCTTGGTTTTTCGATAGCCACTAAACTTTTTCAAAATGGCGGATCGGGAAAAAAGATGTTGCCAACGATAAAAGAATTCCCAGGCATAGGGAAAATGAGATTAACTCATCGATATTGAATGGATCGTAGATTATTTTTTGAGAGGAATAATGTGATGAATACAAGCGATCATGAAATAGTGGACGGAAACGTAAACCAAGCCAACGGAACAATCCGCAAAAAGTTGTTGTTTTTTACAGTTTTCATGTTCGGTTTCGGTTATGCGCTCGTTCCGATGTATGAAAAGTTTTGTGAAGTAACCGGAATCAGCAATCAGCGCATACCGATAGTTGCCGAAAATATGTCTGAAATCGATATGTCGCGGATAATCGCGATCGAGTTGGATACTAATGTCCGCGGCATGCTGTGGAAATTTAAACCGCTACAGACGAAAGTGAAAACACATCCGGGTGAACTGGTCGAAGTGATGTACGAGATCAAGAATGAATCGGATCATGAGATTACCGGGAAGGCAATACCCAGCTACAGTCCGCGCAATCTGGATCAGTATCTGAAAAAAATCGAATGTTTCTGCTTTACCATGCAAACACTCAAACCGAATGAAGTGAAACAATTGCCGGTTAAGTTCTTTGTCGATCCGCAATTGCCTGCCGGAATCGATACGGTAACGATTTCTTACACCTTTTTTGCGCAAGAAGCGAGTTGAGAAGCCGAAAAAGAAACACTCCCGCAGTTAATTTTGCGGGGGTGTTTGTATTTAAGTGTTACTTACTTGCTTTGCTGGTTAAAGAACCCAAGAAAGCTTTGACATCTTCGACAAATCCGGGGCCGACTTCGCGGCCCAGTTGATGTTCTGCCATTTCCTCAATGGCTTGTTCCAGCGTGGCGACGGAGCCGTCGTGGAAATAAGGGCCGGTTTTAGCGATGTTTCGCAGACTCGGCACTTTAAATACCTTCTTGTCCGTTTCCAAGCCGGTCACTTCGTATCTGCCGAGATCTTTGGTTTCATACGGTTCGACCAAGCCGATTTTTTTGTACGAATTACCGCCGATGGCTACACCGTTATGACAATTGGCGCACCCCATGTGAATGAATTTTTGTAAACCGCGTTTTTCAGCGTCATTCAAGGCTTTCTCATCGCCTTTAAGATAGTCGTCGAAACGTGAAGGCGTCAATAATGTGCGTTCGAAAGCACCGATGGCTTTACCGATATTTTTGTATTGAATCGGATCTTTTTCACCCTTGAAAGCTTCGGCAAACAGGGTTTTGTATTCGTCGATTTTTTTCAGCTTATTGACGACGGCTTCTTCGCTCGGCATACCCATTTCGATCGGATTCAGAATCGGACCAAGCGCCTGTTCTTCGACATCCTTGGCGCGGCCATCCCAGAATTGAGCGATATGCAGCGCGGCGTTGAAGGTGGTCGGTGAATTTCTGCCGCCGCGCGTGCCGTCATGCCCGGGCGAGGTGGGTTGGCTATCGACGCCGAAGTTAGTCAATTGATGACAGGAATTGCAAGAAATCGTGTCATTGATTGAAAGCCGGGGATCGAGATACAGCTTTTTGCCGAGCGCGATTAAAGCGGCATGCTTCTTCTCATCGATGATCGACGCTGGCAGCGGTTCGAAAAAATGTTTCAGCGTGGCTTTGTCGAGTTTATGGTGCCCGCCATGCATCATCATTCCACCCATGCCGTGATGATCGCCGCCGTGCATATCGCCATGCTGATCGCCTTTTTTCTGCGTTTCACCTTCATGATTATGTCCGCTTTGGGCATAACTGTAGGAACTGACTATCAATGCTAAAAATAAGAATACTTTCATAGAAACCTCCAGGAATTAATTGTTAGCACACCCTAGTCAACATCATGGGAAATTTCTTGATCGAATTAGCAGCAAGAGAAAGAATGATTAAAACTCGATTTCCTGTTTCCAATGAATGATTGACTATATTTTTAGTATACCCAGTTTATCTTTATTAAAGATTATAAGTTACATTTTTAGTGATCTTTGTCCGTTTTTAGCGACCGGTCTATCTGATACCGGCTTAGCGCGGATCTTAAATCGTTTCACCGTCCGATTACATTGACCGGTATTTTGAAATAAACAATCCCGTTATCTTCCGGCGGCGGCATTCGACCCGCCCGGACATTTAATTGAATCGAAGGCAACAGCAGTACCGGCGCTTCCAGTGTCGCGTCTCGCGCGGTGCGCATTACAAGAAATTCATCTTCGGTGACGCCATCATGTACATGAATATTATGCAATCGTTCTTCGGCGACCGTGCTTTGCCATTGAGCCGGACGATCTTTGGGAGGATAGTCATGGCACATGAATAATCTTGTTTCTGCCGGAAAATCAAGTATTTTACGAATGGATCGGTAAAGCTGGCGGGCATCGCCCCCTGGGAAATCGGCGCGCGCGGTACCGACATCCGGCATGAAAAGTGTATCGCCCACGAAGATCGCATCGTCGAATTGGTACGCCATGTCGGCGGGTGTGTGCCCCGGAGCGGCAATGGCTTTGGCGCTCAGCTTACCGACACTCAACAGCTCGCCGTCTGCGAAAAGATGGTCGAATTGACTGCCGTCCGTTGCAAATCCGGTTTCCAGGTTGAATAGCTTCTTGAAGACCTTCTGTACCTCGGGAATATGGCCGCCAATGGCGGTTTTTCCGCCCAGCTTTTCCTTTAAATAGTGTGCTGCGGTAAGATGATCGGCATGTGCGTGTGTCTCGAGTATCCAGCTTACTGTCAAACGCTGTTCATTAATGAATGCCATCAATTTATCCGCCGATGCGGTTTTGGTTCTGCCCGATTTTGGATCATAATCAAGAACGGGATCGATAATGGCGCAATGTCCATTGGGTTCATCGTACACAACATAACTGACAGTCCATGTGGCTGGATCAAAAAATGCTTTGATATTGGATCGCATGCTGATTTCCTTTTTAAAGTTAAATATTCTATTGCAATGATATATTTTATTATGTAATATTATTTTGTCAATAGATTGATTCGAATGGATCGCGCAATTTTGGCGCGGGAAGATCATTAAGCTTGCGCTTATCGGGTTGTGGGTTCGGGATATTGGTTGTTGTTTCTTGCATTACCTTCAAGTAATAAAGATGAGTGACTAATTTTTAGTATAACAATCAGCCAATGAATCAGTTTTTGTACAAACAACCGTATTGGAAATATCGGGAGTTGATACGATCTGAATCGACGCATTCTGGAGGAAAAAAATGAATATTATCACTAAAGAACTGGATGAGAAATTGTCGGTGACCGGTCAAATCACGGTTGAGGACTTGGTGGAAATTGCTGCAGCCGGTTATCAATCGGTTATCTGCAACCGACCGGACTACGAGGATGGAATCACACAACCCGCCAGTGCGGAATTGGAAAAAGCGGCGCAATCGCTCGGCATTAAATTTGTCTATCTGCCGGTCGCCATGGGACCGGTTTCCCTGGAAAAGAGTGAAGCATTCAACCGGCTGGTCGCGGAATTGCCGGGTCCCGTCCTTGCGTATTGCAACTCCGGTAATCGTTCGCGGAAATTGTACGAATTGAGCAAGCAAACGCAAACTGCCGAAGGCGAAGATGAATCGGTCACGGCGGCTTGCAGTTGGACCGGTGAGGCGCTGGAAACGATTCATATTCCCCACTTGCCAAGCGATCAATCGGCTGCGGCGGCAGCCGCTTGCAACTGGGGTAATGCATTTGACATTGTCGTCATCGGCGGCGGCGCGGCGGGGATCGGTGTCGCAGCCAGCCTTTTGCATCGCCATTCCACGCTTCGCATCGCCATCGTCGAGCCGAGCGATAAGCATTATTATCAACCAGCATGGACATTGGTGGGTGGCGGTGCTTACGATATCAAGGAAACGGTGCGGAACATGGCGGATGTCATTCCCCCGGAAGCGGAGTGGATACACGCGGCGGCAGCGGCATTCGATCCCGACAACAATCTGGTTAAACTGGCCGATGGCCGTTTCATCGGTTACCGGCATTTGATTGTTTGTCCCGGCATACGTTTGGCTTGGGAGAAGATCGAAGGTTTGACGGAAACGCTCGGTAAAAATGGCGTAACTTCCAATTATCAATTCGAGTTAGCGCCTTATACCTGGTCGCTGACAAAAAATCTCAAAAACGGCAAAGCCCTATTCACGCAGCCCCCGATGCCGATCAAATGCGCCGGCGCGCCGCAAAAAGCCATGTATTTATCATGCGATTACTGGTTGCGTAACCGGGTGCTGGATAATATCGAGGTCGAATTCAATACGGCAGGTGCGGTGCTGTTTGGTGTCGCCGATTTCGTGCCGCCGCTGATGGAATATGTGAAACGCTATCATGCGCATCTGGTATTCAATTCCACACTGGTGAAAGTCGACGGTGCCGCAAAAATTGCTTTTTTCGACGTTAAGGATAGCGAGGGAAATGTGACGCGTGTGGAAAAACCGTTTGATATGTTGCACGTGACGCCGCCTCAGGCAGCGCCGGATTTTATCCGGCAAAGCCCGCTGGCCGATGCCGCCGGGTTTTGCGAAGTGAATCCTAAAACGTTGCAGCACGTGCGCTATGCGAATATTTTTTCTTTAGGCGATGCGTGTTCCTCTCCCAATGCCAAAACCGCAGCGGCGGCCAGAAAGCAGGTCGTCATCGTCGCGGAAAATATTCTGGCTGCGCGAGAAGGGCGGGAATTGCCGGACGTTTATGATGGTTACGGCGCTTGCCCGCTGACGGTGGAGAATGGCAAGGTGATCTTGGCCGAATTTGGTTTTGGCGGTAAATTAATGCCGACTTTCCCACTGAATCCGGTAGTGCCTAGGCGATTCGCCTGGTTGCTCAAAACCAAATTGTTTCCCTGGTTGTACTGGAACAGCATGCTGAAAGGCCGTGAATGGCTCACCCGATCAGCCGGCGTCAGCTGAGAAACCTTATGGAAACCTATTTAATCAGCATACTACCGGGTTTATTGACGGGCATCGTGCTGGCATTGACAGGGGCGGGCGGTACCATTATCGCAGTGCCGTTGCTCATGTTCAGTTTACATTTAACCGTTGCGGAAGCCGCTCCCATCGGATTGCTGGCTGTGAGTTTATCGGCCGGAATTGGCGCAGTGATCGCATTCCGGCAAAGAAAAGTCCGTTACCGCGCTGCCAGCTTGATTGCATTAACGGGCGCGCTGGCTGCCCCGGCAGGACTATGGGCCGCGCAACATGTGCCCAATACGCCGTTGATTTTGTTATTCGCCGGCGTATTGATTTATGTTGCGATTCACATGTTCCGCCACAACCGGCTCGACAATGACGATGATGTCAAAACCTCTGCCGAGCCGCCTTGCCGGATCAACGATATTGACGGGCGTTTGGCTTGGAATTTTCCATGCTTTAGAGCATTGGTCCTGTCAGGTACGACGGCAGGATTTTTATCAGGTTTGCTGGGAGTGGGGGGCGGCTTTGTCGTGGTGCCCGCGCTCAGGAAAGCCACAAATCTCGACATGCCATCCATCATGGCGACATCGCTGGCGATTATCGCCCTGATTTCTTCCGTTGGAGTTGTTTCGGCGATATTGATCCATACCCTGCAATGGCCGGTTGCCATTCCGTTTTGCGTTGGAACGGTTGCCGGCATGCTGCTGGGTAGAATGTTTGCCGCGCGTTTTGCCGGTCAACGGCTACAGCAAGGTTTTGCGATTTTGGCGATTATTATTGCAATTGCCATGATAGTCAAAGTAGCTTGGAATGTTTTTTCTTTTTAGCGCCGCGCGTTATGGCGGCAATGGATTCTTTAACTATCAATTTGTTTTTAATAAATAACCCCGTGGCGAGACCACGGAGAATCACAAGTTCAAGGCAATGGGTAGACACAGTCGTTGAGCAAAACGATAACGAAGAAAGTGAAATTACAGCGGGTAAATAATGTCATTCAGTGCCATTGTTTAATCCGGGAGTAATTGCGAAGTTTATTGACAGCTTTTACTTTGCAAAAAAGTTTCAAATTTATCGACTGTCAAAGGTTTGCTGAAAAAATAACCTTGACCGTAATCACATCCCATTTCAAGTAACAGTTGTTTCTGCAACTCGGTTTCCACGCCTTCGGCAACGACTTTCATGCCAAGCCGGTGCGCCATGGTGATAACCGCCTCGCATAAAATGCGGTCGTGCGATTCACTATCCAGATTTGCGATGAACGATTGGTCGATTTTGAGGTAATCGATATCAAATTTCTTTAAATACGAGAGCGATGAATAACCGGTTCCAAAATCATCAATCGCGACTTGCACCCCGGCATCCCGGTAGTTGAGTAATTGTTTCACCACCAATTCATGCACATCGAGCAATAAATTTTCGGTTATTTCAACAATAATGCTCTTGCCATTGATTTTGTGCTCATTCAGATGATTGATCCAATCGCTCATTTTGCTGATGAATTGTTTGGGCGATTTGTTGATACTGATCTGAAAATCCTTGTTGTAATTTGTTTGCCAGTGCGAGACCTGGGTAGCCGCTTGTTTAAATACCCAATCGCCAATATCTGTGATCAGATTGATTTCTTCCGCAATGGTAATGAATTCCGTGGGGTAAATGATGCCGTGTTCCGGGTGCTGCCAGCGGATAAGCGCTTCGGCTTTATAGACCCGGCTGGTTGCAAGTTCCACGATCGGTTGATAGGTCAAGAAGAATTGCTCGGATCGCAGCGCATGGCGAAGTTCGTAGGCGGTTCGCGAGCGGATTTCAGTCGCGGTGCGCATATTGGATGTGAAACAGCTCCAGCAATTGCGTCCGCTATTTTTAGCGGCATACATGGCCTGATCGGCATTCTTCATCAATGACTCGGCATCGTTGGCGTCATCCGGAAAAAACGTGACGCCGATACTAGCCGATACGTAGGCTTGCTTGGAATTCAGATGAAAAGGCTTGGCCAACTCGACCAGAATCATCTGAATAATCATTTCCGCACAACGTTGATCGCTAATTCCGTTCAGGATGATGGTGAATTCATCGCCGCCCAAACGCGCGACGGTATCGGTTTCGCGCACACAGCGATTAAGCCGTTTGGCGGCTTCGGCCAATAACGCATCGCCGATGCTGTGGCCGAATGAATCGTTGACTTCTTTGAAACGATCCAGATCAATGAATAGCACGGCTAATTTTATACCGCTGCGCGCCGCATTTTTTATTTCGTGATCCAAACGATCGTGAAACATATTGCGATTCGGCAGCCCGGTTAAGGAATCGTAATTGGCTTGCCGCCAAATAATTTCATACGATTTCTTTTTGTCGGTAATATCGGAGAAATTGATCAGATAATAGTTGATGGCGTTATCCTTACCCAGCACTGGCGTAATGCTGAACCACGCCGGATATTCGAGACCGCGTTTATTCCTGCCCCATACTTCGCCTTGCCAATGGTTAAACTGCTTCACGCTCAACCAGATTTTCTGGAAAAATTTTGTGCCGTGACGGATCGAGGTTACGATCGATACCGGTTTTCCGATTACTTCCTCCGGAGAGTAACCGGTAGTTTTACTCAATGCCCGGTTAATGGAGATGATCATCTTATCGGCATCGGCAATCATGATCGCTTCGGGGCTATTCTCGAAAACTTTGCTGGAGAGATTTAACTGTTCATTGATTTTTTGTTGTTCAAGTGCGATGCCGATGATGAATGAGCCAATTTCCAGCAGTCTGCGATGAAACGGGCTCGGCAACCGCTTTTCGAAACTGGAAAGCGCGAAAGATCCGATGCATTCGCCGCCTTTGCTTCGTACCGGCATCGACCAGCATGAGAGAATATTAAAATCAATGGCTAATTGACGGATGCTTTGCCAGCGCGGATCATCGAGCGTACTTTCGATATATACCGGCTCCTGACGGAAAACCGCGTTGCCGCATGATCCGGCTTCAGGTCCCGGGCGCAAGCCATTCAGTTGCAGGATGCACGCTTCGGGAACGCTCGGCGCCGCGAATACATTCATACATTGTTTTTCCTTGTCCAATAGCATGACAGTCGCAACCGCATTATCCAGCAATCGCTCCAACAACAAACAAACGGTTTTGCAAACTTCTTTGCAATCATCGCCTAATACCACCAGCTGCAGAATTTCCTGCTGGAACTGAAGAATGCTTGCCTGCTCGGCTTTCGTCAGATCAAAATAATCGGCCGGGGTGAAATTATTGTGGAATAGATCTCTGGCAATAGGGATATTGGTGTTCATCACTGGCGATTAATTATTCTTATCATGCGAGTATTTTAAATAAGGCTGTTAACTTACTGAAATTATCATGATAAATCAATCTGATCTTGTTGCTTGCCGCCATTATCTAACACAAAGAATGCTTGCGCAGACGATTTATCAACATTTTCTTGAATTATTGGCATCGATAGGCATTGCCGATATGGATAATTTCTTTTTCTCCGCCGGGAACTTCATATTTCCCGGAGTTATTCGATCGAACGATATGTACGGTATCCCCGCCCAGTTTCTGGGTCACATCGACTAAACTGTTCCTTGCTTTCATCAAGCGTTCAGTATACGGAACATTGTTTGCTTGAACTTCTCCTTCTTTTGAAGAGCCAATGACTTTACCGAGCAATTCGCAGCCGCTTGGGCCTTCAGCGCCAACCATAATGATGACGGACTTGCTTTGTTCCGCTAGAGCGAAGCCATTTGCGAAACAAACAAAAGAAAAAATTAATAGCATCTTAAAGATCAGTTTTGAATGTGGTATTGACACGTCCATGAATGGTATCTCCTGAAAAATTGTCTGATGAATTTCAAGGTAGCATAGATAAACACGATATCAGCCGTCAATATACGGGTGATTTCCGACTCTTTAAATTTGAGAAATAAAGCCACTAGCCCTATCTTTTTGACTCTGCCATCAGCGGCTGGTTAAGTTATATTGGCCGGAAGTATTTAACAGGAGACAAGACATTGGATATGCTCATTTATACCACGCTCGCGGCAGTCGTCGTTGCTATTGTTTACGGTGTCATGTTGTATAACAATCTGGTCGATATCAAGCATTCGGTATCCCAAGCCTGGTCGAATATCGATATTCTGTTAAAGCAGCGCCATGACGAATTGCCGAAGCTTGTCGAGACCTGCAAACAATACATGGGGTTTGAGCAAGAGACCCTGAAGCAGGTCATTTCAGCCCGTTCACAAGTTGCCGCGGCACGGGAAACCGGTAACATCAACGCGCTGGGTTCTGCGGAAAATATGCTGCGCGCAGGATTGGGTAATTTATTTGCCGTGGTGGAAGATTATCCTGAATTAAAAGCCAGTGAAAAATTTCAACATCTTCAAGCGCGCATCACCGGACTGGAAAATAGTATTGCCGACCGGCGAGAATACTATAACGAAGCGGTTAAAATCAATAATGTGCGAATTGAACAGTTTCCGGACGTTATCGTAGCCAGTTGGTTTAAATTTAAACCGAGGGATTTGCTGGTATTCGCGGATAGCGAGAAGCAAGACGTCAATATCAGCAAGTTGTTCGGTTGATCCACGATCTCCGCGCGATAATGGCGGCATTGGAACTTTCCCCGGAAGAATACCATTTCACGCTGGGCATATTGCTGATGGCCGCATTGCTGAGTTTGTATTACTTTGCGCGTAACTGGAAGCGCTTCCGTCTCATCGAAGACACGCCCACCGCAAAACTGCGTTCCGCGCATCAAGGTTACATCGAACTCGTCGGAAAAGGCTTATCGATAGACGCTCAACCGATCTATGCGCCGCTGTCGAATCACCCTTGTCTTTGGTATCAAAGCCAAATTGAGCAACAGGAAACGTATACTGAGAAAGGCCGTACACAGACGCGCTGGAATGTGGTGTACAAAACGATTAGCGATCAGCGATTTAAATTAACTGACGGAACAGCGGTTTGCCTGGTCGATCCGAACGATGCGGAAGTGAATGGCCACGAGAAATTAGTGTGGTATGGAAACACCGAATGGCCCACTCGAACGCAGATATTCGAAAGTCAATCAATCATCCATGCAATGGCTAATCAATATCGATACACGGAATCGTTGATTTTGCCGGGACAACCGGTGTATGTGCTTGGGCAATACAAAACCTGGTCCGCTGCTTCGCAGCGAAGCGTTCGCGATGTGATGATTCATTTGATCAATGGCTGGAAACAGAATCAACAACAATTACGTGAACGCTTTGATACCAACAAGGACGGCAAAATCGACCAAGACGAATGGGAAGCTGCGCGCGAGGAAGCCTTATTGGAAGCGCAGAAACGGCACGATCAATTGGCGTTGGAACCGGATGAGAACATCATAGCCAAACCGGATCGCTCCGATCGTCCGTTTATTATTTCAGTTTATTCTCAAGCGGTGCTGGCGAAGAAATACCGCCGCCATGCGACGATTGCCGGAGCCGCTTGGGTTTTGGCCGTTGGTTATGCGATATGGCTGGTGCATGCGCATGGATAACGCCGGCACCGCTCAATCCATGCATTCAGGGATCGAGCAAAGGTTGTATTTAACGCCAGAATAATTTAGACGCCAGCAATTCTTCCCAAATCTCATGGGATACCCGGGCCGTCTGCTTGGCCTGGCATTGCAATACCCCGGACATTTGTCCGAGTGCAAAGCTGATCGATGCGGTTCGCTTCGGCAGCTTCTGCAATAGCTGCCGGGCAATCACGCGATCATTCGTTGTTCCCAGCTCATCTTGCAGCGCGGATAATGTGCTGATGAAACGATCGGTATGCTTAGGAGGATAGACCGGAGCAAAAATGTCGATGGCATAACGGAGTTTTTTAGCCGCTATCCGGGTTTCGTGGCGTCCGGCGTCACTCAATTTTGCAAAATTTTGCCCGCGCTCGAGTAATCTCTGCCAGCGAGCGTCGAGAACCGCCTGCGCCCAGGATTTTGCCTGGCGTTGCTGATCATCGGCGGGGAGCGATAACAGGTTGTGGCCGAGCCCGAGTATGAGTTGTGTAAATGCCGGTTTCGATAGCACTGCCTGCGCCCGCTGACGAGCTTGCGCAGCCGCATGATACAGCCTGTCCAGGACGATCTCATCCACTCCGGAATCGCCATCCGGCGTTTCGAGTGTTGTCAGAATCATGGGCAGAATTTCGTGCTGAAAAACATCCCAATCACGCGCCGGATTCGAGGTGATCATCAGTTGACGCAGCGGTTGATTAAATCCGCTGACGGTTTTGCGGAATGGCTTCCCCACCGCGACCGCGGTCAGCAACCGCCGGACGGCAACGCGCACCTGGTGCAAGTATTCAGCGTGATGCGCTTGTTCCAGAAAGCCGGGCACATTCGCCGTCAGATGAACCAGTGCGGCTTGCATGGTGGCATGCCAGACAGCACCGGCAAGCGGATTCTTTTCAAAGGCGGGGCGGTTGAATTTGACGGGCGACGAAGTCATTGCGCCACATAAGAGATAGCCGCGTTCAGCCTTGCTGCGCGGTTCAATCTGCAGCGGGACATGACGCAGTAATCGCTGCGCTGTTTCGAACAGAAATTCCGCTGCGCCTGACTTAAGCTCAATTTCGACTTCGCTGATCGTCCGGTTGGATTCTCCGGCGATTATTTTTCCGGTATCGAGCGCTACCTCGGCTTGCGCGTCATCATTCCCAACGAGCCAAGTAATTCGCTGAAATTCCGTGATAAATACCGGAACGACCCGGCGGTGCTCAATCCCGGCGAGCAGCTCCAATGCTTCCACCGGCAATGCGGTGAAATCCGGCTGGTTGCCGTCCGCCACCGTCATTTCCCATTCCGGACGGCTGGTCAAAGCACCAACAGAGCGTGTCTCGGCTTTCAGCGTTTGTATCCAGCGTTCTTCAACACGGCGTAAGCGTAAAGCGATACGGCGGCGGAATAAGTCAAATCCAGGGGTATCGAAGTAGACGCTATGCAGCGTGCGTTGTTGATGGCTGATGCGGCGCAGTAGCGGATGGCGCCGGAAACGATCGTGATGATCGGGATTGATGGCCAGCTTCAGTTCGATTTCCATCGCTGTTCTCCTGTTGTGCGCGCTGTTCGCTATCGGGGCATTACTCAATCTTCAGCGTATCGAAGTCAATATCGCTAACCGGAGGCGGCGTGGTGAGCTTCATGCATTTGAGCGCATCGATAATGCGATCGGCGATGACCAGATTGCGGTACCACTTGCGGTTGGCTGGGACGATATGCCAGGGTGCATGGGAGGTGCTGGTTGCAGCCAGCATGGTTTCAAATGCACGGATATATTGATTCCAGAATTTGCGCTCTTCCAAGTCTCCGGTATTGAATTTCCAGCGCTTCTCCGGGTTGTTGACGCGTTCTTCCAAGCGCTTTTTCTGCTCGTCTTTGGAAATATGCAGAAAGAATTTCAGGATTGTGGTGCCGTTCTCGGTTAATAATTCTTCGAATTCGTTGATTCGATTAAAACGTTGCTTGACTACCTTATCCGAGATTAAACCATGCACCCGGGTGATCAGCACGTCTTCGTAGTGCGAACGGTTGAAAATGCCGATTTGACCTTTGGCCGGCGCTTTCTGATGCACGCGCCATAAAAAATCGTGACCGAGTTCTTCCGCCGAAGGAGTTTTGAAAGTAACGACTTTGCAGCCTTGCGGATTGACTCCGGACATCACATGCTTAATCGTGCTGTCCTTGCCGCTGGTATCCATGCCTTGCAGCACAATCAACAATGCCCGGTTGTTATTGGCGTATAGCCGTTCTTGCAACGCACCCAGTTTTTTTACCAGTTTCTTCGTGACCGCTTTGGCTTTATCTTTGCCGTTTTTTGGGTAATCGCCAGTACTGTCGGGGTCGATTTGCGCAAGATTCAGTTGACTGCCAGGTGGTACAAGATGCGCTTTCATTGAATGATGACACTCCGGTTATTGTGAAATGCCGCAGGTTTTTGCGATAGCTCTGGAAAGTTAGGGCACGAACCTTTGACGATAATAAAGACTACTCGTCAAAAAATAAACCCCGGCGGTGAGGGCGGGGTTTATGAATAACAAACTTAAGGAAAGAACTTATACAGCTTGTTTTTTGCGGCGTAGCGAGAAACCGAGTATGCCAAGTCCGGCCAACAACATCGCGTAGGTTTCAGGCTCCGGAACAGGGGAGATCTCTAATGTAGGCGCAAAAAATTGACCGCCGTAATATCCGGATAAAATACTGGGCGGTAATGTCGCTTCCAAGCGCGCTGCAAAATACTGGCCGCTGCCCAGCGATGAATTGACGAGCGCAGTGACGTCCAGGCTCCAAGTTTCTCCACCCGCAAAGCTATTAACAGCAACGAAGGAGCCATTAAAACGGTCGTTCACGGAAATGATCCCGTCCGCATCGTTACCGCCATAGAGCGAAATGAATGCCGGACCGGAGCCGCCATATAATGAATTGAAATTCCAAGTGAGCACCGCGCTTCCTACAGAAGACGTTGAACCAAGGTCGAAAATCGCGTAAGGAATATCGATGAATCCGGGGTGGTTTAACGCGTAATTGCCGACACCTAACCCATCTTCCGCGCCGATGCTGTAGAAAGGATTATTATCGATGATAACTTGGTTATCGATGAGCGGCACCGAAGCAGCCATTGCGGTAGCAGGCAGCAGTGCCGACAAAGCGGTAATGCCGATCAGTTTATTAATTGTATTCATGTGAATCTCCACTTTCATAAAAATTAAAGCTACGAAAATTTGGAATTGCCGGGATAGGTATTGCGTAAACATCCAATAAATATAAGCGATGTAATTCAATAACTCCTGGCCCGTTTTTTTTGTTTTGATACACCGGCAGTGACCCAATCGTTTGAAAAGCGAACCCGGTATCTCTCTTGCTTTGCCACGTTGGTATTTTTAATCGCTTCTCAACGCGCGATACTAACACAATGTTTTATTTCCAAGAACATGCAATGTTGACTGCATTGCATAGTACATTTGTCCTGGTTTTGGTGTGCCTGGATTTTAGAAACAAACGATTTATCAGCCACGTACGCCGATTAATGAATCGTAGGCCCGGCATCCTTAAAAACCGCATCGATTGCCAGCGCGTCCAGCCGGTATTCGCGATTGCAAATGTCGTCGTTAATCACAACTTCACCGAATTCCTGCAAAATAGAATCGACTTCCTTACGCCCCAATGAGCGCAGCATTGCGTAAATTTTAGCCGGATTGGCCTGGCAGCCATATTGCACGTTTCTGGCATCAAAGATTCGAACGGTCTCTTGATAAAACAGGCGTATCAAAATTTCCTCAACAGGCAAATCGGACAATTGAAATTCATGGATCGTTGCGGCCAAGGCTTCAGCGCGGGTCCAACCGTCTGGATCGAGCAAATCGGCGTTAGGAAGTTTTTGCAGTAATAATCCGAAAATCGCGTTGTTGGTGGCGATCAGAAACATGCGGGTTTGTAATTGCTCGGATTGATTGAAATAATGCTCGAAGATTTCGGCGATGGTGCCGCCGTTAAGCGGTACGATACTTTGATACGTTTCCCGCATCGATAGCATGTCCAGTGTGAGAATCAGTTGTCCGTGTCCTAGTAATTCGGGCACTGAATCTGTTTCAATTTGCCGAGCGCATTTTGCCATGCCCCGCAGCTGTAAATTTTCCGTGCAATCCAGAACCAGCATCGAAACCGGACCATTACCGGTTAATTGAATGGTCAAACGGCCCGTTTGTTTGAGATTCTCACTCAATAGCAGGGTCACGGCGCTCATTTCTCCCAGTAAATGCGTAACAGGATCAGGATAGTTGCGGCCCGATAAAATATCTTGCCAAACCGAATCCAAATGAACGATAGCGCCGCGTATGTCGAGATTTTCCAGCAGAAAGCGCTGTACGTAGTTGCTCATTTCAAAACCTTTGCGTATGTGATTGAGCTGTTATTATAACCCTTTGCTTTGCAGCGCGACCCAAGCTTGCCCCAACGAGATCGCACGATCGTCAGGGGGTAATCGTTGCGGCAATAACACTTCAAGACCGGCAACGGAGAGTTTCCGTTCAAGACCTTGCCGCAGCACGGCATTATAAAAACAGCCGCCGCCAAGCGCGACGCTGGAAATTTGATAATGTTCCGCCGCTTTCATTACCCACTCGCTCAAGCCATCGACCAAGGTGGCATGAAAAAGAGCGGCTGCAAAAGCTTCATCATCTTTGTTATCACGGCAATCGATCAATGCCGAAAGGGTCGGCGAGAAATCCAATTCATTGTCCGCAGTGAGTCGATAGCCCTGAGTCAAGGGGGGAGTCGGCCCAAAGCGCTCTGCAAGTTGTTGTAGCTGAACGGCTGCTTGTGCTTCATGGGTTTGAATCAAGTTGATGCCAAGCAAACCCGCTGCGGCATCGAATAACCTGCCCATACTCGAAGTTTGAGAACAATTGAAGTTTTTCAGCAACATGGATGTAACCGTTGCGGCTGCGGGTTGACCGGCATAACGCAACATAATTTCATTGTGCCGGTTCAGCCGGGCAAGGGCGGCGGCTGCCATGCGCCATGGTTCGAGCGCTGCACGATCGCCGCCCGGCAGCGCCAAGGTTGAGAGATGACCGAAGCGCTCGAATTGCGCGCCATCGACCCATAGTAATTCACCGCCCCAAGGCAGATTATCGGTGCCAAGCCCCACGCCATCTAAAGCTAACCCGAGCACTGGCCGGATCACCTGATGCTCGGCGCAAATCGCGGCAATATGCGCATGATGGTGCTGCACCGGCAAAATAGGGATCTGCCGCTGCTCGCTAAAGGCCTGTGCAAACTGCGTGCTGTAAAAATCCGGGTGAAGATCGTGTGTTATCACATCTGGCAGCTCGGGATTGATACGGAGCATGCGTTGCACGGTGTTATCGAATTGCGCCCGGGCTTCGGCTGTGCCTAGATCGCCGATTAGCGATGATACGAAAGCGGTGCTACGGTGCGTCAGACAAACAGTATTTTTCAGCCAGGCGCCACATGCCAGAACGCTGCGATCGGCATTCATGAGCGGAATAGCGATGTCTTCAGACTGATTCAAGCGGCGTAGAATGGTTGTTAAGGGTTCCGGGTACGATAGCCGCGCGGCGGCAATTGGTTTCTATCCATTCGCACCATGCTTCCATGCCGCTTCCTTGCGTTGCCGAAATTTGAATCACCGGCAGTCCGGGATGAACGCGATGTGCGTAGTCAATGGCCAATCCGGTATCGAAACTCAGATAGGGCAATAGATCGCATTTATTCAGCAGCATCAGATCGGCGGCATGGAACATATCGGGATATTTCAGCGGTTTATCTTCGCCTTCGGTAACCGATAAGATCACGATTTTGTGCGCTTCGCCAAGATCGAAGCTGGAGGGGCAGACCAAATTGCCGACGTTCTCAATGAACAGCAAGCTGTTATTTTGCAGCGATAACTGCTGGATCGCTTGCATCACCATGTGCGCATCCAAATGACAGCCTTTACCGGTATTGATTTGAATTGCCGGAACACCCGTGGCACGGATCCGCGCAGCATCGTGATCGGTTTGCTGGTCGCCTTCAATCACAGCGATTGGAAATTTATCCCGCAACTCTTCAATAGTTTTAACCAGCAGGCTGGTTTTTCCGGAACCGGGGCTGGAAACCAGATTCAGTGCAAAAATCCCGCACTTCGCAAAGTATTGACGGTTTTCAGTGGCGTATTCATTATTTTTGTCCAGAATATCGCGTTCGATTTTAACCATACGCGCCTGACTCATTCCCGGTGCATGCATCCCCGCGATACCGGCGCCAAAATCAATCTTTTTCGGGCTTTCGGCAGTTGCCGGTGCGGTAGGATGATGCTGATCACCAAGATCTATGGAGCGGAATCGCAGCGGTTTACCGGAGTTTTGCTGCGGCTCAATCGATTGACCGTTAATGCGAGTGTGACCGGTACCGCATCCGCAGGTTGTACACATAAAACCTCCTTACTCGACTTCCAATTCTAAAATACGCATCCCACCGCCTTGGGTGATCGCGCGGGCGTAACTGCCGCAATGCGAACAGGCCTGGTCATGCGATACAATGGGAAAACATTGCCGGCATTGCGTGCACAGCGCTTGTCCTGCGATTTCAATTATTTCCAGTTTAGCCTGCCGGGCCACGCTATCTTGCGTCACGATTTCAAAATAAAAACGCAGTGACTCCAATTCGACACAAGCCAGTTGCCCGATTTCCAGAAAAACCGTTTTAACTCGTGTAAATTGCTGTTCGTGCGCAGCATCCTCAATGATTTGCAGCAAGTTCTCAGCGAGAGAAAGTTCGTGCATCGGTTGTTACTGCAACCCAAATAAACCGCCTAGTCCCATTACCGCGACGAAAAGCAGCGGTATCGCCCAGATTTTGATTTTTAGTGTCAATTCTTTCATTTGCATTGTAATAGCCATTGCCCGATGGCCGCCGAAGCGGCTTGCAGATTGCTATCGGCTTGCTGGCTTAAGCGATCGCCTAACTCAAAGGAATATCCCCGGATGCGCAGTAACAATGACGGAGGCGGCGGACACCGGTAGATTTGCTGGAAAGTATAAAGTAAAGCTGCCGGTGTTACTGCATGACTGGTGTAGCTATCGTCTTTATTGGCAAATACTTCGGAAAACTCAAAAGGGATTTTGCAAGCCACATCGGCATCGACAAATACCACTTGGCCGTACCCCATCAAATCGGCAGCATGTTCGACCATCAGTTGCATATCGACAAGACTGGTTAAGTGCGGAAGCTTATATTGATTGATCCGCTCAATCAATAACGGCCCCAGCGCATCGTCGCCGCGGCTGGGATTGCCGTAGCCGAAGAATAACAATTTGTGCATGAATGAATGACTCTTCCTAAGAAAAGCAAGAATACCGGAGGTTTGGGGAAACGCTGATTAATTGACTGCGCGAGCGAATCGCATCAATGCGCGGTACTTGCATCCTTGCCTATCTTGTTGATATGTCTCGGTTGCTGCGTTCCGTGCGTCTCGTGCTTCATCTCATTCGTTGAATTAACCAGCATTTTCTTAGAGTATCACCGGTTTATCCGGCAACTCATTTTTTTCTTTTCCGATATCAGGCGGGAAATGTTTTTGTAATTGCATGCCAACTGCCCGGATTCCTTCGATGACGCCGGTTTTGAATTGCTGTTGCCGGAATGAAGTTTCCATCATGCGGCATATCGTTTCCCATTCTTGGGCGGTCACTTTGGCGTGAATGCCGCGGTCGGCGATGATTTCAACGTCGCGATCCGCGAGCAGCAAATAGATCAGCACACCGTTGTTTTGCTCGGTATCCCAGACACGGCGTTGCGAAAAAACCTCGATGGCCCGTTCGCGGGCGGTTTGGTTTTTCAGCAAGGAAGCCATGTTGAGTGATGCTTCCACGGCAAAACAAATTTCACCGCTATGTTGCGCTTCCGATTGCCGGATTGCCTGTTCGATGGCTGCGAGCGTATCGGTCGGGAATAACCGACGTACTGCCAATTGCCCGGTCAGAAAATGCTGCAGCATCCGCGATAAATTCATCTACCATCTCCCCGATGCGCCGCCACCACCAAAACCGCCTCCGCCGCCGCCAAAGCCGCCACCTCCACCGAATCCGCCCGAGCGGAAATTACGACCCGGCCAATAACCGCGATTACCCCGATAGATACCGCCGCCGGGATTTAAAAAGAGCGTTGCGATGAATCCGGCTATGGCAATGAAGATCGCGGTGATCAATGAAGAAAAGAGCAACCACCCGATGAGTCCCAGACCGATTCCGGTCACGGTTGCTCCGGCAAGCCTGCCGAGCATGACTTGTAAAATTCTTCCGAATACAAAAAGAAAAATCAGCAGAAAGACAAAGGCGTCGGAAAGCGATTCCGGATGACTCGGCCGGTTATTTTGCGCCGGAGGAAGCGATTCGCCTTTGATGGTTGCAAGAACCGCATCGACACCGGCATCAATACCATCGGCAAAATGACCTTGTTTAAAGTGCGGCGTGATGATTTCGGTGATGATCCGCTTTGCTTTTGCATCCGGTAGCGCGCCTTCGAGACCGTAACCGACTTCCAAGCGCAGCGACCGGTCATTTTTTGCTATCAGCAGCAATACGCCGTCATCAATGCCTTTGCGTCCGAGTTTCCAGGCTTCGGCGACGCGCATGGCATATTGTTCGATGGTTTCGGGTTTGGTGGTGGGTATTATCAGAACTGCGATCTGACTGCCCTTATTTTTCTCAAACGCTGCTAATTTTTGTTCCAATTGAGTAACTTCACCGGCGTTTAACGTAGCCGTCAAATCGGTAACGCGTGATTTAAGATCCGGGACAGCGACTTCCGCATGACTATGCGCAGCGAAAACGGATAGGCAAGCCGCGACTATCAGCGCATATAACCAATACCGGATCGTGTGATTGAATGTCATTTTGAACGTTAATCAACAACCGGTAAGTTCTAGAGAGTGATGTAGTGCAACGGTTTGCATGTCATTTTCCCGGTATGCCGGGCGCATGAAAGTCAACATCTGGAGGCGCGGAAATTTCTTGTTCATTTTTCACTGTGAAGCTGGGTTTTGTTTGAAAACCAAATATCATGGCAGTGAGATTACTCGGAAAAGACCGAACCACGGTATTATATTCTTGCACCGCTTTGATATATCGATTACGAGCAACCGCGATACGATTTTCCGTTCCTTCCAATTGTGCTTGTAAGTCACGGAAATTTTCATCGGATTTTAATTCCGGATAGTTCTCAACAACCACGAGCAGCTTTGACAGCGCACTCGTTAAATCACCTTGCGCTTGCTGAAACTTAGCAAAAGCGTCGGTATCATTGATCAGATCCGGTGATGCCTGGATACTTCCTACTTGAGAACGCGCCTGGGTGACATTCAGCAGCACTTCTTTTTCTTGAGTTGCAAATCCCTTAACCGTATTCACCAAATTGGGAATCAGATCGGCGCGGCGCTTATACTGATTCAAAACTTCCGCCCAGCTGGCTTTAATTTGTTCATCTGTGGATTGCAGCGTATTGTAGCCGCAGCCGCTCAAGAATAGCGTACTCAGAATGATCATTCGAAATAATAGCGTCCGTATCATCTTTCCCTCGATCAAATAGAAATTGATTAGTTAATTGCAGTAATGATCTTATTCGTGATAACTATAAATAATATGATTGAATTCAAGAAAATCAACGCATGCATTGCGAGTATTGATTTGCGGCGGTTGAATTAACTGAATGGCTTATGATAGTCCGTGTATTTTTATTGAAGTTCTGTAAAATAATCAGCCTGGATACAATGATTATAATCATACCGGTTTTAATTTTTTTATTAAGTGTCAGAATCCAAAGAAATTGACGATGTGCATCAAATAATTGTCTTAATGTATTAATTTTTTTAAAGGGAGAGTTTTATGAGTATGGAAAGTGAGATGAGAATGAGATTTGGAGGTTTTTGGAACTCCCTCATTTTGCTCATTGTAATTATTATTTGTTTACGCTTTTCAAGCCTTGAGTTTGCGGATGAAGGCTTAACAAAACGGATTTTCAGCGCCTTGCATCTCTTTTTAGGGTGTGTTGCGGCAGGCTTTTTATTGGGGATTTTTAAGATCTTCCTCGCATTTTCCAATCAAACGTATACACGCGCGCCGGCATCCGCAAATTTCGCATTAGGTCTTAAATATGGCATTGTGGCCGGTGGAATGTTGATTCTGATCGTGGGTATGTTGCAACTGGATAATTTCCTGGGGGTATTTCAACCGATCGTTACTGGTTTAATCGCAAAGTTGACGGCTTTTTTTGTATAAACAAAAACCGGGGTCAGTCAGAAACCGGCTGCCCCGGTGATATCAGTAAAACTCCTTCTTCATCGTTTTTCGTTCAAACCTGCGAGTTCTCGCCGCCATTACCGGAAGGATTGGTGAATTGATCGTTCAAAGCTTGAATGTAATCATTGGCTTCATTGATGACCTCATCAATCGTTTGTTGCGTGGTTTCATTCCAACCTGCTGGACCTGACAGAAACATCGGACGCACTGCGGCGGTACTTTTATTGAAAGCCTGCATATATTGCTTATAAGTGTCGTGATCGTTCCCTAACTCGTTAGCGAGTTTTTTCAGCAGACCATTAGCAACCCCGCGCCGGATAGAAAAATGTATATACAGTATCGACAGTACCATCAGGGCAGCAATAACGACAGAGGTGGTATCGTGTTGTTGCAGATTTTCCTGAAAGGCTGGCAATAAGCTCCAGGAATCCGTCAAGTGCAAACCGGTTCCAGCTAACACTGCCAATGAACTGAATGCCAAACCATCAAAAAGCATCACTTTGCTTTTCCATTTGTTGAGCATATCGGAAAGTTTGACGACAAAGTGATGCTTGATGCTCTTGGCGGTTTGCTCAAGTTTTCCGACGATACGGTATGAACGTTCAACCTCGATTTGACGAACGCGCGCGTTGATATCGGCCATGTCCTCTTCGCGCTTTTTCTCGAAACGTTGTCGGATATGCGGGTTGGTGATCGGAACAGCGGCGCTGGGATTATAAATGCGATAAAAACGGCCGCTAATCAAACCGACTTCGGCTAACGAACGCTGCCAAGCTGACACGACTTCTTCGGGATTGTCTTCTTGCGCAGTGACATCGATTTGATTCAGGATATATAAAAATTTATTGGCATCGGCGCGGTTTACGCTGGCCGAAACCAGATAAGCCAACGTATCCTGCATTGCTTTCGGTTCCGGGTGGCGGGCATCGAAAAAAACCAGAACCAGATCGGATAAGTTGATAATGTGTTGCGTCAAGCGCAATGTCGATGCACGTTGATTATCAGCGTCAAAGCCAGGAGAATCGATCAGAATTTTTCCGCGCAGGGTCTCTGAAGGGCAGGTCTTAAGTTGCAGGTAAGCATCAATTCGCTCTTGTCCGGCTTCTGAAATTTCTTCGATGCTGCGGCTAATCTGAAAAAAAGGAAAACGCGGATCAGCGTCTAATGCAATTCCAGGAAGGGTTTTCGCTTCATTGTGACGGCTGTAGCAGATCACTGTGAATTTATCATCGACCGCTTGATTACCGGTGCGCTGCAGCGGTAGTTCCAGATATGAATTGATAAAAGTGGATTTGCCGGCGGAGAATGTTCCCAGAACCGCGATCATCGGCCACCATGTCACAAAAGTCGCATAAGATTCGTCCTTACCCAGCAGTCCCATACTATGACCCACATAATCCATTTTCCTGAAGCTTTTGACAGCATTGGCCAGCGTCGGATTGTCCGGATGTTCGTCAGTCAAATGTTTTTGTAAGCTTTTGAGGTACTTGTTAATTTGTGATGAGCTTTGTGACATAACGATCAATCCCTTTTATTTTCTAAATATATTTCATGAACATTGGTTAAGTAATGCGGCGCGCGCTCATTGTTAAAACATTCATACTTTATACAGCGCGCATAGTGGTCAGTCATTGGATAAACAATCACTAAGGAAACGCCGATTAATTGACTATACGAGCGAATCACTTCGTTGCGCGGCACTCGCTTCCTCGCCTATCTTGTTGATATGTCTCGATTGCTATGTTCCGTGCGCCTCGCGCTTCATCTCGTTCGCCGAATTAATCAGAGCTTCCCTAAAAAACTCACCGGATTTTATCAAGAACACAGCTGGGTTGCCAGTCAATGCCATCGCATAGACTTATGATAGCTTGACGCTTAGTGATATTATCATAGCCAATTTCAGAAGAGCCAAATTTTGGTTAATCGCTCCATTCGAAATGAGATTGCCGGATTGGCATAAAACCGGTCGTATGCAATTCAATCAATCGTTAGAGAAAGAAATCTGGCCATGACAGCGGATAATAATCCAGAACAAAACACTGCGCGTGTCGCGCACATTGGGCGGTATATCCTTATCGGTTTTCTGACGGTTGCTCCTCTGTGGGTTACGTGGCTGGTATTCGATTTCTTGTTAAATTTATTGGCAAGTATCGGTGCCCCGCTATTAAAAGCAATGGCACGTGCAATACGCCCTTTCTCCGACACGACTGCCAGCTGGTTGCTGGATTCGAATTTTCAGCACGCTGTTGCGGCATTGCTGACGATCGCTAGCTTGTATGGAATCGGCCTGCTGGCTTCTTTTGTGATTGGCAAAAAAGTGATCGATATTTACGAAAAAATCCTGGCCAGATTACCGCTGGTGCAAACAATTTACGGCGCGACCAAGCGGTTTTTGCACACGATTAGCCAACCGCCTGTGACTGGCCAGCGTGTGGTTCTAATCAGCTTCCCGTCGTCAGAAATGAAAGCCGTTGGCTTTATTACCTGCGGATTCAACTTCGAAGTGCAACACCTAGCGGTGGCTTGGTATAGCGCACCGTCTTTCCGAAGAACACCTCAAACGGGGTTCTGAATCCAAGCACCTTGCGCGGTCGATGGTTGAGTCTATCCAC
>WBZO01001641.1_pt1 | contig 33476 bp, 29 predicted proteins | sample 5204261 | NCBI WGS metagenome assembly WBZO01 (sample SAMN12412400, study PRJNA552823) | activated sludge metagenome | isolation source: activated sludge from anammox sidestream of wastewater treatment plant... | place: USA: North Carolina | collected 2017-09
TTACCACGCGTTGAATGTGAAGTTGAGCAAACGGCTCTCGAACGGCTTGAGCTTCAACATCATCTACACGTTCAGCAAATCAATTGACACCGGCTCCGAAGCGACTTTCACGGGCGTTGACACCAACGCGCCTTCGAGCAAGAAGGGCGGCGCCGCTGCCAGCTTGCGTGGCTTGAGCGGCTTCCACACGCCGCATCGCTTCGTCGCCAGCTACTCTTACCTGCTGCCGTTCTTCCGCAAACAGGAAGGCTTCATCGGGCGAGCGCTCGGCGGATGGGTGGTGACGGGCGTGACGACGTTGCAGACCGGCAATCCGTTCACGGTGTTGTTGGGTTACGACGTGAACGCCGACGGATTGAGCGCGGATCGTCCACGTGTGGCCGATCTGAGCGTGCTTGGCAGATCAATTGACAACGGACGCCAGCTTCCGGGCGGCTCGGCTGTTGACTCGATTTCGCAAGGGCAGTTGCCGGGCACGGCCTTCATTCCGGCTCAGGCTGGAACGATCAACGCCGACCAGCGCATCTACCTGCCGGGCACGGCGGCGGATGGCACGCTGGGCCGCAATACCTTCTTCACGCACGGTCTGAATTACACCGACATGACCGCGCAGAAGGAGTTCAAAATCACCGAAGGCGCCAAGCTGGTTTTGAGGATGGAGTTTTACAACGTCTTCAACCGCGTTTCGTTCGGCGTTCCGGCGCGCACGATCCTGAGCGGCACTCCGCTTGGCCGAATCACAAGTGACCGCAACCCGGCCAACTTCGTCAACGCCGGGCGCGACAACGGCGCGCGCATGGGGCAGTTGGCGCTGCGACTGGTGTTTTAAAACCGTGGCGGTAGCCTGATCGTGAGTGAGGGCCTGATCTCGACGTCGGCGCCCTCCCTCACGGTCGGGCTACTGCCACACATCTCAAACCGTGGCGGTAGCCCGACCGTGAGTGAGGGCCTGATCTCGATGTCGGCGCCCTCCCTCACGGTCTCACCTACCGCCACACATCTCGAATGTTCAATCACCGATTCAAATTGAAAACGATGGCGGCGCTGGCTTGTCTGGCGCTGCTCATCGTTTATCCCGCCGGGCAATCGGCGAATCAGAACGCGGCGCGCGTGATCCTCGCCATCGGCGCGCACGCGGGCGATATGGAGATCACTTGCGGCGCTGTCTTGGCGCGGCAGCAACGCGCGGGCGACCGCATCGCGCTGCTGCACCTGACGCTGGGCGAGGGCGGCAACCCGAAGCTTTCCCCGAAAGAATATGGCGAGCAGAAGCGGCGCGAAGCGTTGGCCGCCGCCAAAATTCTCAAAGCCGAAGTCGTCTTCGGGCCGTATCAGGACGGCCAATTACCAAACGATGAAGCGGCGCGGCGTTACGTCGCCGACGTGATTCGGCAGATCAAACCGACGCACATCATCACGCACTGGGAAAAGAGCATTCACAAAGATCACGCCGCCGCGCACGCCATCGTCAAAGACGCTGTGCTGCTGGCCTCGCTCGCCGGCGTCGTCACTGAGCATCCGCCGCATCGAGGCGTGCGCGCGGTCTATTACGCCGAGAACTGGGAAGACGCCGAAGGCTTCAAGCCGTATTTATACGTTGATGTGAGTGAAGACCTGACGCGGTGGAAAGAACTCGTCACGCAGTACGAATTCATTCGCGGCGGCGTTTCGTCGTTTCCTTACCTGGATTATTACGAGGCGCTGGCGCGGGTGCGCGGCGCCGAGGCGCGGAAGCGTTACGCCGTGGCGTTTGAAGTTGATCCGATGGCGAAGAAGCGCGTGCTCGATTCGCTGCCTTGAAAGGATAAGTTATGACGAACGACCGCGCCGTCGTTGCGCTGGACATCGGCGGCACCAAAATTTCCGCCGGCCTGTTCTCGCGCGCGGGCAAGTTGCTCTGGCAGCGAGGTGAGGCTACCGGGCAAATATCGCTCGACGATTCGCTGGATCAGATCACGAAGTTGATTGCGGAAGCCGCCGGCAATGCTCCGGCGGGTTGCGCGATTGCCGGAGCCGGCCTGGCGGTTCCGGGTTGGGTCAATCGGCGCGCGGGCACGGTCTGGGCGCCGAACATCGCGGGCTGGGATCACATCCCGCTCGCCGCGCAGCTTCAGCAACGAATCGAATGGCCGTTGACAGTTGATTCGGATCGCAATGCTTACGTGCTGGGCGAAGCGTGGCGCGGTTGCGCCGCCGGTTTGGAAGATGTGGTTTTCGTCGCCGTCGGCACGGGCATCGGCGTAGGCATCATCAGCGGCGGTCATCTGATTCGCGGTCACGACGATCTGGCGGGTTGCGCCGGATGGTTCGCGCTGCGGCCAGAATTCCAGGAACTGTACGCGCAGATGGGATGCTTCGAGGCTGAAGCTTCGGGCAAATCGCTCGGACGCAAAGCGCAGGAGCGCGGCTTCTTCGCCGGGCGCGATGACGAGGCGCAGGACGCGCGAGCCGTCGTTGAAGCCGCCGAACGCGGCGATGCGGCGGCGACGGCGTTGCTCGACGAAGCCGCGAAGTTTTTGGGAATGGGCGTCGCCAATTTGATCAGCGCGCTCAATCCGCAAATGGTCGTGATGGGTGGCGGCCTCTTTCAACAAGGCGAATACCTGCTCGACGCCGTGCGGCGCGAAACGCCGCGATGGGCGCAGCCGATGGCGGCTGAGCGCGCGCGGATCGAACGCAGCGCGCTTCAGGAACATGCCGGGCTGTATGGCGCGGCGCGGCTTGCAATCAGTACCGGGAGCGGTAGCGACCGGATCAGTAACGAAAGGTGAAATCATAAAATGTCTGCTGAAGCCTACCTGACCCGCGTGGGGCGAATCCTCGACGAGATTCAATCCACGCAATTACCAACCATCAAAGCGGCGGCGGTGAAGATGGCCGATTCGATTCAATCCGGCGGGCGCGTCTATCTTTTCGGCAGCGGCCACAGCGTCATTCCGGTGATGGATGTCTTTCCGCGCTACGGCGGCTTTGTCGGTTTCTTTCCGCTTTACGATCCGCGATTGATGTGGACGAACGTGATCGGGCCGGGCGGCGCGCGCGAACTGTTGTGGCTTGAGCGGCAGGAAGGTTACGCGAAAATCTTTTTGCAAAGCTTCCCGCTCGAAAGCCGCGACTCGATGATCGTCTTTTCGCACGGCGGATTGAACGCCGCGCCGATTGAAGTGGCGCAGGAAGCGCGACGATTGGGTTTGACGGTGATCACCGTCTCGTCGCACGAAAACGCCCGCAGCCGCCAGGCTTCGCATTCATCGGGGCAGAAGCTTTCGGATGTGGCCCATTTCGCGATTGACAACTGCACGCCGCCCGAAGACGCGCTGGTTGACGTGGGGCAGATCGAAAAAGTCGCAGCCGGTTCGACGCTCGCGGCGATTGCGGTGGCGATGTCGCTGGTGGCCGAAACGGCGGCGCGATTGGCCGAGCGCGGCGGCGTGCCGCCGACTTTCGTCTCGCCCAACGTCGAAGGCGTCAAGCCGGGACATCTCGAACACGTTTATCAGGCGTTCACCGATTTTTACTACGCGCGAACGTCGGTGGGAAAAAATGAAGAGTGAACAAGCGGCGCAACTTGTGGATCACACGGCGAAGAGCGAAACCGCCGACTACCCGCATTATCGCGGCCTCGTCCAGGCCATCTTCGCCGGGGCTTTTGTCTTCGGAGTGGTGATGGCCTCGCTCGGAGCTTTGCTGCCGGGGTTGATTGAAAAGATCGGCTTCGACAAGGCGAGCGCGGGCGCGCTGTTTCTGGCGATGAACTTTGCGATGCTCGTCGGCTCGCTCATCTTCGGGCCGGTCTGCGACCGCTTCGGATTTCGATTGCTACTGCTGGTTTCGACTTTGATGGTGGGCGTGGCTTACACAAGTCTGGCGCTGGCGGGCAATTACTCGTCGATTGCGCTGTCGCTCGTCGGTTTGGGTTTGGGAGGCGGCGCGCTCAACGGCGCGGTCAACGCGCTGGTCAATGACATCAGCCCTGCGCGGCGCGGCGCGGCCTTGAACCGGCTGGGCATTTTTTTCGGTGTGGGCGCGCTGGTCACGCCGTTTCTGGTCGGCGCGCTGCGCGAGCGCGTTGGGCAGGAGATGATCGTTTATCTCTTCGCGCTTTTCACGCTGGCGCCGCTCGCGCTTTATCTGACGGTCGAGTTTCCGGCGCCGAAACACGGCGGCGGATTGCCGCGCGGCGAACTGGCCGCAGTGTTGCGCAATCCGCTGCTTTATCTGTTCGCATTCATTCTTTTCTTTCAAAGCGGCAATGAGTTCACCATCGGCGGATGGCTAACGACTTTTCTGGCGGAACGTTTTCGCGTTGAGGCCGGGCAAGCGGCTTTCGTGCTGGCGGGTTATTGGGCGGCGATGATGGCCGGGCGGTTTGTGTGCAGCGCGCTGGCAAGCAAGATCAAACCGGCGACGCTGGTGATGGCGAGCGCGGCGCTGGCGCTGGTGGCGGTCGCGGGCTTGCTGATCGCTCCGTCGCAGCCCTTAGCGATCGCGGCGGCGGTCTCGATCGGTCTCGGCTTCGCGGCCATTTTCCCGACGACGCTGGCGCAGGCGGGCGAAAGCTTCGCGCAGTTTTCGGGCACGGCTTTCAGCGTCATCTTCGTCGTGGCGCTTTGCGGCGGGATGACTTCGCCCTGGCTGGCCGGGAGACTCGCTCAAGCCCATTCCATCAAATTCGGACTGGGGCCGGTGATCTTCAATTGCGCGATGATCCTTCTGCTGCAAATGATCGCAGCGCGGGCGCGCGCGAAAAAGCCTTGAGCGAAAAGCTTAGCGACGAAACGAACTACGCATACGACTCGGCCAATTCCTGTCGCGCGCCGCTTTCGCTCTCCGGCTCGACAACCTGCACGACGAAATTGTTATCTTCCCAGTTCTTGCTCGATGGCCAGTAAATGGTGAAACTGATTCGGCTCCCCGCTTTCAGCCCGCCGGTCGGCAGGTCGGCCACGTAGACGCCCAGATCGGTGTCGCGCGCTTCCACATCCGAAACCGTACGCCATTCGTTGGCGCTCCAGTGAATCACCGCCGGGGCTTGCGTTTCGACGCGCAATGTCAAGCCCGCCGGCGTCACTTCGCATTTGTTATTGAATCGCCAGACGGTGTGGGACGAGCGGGTGTGATGAATCAGGTATCGTTTGACGGTTTGCGGCGGCAGGTCGTAGACGCGGCCTTCGTGGAGCGAGCGGCGCAGTTTGACGTATTCGGCGTGCGCCCAGACCAGCGGCATCGCCGATCCGGTCGCGCGCCCGAAGAACAATTCTCTTTCGGGAATGTCCGGCGCGTCCCAGACCTGTTCGGGGATCATGCCTCCGTCATTGGCGAAAGCCTCCATCGCGCGCATCAACGCTTCGGCTTCCCACGTTCGCTTCGCCGCCAGTTCGTAATGCGCGCGTTCGCCTGTCAGCAGGGGCCACGCGCGCCCGATGCCCGTCCCGTCGAAGGCCGAGCCGTCCTGGTGCTCGCCGTATTCGTCATCAACGTATCGCCGCCAGGCCGGCCCGTTGGGCGTTTCGACTTTGAGCAGCTCGTCAATCACTTTCACGGTGTTGACGATGCGCGGGTCGTGAGCTTCGCGCAATCCGAATCGCACCAGCGCCAGCGCGTCGGGGCTGGCGATGTAGGCCGCCGGCTCGGCTTTCTGATCGGCCAGCGTGTTCAGCGAGAGAGGACGGCACTTGATCGGAACGAAGCCCTGATGCGGCGATGCGGCGTCGGCCTTGTCCGGCTGCGCGACGCGCACGTAATGGCCTTCGACGCCAACCCGGCGATCTATCTCAGTGTCAGTCACGTAAATCCACCGTTCGATGTTGGCGTTCCAGGTGTCGGCGGTTTCTCTCAGATAAGCCGCCACGCTCGACTCGCCCGATTCATCGGCGATGTCCGCCGCAGCCAGCAGCGCCGCGATTTCAGCCGCGAGCGTGAAAGGCGAATAGCCCGGATCGGTTTCCCACCGCTCTTCGGGCGTCACCGGGCCGTTGCGCACCAGATAGCCCGCCGCCTTCTTCACCATCGGCCAGAAGCTGGTCACGTCTTCTTCGTTGACCATCGCCGAGAGCATTCCTTCGCGCCGGGCCTGATCCACCAGCAGAATCGGCAGCGCCGTCTCGTCCATCTGCACGCCGTTCCAGTAAGGGTCGCCCATCATCCACATGTTCTGCGCCCAGTGGCCATCGGATTCCTGCGTGGCTTCCAGATAATGAATCACGTTGCGAGCGGCGTCGCGCGCGCCGGCGGCGATCAAAGCTGAACCCGCCTCGACCAGGTCGCGCGGCCAGACCAGGTGATAGCCGCCCAGGTCCTCATCTCCCTTCGCGTCGCCCCAGGGGATCGAAAGACTGGCGATGATTCCTCCCGGAAATTTCTTCGCCTCGTGAACGCGCATCAGCATCAGGCTGATCGAGTAAAGATCATGCGGATCAGGTTCCGAAGGCGGGACGCGCAACGTCTGCCGCCAGCGCCGCCATTCACTTGCGTATTCTTCCAGCGTCAGATCGAAATCTTCCTGCAACGCGGCCAGCGCGCAAAGACTCGCTTCGTGGGCGCCGACGCCGAAACCCAGCGCCAGCGTGAAGACGCCATCGGAGCGATTCAGATCAATCTCGCCCATCATCGCCACGTTGCCGTTCTCGGCCCGCTCGTAGCTCCATTCCATCCGCTTGTGGGCCGACAAATCCTGCCAGCCGTCGCTGACGCCGACAAAGCCGACCGATCTCTTTACCCACGACGCGGAACAGGCCAGCGCCAATGCGTAACCGTCGCGTTCGGCGAACAGCATCGGCGTGCTTTTGTAATCGCCGACCCAGGCGTTATTGCCCGCTCCATAATTGCCCAGATGCGGCGCCAGCAGCGCGTAAAGATGGTAATCCTCCAGCCGTCCCTGCAATGGCGTAAACCGTGTCCGCTGCAACACGGCGTCACGATGCGGCGAAGTGATAATCTCTTTCTCGATGCGGTAACGCCCATCAGCGCAGGTGTTGATCAACCGGTAAGCGGGAACGCCCGCCGCCAGATACTCCACCTCGTGCCGCGCGTGGCGCTTCTCTTCAGAAAAGAACTCGCGCCCGTCGGTCACGATCAACCCCAGGTCGCGCGTGCAGGCCTGATCCACGCGAGGGAAATAGATTTCATTGAAGATGCCGTGACTGAGCGTGAACCAGACGCGGCTCGCGGCGCTCGGCGCCGTGCCGACGCCGCTCTTCGCGCTCGATGTCCATTTGGCCGGAATGCCCGGCCAGCCCGGCGCCATTTTCTGTTTACTTTCCATGTTTCCTGCCTTTCCGGTTGCTGTCGTCCGCGATTGCATATTATTCTAAAAACGCGATAGGGACAGATGAATGAATTGCGCAATCAGGGGCGAAGAATATGAACGCAGTGTTACAAGAGCCAATCGCGCCGGAGATCATACAAGCTCTCATCACTCAGGCCACCTCAAGCGGTCTTTCAGTAAACGAATATCTGCGCGTGCTGCTCGGACTAAACGGCGGGATACAACCCGTAGACGACGAAAGCCTCGATGCGTTTATGGCTGATATGGAATTGCTGGCTGAAGGGACGGAGCACTTGCCGCCATCAACCATCACCTACTCCCGCGAAGACATCTATTTTGACCACGACTGATGGCCTATCTCATTGACTCAAACGTTTTTCTTCGCGCCGCAAAGCGCGCCGATCCTGACCGGCCGCTCGCTCTCGGAGCCATTCGTAAACTGAGAGCGAATAAGGAAGACCTCTGTTACACAACTCAGGTTTTAGTCGAGTTTTGGAACGTCTGCACGCGCCCCACATCCGCGCGTGGAGGACTGGGTCTCTCTCTTCAAATAACCGAGCGAAAAACCAACCTGATAGAGAAGCGGTTTCGTTTATTGACAGAAAGCCTCGCCACGCATCAGGAGTGGCGGCGACTTGTAGCCGCTTATTCGGTTTCAGGCGTACACGTTCACGATGCAATGCTGGTGGCCGTAATGAAAGTTTACGGCGTCACGCATCTGATGACCTTCAATAAAGACGATTTCAAACGCTATCCGGGCATCACAGCCCTCCTGCCTTCTGAGGTATAAGTGTTTCATCCGCTCAAAGCGGCCATTCGGGCGGGAAACATTCCTCGCACTGAATTTCGATAAACTCCAGCCACTCGTGGATCTCGGATTCTCCGGGCAACGAGTGCTTTTGATCGGCAATCGCCCTCTTGAAAAGCGATCCCCAACGATCCGCTACGAACACGCCGGCGACGCGCTGCCCGGCGCCGTTGAAATAATCGTCAAAGACTGTTCCGTCACGATCCGAGAGAATCGGGAAAGGCGTCTTTAAATCTTGCGCAAGCCGGCGCAGCGCCGCGACCTCGGATCGTGAGATGATCAGCGCCTCCGCCTCCAGACGTTGATATTCGCCATAATCCGCCGCCACTTCGCGCAACAACTCGCGGCAAGCTGGGCACTGATCGTCGTGGATGAAGACCAGAACCAGGTTTTGATGTTGTTTGTAATCCCACGATTTCACGCGGCCCTGCCGGTTGGCCGCCGGTAAATCGAAGGACGGAATCACACGTCCCGGCTTCAACTCTTCGGCATGCATTCGCGCTACCCTCCTCTCGCCGCAATCTCAGCATCGCCCTCGGATCGAAAATGCCCGTCACCGTGTGTTCCGCAGCGCCAGCCAGACGCCAAGCCCCGCTTCCGCCGCGCACATCGCCCGCGTCGCCTTCGGGTGATTCACGAACCCGCTGATGAAATTGCGGTAGGCTTTCGGCCCAAACCGCCACAGCCGCAAGTAACGTTTGGGGCGAATTGCTCCAATGATTCCTTCTCCGATCATTCCAATCGCCAGCACTTCCATGAACCGATTGTTACGTTTGCCACGCATAATTCCTCCTTCTATAACCACAGCTTTCTCAGCGTTTTTTGAGAGCTATTGTGATTGAGCCACCAAATTCCGCCTGCAACAATCAGGCCGCCGGCAATCACTCCGACGGCGATAGCGCGCTTCGATGGGCGGCGCGGGCGCGGTTGCGCGTACTCTGTCTCCGGGTAATCGCGCGGCGCGCTCTCGTCGCCTTCGCGCATCGCCATTTGAATCACCTGAGCCAGATGCAGCGCGCGCCGGTCGGTCATCTGTTCGATCTGTTCGCGGCAACTGAAACCGTCCGCGATGATGATCGCGTCCTTGTCCGCCGCGCGCACCGCAGGCAGCAACACACGCTCGCCGCATTTGACCGACACGTCGTAATGATCACCGCGCTCGAAGCCGAACGCGCCCGCCATCCCGCAACAACCCGAAGCGAGGATTTCAAAATCCAATCCCATCTTCTCCAGCGCCGCTTCTTCATCGTCCATCTTCATCAGCGATTTGTGATGGCAATGGCCGTGAACGACGGCTTTGCGGTTCAGTCGCGGCAAATCGAAATGCGGCGCCTTCTTTTGCAGGAATTCGCTGAGCAGGAATGTCTGCGCGCTTAATCGTTTGGCGTTCTCGTCGTTCGGGAAGAAGTTGACCAGTTCGTCGCGGAAGACCGACGCGCAACCCGGTTCGAGCACGACCACTGGCGCGCCCGCTTCAATCGGCTCTTTGAGCGCATCCAGAATCTCGCGCAGCGCTGCTTTCGCATCGTCGAGCATTCCCCAATCGTAAAGCGGCCGCCCGCAACACAGATTCATCTTCGGCACGGAGACGCGGAAACCCGCCGCTTCGAGCGTTTCGACCGCCGCCTGCGCCGTGCGCGGATGAAAGTGGTTGTTGAAGGTGTCGGCCCACAAAATCACGCTGTTGATTGCGGATTGCGGATTGCGGATTGCGGATTGACCATCGCTGCCGTTCTTTCGACGCCGGAACCACTCTTTGAACGTGTAAGGCGCGAAGTTCGGAATCTCACGTTTCGGATGAATGCCCGCGACGAATTTGGCGATTCCGCTGAGCAGCGGCGCGTGCGTCAGGAAGTTGACCACGCCCGGAACAATCGCGGCCAGCCGCGACCAGCGGTGAATGCGCCCCATCGTCCACGCTGTGCGCGGGCGCGCGCGGCCTTCAAAGTAATGCGAGAGAAATTCCGCCTTGTACGTCGCCATATCCACCTGCACCGGGCAGTCGCCTTTGCAGCCCTTGCAGGACAGGCACAGATCGAGCGCCTCTTTCACCGCCTCGCTCTGCCAGCCGCCGGTCACCGGATCGCCGCGCAGCATCTCCGAAAGCAATCGCGCGCGGCCTCGCGTCGAATGCTTCTCTTCGCGCGTAACCATGTAGCTCGGACACATCGTATCGTTGCCCGGCTCGCCATCGAGCCTGCGGCAGACGCCCGCTCCCACGCATCGTTCGGTCGCGTAGCCGAAGCTGTGGCGGTCGTCGGGAAACTCGAAATGCGTTTGTACCGGGGGCGGATTGTAGGCGATGCCCCAGCGCAGATTTTCATCCACGCGGTAAGGCGCGACGACTTTGCCCGGATTCATCCGCCATTCGGGGTCCCAGATAGTTTTGAATTGGCGGAAGGCCTCGATCATTTCGTCGCCGAACATTTTCGGCAGCAACTCGCCGCGCGCCTGCCCGTCGCCGTGCTCGCCGGAAAACGATCCGCCGTGACTGACCACCAGATCGGCGGCCTCTTCCAGAAACGCGCGCCATTTTTTGATCCCGTCGGGAGTTTCCAGATCGAACGTCAACCGCGTGTGCACACAGCCGTCGCCGAAATGGCCGTAGAGCGGGCCGATGTAGCCGTACTTATCCTTCAGCTTTTCAAGCCCGCGCAGGTAATCGCCGAGTTTGCCGGGCGGCACGGCTGAATCTTCCCAGCCTTCGTGGTTGTCCGGCTCGCCCGGCACGCGCGCGATCGCGCCCAATCCTTCTTCGCGCAGATACCAGATGATCCGCTCCTGCTTCGGATCGTCGAAGAGCTTCATCGAGGTCGTCTGCCCTTCGCGCTTCAACTCATCCATCAGCCTGCGCGCCTTGCCGTCGGACTCTTCCTTGCTCTCGCCGCCGAATTCGACCAGCAGCCACGCGCCGCCTTTGGGCATCAGTTCCAGGTCCCTCGGATGCATGCCCTTCTTCTTCATATCCTCGACGAGTTCGTCATCGAATCCTTCCAACCCGATCGGATTATGTCCCAACATTTCCGGCACGTGATCCGCCGCGACGAACATGTCGGGATAACCCAGCACCAGCAGCGAGCGCACGGCCGGACTCGGCACAAGCTGCGCGGTGATTTCCAGAATCATCGCCAGCGTGCATTCCGAACCGACCAGCGCGCGCGCCACGTTGAATCCGTTTTCAGGCAAAAGCTCCGGCAGGTTGTAACCCGACACGCGGCGCGGCAATCGTGGGAAACGCGCGCGGATCAAATCGGCGTAGCGGTCGCGAAAGGCTTTCATCTGCGCGTAGATTTCGCCGCGCCGTCCGCCTTCATTGATGATGCGCGCAAGCTCCTCATCGCTCGTCCGCCCGACGCGCATCCGCTCGCCGTCGTAAGTCAGAATCTCCAACTCCTCGATGTTGTCCGAGGTGCGCCCGGCCATCACTGAATGAATCCCGCACGAATTGTTGCCAACCATTCCACCGAGCGTATTGCGATTGTGCGTCGCCGGATCGGGGCCGAAGGTCAGATGATGTTTTTCAGCCGCGTCGCGCAGCGTGTCCAGAATGCAGCCCGGCTCGACCCGCGCCAATCGCTGTTGCAGATCGAGCGTGATGACGTTGTGCAGGTACTTCGAGAAATCAATCATCACGGCCACATTGACGCTCTGGCCCGGAATGCCCGTGCCGCCGCCGCGCGCCAGTATCGGCGCGCCGTGACGCCGGCAGGCCGCGACAGTTTGAATCACGTCCTCTTTGTCGCGCGGGATGACGACGCCGATTGGAACCTGCCGGTAGTTCGACGCGTCGGATGAATAAAGCCCCCGGTCGCCCGCGCTGAATCTGACCTCGCCCTGAATGATCGAGCGAAGCTCGCGCTCGAGCGCCGCTGCGTCAACTTCGATTGTGCGCGTCACGCCGGTTTGCAAATGATCATGAATTTCAGCCGGCGGCGTCTTGACTTGAACTGCAACAGCCATTGTTCTACCTCCCAACCAGATCCGTTTGCGATGGCGCGGGTGGGACAATTTGGCAAATTGTTCCACTCACGCGGCGCCGTATGGTCGTGTAATGATTTCGAGGTTATGCCCATCGGGGTCTGGAAAATAAACCCCACGCCCGCCGTCGTTGGTGTTGATTTCGTTTGCACGCTTGTGAAGCGGGTCTGCCCAGAACGGAATTCCGCGCTCCCTGATGCGAGCGAAAATTTCGTCAAACTCTTTTTCGCTCACCAAAAAAGCGTAGTGCGCTGGCGTAAATTCGTGTTTGGCGTCCATGAAATCCAGCGTGATTTCGTTACTGAGTTGCACCGTCAAAAAATGTCCGAACGGCGTTGGCGCGGGAAGCCCTAAAATTTCCGCCAGAAAAGCGGCGGACACAGACTTATCGCGCGCGTGGACGATGGTATGGTTCAGTTTAACGCTCATAAAAATCTTCCTTGTTCGCTCCGGAGTTATTGCCACCCGCGCGTCAGGTAATCGCCCAAAGTCAATGCAACCAATATGCCCAGCCAGAACAGCGCCCCTACCGCCACGATTGACATCAGATGGCGGCTGTAGCGCAGATGCATGAAGATCAGCGCGACCAGCGACGCTTTGGCGCAGGCGATCAATACCATGACCACCAGGTTCATTCTCCCCATGTCAATGTACGATACCGCGCACGTCGTGGCGGTCAGGATCAGCAGGACGGCGAGTATCTTCGCATAAACATTAACGGTGACGATTCTTTCCGGCATATAGCTCCAAAATCAGTTATGAGCGTGTCAGTAGCCCGGCCGTGATGGAGTGCTTGGCTCACCAGCCCTTCCTCACGGCCGGGCTACTGGCTCGCTCTCATTCCAGGTGCCGCCCGATCAGGTAAAACAGCGGGTAAAGAAAAATCCAGATGATGTCCACGAAATGCCAGTAGAGGCCTGAATTCTCAATCGGGCTGTGATATTCACGCGTGAAGTCTCCGCGCCGCGCCATTATGATCATCACAGCCAGCAGCCCGCAGCCGACGATCATATGTATCGCGTGCAATCCGGTCATCAGGAAATAAAGCGTGAAATACATCTTCGCAGGTTCCGTGTAAGGCGCGGGGAACTCGAACGACGGGCCGGGCACGTGATGATCAACGTATTTTTGGTAATACTCGTAAAACTTGATGACGAGGAAGACGACGCCAAGCGCGATGGCCAGCGCCAGCGCCCAGATAGTCGTTCGCCGGCGTCCGGTTTGCGCGCCGTAGACCGCGACGGCCACCGCGAAGCTGCTGATGATCAACACCGCTGTATTGGTCGTGCCGAGCACAATGTCCTGCGTCTGGCTGGCTACGGCGAACGCCGCCGGATACAACGTCCGGTAGATGATATAAGACGCGAACAGTCCGCCGAAGAACAATACCTCGGTAGCCAGGAAGACCCACATTCCCATTGTCGCCGCGTCGCGCTGCTGTTCGACATCATCGAACTGATGCGCGTGCGCCGCGTCGTGCGCGTGTTGGTCGGCGATCAAAGTCTCAGCCACTATGCAATCTCCTAAGCGCCTTCCGCAGGCGTTTCGACGCCCAGTTCCTCGCGCTTCCGCTCCTCGGCTTGCAGCGCGGATTTGTAGATGCGGTCTTCGTTATGCAATCTTTCGACCAGATCAGGCTGCCCCGAAATGTCGTAAGCTTCCCACGTCACGACCGGCGTCTCTAAAAAATTCTTCTTCGGCGGCGGTGAAGGCGTGCGCCATTCCAGCCCCGTCGCGAACCACGGATTCGGGCCTGCTTTTTCGCCGTAGCGCATTGACCACGCCAGATAGATCAACGGCAGGATGTAGCCGACGCCCAATATTGACGCGCCCGCTGTGGACAACACGTTCAACATCTCGAACTCAGGCGGGTAAGCGTGATAGCGGCGCGGCATTCCCAGATAACCGAGTATGAATTGCGGAAAGAACGTCAGATTGAATCCGACGAAAATGGTCAGCGCCGCCAGCTTGCCCCAGATTTCCGGGTACATTCGCCCCGAAATTTTCGGCCACCAGTAATGTATCCCGCCCAGATAACCCATCACCGCGCCGCCGACCATAATGTAGTGGAAATGAGCGATGATGAAGTAGGTGTCGGTCACGTGAATGTTTACGCCCAGCGCCGCCACGAACAACCCGGTCAATCCGCCGATCGTGAACAGCCCGATGAATCCGAACGCGTAGAGCATCGGCGTCTGAAACGAGACGGATGATTTGTAGAGCGTCGCCGTCCAGTTGAAGACCTTGACCGCCGAAGGTATCGCCACCGCATAGCTCAGCAGCGAGAAGACCATCCCGATGAAGATTGACTGGCCGCTCACGAACATGTGATGGCCCCAGACCAGGAAGCTGAAGATGGCGATGGCTACGCTCGCCGCCGCCACGACCTTGTATCCGTATATGATTTTGCGGGCGAAAGTGGGGATCAGTTCGCTGACCACGCCCATCGAAGGCAGCACCATGATGTAGACCGCCGGATGCGAGTAGAACCAGAAGATATGTTGAAAGAGAACCGGGTCGCCGCCGTAAGCCGGATCAAAGACGCCCAGATGCAGCAGGCGCTCAGCCGCCACCAGCGCCAGCGAGATCGCCAGTATCGGCGTGCCTAGAACCTGAATCAGACTCGTCGCGTAAAGCGACCAGATGAAGAGCGGCAATCGGAACCACGTCATCCCGGGCGCGCGCATCGTATGGATCGTGATGATGAAATTCAGCCCCGTCACGATTGACGAAAACCCGGCGATGAAGATCGCCGTCACGGCCATTGCGACGTTCGTGTTCGAGAAGTTGGAGCTGTACGGCGGATAGAACGTCCACCCCGTGTCAACGCCCCCATTGACCACCGCGTAAAGCATGCACAGCCCGCCGATGTTGAACAGATACCAGCTCAGCAGGTTCAATCGCGGGAACGCCACATCGCGCGCGCCGATCATCATCGGAATAACAAAATTTCCGAGCACGGCTGGAATCGAAGGAATCAGAAAGAAAAAAACCATGATGATCCCGTGCATCGAAAACATCTTGTTGTAAGCCTCGGACGACATCATGTCGCCCGGCGGCGTCAGCAAATCCAACCGGATAAGCAGCGCAAACAGCCCGCCCAGAAAGAAGAAGAGCGTGATCGAAACCAGATAGAGCAACCCGATGCGCTTGTGGTCAGTGGTAAACAGCCACGATTTCCAGCCGTATTCGGCGTTCAAATAGTTTTCCTGGACTTCTTCAGTCTTTGTAGTTACCGCGCCCATACGTCTCCTGCGTTTTCATTCTTTCAATGTGTTCTGTTGCTGCGTCCCGATTGATTTGATGTAAGCGACGAGCTGCGCCACCTGCTCTTCGCTCAGCAGCCCCGTGAAATTGGGCATGATCGGCTCATAGTTCGCCACGACCTTCGCTTTCGGATCGAGGATTGATTCGCGGATGTAGTTCTCGTCAGCGGTCACGATTCGCCCGTCCTCCAATCGAACCTGTTTGCCGTACAGCCCTTCGAGCACGGGACAGCGGCCCCTTCCGTCGTCCTTGTGGCACGAGCCGCAGGGCAGTTGTTTAAACAGCTTCAGCCCCGACGAAGCCATCGAGCCTTCAGCGCCGCCTAGATTCAGCCACGCCTGAAACTCTTGCGGCCGCATGACCTCGACCCAGCCGATCATCCCCGAATGATTCATCCCGCAATATTCGGCGCAGAAAAGATGGTATCGTCCCGGTTTGGTCGCCTCGAACCAGATCGTCCGGTAACGCCCCTGGCCCGGCAGCACGTCGGCCTTGACGCGGAACGCGGGCACGAAAAAGCTGTGGATCACGTCCTCGCTCGTCATCGTCAGCTTGACGCGGCGGCCCAGCGGAACGTGCAGCGCATTGATCTCGCGCTGGCCGCCGGTGTGCTGGAACCGCCACATCCATTGCTTGGCCGTGACGTAAACCTCCATCGCCTCTTTCGGCGCGCTGTAGGCTCTGTAATAAAGACTCGCGCCCCACACGAAGATCACCAGGCAGATCAGCAGCGGGATGCCGATCCACGCCACTTCGAGCGGAACCGATGGAGCGGTCTTCGGCGGAATCTCTCCCGGCGAGCGGCGCCGGTATTTGATTACGAAATAGAGTCCCAGCCCGGCGATCAGTACGATGAAGAAGACCGAGATGCCGACCAGCGTGAAAAACAGCGCGTCGAATTCGCCCGCGAAGCTCGACGCGTCCGGCAGCAATTGAATGAAGACAGGGCTGAACGGCCATCCGAGCGGGAGGAAACAGTAACTCGCGGGTTTGACTTTTCGCGCTGCGGCCTTCGCCTTGCGGTTCAACGCGAACAGCAGCGCCGCAATGCCGAGCACCGTCACGACCCCGCCCAGCCGCAGCGACTTCATGACCGTTGCGCTGTATTTGCCCGTCTTCGGATCGTACTGGTAACAGAGCAGCAGAACCTGATCCACCGGCGATCCGATTCGCTCTTCAGCCGCCTCGATCAATCCGAAGCGCAAATCGCGCGGCGCGTACTCGATGCCGTAAAAATAGCGCGCGACTCTGCCCTTCGGGGTCAAGACGACGATGCCCGAAGCGTGCGCGTATTGATTGAGCATCGGGTCGTAGGCGTAACGGAATCCGACCGACTGCGTCAGAGCTTCAATCGGCTTCGGATCTCCGGTCAGGAAATGCCAGCCAGCAGCCGCGCCCGCGCTCGCGTAATTCTCTTTCTTCGCCGCAGCCAGTTCCGGCGTCTCGCGCGGATTGAAACTGACGACGACGATTTCGAACTCCTTGCCCGCCTCGAAAGAGAGCGCCTTCAAGGCGCCGGCCAATCCGTTCAACTCCTGATTGCAAAGCATCGGGCACTGGTAATAAACGAGCGCGAGGATGACCGGTTTGCGGTTGAAGTAATCGCCGAGCCTGACTGTCTTTCCGCCTTCATCGCGGAAAGCCAGATCGAGCGGAACCTGTTCATCCAGCCGCTGATCGAATCCGATGTCGCTCGGTTTAATTGGGCGCGCCGGCTGCGCCGCAGTTGCGGCGGCGAGCAGCGCCAGACAGATGATCGTTTTGATAATTTGCGGTTTCATCGCCTTGTCCCCGCGCCGCTCTGCGTCGCTGCCGGCGGCGCGCCTTGCAAACCTCTTTGCTCAATCAAATCCTTTGCCTGTTCAATCGGGATGCGGATAACGCCGTTCTGCCGGTCAATCCAGCCGTAGCTGTTGAGCATCTGTTTCTCCTGATCGAAGAATCGCCTGATGTCTTGGGTTGGGGAACTGGCGCTGCCGGGGGCGCCCTGCAATCGCGGTTCGGGCGGCAATATGACGCCGGTCGCAAGCGGCGACCGGGGCGGCGCCTCTTCCGCCTTGCGGTCGTCGAAATAGAGAAGCAGTCCGCGAAGCAGCAGAAACGCAATCACGATCAGACCGGCCAGCGAGATAAGGAACATCACGATGCTGGGAATGTTGACAGCGTTCGGCTCGTGAAGGGCTTCATCATCGTGACCGCCGGTCATTTCGTCCCGATCATTGTGAGTAACCACGTCGCTCATAATTCACTCTCTCCGATTGACCGAATACTGTTCGCCCGCGCTCAGCGCATCAATCAGGTGCGGATCGCGCAGCGGCAGCATCGGTCTCGACTTCAGTTCACGGATGAAGAGCGCCAGCCAGACGCCGCAAACTCCGATGACCGTCACCGGATCGAACCAGTCAACGCTCAATCCCTGGCGGCGGAATTCCGGCGCGACCAGCCAGAAGAGGTCTATCACGCGCATCACGAGCACCAGTCCGGCAAGCGCCGCCAGCGATCTCGCGCGCCGCTTCAGATTGCGCGAAAGCAGCAGCGCGAACGGCAGCCCGAAATGCAGCGCGATCAACGCCACGCCGATCCATCGCCAACTGCTCTGCATTCGCGGCAGATAAAACGGAATCTCCTGCGGCAGATCGCCCGCCCAGATGATCAGCAGTTGCGAGAACGACATATAAGCCCAGAGTATGACGAACGTGAGCATCACTTTTCCGAAGTCGTGAAAATGTCGCGGCTGGAAGACGCCGGCCATCGGCTCGCGTCTTGAAAGCAGCGCCGCAACCAGGATCATCAGCGACGTCGCCGAAAGCGCCTGCCCCGCGATGATCAGAAATCCGAAGATCGTCGAGAACCATTCCGGGTTGAGCGACATCAACCAGTCGAACGCCGCGAATGTGACCGTCACGCCGTAAATCACCAGCCCCGGCCCGCTCAATCGCCGCAGCCGCTTCAACCAGCCAAGCGCGCCGCCGCGATCCTGCTCCCGCGACCACCGGTCGAGCCATCGGGCAATCGCCAGCCAGACCGCGAAATAAATGATCGCGCGGACGATGAAGAACGGGATGTTCAAATACCCTGCTCGAAACTCCAGCCCTTCGGCGGCGGCCTGAGCCGGGCGCGCCCACACGTAAAGCTCGCGCACGCCCGCGATGATGGGCACGAAACCAATCGCCAGCCAGGGCAGCGTCCGCATCGCCGCTTCGAGCGTGCGCCGGATCACCACGCCCCAATCGCCGCTCGTCAGATACTGCAACATCAAAATCGCCATGCTTCCGAGCGCCAGTCCGAGCGCGAACTGATAAGCGAACAGGTACGATTGCAGAAATTGCGCCGGGCGAAAGATCGCTCCCACAGCGACCAGAATCAGTCCGATGACGCCGACGATCAGCGCGCGCCGCTCGACGCGGCTGGCGGCTGCCGGAGCGATGTAAAGTTCTCGCGCTTCGATCATCGCGTTTGCCTCTCCGATTGAAGTTTGGCGCGGGCTTCCGGCGGCGCGTCGCTGAGCGGCGCGCGCTGGCTCAATTGCAGCGCGCGGATGTAAGCGGTGATGGCCCAGCGGTCGCGCGGCGCGACCTTGTCGGCGTAACTCGGCATCGCGCCGAAGCCGTTGGTCATCACTTCGTAAAAATGTCCGAGCGGCGCCTGGCGCAAACGATCTGTGTGATACGACGGCGGCGCGATAAACCCGCGCTGCACGACCATCCCGTTGCCGTAACCCAGCGCCCCGTGACACGGCGTGCAATAGATGTTGAACCGCTCCTGGCCGCGATCCATCACCTGCGGCGTGAGCGGGAACGGCAGCGTCGTCATCTTCGACAGATCGGCCATCGGCGGAGTCGGCGTGGCTTCGGGGCTGTACGCGACGGTTCCGTCAACAAGCTGCCGCGCCGATTTTCCGTCGCTGAAAAAATTGCTTTGCGCGAGCGGCTTATATTTCGGCTGATCCTGCATATCCTGGCGGCAAGCGACAGCAGACAAGGCCAGGGTTATCGCCACAAAGACACGGAGACACAGAGACAAGAGGACAAGGGGACAAGGAGACAAGGGGACTAGGAGAAGGAGGGAAGGGGGCCAGGAGGAAATATGTTTTTCTCCTTGTCCCCTTGTCTCCTTATCCCCTTGTCCCCGTCTCTGTGTCTCCGTGTCTCTGTGGCTTTGACTAACTCTCGACATCGCTAACCTCCCGTGGCGACAGGCTCTCCAGAAAATCCCGCGTCCTGGCGCGGTCGAATCGCGGGTCGCTCGCTTCGATGCAAAGGAAGAAGCGATCCTGCGACGCGAGCGCGAAGCGCGGGACGTTGAAGACCGGGTGATAGGGCTTCGGCAATCCGTTGAGCGCCAGCATTCCGATCAGCGCCGCTATCGCCGCGCACAGCACCGTCAATTCAAACGTCACCGGAATGAAGGCCGGCCAACTGTTCAATGGCCGCCCTCCGATGTTCAGCGGCCAATAAGGGCCGGCGAGCCAGAGCTGTAAAAAAAATCCGCCAAAACATCCGATCAATCCTCCGATCAGCACGATCAGCGGAACGCGCGTGTGATGGAAGCGAAGTTCTTCGGCCAGCCCTTCGACCGGGAACGGCGTGTAGGTATCCATCTGGCGATAGCCTTCGGCGTAAGCCCGCCGCGTCGCCGCGACAATCGCCGTCGGGTTGTCGAACTCGGCCATCAGGCCGTAATAACGCGTTCTGCGACTCATGACACAACCTCCTCCGCCTCTTCCTTAACTTCGGCCTGCGGCAACAGCGTGCGCACCTCCGAGATTGAAATGGCCGGCAGCAAGCGCACGAACAGAAACATCATCATCACGAAGAAGCCGAGGGTTCCGATGAAGACCGCGTAATCCCAGATCGTCCCCGCGTATTGCCCCCACGCTGAAGGCATGAAATCGCGTGTCAGGCTCGTGACTACGATCATGTATCGCTCGACCCACATCCCCGTGTTGATCACCAGCGAGAGCAGGAACAACGCTACGGGGCTGCGCCGGATGCGCCGTGACCAGAGGAATTGCGTGGCGACGACGTTGCACAGCATCACGCTCCAGAAGACCATCCAGTAAGGCCCGAAGATGCGGTTCCTCGTCATGAACCACTCGAATTCGTCCTTGCTGTACCAGGAGAGAAAAATCTCGCACATGTAGCCGTAATCAACGATCAGCCCTGTCACCAGCATCAGCTTGCCGCAATTGTCCAGATGGCGCAGCGTGACCAGGTCTTCGAGGCCGTAATAAGAGCGCAGCGGAATGGCGATGGTCAGCACCATCGCGAAGCCCGAAAAGATCGCGCCCGCGACGAAGTAAGGCGGAAAGATGGTCGAATGCCAGCCGGGCAGAATCGCAATCGTGAAATCGAAGCTGACCACCGTGTGAACCGAAACCACCAGCGGCGTCGCCAATCCGGCCAGCAGCAGGTAAGCCACCTCGTACCGCTTCCAGTGCCGCGCCGAACCACGCCAGCCCATCGCCAACACGCCGTAAATGAACCGCCCCGCGCGCGAACGCGCACGGTCGCGCAATGTTCCCAGATCGGGAATCAATCCGACGAACCAGAAGATCACCGAGACCGTGAAGTAGGTCGAGACAGCGAACACGTCCCAGACCAGCGGGCTGCGGAATTGCGGCTGCACCTTCTGAATGTTCGGATAAGGAAAGAGCCAGTAGAAAAGCCACGGACGGCCCAGGTGCAGCAGCGGAAACATTCCCGCGCACATCACGGCGAAGATTGTCATCGCCTCGGCGAAGCGGTTGATCGAGGTGCGCCATTTTTGATTCAGCAACAGCAGGATCGCCGAAATCAGCGTGCCCGCGTGCCCGATCCCGATCCACCAGACGAAATTGACGATGGCGAATCCCCACGCCACAGGGATGTCAATGCCCCAGATGCCGACGCCCTTGATCAACAGATAAGTGACCGCGCCGCCGAGCACGAGCGTCAGCGCAAGTCCGATGATGAAGCCGCCGAGCCAGCCCGGACGCAGACGGCGCGTCAAAACAACCGAACTGATCTTTTCGGTGACCGACGCGAAGCTCTGCCCCGGGCCGATCACCGGCGGAATGTCCGGCTCGCGGTTGACGACTTTCGGCGGCAGTTCTTCAACGGCCATCGGTTTTTCCTCGGAAAAAGGGCATGGAGTTCAAACTTTAGTTTGCCGCTTTGGGCCGCCCGAAAATGGAGGCTACAAGCTGAAGCTTGAACTCCATGCGCTTTTCATAATCTCAGGGCGTTGTCCGTGACGATCTGGACGATGCCTCTGATTCGATCTCAGGGTTCGGATTGCGCACCGCCGCCAGGTACGTCGTGCGCGGGCGCGTGTTGAGTTCGGCGAGCAGGCCGTAATTGCGCGGCTCGCGTTTGAGCTGCGACACGCGGCTCGACTTATCGTTGATGTCGCCGAAGACGATGGCTTCGGTCGGGCACGCCTGCTGGCAGGCCGTTTTGATCTCGCCGTCGCGCACACGCCGTTCTTCTTTCTCGGATGTGATCTTCGCTTCCTGGATGCGCTGAACGCAGTAAGTGCATTTCTCCATCACGCCGCGCGAACGCACCGTCACGTCGGGATTGCGCAGCATCTTCAGTTGCGGCGTGTGCCAATCGGGGTAAAGCAGAAAGTTGAAGCGGCGCACTTTGTACGGGCAGTTGTTCGAGCAATAGCGCGTGCCGACGCAGCGGTTGTAAACCTGCTCGTTCAAGCCTTCGGAACTGTGCAGCGTCGCGCCGACGGGGCAGACCAACTCGCACGGCGCCTTCTCGCAATGCATGCACGGGACGGGTTGAAAGTACGTTTCGGGATGATCGAGCGCGCCCGCGAAGTAACGATCAATGCGAATCCAGTGCATCTCGCGCCCGCGCTTCACCTGGTCCTCGCCGACCACCGGGATGTTGTTTTCGGACTGGCACGCGACGACGCAGGAGTTGCATCCGATGCAGGCGTTCAGGTCAATCGCCATGCCCCAGGCGTAGTGGTTGTACGGCCATTCGGGATAAAGCGATGTGACGGGCGGCGGCGCTTCCGCGACCGCGAAGTTCGGATGCTGGCGAAATTCATCGAGCGTGGCTGAACGCGCCAGCTCGCGTCCTTCCATCGTGTAATGAAGCTGCGTCGAGGCGAGCGATTCGCGCCGCGCCGTCTTGCGAATCGTCAAACCCCGGTCGAACCACGGCGCGTCGGAAGTGCGAATCGCGTAGGCGTTGTAACCAAGCTCCGCGCCGACGCTGCCGCCGCGCCCGCGCCCGTAGCCGAGATAAACCGTCGCGCAGCCGTCGGCGTGGCCGGGCATGATCCAGACCGGCGCCGTGAGCTTGCGCCCTTTGTATTGCAACTCGACGACGTCAACCTCCACCTGTCCATGCTCGCCGCCGCGCCAGTCCGGTTTGTAATTCAAGCCCAACGCCGCCGCCGTCGCCGGACTGATCTCGACGGCGTTGCCCCAGGTGAGTTTGGTCAGCGGCTTGGGCAATTCCTGTAACCATCCACTGTGCGCGAAACGCCCGTCGTAAATTGACGGATCGGGGCGGAAGATGATTTCCATCGCGTTCTGATCGCCGGGCGGTGTGGATGAAGTTGATGTTGTCGGCGTGGCGTTCAGATTCGACAAGCCTGCTGAAATCTGCGACGGCTGGATCGAGGTATTCGGCGCGACGCCTGTCCGCAACACTTCTTGCCACCACAGGTCGAAAGCCGTTGGTTGAAGTTTCGCTTCGAGCTGCAGGATGACCTCGGCAGCCTCTTGTTCATTTCGCGCCAATTCCGGTATCGGCGGCGGCGTTGGCGTGGGCTGCGCCTTCGCGCCGCGCTGCTCCATCCAATAGCCGCGCACGATCTCGTAACTCGATTGATCGGGACGCCCCGCCAGAGCCGCCACCAGTTCGTGCGCCGATTTGCTCTCGTAAAGCGGCGCGATCAGCGGCTGGATGATCGTCGCCGTCCCGTCGTAAGCGCGCGCGTCGCTCCACGTTTCCAGAAAATGCGATTCGGGAATGTGCCAGTGGCAAAGCTCCGATGTCTCGTCGTAAAAGAGGCTCAGGTGAACGCGCGTTTTGACCTTCGACATGCGCTCGGCGAATTTCAGATCAACGGGCGCGTCGTAAACCGGATTGCCGCTGACGATCACCAGCAGATCAACCTGACCGGCGTCCATGTCGCGCGCCAGTTCGCCGAGGCTCTGCGTTTGATCAATCGAGTCGCCTTCGACCGGCGCGGTGTAAACGACCGTATTGCCAACGGCGCCGAGCGCCTGATTCATCGCAGCGGCGAGCGCGTGAACCGAAGGCGGTTGCGAATCGCCCGTGATGACCAGACATCTGCCGCGATGTTGCTGAAGATCGCGCGCAATCGGATCAATCCAGTTTTGCCACTTTGATGGCGCGGCGCCCGATTGAATCCCAAGTCTGGCGGCGACTCCGCGCGCGAAGCCTTCGATCTCGCTGGGCCGCATCGGGAAGCGATGATCGGCGACCGCGCCGGTGTTGGTCATCGAGCTTTCGACGACGTAGAGCCGGTTCATTTGCCGATTGCCGTCGAGCAGCCGGCGGCGGTTGGCGAATTCGCGCGCGTAACGAACGCTGGCCGGTCCGCCAACGATGAAGTCGGAGTCGAGCGAGAGAATCACGTCGGCGTTCTCGAAGCGGTAGATCGCGTTGACCGGCTGGCCGAACACCATCTGCGCGCCCGCCCGCGCGTTGTCCTGATTGACCGGTTCGTATTGATGCCACTTCGCCGCCGGGAATTGCGCAAGCAGCGCTTTGAGCTGATTGGCGAGCGTCGGCGAAGAAATTGAGCCTGTCAGAATGCGCATCCCCGCGCCCCGGCTGCCGCTCTTCGCCGCCATCAACTGCTGAAGCTCGCCGGTGAACGCGCTCCACGAGCGAATCTCCTCGACGTTGGTGACCGTGTGCGCGCGGTCTGGGTTGTAAAGCGTCAACACCGACGCCTGCGCGAACACACTGGTCGCGCCGAGGCTGGCCGGATGATTCGGATTGCCTTCGACCTTGGTCGGACGCCCTTCGTGGCTTTTGACCACCAGGCCTTCAGCCCCGCCGCTCATCGGCATCGCGGTGGCGAAATGGAGCGGCACGCCCAGCGTGATGTCTTTCGCCGGATGAACGTAAGGCACGATCTTTTCGAGCGGCTGGCGAGTGCAGGCCGTCAATCCGGCCAGCGCCAGCGACGCGCCCATCAATTGCAGAAAGCGGCGGCGGTCAATCGAGTCGTTCCATTCTTCGGCGCCACTGGGAAATTCGCGCCGCAGCGATTCCTGAAAGGCTTCCGACCCGGCCAACTCTTCCAGACTGCGCCAATACTCTTTGCCCTGCGAAGCCGCGAGTCGCGCGCGAATCGCCGCAACGTCTTTTTGGCTGCCGGGTTGATTGTCGTTCGTGGTCATCGGCGATTCCTCAGCGGTGGCAAGTCGTGCAATTGGTGATCGCCTCGACGGGTTTGATGTTGTATTGCTTCATCAGCTTTTTTCCTTCGGCCATCTGGTCGTAACCGGGCGGCGGCCAATCCATGTTGACGATCTGATCGCGCGGCCTGATGTGTTTGGCCGGATCGCGGTGACACCCAAGACACCATTCCATGTGCAGCGACGCGACATTCCACATCAGCGGCATCTCGTCCACGCGTCCGTGACAGCTCGAACAGCCGATGCCTTTGTTGACGTGGATGCTGTGATTGAAATAGACGAATTCGGGCAGATCGTGAACGCGCGTCCATTCGAGCGGTTTGCCGGTCTTGAAGCTCTCGCGCACAGGCTCCAGAAACGGGCTGCCGGAGAAAAGCTGCGAGTGGCAATTCATGCAGGTCGAGGTCGGCGGAATGCCGGCGAACGAAGAGGTTTCGACCGTCGTGTGGCAGTAGCGGCAATCAATGCCGTCGTCGCCCGCGTGATGCTTGTGCGAAAACTGTACGGGTTGCGAGCGCGCGACGAAAGCCCGCGTGTTGTAAGGCGAACGCTGGATTTCGTAGAGCGCCCACACGATGAAGGCGAGCACGATGATCGCGCCGTAGATGCTCACTCTGGAAATAGTGTTCGCTCTGCGATGGAAAATTTGAGGCATCGCCGCCGCTCGGTTTGCTCGTGTCCGTGTGGAAAAAGTCAGTCAACGGGGAGTTGAGTGTGGAGTCTCATCATCTTAGCTTTTGATTACTGAATCGGTCGGTACGATGACGCACCGAAGAACGGCGTAACATTGATGTGGCGCAGAGAGCGGTCGAGAACTAAATCAGACCGCGCAACATTGGTATAGAGAGACCAACCGCAAAGGGACGCAGAGGAATGCAGAGAACGATCCAGACAGGTCTTCCCCCTGCGTACCTCTGCGCACTCTGCGGTGGGTTGTGCCAATCTTTGCTGTTCCGATTTAGGGCCTTGTGAGATGTCCGTTCCGAGATGTTCAGTGCCTGTACCGTACTTTCAGCCCCCTGAACAGCAACCGGAACAACGAACGAAAAAAGGCGCCTCCCCACAAGCTGATGGACAAAATGGTGAGAAACAGAATCACGGCGTCAATGCTTTTGCGGCCTTCGCGCTCCCAATACACATTTGCGAGGTTGAACCACAACGCGAATTCGTCAAGCGTCAGGGCAGAGCCGATTCCATACAGCACAGCCGTGATTCTCGACAACCAGCGCCTCGACTTTGGTGAAATGATCAGCGGTTTTTCTATTCCCGTTCCAATCTGGATCAGCCACAGATACCCGACCAGCAGCAGGATCAGAATCCCGAAGACCAGATGATGAACGTGAGTTGTCCCGATAAAGACGCCGCGAAAGTCAATCGCCTCGCGATGAACGGCGGAAGCCACAGTGCGGGCGGCGCTGAAAGTGACGAGAAAGCTGATGGCGGAAAGAAACAGCCTTTCGCGGCGGGGATTTTCAAAGTGTCTCGAATAAAGCTCGCCTAGCCGCCGGCGCAGCGCGAGCCACGCCAACAGCAACAGGAAAAACGGCGCGAGCAAAATTACCAGCCAGAAGATCAATTGGGGGTGCCGGGTCATAGCGCAACGACAGCCGATCAGGGGACGATTGCGAGGCGCCGCATTGATATTGACCTCTGCGTCAACGTCCGGCTGCTCGGCCCGCTCCGCGCTGGTAGGTTCCCATCAAATGTCCCGACGCCAGAATGTGTCCTTCCATCGCGCGAGCGAGTTCAGGCATGCTCGCTCCCGCCCTAAGCTGTAGCGTTGTGTCGAGCGCGTAAAGGCGGAAGAAGTAGCGATGCGGTTTTCCCGCAGGCGGGCACGGGCCGCCGTAGCCGATGCGTTTGAAATCATTGCGGCCCTGGATGGCGCCGGTTTCCTCAAGCGTTTCAGTGTTCGGCAACGCCTCAGGCAGATCAGAGACAATCGGCGGCATGTTGAAGATGATCCAGTGGGTGAAGACGCCCGAAGGCGCGTCCGGGTCTTCGCAGATGAGCGCGAGACTTTGCGAGCCTTTGGGAATGCCGCCCCAGCGCAACGGCGGCGAGACGTCGCTTCCATCACAAGTGTACTGAACCGGGATCGGTTCTCCCTTCAGAAAAGCGGTGCTGTAAACTTGAATATCCATAACATTCCTTTCCTCTTTGAACGGGCCGTGACATCGAGAGAAGGCGGCGGCTAAGACTGAAATGATGACGATGAGACAATGGAAAGGGAAGCCACCGCTTTTTCCATTCACAGCGTAACCTCCTTCGATATTCACGCAATCCGGCTCATAGCCCGGAATCCCAGGCCACCATCTTAGTCCCCGGCGCCGGGCTGGTCAGTACGGCAGCGCACCCACAGCGCGCCTGCGGAATGCTGATTGCTTCCTCAGAAAAGCCTGGCGGCGCAGGCGGGCCACGCGCGCCACCAGGCTGGCTGATAAAACGGTGATCATTCCGAAAGTGAGGAACAAAATGCCGAAACCACAACAGGCCGCTCAGGCGGCGACTCATCAACGTCATCAACTTTCGCTGCGGGAAAAGCATGAACACAAGCAGCGCGTTCTGACGCAGGGCGCGCCTTCGGTCACCGGCAGCATCGCCGATGCGGTCGTGATCAAGAACGGAAATCTTTTCTTCCTGACTAACTCCGCCGGGATCGCGCCGCTAGGGGGCGATCACGGCTTCGGGCTGTATTACCACGATTGCCGTTACCTGTGCGGTTATGATCTGAAGCTGGCCGGGGCGCGTCCTTTATGTCTGGTTTCGACCGCTACCGAGGGCTATCTGGCCGCGTTTCAACTGACCAATCCTGACATCAGGATGTCCGATGGCGCGCTGATCCGCAAAGAAGAGATCGGAATCAGATGGGAGCGGTTGGTGGATGCGCGCAAGCGGGCGCTCAATGAGGTGATCACGATCAGGAATTTCGAGGCGCGCGACGCCGCATTCCCGCTCGCGTTCAGCTTCGAGGCGGGCTTTGAAGATGTCTTCGCTATTCGCGGCCTGTTGCCGGAAAAGCTCGGCAGGAGCCGTGAACCGGTGTGGAAAGACGGCGCGCTCTCGTTTGTCTATGAAGGCGGCGACAAACTTTATCGCAGCCTGTCGGTTCATTTTTCGCCCGCGCCGGATTCAATCGAAGGGACGACCGCGAGCTTCGACATTCGATTGCAGCGGGGAGAGCGCAAACAGCTTTCAATCTCGCTGGTCATCGCGGAATCGGAGAACATTGACGAAGTGGCGCCCGACCCGCATTACCGCGCCGATTTTCCCCGGATCGAAGACAAGCTGCGATGCGATTGCGACGAATGGGTCGAGGATGAAGCCGCGATCAGCAGCGACAGCCTGTTGCTCAACGCGATTCTGGATCGTTCGCTGCGCGACCTGCACGCGCTCAAGAGCAGATTGGGCGAGCGGGAATATTTCGCCGCCGGCGTGCCCTGGTTCGTCACGCTTTTCGGACGCGACAGCATCGTCACCGCGCTGCAAACGCTCGCTTACAATCCGGAAATCGCGGCGCAAACGCTGCGGCTGCTGGCGCAATATCAAAGCCGCCAGATGGATGAATGGCGCGACGCGCAGCCCGGAAAAATACTGCACGAGTTGCGAACGGGAGAGATGGCGAAACTCGGCGAGATTCCGCATTCGCCTTACTACGGCACGATTGACGCGACGCCGCTTTTCCTGATCCTCGTTGGCCGGCACGCGGCGTGGACGGGCGACCTGAAACTCTTCGACGAACTACGCGACAACATCGAACTGGCGCTGGAATGGATGGACAAATACGGCGACCTCAACGGAGACGGTTTCATCGAATACGCCAGCACATCTGAAAAGGGATTGATCAATCAGGGCTGGAAAGATTCCGGCGACGCCATCGTCAACGCCGACGGCAGCCTGGCGCGGCCTCCGATTGCGCTGGTCGAAGTTCAGGGCTACGCGTATCAGGCCAAACGCGAGATCGCCGCGCTGTTCCGACGCGCAGGCGATGACGAAAGAGCGACGCGGCTTGAACGCGAGGCGGACGAGTTGCGCCGGAAATTCAACCGCGATTTCTGGATGGAAGAGAAAGGCGTTTACGCGCTCGCGCTCCAGGCCGACCGGCAGCCGGTCGCGGTCGTCTCTTCAAATCCCGGCCACGCGCTCTGGTCGGGCATCGCCGACGAAGACAAGGCGCGGAGCACGATGGAGCGGTTGATGGCTGATGGCATGTTCAACGGCTGGGGAGTGCGCACACTGTCGGACAACGAACGGCGATACAATCCAATCGGCTATCACCTCGGCACGGTCTGGCCGCACGACAATTCGATCATCGCCGCCGGATTCAAACGCTACGGCTTCGACAAAGCGGCGATGCGAATTTTCATGGGAGTCATTCGCGCGTCCATGCATTTCGATCATTACCGGTTGCCGGAACTCTTCGCCGGATTTCATGAGCGTGAATTCGGAGTCCCGGCGCGTTACCCGGTGGCGTGTCACCCACAGGCATGGGCGGCTGGCAGCGTGCCTTTTTTGATCCAGACTTCGCTCGGTCTCGTCCCCGAAGCGTTCGAGCAACGGCTGCGCGTCGTGCGCCCGCAACTGCCCGACTTTGTCTACTGGCTTGAAGCGCGCCGGATCAGAGTCGGCGCGGCGTCCGCCGATTTGAGATTCGAGCGGACCTCGGACGGGACTATTTCGTTTAGCGTGTTGAAAGTTGACGGGAGATTGAACGTGGTCGGAGGTGAGCCGCAGGTGTGACAATCGCTCCTCATCCCGCCTCTCATTTTTAGATGGAGCGCTGCGGGCGATATTCCCAATGCCAGGGTTCGTAAAAATAAGGATAGAAGCCGAAGCGCTCGGCGTTCTTCACCAGCCACTGATAGATCTTCGTGTTGATTTGTATCGCGCGATTCTGATCGTTCGTGCTGACGGGTTCGCCGCCCACATAAAGGTCGAGCGCGCGTCCGGTGAAATGAGGGCTGTTGACGGCCAGACCGGCGCGCCCCGATTTGGGATTTCTCCTGCGAAGCTCCGCCTGATAAGCCGGAGAGCGAAACGCCGAAACGATCTTCAGCCATTTTTCGTTCGAGGCCGGATTGAGCGCAAGCTCCGACGACGCGGCGGCGACGAGTTTCTTGTAAGCTTCATAAGCCCGGCGCTCGACGCAGCGCAGATTTTCCGGGCGTTCCGGATCGTAAAATTCGGAAGCGGGAACAGTCGTCAACTGCTCAGGCGCCGGAGTCGAACGGTCTTTGATCCGCCGCGACTGAAACAGGCTGACCATTTTCATCCAGGTCTCCTGATCGAGAATGCCCGTCGAAGCGAGTCCCGCCGATTTCTGCCAGCCTGCCAGAGCAGCCGCAAAAGCGCTTGTCTCAGGGCCGCTGTCAGTCTTGAGCAGTTGACGGATGAGCGGCGCGTACAGGAACCACCCGCGCTGCGGCTTGGCGCCGAACGCCCAATTGAGTTCGAGTTTCAGTCTGGAGTTCTGTTCCGCCGCCGCCGCAAAAGCCAAAGTGTCCGTAGTGTTCACGGAGACGGGGGAGATTGGCGCGATTCGCTCCGCCCCGGCGGAAATGAGTGATAAGCAACAGATGGCGACCGCGAGAAAACGCGGCAGGAAATGAGACAGCTTTTTTACTACAAGCATTTCTAATCGCTCAACAATCAAGGTTCAATGGGAGTAAAACGGATGCGAAATAGTAAGCTCAAGCTTGCGGCCAGACAAGCCCCCTTCCCGGATATGTTTTGCGGATCGGCGCGATTGGCGCGCGCGGGCGCATTCGGTTGACACGTGGAGCGCGAGCGGATAACTTGCGCCTTCCTTCGCCTTTCGCCTTTTAATTTTTCTATGGTCGCCAGAAAGTTTCTGATCTCCGGCATCGTTCAGGGTGTGGGCTATCGCTTCTTCGCCATGCGGGCCGCTGCGCGCCATTATATGCTCGGAACGGTTCGCAACCTGCCCGATGGGCGCGTCGAAGTCATCGCCGAGGGCGAACGCGACGCGATGGACGAATTCAAAAAAGACCTTGCGACCGGCCCTTCGTTCGCCGAGGTTTCGGACATCGAAGAAACCGATTTGACGGTGACAGGGCTTTACCGCGACTTTCGTATTGATCACTGAAATTCAAACTCCAGGAGCAACTCCCCATGACCGAATCAGAACTTAAAAAACTCATCCGCGAGATTCCCGATTTTCCCAAGCCCGGCATTCTCTTTTACGACATCACCACCCTGCTCAAAGACGCCGCCGGGTTGCGCGCCGTGATTGATCAGACCGCCGAACATTTCAGCGGCAAAAAAGTTGATTGTGTCATTGGCATCGAGGCGCGCGGTTTCATTTTCGCTCCCGTGCTGGCTTATCACCTGGGCGCGGGCTTCGTGCCCGTCCGCAAACCGAAGAAGCTGCCTTCGGAGGTCGAAAGCTACAGCTACGATTTGGAGTACGGCAAAGACACGCTTGAAATCCACAAGGACGCGGTCGGCAAAGGTCACAACGTGCTCATCGCCGACGACCTGCTGGCGACCGGCGGCACGGCTGAAGCAGTGGTCAAGCTGGTTGAAAAACTTGGCGGCAATGTCGTCGGTCTGTCGTTCGTGATCGAACTGGAATTTTTGAAAGGCCGCGAGAGACTGGCCGGCCACGATGTCTTCTCGCTGTTGAAATATCAATCTTGAATTGGCTTGAATTGGCTTGAACCGGCTTGAACCGGCCCGTAATTCATACTTTCCAAAAAGCCCGTCTTTACCGGGCTTTTCTTGTTTGTTCAGATTGTCGTTCTCCTCTTTCTTTCTGCTTAAATCACATCTCGGTTTTGGGAAATCGTGATCCCAAAAGCGAACAAACAGAGAACCACCCTGATTCGATAGTGTGCGGTTAGATCAGCAAGAGCAGTGATTTAGCCAGACTCATTAAATGGCACGGAAATTGGCATAGGGCCATTGGGAGTAGTAGTCATACTGTCTAAAATTGAGGAATTTTCGGAGGCTTTATGGATAAACCTCGTGATAAATCAGTAGCCCGTAACAAAAAAATCAGGCGCGTGGTTTACGTCATTCTGGGGTTGGCGGCGATCAGCGGCGTCAGCGTCGCGCTGGCCCGGCTCAAGCCAGCCGCGCCGACTGTCGAACGCGCCACCGTGATCATTGACACCGTTAAACAAGGCGAGATGCTGGTGACGAGACGCGGACTTGGAACGCTGGTGCCGGAAGAGATCGTCTGGATTCCGGCGACGACCAGCGGACGTGTCGAAAAACGGCTGGCGCTGCCCGGCACAACCGTCACACCCGACACCGTGATTTTCGAGCTGAGCAATCCCGAAGTGCAGCAGCAGTTGATGGAGGCTGAATTGCAGTACAAATCAGCCGAAGCCGCGTTCAAAAACCGCAAGGTCGAGCTTGAATCTCAATTGCTCACCCAGAAAGCGCAAGCCGCCTCGGTCGAATCCGACTATCAGCAGGCGAAGCTGCAGTACGAATCCTATGAACCGCTGGCGAAGGACGGGTTGTATTCAAATCTGGAACTGAAACGATTGCGAACTCGCGCCGATGAGCTTGCCGCGCGCAGCGCGCTCGAAAAACAGCGCATCGAGATGAGCGTCAACAATATGAAGACGCAGTTGGATGTGTCGCAGTCCACGCTGGATCAAAGCCGCGCGCTGCTCGATCTTCGCAAGCAGCAGGCCGCCAATTTGCGCGTCAAGGCCGGCATTCGCGGAGTCCTGCAGGAACTGGCGGTCGAAGTCGGGCAACAGGTCACGCCCGGCGCCAACCTCGCGCGCGTTTCCGATCCGACGCGGCTGAAGGCTGAAGTCAGGATCGCCGAGACGCAGGCCAAAGACATTCAACCCGGACAGCCCGCCGAAATTGACACGCGCAATGGGATCATTCCTGGCCGCGTCACGCGCGTCAATCCGTCGGTTGTTGACGGCACGCGCACGGTCGAGGTTCAGCTCATCGGCGAACTGCCAAAAGGCGCCGTCCCCAGCCTGAACGTTGACGGCACGATTGAGGTGTCGCGGTTGTCCAACATTTTATATGTGCAGCGTCCAGCCTTCGGCCAGGAAGACAGCACGGTCAAGCTGTTCAAGATGGAGGCGGACGGCCAACACGCCGAGGCCGTGACCGTGCAACTCGGACGCAGTTCCGTAACGACGATAGAAATTCGCGGCGGTTTGAAAGTCGGCGACAAAGTGATCGTCTCCGACACTTCGCAATTAGGCGACAACGCCAATCGCATTCGATTGAATTGAAAGATGGTGGTTGGTGGTTGGTGATTGGTAGTTGGTGGTTGTCGTACAGCCACCAGCCACCAGCCACTAACCACCAATCACCAACCACCAACTCTTGAGGAGAACAAAAATGAGTGAACCCCTCTTGCGACTGGATGCAGTAACGAAGGTTTTCTACACCGATGAGGTCGAAACCCACGCTCTGGCGGGAATCCACCTGGAGATCAATCAGGGCGAATACGTCTCAATCGCCGGGCCATCCGGATGCGGCAAATCAACGCTGCTTTCGATTCTGGGCCTGCTCGATTCGCCGTCGGACGGGAGTTATCAGTTGAACAGCAAACCCGTTCAGAGTTTGTCATTGAGCGACCGCGCCCGCATTCGCAACCGCGAAATCGGCTTCATCTTTCAGAGCTTCAACCTGATCGGCGATCTGAGCGTTTACGAAAACGTGGAACTGCCGCTGACCTATCGCGGGATGAGTTCCGCCGAGCGCAAGAAACGCGTCAACGCCGCTCTGGAAAAAGTCGGGATGGCGCA
>WBZO01001643.1_pt1 | contig 33445 bp, 47 predicted proteins | sample 5204261 | NCBI WGS metagenome assembly WBZO01 (sample SAMN12412400, study PRJNA552823) | activated sludge metagenome | isolation source: activated sludge from anammox sidestream of wastewater treatment plant... | place: USA: North Carolina | collected 2017-09
CTGGCGATAATATATCGGTTACAGTTAACCTGATTGCACCAATTGCAATGAGTGAAGGTTTGCGTTTTGCAATCAGAGAAGGTGGCCGTACCGTGGGCGCAGGTGTCGTCGCTAAGGTGATTGAGTAAATTTACTTTCTACTCGGCTAGGGTTGCAGGGTCTTATTAAATAGAAATTACAAAGTTATTTTTATGCAAAATCAAAAAATTCGAATACGCTTAAAAGCTTTTGATTATAGATTGATTGATAAATCAGCTATTGAAATAGTAGAAACAGCGAAGCGTACTGGGGCAGTAGTTAAAGGGCCCGTCCCACTTCCAACCCGGATAGAAAGGTTTGATGTATTACGTTCACCTCATGTCAATAAAACATCGCGTGACCAATTTGAGATTCGAACTCATCTTCGGTTAATGGATATTATTGATCCGACAGATAAAACAGTTGATGCGTTAATGAAGCTTGATTTACCCGCCGGGGTAGATGTTGAAATTAAGTTGTAGGCTGGATTAGCAGCAGCAATAGGTAAAAGATTCGTTAAAGAGGAATATGATGAGACTGGGTTTAATCGGTAAAAAAGTGGGTATGACAAGGATATTTACCGACTCTGGGAACAGTGTTCCTGTTACTGTTCTAGATCTTTCTGGGAATCGTGTGGTTCAGGTGAAAACGGCAGAAAAAGATGGTTATTCAGCGATACAGCTTACACAAGGTTATAAAAATAAGAATCGAATAACAAAAGCGTTGTCAGGTCATTTTTCGCGAGCGGGCGTAGAAGCTGGATCGGTTGTTAAAGAGTTTAGAGTTGATGGTAATACTGGCGATACGATAAAAGCCGGGTCTGAGATAGGTATTGAGCTTTTTGAGGTTGGTGTAAAGGTAGATGTAAGTGGCGTATCAATAGGAAAAGGATATGCCGGGACGATAAAACGTCATAATTTTTCTTCTAATAGAGCCAGCCATGGAAATTCCAGATCACACAATGTCCCAGGATCGATTGGGATGGCACAAGATCCGGGCAGGGTTTTTCCAGGGAAAAAAATGACTGGTCATTTAGGTGATGTACGTTGTACCGTGCAAAATATTGAGGTAGTACGCATTGATCCCGATAGAGGATTAATTTTCCTAAAGGGTGCTGTTCCAGGACCGAGAGGAAACAGCGTATTTATACGGCCTGGCGTAAAGCAGGTAAGTAAATAATTACGATGAGTATGATAAATGGCTAAGATTCCTTGTATTTCTGAAAATGGAGCAATTGAAGATTTAGAGGTATCTGAATCTGTTTTTGGCAGGGTTTATAACGAAGCGCTGGTTCATCAGGTGGTTACGTCATATTTGGCAAATGCTAGACGAGGTACTCGAGCTCAAAAAGATCGATCAGAGGTTACGGGTTCGATGCGTAAGCAATGGCGGCAGAAGGGTACAGGGCGAGCAAGGACGGGCTCTGCCAAGAATCCACTTTGGCGGGGGGGGGGGAAGATATTTCCTAATAAGCCTACCGAAAATTTTAAGAAAAAATTGAATAAAAAAATGTATCGTGCCGGGATGTGTACGATATTATCCGAGTTGTTGAGAAATAATCGATTGCTTGCACTAAATGAATTTCAGGTAGAGTTTCCAAAGACTAAGCTTTGTTTACAAAAGTTAGAAAATTATAAATTGGGAAATGTAGTAATAATAACGGATGTAATTGATAATAATTTGTATCTGGCTTCAAGGAATTTACCAAACCTTAAAATAATTGAGCTGGATTTTATTGATCCGGTAAGTTTATTGGCATATGAAAATGTTGTTATTACTCGAGATACAGTGGGCAAAATTGAGAGTGTTTTGCAATGAAAAATAATATAATAAGTAACGAGAGAGCTCTAGAGGTAATAAGAGCCCCGCAAATTTCGGAGAAGTCGACATTTGTTGCTGAAAAAATGAAACAGGTTATTTTTCATGTTTCTAGCGATGCAAATAAGTCTGAGGTTAAGTTGGCAATCGAGCAGATCTGGAAATCACAAAATATCCAAGTTAAGAGCGTACAAATAGCAAATGTAAAAGGGCAGAAAAAAAGGTTTGGTCGTTATTTTGGAAAAAAATCAGATTGGAAAAAAGCGTTTGTAAGTCTTAAAGACAATCGCGAGATAGATTTTACTGATTTAAAGTTATTTGAGGATAAATAATGGCGCTTAAAAAAGCTAAGCCCACCTCACCTGGTAGACGGGCGGTTGTAAAATCTGTGGGTGATTCCATCTATAAGGGTAAGCCTATTGCAGCATTAACTGAAAAAAACAAGAAAACTGCTGGTAGAAATAATTCAGGAAAAATAACTGTACGACATATTGGTGGTGGTCATAAACACCATTATAGGATAGTTGATTTTTGTAGAAATAAAGATGGCATACCAGCAAAGATAGAACGCATAGAGTACGATCCAAACAGAAGTGCTTACTTGGCGTTGCTTTGTTATGCGGATGGTGAGCGAAGGTATGTTATCGCCCCCAAAGATATCGAGGTGGGGGCAAGTATGGTAAATGGTTCAAGTTCTCCTATAAAAATTGGTAACTCCATGCCCATAAGAAATATCCCTGTAGGAAGCACAATTCACTGTATTGAGTTGAAATCTGGAAAAGGGGCACAATTAGCAAGATCAGCTGGATCTTCCGCGCAGCTTATGGCAAAAGAGGGAGAATATTCACAAATTAGGCTCAGATCAGGGGAAATCAGGAAAATTCATGTGAGCTGTAGAGCTACGATTGGTGAAGTTAGCAACTCTGAGCACAATTTGAGATCAATTGGTAAAGCGGGAGCTGTTCGGTGGAGAGGAATTAGGCCTACTGTGCGAGGTGTGGCGATGAATCCTATTGATCATCCGCATGGGGGAGGGGAGGGAAAAACTGCAGCAGGGAGGCATCCTGTCAGCCCATGGGGAACACCTGCAAAAGGTTATAGAACAAGAAAAAATAAGCGGACTACCAATATGATAGTTCGTATGAGATATTCTAAAAAAGGTTAAAAGGAATGAGTCGATCTATTTCCAAAGGTCCATTTGTTGATTTGCATCTTATTAACAAAGTTCTAACAGCGCATCAGAATAATGACAAAAAACCTATAAAAACCTGGTCAAGAAGATCGACCATACTTCCTGATTTTATTGGTTTAACTATAGCTGTACATAATGGTAAGCAACATATTCCTGTTTTTATTACTGAGAATATGGTTGGCCATAAACTGGGCGAATTTTCTAACACCAGAACATTTAAAGGCCATGTTGGTGATAAGAAAGCAGCTGGATCTAAGAGATAGGACAATATATGGAGACATCAGCCAATTTACGGGGTGTGAGGTTATCAGCCCAGAAAGGGCGACTTGTAGCAGATCAAGTTCGTGGGCGACAGGTAGATCAAGCTATTAAGCTTTTAACGTTTAGCCCAAAAAAAGGAGCTGCTATAGTTTTAAAGCTTCTTGAGTCTGCGCTAGCGAATGCTGAGCATAATGAGGGTGCTGATGTCGATGAATTGAAAGTTAGCCAAATATATGTGGGGCAGGGAGCTACATTAAAGCGAGTGAGCCCGCGTGCTAAAGGTAGAGGAAATCGAATATCCAAGCCGACTTGTAATATTTTCTTAACTATTTCGAATAAATAATTAGAAAACAGTCAGGTTTATAAAAGAAGGAAGAATAGTTCATGGGTCAAAAGATTAATCCAACCGGATTCAGGTTGTCAGTGTTAAAAAATTGGTCTTCCCGCTGGTATGCAAATACCAAAAGGTATTCAAATTTTCTGAATGAAGATATTAGTGTTCGGCAGTATCTTAATAAAAAATTAGCACATGCCTCAGTGGGGAGTATCGTAATAGAGCGCCCTTCAAAGAATGCGAAGATTACAATTCATACCTCACGGCCGGGAGTAGTTATAGGTAAGAAAGGAGAAGATATAGAAGTTCTCCGTAAAGAGGTTGAGAAATTGATGAATGTGCCGGTGCATATTAATATCGAAGAGATACGTAAACCAGAGGTGGATGCTCAGCTTATAGCAGCAAGCATTACTCACCAGCTCGAAAAAAGAATAATGTTTAGAAGAGCTATGAAAAGAGCAATACAAAATGCGATGCGGCTTGGGGCACAGGGAATAAAAATAATGAGCTCGGGTAGATTAAATGGTATTGAAATTGCCAGAACGGAATGGTACAGAGAAGGTAGGGTTCCTCTGCACACATTACGTGCAAATGTGGATTATGGGACTTCAGAAGCTAAAACGACTTATGGCATTATCGGAGTTAAAGTATGGGTCTTTAAGGGAGAGCAACTTGGCTTTAATGATAAGCAAATTTAGAGTCAAGTCGTAATTATTACCCGGGGTCCCGTCATTTTCTGTGTTATATAGATTTTGCACAGTTGTTGATTAACAAAGGAAAGAATAATGTTACAACCCGCCAGAACCAAATTTAGGAAGCAGCACAAAGGACGAAATACTGGCATGGCAACTAGAGGTGCAAAGGTCAGTTTTGGGGAATTTGGATTAAAAGCCATTGGTCGCGGCAGATTAACTTCTAGACAGATTGAAGCAGCACGGCGTGCAATGACGCGCCATATTAAACGTGGTGGTCGTATTTGGATACGAGTATTTCCAGATAAACCTATTTCACAGAAACCTGCAGAGGTAAGAATGGGAAAAGGTAAGGGGAATCCAGAGTATTACGTTGCTGAGATCCAGCCTGGAAAAATGCTTTATGAGATGGATGGAGTTGACGAAACTCTTGCGCGTGAAGCTTTTAGATTAGCAGCGGCAAAGCTACCAATGCAGACTACTTTTGTAATTCGGCAGATAGGTATCTAATTTATATATGAAAATTCAAGAATTAAGAAATAAGGAATTGGAAGATCTTAAAAAAGAGCTTCAATCTTTAAGAAAGGTTCAGTTTGGATTAAGGTTGCAGCATAAGACCCAGCAACTTTTAAATACATCACAGATTTGTAATATACGTAGGGATATAGCACGTATAAAAACAATTCTTGGTGAAAGGTTGGGCTAGTTATGAATTTCGAGAGTCAGAAGAAAACGTTGACAGGTCAAGTTATAAGTGATGCTAGAGATAAGACCGTAACGGTAAGGATTGATAGAAAGGTTAAACATCCTTTATATGGGAAGATAGTTACACGTTCCAGCAAATATCATGCCCATGATGAGTTAAATCAGTATAGACTGGGCGATTTAGTGGCTATATGTGAAACACGGCCGTGGTCAAAGACTAAAGCATGGCAGGTTGTTGGATTAATTAAAGCAAATCAGTGAGTGTTACAAGTCTTATTTGGGCAAGTTATTTTTGTGATTACTGGTGCTGAGTAAGTATTAATAGGATATAAAAATGATTCAGATGCAATCATTATTAAGAGTGGCTGATAATACCGGCGCTAAGACAGTTATGTGTATTAAGGTATTGGGTGGATCAAAAAGAAGATTTGCCAGTATTGGGGATATTATCAAAGTTGCGATAAAAGATGCTGCGCCTCGTGGCCGTATTAAAAAGGGAGAGGTATATAACGCAGTTATCGTGCGGACAGCTAAGGGTATTCGTAGGCCTGATGGTTCGCTGATTAAATTTGATAATAATGCTGCAGTTATTTTGAACAGTAAATTAGAGCCTATTGGTACTAGAATATTCGGGCCAGTTACACGCGAACTGCGTACTACCAAATTTATGAAGATTGTTTCACTTGCCCCTGAGGTTATTTAAAGGTGAATTTAAGCCATGAAAAAAATTAGAAAGGGTGACAAGGTAATAGTAATAACAGGGAAAGATAAAGGTAAACAGTCGGTAGTTTTGAAGTTTATTAGCCCTGAAAAGGTAATCGTGAAAGATGTTAATAAAGCCAAATCTCATGTTAAGCCGAATCCCAGCGCAAACGTAGTTGGTGGGATTATAGAGTCAGAAAAGCCGTTACATATTTCAAATATTGCAATATTTAATTTGGCAAAGGGTAAAGCTGACAGGGTTGGTTTTAGAGTTTCTGAATCTGGTGATAAGGTACGATACTTTAAATCAGATAGCACCTTAATAGATTCGTAATGGTGGATAAATAAATGGCGCGATTGCAAGAGTATTATAAAAATTCAGTTATTAGGGAACTAATGCAACAGTTTAGTTATAAAACTGTTATGGAGGTTCCTAAAATTACTAAGATTACGTTGAATATGGGCTTGGGCGATGCTACTTCTGATAAAAAAATTATAGAAAATGCTGTTAACGATTTAGAAAAAATTACAGCACAGAAGCCTGTAGTGACGAAAGCTAGAAAGTCGATTGCAACTTTTAAGGTTCGTGAAGGTTATCCGGTAGGTTGTATGGTAACCCTGAGGGGAGCTAAAATGTACGAATTCCTTGATCGTCTGATAAGCATCGCGATACCTAGAATTCGTGATTTTAGAGGGATCCAGGCCAAAGGATTTGATGGTAGAGGGAATTTTAATATGGGAATAAAAGAACAAATAATTTTCCCCGAAATTGACTACGATAAAATAGATAAAGTACGGGGTTTGAACATCGCAGTTACCACAACTGCCAAGTCGGATAGAGAGGCAAAAGCCTTGCTAGCGGCTTTCAAATTACCACTTAAAAATTAGGGATTTGTCGTGGCAAAGAAATCAATAGTGAATCGGAATTTAAAAAGAATTAAGCTTGTTGCAAAGTATGCGGAGAAACGAGCTGAAATAATAGCAAACCTAAAGGACCCAAAGTTAGATTTTGAAGAAAAAAGCAGAGCTAGGAATTTACTCCAAAAACTGCCACGTAATTCCAGTCCTGTACGTTTACGGCAGCGGTGTTCTCTTACAGGAAGGCCGCGAGGTGTATTTAAGAAATTTGGCTTGGGGAGAATAAAGTTGCGTGAAATTGCAATGCGTGGTGAGGTGCCTGGTCTGATAAAGGCTAGTTGGTAATTTCAGCAGATATCTATAGCTCTTAATTTTAAGGTAACAGATAAAATGGAAGTAATATGTGCATGACAGACCCTATAGCCGACATGCTTACTCGTATAAGAAATGCACAATCGGCCCATAAGAACGAGGTTCAGTTTCCATCTTCAAGTTTAAAAGAAGCAATTTTAAAAATTTTGAAGGCGGAAGGATATATAGAAAATTTCCATATTCAACAAAACAATAAAAAAAACTATATTAGTGTAACTCTTAAATATTTCAATGGGGATCCGGTAATCGGTTCACTTGAACGAGTTAGTAAACCCGGGTTGCGAATCTATAGATCTAAGGATAATTTACCTACCGTTATGAACGGGTTAGGTGTGGCCGTTATGTCGACCTCTAAAGGTGTTATGACTGAACGGTCAGCCCGGACATCTGGTGTTGGTGGTGAGTTAATATGTATTGTTACTTGAGGTAAACTCAATGTCATCTTCTTTTGTATCATCAAAGCCGTTAGCGATACCAACTTCGGTAGAGGTTAAGCTAGACGAACGAGGGTTATCAATAAAAGGACCTCTAGGTACTTTATTTCAAGATATTGATGAAAATAATGCAAAAGTTATTATCGTTGCTAATCAGTTAACAATTTGTGCATTAAATGCTTCAAAATATGCTAAATCTTTAGTGGGTACACTGAATGCACTTATATCTAATATGATAAAGGGAGTAACGCTGGGTTTTGAGAAAAAACTCCTGATTATCGGCGTTGGGTATAAAGCTCAAGCAGCAGGAAATATTCTAAACCTGAATTTAGGTTTTTCTCATCCCGTTGTTTTTCCTGTACCTGAAGGAATTAAGATTGAGACACCTAACGCAACAGAAATTTCAATTAAGGGTATTGATAAGCAGAAAGTTGGTCAGGTTGCAGCAAAAGTGAGATCGTACCGTCGCCCAGAACCTTATAAAGGTAAGGGGATAAGATACTTTGATGAAAAAGTAACTATAAAAGAAACCAAGAAAAAGTAAATCAAGGATTAAAATGTTGGTGAATACTAAGCAGAAGCGTTTGCGACGGGCTAAGGCTACTCGACAGAAGATCAAAAATTCAAACCAGTTCAGGTTGTGCGTTCATAAAAGCAATAACCACATTTATGCACAGGTGTTTGATCCAGTTTCTAACAAGGTGCTTGTTAGTGCTTCAACAGTTGAAACTGAGGTGAGAAAGGTGCATCCAAAGGGTGGAACTATTGAGGCTGCTAAATATATAGGTCTTTTGATTGCAAAAAAATCTGTTGATACGCAGTTATATGATGTTGCATTTGATAGATCCGGTTTTAAGTATCACGGTCGTGTAAAAGCATTGGCTGATGCGGCAAGATCTGCGGGTATGAAGTTTTAATAGAGGTAATAAAAGTGACAAAAACAACTAAATCCACCAATACAAAAGCGATTGATGAAGTAAAGACTGATGGACTTAAAGAAAAAATGATTTCAGTCAATCGCGTTACAAAGGTAGTGAAAGGTGGGCGTATCCTTGGTTTTGCTGCGTTGACTGTTGTTGGTGATGGGAAAGGTAGCGTTGGAATGGGGAAGGGGAAATCCAGAGAAGTTCCTGTTGCGGTACAAAAAGCGATGGATGAAGCTCGTCAGCAAATGATAAAGATTAATTTGATAAATGGTACGCTTCACCATTCTGTTATTGGGCAGCATGGTGCCGCAAGAGTGTATATGCAGCCCGCTTCTGAAGGTACGGGTATTATAGCGGGTGGCCCGATGAGAGCAATATTTGAAGTGATGGGAGTCCATGATATTTTGGCTAAGTGCTTGGGCTCTACAAATCCGTATAATATTGTAAGGGCTACTTTAGATGGGCTGGCTAAGGTTCAAACACCAGCCATGATTGCTGCAAAAAGAGGCAAAAATGTTGAGGAAATAATAGAGTTGTAATAATGGATAATCTCAAAACTATTAGAGTAACATTGATAAAAAGCCTTGCAGGTACAAGATCAACTCATCGTCAGGTAATTAAAGGGATGGGGTTGCGAAAAATTAATCATACGATATTGCTCCCGGATTCTCCTTCGATAAGAGGAATGATTAATAAAACTGCCTATTTATTGAAAGTTGAGGAATAGTGTGAAATTAAATACGATCAAACCAGGGTGTGGATCTTCAAGACCTAAAAAACGTGTTGGACGTGGTATTGGTTCTGGTACTGGTAAAACAGGAGGTAGAGGGCACAAGGGCCAAAGGTCGCGATCTGGTGGGTTTCATAAGGTTGGTTTTGAGGGTGGTCAGATGCCATTACAAAGGCGACTGCCAAAAAGAGGGTTTGTCGTTTTTTGTAAGGAAAAGATTCTTGAGATTAAGCTAAGTGATCTTTATTCACTGAATATTGATGAGTTTAATTCTGATGTCTTGTATGACGCTGGTTTTGTTAAAAACAGATCAGAGCAAGTTAAAATTATTTTAGGCAGCAAACAGGAGTCTCGTCCTGTCAGGATTAGGGACTTAAAAGTCTCAAATGGCGTGAAGGTTTTTGTTGAGCGTGCTGGTGGTATTGTTGAATATGGTATAAAGAAGTAAATGACATCCAAATCTAAACCTGCCTTAACAGATAAATTTTACGAGCTTAAAAAACGATTCTGGTTTTTAATATTGGCCCTTGTGGTTTATCGGGTTGGTACGCATGCGCCAGTTCCTGGTATCGATCCTGCAGTTCTGAAAGATTTATTTGAATCTCAGGAAGGCGGTATTTTGGGCATGTTTAACATGTTCTCAGGTGGTGCTTTATCAAGATTTTCAATATTTGCACTCGGCATAATGCCTTATATTTCTGCATCAATTATTATGCAGTTAGGTACTATAGCTGTTCCATATCTGGAATCTTTAAAGAAAGAAGGTGAAATAGGCAGGAAGAAAATTACTCAGTACACGCGTTACGGTACACTTTTGCTTGCATCACTACAGAGTTACGGGATTTCAGTTGCGCTTCAAGCACAGGCTGGTCTTGTAGTTCAACCTGGGCCGCATTTTGTTGTTACTACCGTTATTACACTGGTAACAGGTACTATGTTTCTTATGTGGCTAGGGGAGCAGATTACAGAGCGTGGTATTGGAAATGGTATCTCATTAATTATTTTTGCAGGGATTGCGGCTGGTTTCCCAAGTGCTGTTGGAGGAACTTTAGAATTGGTTAACACCGGAGCAATGCATTTTCTTACAGCACTTATTATTTTCCTTGCTGCAATTGCGATTACTGCTTTTGTTGTTTTTATTGAAAAAGGGCAGCGAAGGATACTTGTTAACTACGCAAAAAGGCAGGTAGGTAAGCAAATTATGGGTGGACAGTCTTCCCATTTGCCTCTTAAGTTGAATATGTCTGGTGTCATTCCTCCTATTTTTGCTTCAAGTATCATTTTGTTTCCCGCTACGTTGGCCAGCTGGTTTTCAGATAGTCTTTCACTTATTTGGTTGAAGGATTTTAGTGGTGCTTTATCGCCAGGGCAGCCTATCTATGTAGCTCTGTACGCTAGTTTGATTATATTTTTTTGTTTTTTCTATACTGCTCTGGTTTTTAATCCCAAAGAGACTGCTGAAAACCTGAAAAAGAGCGGTGCTTTTGTGCCGGGAATAAGACCTGGAGATCAAACAACAAAATATATAGAGCGTATATTATTAAGACTGACTTTAATTGGTTCAATTTATGTGGCTTTGGTTTGCCTGTTACCGGAGTTTTTAATCTTGAAATGGAATGTGCCATTTTATTTTGGAGGTACTTCCCTGTTGATTATAGTGGTTGTTACAATGGACTTTATGGCGCAGGTACAGTCGCATATTATGTCCGGCCAATATGAAAGTTTGTTAAGGAAGGCTAATTTTAAATCTCAAGCGAATAATCTTATACATTAGTTTCAAATGGCCAAAGAAGATACTATACAAATGCAAGGAGAGGTCATTGAAACACTTCCTAATGCTACTTTTAAGATTAAGCTAGAAAACGGGCATGTTGTTTTAGGTCATATTTCAGGAAAAATGAGAATGAACTACATTCGCATACTGCCTGGTGATAAAGTTACTGTTGATTTAACACCATATGATCTATCTAGGGCTCGAATAACTTTTAGAGCTAAATAGTTTATTATTAGAATTGGATAGGGTTTTTTATGAAAGTACGTGCATCAATAAAAAAGATTTGCAGAAACTGTAAAATTATAAGGCGGCATGGTGTTGTTCGTGTTATTTGTGTGGATGCAAGACACAAACAAAGACAAGGTTGAATTTGGTATTAAATTTTAAGGGTAGTTAGTATGGCACGTATTGCGGGTGTTAATTTACCTGGTAATAAGCATGTAAATATAGCGTTGACATCTATTTATGGAATAGGTAATACAACAGCTAAACGAATTTGTTCTGACCTTCGGATAGATCCTTTTGTTAAACTAAAAGATCTTGAGGACGCTACACTCGATTTATTAAGAGATTCCATTGCCAAATTGGTGGTTGAGGGTGATTTGCGCAGAGAGATCTCTATGAATATTAAGAGATTAATTGATCTTGGAAGCTATCGTGGCCTTAGGCACCGGCGTGGGCTACCTGTTCGTGGCCAGAGAACTAAAACAAACGCCAGGACAAGGAAGGGGCCCAGAAAAGCAATACGCGCTAAGTAACTTTGTATCCTAACATTTAATAAAAATATTAATTTAATGGTAAAGCCTACTTTAAAAGTCCGTAAAAAGATTAAAAAAAATGTTGTTGAGGGAGTGGCTCATATTCATGCATCTTTTAATAACACGATAGTAACAATATCTGATCGCCAAGGTAATGCCCTATCATGGGCAACTTCTGGAGGGGTTGGTTTTAAGGGATCTCGGAAAAGTACTCCATTTGCAGCACAGGTTGCTGCCGAGCAAGCAGGTAAGGCAGCGTTAGAATACGGTGTTAAAAATTTAGAGGTGAGAGTTAAAGGCCCTGGTCCAGGGCGTGATTCTGCCGTAAGAGCACTTAATGCTACAGGTTTTAAAATTACCAGCATTACTGATGTAACACCGGTGCCTCATAACGGATGTAGGCCGCCTAAAAAGCGTCGTATATAAGAAGGAGAATTTTAGTGGCCAGAAATATAAATCCAAAATGCCGTCAATGCCGTCGCGAAGGTGAAAAGTTATTTTTAAAGGGTGAAAAATGCTTTAGTGATAAGTGCCCTATAGAGCGTAGAAATTATCCACCAGGCCAGCACGGCCAGAAAAAATCCAGATTGTCTGACTATGCGGTTCAGTTAAGAGAAAAGCAAAAAATACGCAGAATTTATGGATTGCTTGAAAATCAATTTCGCAACGTTTACCGGCGCGCAGAGAAGCAGCGTGGTATTACGGGTGATAATTTACTTCAGTTGCTGGAAAGTCGACTTGATAACGTGACTTACAGTATGGGATTTGGATCGTCTAGGTCTGAGGCTAGGCAAATTGTAAGACATAACTGTATCTTGCTGAATGGGAATAGGGTTAATATCCCTTCACAGCTGGTGAAGCCTGGTGATCTTATAGAGGTTGCTGAACATGCAAAAGATTATTTAAGAATTAAGGGGGCTGTTGAGACCATTAAAAGGCGTAGTGTGCCTAGTTGGATGGAGGTTGACTTTAGTAAGCTTAGAGGGGTTTATAAGAATAAACCCGAACGAAGTGATTTACCTTCAACAATCAATGAGTCGTTGGTTGTAGAGCTTTATTCTAAGTAATAGCAATTTTTGTTTACTGGTATATTTATGTCATCAAATAATTTTCTAACTCCCAGGATTGTGGAGGTGCATAATATATCACCTTTACACGCCAAAATTGTGATGGAACCCTTTGAACGTGGGTTTGGCTATACTTTGGGTAATGCGCTGCGTAGAGTGTTGTTATCTTCAATTCCTGGTTGTGCACCAACAAAAATTAATATTAATGGTGTTGTTCATGAGTACTCTATTGTTGATGGTCTCCAGGAGGATGTGGTCGATTTAATACTGAATTTAAAAGGTTTAGTTTTAAAGCTTCATAATAATAAAAGCCAGACTGTCCTTACGTTGAAAAAAGATGTGGAAGGTGTGGTGACAGCAGCTGATATTGAGTCCACTCATGATGTTGAAGTTGTAAATCCAGATCATGTTATTGCTCATATTACCAGTGGTGGTAGTATTGAGGCACAAATAACCGTAGAGAAGGGGAGAGGCTACCTGCCATCTGCCAGTAGAACTAGAGAGGATAAAGGCTCGTCTTCTGTGGGTGAAATCTTGTTAGATGCATCATTTAGCCCCATTAAGCGCGTTAGCTATTCAATTGAGAGTGCTCGAGTAGAGCAAAGGACAGATCTGGATAAGCTAATTATTGATATTGAAACCAATGGTTCAGTAGACCCTGAGGAAGCAATACGGTATGCGGCACGTATTTTAGTTGAACAGTTTTCTCTTTTTGCAGATCTTGAGAGTACTCCTTTACCTACTGAATTACCCAAAGCTCCTGCAATTGACCCGATATTGCTGCGTCCTGTTGATGATTTGGAACTTACCGTACGCTCAGCAAACTGTTTGAAAGTTGAGAATATATTTTATATCGGTGATCTTATTCAGCGAACTGAGGCTGAATTGCTTCGTACGCCAAATTTGGGAAGAAAATCACTTAATGAAATTAAGGAAGTTCTTGCAGCACGTGATTTATCCTTGGGTATGAAATTAGAAAATTGGCCACCTGCCAACTTGGAGAATTATATAAAGGAACCCAGTCATGCGTCATCATAATGGTTTGCGGAAGTTAAACCGTACCTCAAGTCATCGTTTAGCAATGTTCCGGAATTTAACTAATTCATTACTTGAGCACGAGATAATTAAAACAACTTTGCCAAAAGCCAAGGAGTTACGTCGAGTTGTTGAACCTGTTATAACGCTGGGAAAAAATCCTTCTCTCGCAAGTAAGAGGTTAGCGTTTGATAGATTAAGAAACAGAGATAATGTTGTTAAAGTATTTTCTGAACTAGGGCCACGTTATCAGAACCGGAATGGTGGCTATCTGAGAATATTAAAATGTGGCTTTAGGAAGGGTGATAACGCACCCATGGCTATAGTGGAATTATTAGATCGACCTGATATTACCCCTTCTGGTGCTACTACAACTGATTAATAATTTTTGATAGTTAAATGATTATTTTTATATCTTTTATTGGCTAGGTTTTACTTGGTTGTAAGTTTTATCATTAGTTAATTACCTGTTTCCATACCCTAATTCAACTTGGCAAGTTAGTATTGAATTAGGGTTTTTAATTATAAGCATCCCCTGTTTTGGTTCGGGTGTTTAGCTGGTTATATAAAGCCGCAGTAACTCAGTTGGTAGAGTAGCTGATTCGTAATCAGCAAGTCGGAGGTTCGACTCCTCTCTGCGGCACCATGGTTATTTGGCATTAGCCACTGCGGTGATTCTTTTTGATTTTTTTCTTCGTATTTCTTTTGGGTCTATCGTGAGCTCTCTATAAATTTCAATGCGATCGCGATCTTGAAGAATTGTTTCCAAACTTACAGCTTTTCCATAAATTCCTGCTTTAATGCTATTTTTATCGATATTTGGGCAGTTAACCTCAATATCGGCCAGTTTGAGAGCTTGGCTGACTGATATCCCATCCGGTACCTGAAGGCGCTTAAGAAATTGTTCTTGTTTTGATGCGTATACTATTTCTACGATAGCCATTTGTTTTTAAATGTTGGATGACCCATAAACATTTTCGGCCCGTTCTACAAATGCCTCTACAAAACTGTTGGCAATTATATAAAAAACAGGACCGACCAGCTTTTCAAGCAGTTTGTGTGAAAAGGTATAATGTAACTGGAATTCTACTTTGCAGGCGCTATCAGATAGTGGAATAAATTTCCAGTATCCGTTTAATTTTTCAAAAGGGCCTTCTACCAGGTCCATCTGGATCAGCTCAGGCGGGTGGCGCGTATTTTTTGTGGTGAAGCTGTGTTTAATATGATGGTAATCAATATGGACCGTGGCTTGTGCTGTCTCGTTATCTTCCAGCAGCTTCATCGATGCACCTGAACACCACGGTAAAAAATCCGGGTAATTTTCCACTGTATCTACCAACCTGAACATCTGAGTTGCGGAATAACCTACCAGTACTGTCTTTTCTATTTCAGCCATAATGCTACGTTTCCTTATTCAGGGCGTAAGGATACTAAAAACTGATAGACTAATCGAATTTTTTACAGGCAAATTTTTACTTTCAGAAATACCTGATGAGCATTGTGCAAAATAAAAAGGCTTTTCACGATTATTTTGTCGAGGAAAAGTATGAGGCGGGTATTGTACTTGAGGGATGGGAAGTTAAATCTATTCGGGCTGGTCGGGTTCAGCTGAAAGAAGCCTATATTTTAATCCGTAAGGGTGAGCTGTTTCTTATTGGTAGCCACATTAGCCCATTGACCGCAGCCTCTACACATGTAAACCCCGACCCGGTAAAGACCCGTAAATTATTGTTGCATGCTTCTCAAATCGGGGAGCTTATTGGGAAAGTAGAGCGAGCCGGGTATACCTTAATTCCATTGGATATGCACTATAAAGCAGGTAAAATTAAGGTGGAGATTGGTCTTGCAAAAGGAAAGAAGCAGTACGACAAACGCGAATCTGAAAAACGAAAAGAGTGGGAGCGTGATAAGCAACGCCTGTTGCGAATGCGTCACTCCTGAAAACTGTTCATGCTAACAAATTCTGATCACTCAATAATTTCCGGAAATACGGATAAAAATACCCAAAAACATATTGCGGTTGCAGTTTGGTTATTGATCTGCTGTGCTCTGGTTTTTGCCATGGTTGTTGTTGGTGGAGTAACACGTTTAACTGGCTCCGGATTATCAATTGTGGAATGGAAACCTATAGTCGGGACAATTCCACCTCTCAGTCAGGAGGATTGGGGGATTTTATTTGAAAAATATCGCCAGATTCCACAGTATGACCAGGTTAATAAGGGCATGTCACTTGATGAATTCAAGGGAATATTCTGGTGGGAGTATTTTCATCGCTTGCTGGGCCGCCTGATTGGCCTGGTTTATTTCATCCCGTTTTTATATTTCATGGTGCGAAAACGGGTTGATCGTGCTCTGGGATTCAAATTGCTGGGTATATTTATCTTGGGCGGTTTGCAGGGGTTAATGGGGTGGTATATGGTAATGAGTGGGTTGGCCGATAATATTTATGTCAGCCAATACCGGCTAACTGCTCATCTTGGTCTGGCCTTCATTATTTATGCTGCCATGTTCTGGGTGGCATCCGGCTTGCTTTCTCCTGTGAATATCCATTCGGCAGAACCTGCAGCCATACATAAACTCAGACAGTTTGCACGTGTACTGACTGGACTGGTATTTGTCATGGTGTTGTCCGGAGGGCTGGTCGCAGGTATTCATGCAGGGAAAGCGTACAATACTTTTCCTTTGATGGATGGCTCTTTTATTCCACCTGCTTTGTTCGTACTGGAGCCTTGGTATCGAAACTTTTTCGATAATATGACCACGGTGCAGTTTGATCACCGTATGATTGCCTGGGTACTGATTTTTTCTATCCCTGCGTTCTGGTTCATGGCAAAACGGCTTCCTTTGTCGTCATCAGGACGTTTGGCTTGCCATCTTTTGTTGTTGATGCTTTGCATTCAGGTTGGATTGGGTATCACTACCCTGTTATTGTCGGTTCCACTGACATTTGCTGCCGCACACCAGGCGGGTGCCGTATTGTTGTTTACAGCGGCGTTGTGGGTTTGTCGCAAACTGAGTTAGTAGTGAAGTATGTGTATTTCTGGATATACGGAATACCAGAAAAATAAACAGCTGCTATAAGGAAAACATACTGATGGAAGGAATGGCACCTGGGTTGGGGCGTCGTATACTGGCACTGGGTTATGAGTTTTTACTGCTGCTGGGAGTGTGGTTCATCGCTGCTTTTCTGTTTCACCTTGTTTTCCGTGATACAACTGCCGAATATTTCAGACCCCTGTTTCAGTTCTACCTGTTAATTATTGGTGGTATCTACTTTATCTGGTTTTGGACACATGGCGGCCAAACATTGGCTATGCAAACCTGGAAACTGCGCCTTGTTTCTGAAAACGGTGGGAAAACCACAGTACAACAGGCAATGGTACGTTATCTGGTGGCTGTTATAGGCATCAGCTGTTTTGGACTCGGATTGTTATGGGCTTTGTTTGATCGAAACCGGCAATTCCTGCATGACAAAGTGGCTGGTACACAAATCATAAAACTTAATTGAGTTTACGAACATACCGGCCTTAAAGTGACTTATCGGCAAGTGTCGCAATTTACCGGTTTTTATGTCGTCGTAAAACGTACTGTATTCTGGCCGCTGCTTGGGGTAGAATAAACAATTGGCGGGCCTCCCCGCATTGTGAGGTAGTGAATCTGGTCAGATCCGGAAGGAAGCAGCCACAGCTATTTTTTGCAAGTGCCGGGGGTTCGGCTCGCCACCCGTCTTAATACAGATCGTAAAATCTGTTTCTTAGCTGTTTCAACATTGTCTGTATCATATAACCATCTTTTCGGCAGAAAACCTTGACCGATTCTCAGGTCCTTGCCCGTAAGTGGCGTCCTAAAGATTTTTCCGGGCTGGTTGGCCAGGAGCACGTTGTCCGGGCACTTGCCAATTCAATACAGCAGAACCGCCTGCATCATGCCTATCTGTTTACGGGTACGCGTGGCGTGGGTAAAACAACTGTAGCCAGAATACTTGCGAAGGCGCTGAATTGTGAACTGGGGATTACAGCTGTGCCTTGCGGGAAATGTACAGCCTGCCAGTCAATTGATCGGGGGAATTTTATTGATCTGATTGAATTGGATGCCGCATCCAATACGCAGGTTGATGCGATGCGGGAATTATTGGATAACGCGCAGTATGCACCGGTTGCGGCGCGTTACAAGGTTTACCTGATTGATGAAGTCCACATGCTTTCCAGATCAGCGTTTAATGCGATGCTGAAAACGCTGGAAGAGCCTCCCGAGCACGTCAAATTTATTCTCGCAACAACTGATCCGCAGAAAATCCCTGTTACCGTATTATCGCGTTGTCTGCAGTTTAATCTGAAGCAGATACCCCCCTCCCTGATCATGGCGCGACTGACCGAGATTCTTTCTGTGGAAGGAGTACCTGCAGATGAGCCTGGCTTGAGATTGCTGGCACAGGCTGCGAAAGGCAGCCTGCGTGATGCCCTCAGCCTGCTTGATCAGGCCATTGCATTCAGTAATGGTGAAATAGATGAAGCCAATATTCGCACAATGCTGGGAACATTGGATCAGGATCGGTTGTTTGCGTTGCTGGAAGCATTGGCTCAAAGGGATGGAGCAGCGATGTTTGCCGTTGCTGATCAGTTGGAAGCGGAAAGCATATCGTTTGATCAGGTTTTACAGGATCTGGCAGCGTTATTGCACCGTTTGGCAAAAGTACAGATTGTGCCGCAGATGCCTGATGAGATTCCGCCGGAGGATGATAGACTGCTCACCCTGACAAAACAGTTCAGCCCGGAAGATATTCAGCTGTTTTATCAGATTGTACTGCATGGGCGGGCTGATCTTGCGCATGCGCCGGATGAATACAGTGGTTTTACCATGACACTGATACGGATGCTGGCTTTTGTGCAAGATACATGGCAATCAGATCCGATTTCTGCAGATACCCGGGCAGATTCAGCGGGCGCAACGAAGGTTGGATCACCTTCCCATCCTGAAAAAGTGGTGCAATCTGCACCAGGCCATACTCCGAATGAATCCTGGCTGGCACTGGTGAATCAGCTCAAATTAAGCGGGATGACGAAGATGCTGGCACAATACAGCGAGGCAAAGTTTTTTTCAGATAACAGAATCGAGCTGTATGTTGCAGAAATACATAAACACCTGCTGGAAAAACCCTATCAGGATAAATTGAGAGCCCAGCTTGAAACTTATTTTGGAAAACCGGTTGAGGTGATTTTTTCACTGGGGAGTATTACCGGCGTTACTTCAGCCGTACTGCAGGATCGCGACAAACACGCCAGACAATCCAGGGCAGCTGAAGCACTCGAATCAGATCCTTATGTACAGGAACTGGTTGAACAGTTTGATGCAAAAATAAACCCTTCTTCTATTAAACCGATCGACTAACGGAGATTTTAAATTGATGAAAGCCAATTTGGGTAATCTGATGAAGCAGGCCCAGCAAATGCAGGAAAATATGAAAGCCATGCAGGACAAACTGGCTTCGATAGAAGTGGAAGGCCAGGCAGGTGCAGGTATGGTTAAAGTGACGATGACTTGCCGCTACGGCGTGAAACGGATCAGTATTGACAACAGTCTGATCGGGGATGACAAGGAGATGCTGGAAGATCTGGTGGCAGCTGCGATGAATGATGCAGTTCGTCGGGTGGAATCCACCACACAGGAGCACATGTCCAGTGTAACCAGCGGTTTGGGGCTGCCTCCCGGAATGAAGTTCCCGTTCTGAGCGATTTGTTCGCATATGTTCCCGACAGATCCACTCAAATTCAGATCGTATCGTCATGCCGGTTAATCGGCGAAAGGGTGAAAACACCCGAAAATCTCAGCGTATACACAAATTATCTTCAGTTTCGAAGGGGCCGGAGAGCACGCCGGATGAAGAAGTTGAAACCAGCAGGTTACAGAAACTGTTGGCGCGTAGCGGTTTAGGTTCACGCCGGGAGATTGAAGGCATGATTGCCGCCGGGCGTGTCAGTATCAACGGGGTGACAGCAAAGCCGGGGGATCGTGCCGGATCCGGTGACATGATACGGATCGACGGGAAAATTGTCCGGTTCAGACTTCCTGCGCTTTTACCGCGGATCATTATCTACCATAAGCCGGAAGGTGAAATCGTCAGTGTACGTGATCCGCAAGGGCGCCCTTCAGTATTCGATAAGCTCCCGAAAATCCGATCTTCCAGGTGGATAGCGATTGGCAGACTGGATTTTAATACCAGCGGACTGCTGATTTTTACAACAGATGGCGCTCTGGCTAACCGCCTGATGCACCCGCGTTATGAAATGGAACGGGAATATGCGGTACGTATTGTGGGTGAATTGACTGCAGAACAAACCACCCGGCTGACCGCCGGCATTGCGCTGGAAGATGGCCTGGCGAAATTCGATCAGTTATCTGATGAAGGCGGAACGGGTACAAATCACTGGTATCGCATTACCCTGAAAGAAGGTAAGAATCGTGAAGTACGCCGGATGTTCGAAGCATTAGGGCTGACCGTCAGTCGCCTGATTCGTGTCAGATTCGGCCCTGTGAACCTGCCACCCCGGCTCAAGCGTGGTATGTGGATTGAACTGATGAGCACAGAAGTGGAGCAGTTATTGAAGCTGGTTAATCTGCCGGTTTCCGGAATTTCAGAAAAACCTTCATCTACATCGGCAGATCGCCGTGCCTGACCATTAAAACAAATTGATCACCCGCACTGGTTTCCAGCCAGGTGCAAGGCAACCGGGGGAATGCCTGTTCCACTTCAGCCTGGTTGTGGCCGATTTCCATGATCAGTAGCCCGTCTTCAGTTAAATGGCCGGCAGCTTCCCTGAAAATCCGGCGAACAATATCCAGCCCGTCTGATCCGCCGGCAAGCGCAAGTTGAGGTTCATGACAATATTCTTCAGGAAGAGTGGACATGGATGCCGCATTGACATAAGGAGGGTTGCTGATGATCAGATCGTACTGTTTGCCCTGCAAACCCGCAAACAGATTTGATTCGATCAGACTGATCCGGTCCATCAGGTCATAATTCCTGACGTTGATGGACGCGACATCCAGCGCATCGGGAGAAATATCTGCCGCATCAATATGGGCCTGCTCGAAAGCATGTGCCAGCAAAATGGCAAGGCAACCGGAACCCGTACACAGATCAAGCGCAGATCTGATGTCGTACGGATCCATCACCCAGGGCGAAAGGCGATCTTGCAGCAGCTCGGCTATGAATGAACGCGGGATGATGACCCGTTCATCCACATAAAAATTGAAATCGCCCAGCCAGGCTTCGTGTGTCAGATAAGCAACCGGTATTTTCTCGTTTACACGTCGTTCAATGATACGGAGAATGTGCTCCCGCTCATTACGGGTCAGCGTGGCATCCATAAATATATCCAGCTGGTCCGTGCTCAGATTGAGCGTGTGCAGAATCAGGTAAACCGCTTCATCATAGGCGGTTGGCAGGCCATGTCCCAGGAAAAGGTCGGAGCGGTTGAAATAACTCACAGCAAATCTCAGCAGATCGCGCAAGGTACATAACGCCTCTGCGGCCTCGCAGAGGGAAGTGCCGTGGTGGGTATCACTTGGCTGCCTGGTAAAATTCATGATTCAATCCGGGATTATCTAATGAGCAATTTAGCATAAAAAAACGGATGAAATCATAGATGGTTTGGGAGCCGGTGCAAACAGAAGATATTTATTTTATGCAGCAGGCACTTGCTCTTGCCCGTATGGCAGATCGCGCAGGAGAAGTGCCGGTTGGCGCGGTAGTGGTTAGTGGCGGGCGGATTGTGGGCTATGGACACAATTGCCCGGTTACCACCAGCGATCCGACAGCGCACGCTGAAATCAGGGCCTTGCGCGATGCTGCCGGTAAACTGGGAAATTACCGTCTGCCGGAATGTACGCTGTATGTCACACTTGAACCCTGCGTGATGTGTGTGGGAGCCATATTTCATGCCAGAATCAAACGACTGGTTTACGCGGCAAATGATCCGAAAACGGGAGTATGCGGCAGCCTGCTTGATCTGCCTGCCGATATTCGGCTCAACCCTCATCTGGTAGTGAATCGGGGGATACTGGCAGAGGAATCGGGCAGGCTGCTGAAACAGTTTTTTGTTGCAAGGCGTCGTACAAGAGAACGGAATACACCATGAAAATCATTGTTGATATTTCACAACAACAAATGACTTTGCTGGATGCGGGGGGGAGGGCAGTCAGCCGTTATCTGATTTCTTCTGCAAAAAACGGTACGGGGCAGGAGCGTGGCAGTTATCGCACACCATTGGGGAAACATATTATCCGTGCCAGGATAGGGCAGAATGCGCCGGTTAATACCGTATTTATCCGGCGGCGTCCCACCGGAGAAATTTACACACCCGAGCTGGCTGCGAACTATCCGAACCGGGACTGGATCCTGACGCGCATTCTGTGGCTTTCGGGATGTGAGCCGGGGTTTAACCGCCTGGGTTCAGTGGATACCATGCGGCGCTACATCTACATCCACGGCAGCCCGGATAGCGCCGAGATGGGCAAACCCGGTTCGATCGGCTGTATCCGGATGCATAACCATGATTTGATTGATCTGTTTGAACGGGTATCAGCCGGTACGCCGGTTGAAATCAGCGAAGGGATACCATGAAACCATTACGCGGCAAGGCGTTGCTGGACGATGCGGCACAAAACAAATCCACTGCCTTTACCCGGGAAGAGCGTGAACGCTATGGCCTGCAGGGGCTGCTGCCATATGGCGTGATGGACATAGGAAAGCAGCAGCAGCGGGTATTGGGCAATCTGCGTGAAAAAAAGAGTGATATTGAGAAATACATTTTTCTGAATGGCCTGCTCGACCGTAACCAGCAGCTGTTTTACCGTATCCTGGTCGATCACATCAGAGAGATCCTGCCGCTGGTCTATACACCCACAGTGGGAGAAGCCTGTAAAAAATTTGCACATATCTTCAGGAAGCCGCAGGGGTTTTACATCACACCGGAAGATCGGGGCAGAATCACAGACCGGCTTGAAAACTGGCCGGAAGATGATGTCCGGATCATTGTTGTTACAGATGGAGAGCGTATTCTCGGACTCGGGGATCTGGGTGCGAACGGTATGGGAATACCCATTGGCAAAATATCTCTGTATGTAGCATGTGCTGGTATTCATCCCCGTCATTGCATGCCGGTTATGCTGGATATCGGCACTGGCAACCTGGCATTGCGGGAAGATCCGCTGTATCTGGGCTATCCGCATCCGCGCCTGGCCGGGCAGGATTATGTGTCGCTGGTCGATGAGCTGGTACAGGCGGTTCAGCACCGGTTTCCGGATGCATTGATCCAGTTCGAGGATTTCAGCAGCCGGAATGCGTTTACTCTGCTGGATCGCTATGCCGGATCAGTCCGGTGTTTCAATGATGATATTCAGGGCACTGCTGCGGTTACGCTGGCCGGTATTTATGCCTCCTGCCGAATTACGCACAAACCGTTTTCCGACCTGAAAATCATGCTGTTGGGAACAGGATCGGCGGCGACCGGGGTGGCTGAACTGTTGCTGCCGGCGTTCATACAGGCCGGTTTGAGCGAAACAGAAGCCCGTTCCAGAATTACATTTGTAGACAGACAAGGCCTGGTTGTGGCCGCGCGTGAGCAGATCAGGCCGCGTATTCAACCCTTTGCCAGTGAAGGTGCCGCAATGAATTTTACGGATGCAATTGCCGCTGTCCGGCCGGATGTATTGATCGGTGCGACGGGAACAGCAGGTGCATTCAGTGAAGAAGCCATTCGTCAGATAGCCCGCTGCCAGGAGCATCCTGTAATTATCGCGCTCTCCAATCCGACTTCTCATACGGAATGCACGGCCGAACAGGCTTACCGGTGGAGTGACGGACGGGCCATTTTCGCCAGCGGCAGCCCGTTTGCACCTGTTACGCTGGGTGAGCGAATCCACTACCCGGCACAGGGTAATAATGTGTATATCTACCCCGGGATCGGGCTGGGGGTGATGGCGAGCCATGCGCGTCTGGTGGTTGAGCGCATGTTTCTGGCGGCGGCCAAAGTGCTGGCGGACTGTGTCTTGCCCGAAGAAACTGAGCGCGGGTCGATTTACCCGGATCTTGTCCGGGTACGTGATGTTTCGCTGAAAATTGCTGTCAGGGTTTGTCAGATCGCCCGGCAGGAAGGGCTGGCCGGCGCAGATCTGCCTGATGATCTGGAGACGTGTGTGCGAACCCTGATCTATGAGCCCGGCTATTGAGTGAATTGGAAAGCCGTCTGCCCCGGACCACGATGTGATGCCGGGGAAGCGGGTTATTCGAATAAATTGATAATCCCGTCGAGCCCGACGTGATTCAGGGAAAAGGTGGCTTTTTCCCGCAAGATTGGTTTTGCGTGGAAAGCAATACCAACACCGGATTCTTCTATCATCTTCAGATCGTTGGCACCATCCCCAACGGCGATGACCTGATCTTTCCTCAGTCCGAGTTCATCCCGTATCCGCTTCAGGATTTCACCCTTGCCGGATGCACCGATGATATTGCCCAATACTTTCCCGGTCAGCTTTCCATCCTGAATTTCAAAGGTATTGGCGAATGCATAGTCCAGACCGAGCCGATCTTTGACGCGATCCGTAAAAAAGGTGTAACCACCTGAGATCACCATGGTTTTGATACCGGCAGCCTGCATGTGCTGAAGCATTTTTTCGGCACCGCGGCTCAATCTGACGCGCTCATCGTAAACACTTTGCAGCGCTTCCTGTGGAAGCCCTTCAAGCAGGGCAGTGCGGCGGGTGAGGCTTTCGGCAAAACTGATTTCGCCACGCATAGTACTTTGGGTGATGGCAGAAACCTGTGGTTTGACATTATGCATGTCGGCAATTTCATCAATGGATTCAATGGCAAGAAGGGTTGAATCCATATCCATCGCGATCAGACCAAAATCGGTCAGTTTCTTGCCGGCCGGAACAAAAGCGTGATCCAGGCTGGCTTCTTCGCAATACTGTGGAATATCCGGATGAGGTTGGGCATTCAGCAGGCGGAACGCTTCCCCCGTGATGCGATCAATCCGGCTGGCTTCCGCCAGTTTGGCAATGGCGCGTAAATCGTTGTTCTGAATATCGTTTCCCTGAATGATAAGGTGGTTCATGTGCGTGTTTTATTTTAAGAGTGACGAACCGGGCACTATACATGGAATGTTGCGCTGTATAAACGCCGGCCGGGAGTGTGTGTCAGATTCTCGGGGAAAAGGTGAGCGATGGATTCCATTCAGTAACCCGGTTGCGGCCACCGGATTTGGAAGCATACAGGGCACGGTCCGCTGCATCCAGCATCTCACTGTGGGTGCTGAAGGATATTTCTTTATCCATATTGACGGCCAGACCAATCGAAGCTGTGACGTGGATAGTATTCGCCCCGTCGGGCTTGAAGTTGGTTGCCGCAATACTTTCTCTTATCCTTACCAGGATATTGCGCGCGGCCGAAAGTGTGGTGGCGGGCAGGATCAGGGCAAACTCATCCCCTCCGTACCGGCAGAGTATGTCCGTCTGACGGATCTGGTCCATGATGGCCCTGACAACGGCTACGAGTACGCCATCTCCCACAATATGTCCGTGGGTATCGTTGAAGGATTTGTAATTGTCGATATCAATCATTGCCAGTGAAAGGGGTAATTCCCGCTGGCTCGAAAGCAGAAATTCATTCCGGAACATTTCATCGAAATAGGATCGATTGTGTGCACCGGTCAGGCCATCGTGCTGAATTTTATCTTCAAGTTCGCGTACCTTGATCATGGCGCGCACAGCCAGTAATTCTCTGGCTTCGGTAACGATATTGCTGAGGTGGGTGGGATTCAGGATGGTGATTTCAAACAGATCCTCTACAGCCTGCAACCTGTTCTGCATGATTCCGAGAACTTCCAGCAATGCATGTTCATCGAGGCCGAGATATGCTTCCGCCATGTGGATAGTTTCATTAATCTTTTCCTTTTTATTCTCTGACAGAAAATAATCGGTAATGTATCCGGAGGCGGCAACACATTCGTTGATCCCGGCATTGGGTGTTCTCGGCGCGGTATGGCTGTGGCGGCAGGCGGCAGGTGCATAACCGGGAAATTTCCAGTATTCGAGCAATGCAGCACCCAGTTCATCATGCCCGATGCCGAATGTTTCACGTTCAGCCGCAAGGAGGGCATCATGATTGTCCGCCAGTGAAAAAACCGGCGGGTAGTCTTCGGGCAGAAGTGCATGAAAAGCGAGAATGCCGATATTCTGCAGCAACCCTGCCAGGAACAGGTCATCCAGCATTTTGTTCATTCCCAGGCGCCTTCCCAAAGCACGACTGGCCAGTGCAGAGGTGATGGAACGGCGCCAGAAGGTGCTGCTGGCAGCCGTGCCCAGTTTTTCTCTGGATTGTTTTACCAGAGAATCTGCCAGAGAGAAGGACAGTGCAATCGTGATGACACCGTAGGTTCCCAGAATACTGGTTGCCTGACTGATATTGCTGACCGGGTATCTGGATTTGTACAGTGGAGAATTGGCTGTTCTGATGATCTTGGCGGCGAGCGCGGGATCAAGCGAGATATAATGGCTTATCTGCGTAAGGCTGGTATCTGCCTTGCCGGCCAGGTCGATAATTTTGAGCACGACAGAGGGCAGGCTGGGAAGGTTTGAACAAAACCGTAATTGTTCGAGTAAATTTTTTTTCATACATCCTACATCCTTCTCAGGGGGTGAACAGATAACCTGCTTATTCATTGCGGATTTCCGAGAACAGTCATTCTATCCAATATAATTTTATGAAAAATCGGAAAAAGAGCGGTGAAATAAACCTATTTATACTAATAATGCAAACTGAGTTCCGGATGAATTCCGGAATGTGGTGCGAAGTTCAGTTTTTTAATCCGGAAATAAAAATGTAACCTGGTGTAACCATAATCCGGCTCGTACCCGTTATCAAAAATCCAGAACAAATAAATAAAACAGGAGTAATACATGGACTTCGCAATCAAATCCGGCAGTCCGGAAAAATACCGTGGTGACTGTGTTGTTGTTGGCGTGTTTGAATCCCGTAAACTGACCGAAGCAGCCGAGGCGCTGAATGAAGCCAGCCAGGGCTATCTTGCCGGGATCATCAGTCACGGGGATATGGATGGCCGGGCAAATACGACGCTGTTGCTGCATGGTATTCCGGGGATCGGCAGCAAACGCGTATTGCTGGTCGGGCTGGGCAAAAAAAAGGAATTCGGGGAAAAAATATTTCCAGGCGTGGTGCGTGCTGTATTTAACGCATTGCAGCAGACCGGTGCAAAAGATGCCGGCCTGTATTTGGCTGAACTTCCTGTCAGGGGAAGGGATATTGCCTGGAATGTGCTGCAGACAGTGATCCTGGCTGGAGAAAGTCTGTATCGCTTTGATCGTCTCAAGAGTAAACCGGGAGAACATCAGCCATCCCTGGCTAAGGTCAGTATTTGCGTGGCGGATAAATCCGCATCGGTACAGGCGGAAACCGCATTGCAACAGGGCGTGGCCACGGTGCACGGTATGAATGTGGCCAAAGATCTGGGTAACCTCGCACCCAATATATGTACGCCTGCCTATCTGGCGGAACAGGCAGCAGAGATGGCGAAATCATACAAGCTCAAACTTTCCGTGCTGGAAGAAAAAGACATGGAAAAACTCGGAATGGGAGCACTGCTGGCAGTGGCGCGGGGCAGTCACCAGCCGGCCAGGCTGATTGTGCTGGAGTATCGGGGTGGAAAGGATTCGGAAAAACCGGTTGCCCTGGTCGGCAAAGGAGTGACATTCGATGCGGGCGGTATTTCGCTGAAGCCGGCAGCCGAAATGGATGAAATGAAATTTGATATGGGCGGTGCCGCCAGTGTATTCGGCACGCTGACGGCTGTTGCAGAACTGAAGCTGCCGATCAATGTGACGGGTGTTATCCCGGCTACGGAAAATCTGCCGGGGGGAAATGCAACCAAACCGGGAGATGTTATTACCAGCCTTTCCGGCCAGACGGTCGAGATACTTAATACCGACGCGGAAGGGCGGCTGATTTTGTGCGATGCGCTGGCTTACACGGAACGTTATGATCCGGAAGTGGTGGTGGATGTGGCAACCCTGACCGGCGCGTGTGTGGTGGCGTTGGGCCACGTGGTGTCCGGGCTGATGGGTAATGATGAGCCACTTGTGCAGGAGCTGCTTCAGGCGGGTGAACAAACGCATGATCGCGCCTGGCATCTGCCGCTGTTCGATGAATACCAGGAACAGCTCAAGAGTAATTTTGCTGATATGGCCAATATCGGCAGTCGCTGGGGAGGTGCTATCACTGCAGCATGTTTCCTGTCACGCTTCACCGGAAAATTTCGCTGGGCACATCTGGATATTGCCGGAACAGCCTGGAAATCCGGTAAGGAGAAAGGCGCTACCGGGCGCCCGGTTCCGTTGCTGACACAATTCCTGATTAACCGTGCAAAAAAACATTAAAAGAAACATGATTTTCCACGGACTGGTGTGACGCAGGTCGATTTTTATACGGGGGCGGCAGACAGATTGCTGATCGCCTGCCGCCTCTGTGCAAAAGCAGCACAGCAGGCGTTGAGAACGGTTGTCCATGTTCCGGATGAGCGTCTGGCCAGCCAGTTTGATAAATTGCTGTGGACGTTTGTCCCCACCAGCTTTGTCCCGCACTGCCGGCAGGGCGATAAACTGGCGGGAGTGACACCGGTGGTGGTGAGTAGTCAGTCAATAGTGACCAAAGCCGGTGATTTCGATGTGTTGCTCAACCTGGATACCGTTATTCCACCAGGATTTGAGCAGTTTCAGCGTGTGGTGGAAATTGCAGATGAAACCGGGGAGGGCAGGCTGCAGGCGCGCAAACGTTATCGGGCCTATCAGGAGCAGGGGTATGACATTCGCCATCATCGGCTCGACGGAAACTGACGGTTTTTTAATGGCGCACAAGCTGTTTCTGGATTTTGTGCGGATTTTATGTTCTTTATCTGACCTGGAGTTACTGGATGACTGATGATCAGCCCGATATTTCAGAAGATCTGGAAGGTGAACTTCTGCTGGGTAAGGTGGATTCGATGCTGCACCGGCATCGGCGTGAACAGTCTTCCCTCATGCAAATGGCAGAAAAGGCGGAAAAGCCCGATGCGAAACAGATTCACTCTGAGGATTCCACGGTTGCCGGAGCGGAATCACCTGACACACTCCGGTGTGATGCAACTGCAGCACCTGAAGCTGATGAAATCCCGGTTCTGACTGATCAGGTGACGCTTACGCTGGATGCATGGCCGGAGCAAACGGAATTTTCCGAACTGCTGTATTTTGCTTTTGATGCGGCACTGAGGGAAACATCTATCAGCCTGAGTTCTGCTGAACGACTTACCCTGATACAGGCATTGGGAAAGCGACTGCCTAAAAATCTTTAAGCCAAAAATCTTTCCTTCGTTCGTTATAATAGCCGGCTTTATTTAATCGATTTGCCTGAAGGAACATTGAGAGGGCAATTGTACTTGCACTTGTACCTGCTGTACCGCAGCTGAGTACCGCGCACTTTTTCCCCGATATGCCTCCAACAGCTTCTAATCATTATGGAACTTGCAAAAAGTTTTGATCCGGGGGACATAGAAACCCGCTGGTATTCAGTCTGGGAAACAGCCGGCTATTTCAGTCCGGCCGGTCACAAAGGGGCGGATGCCTATTGCATCATGCTGCCACCGCCCAATGTTACCGGTACGCTGCATATGGGGCATGCTTTTCAACATACCCTGATGGATGCATTGATCCGCTATCACCGCATGTCGGGCGATAACACGCTATGGCAGCCGGGTACGGATCATGCCGGGATTGCTACGCAAATTGTGGTTGAGCGTCAACTGGATCAGGAAGGAAAAGATCGCCGCCAGATGGGCCGGGATGCTTTTCTTGAGCGGGTCTGGCAGTGGAAGGAAGAATCCGGTTCCACAATCACCCGGCAGATGCGGCGTATGGGGACTTCCTGTGACTGGTCGCGTGAACGTTTCACCATGGATGAAACGCTGTCCCGCGCCGTCACTGAGGTGTTCGTGCGCCTGTACCGGGAAGGATTGATTTATCGCGGCAAACGGCTGGTCAACTGGGATCCCGTGCTGCAAACAGCTGTTTCTGATCTGGAAGTGGTTTCAACCGAAGAACAGGGGTCGCTCTGGCATATTCTTTATCCGTTTGAACAGTTGGAAGGCGGTGGTGAGAGTAAGGGACTGATTGTCGCCACTACGCGTCCGGAAACTATGCTGGGGGATATGGCGGTGGCAGTTCACCCGGAAGATGAACGTTATCGCCACCTGGTCGGGCGTCACGTGCGGCTGCCGCTGTCTGAACGGACGATTCCGATCATTGCGGACAGCTATGTTGACCCTGCTTTCGGTACCGGCTGCCTGAAAATTACCCCGGCGCATGATTTTAATGACTATCAGGTGGGGCAGCGGCACAAGCTGATTCCACTTAATATTTTTACACTGGATGGCAAAATCAGTGACAGTGCTCCGGCTGAATTTCAGGGACTGGATCGCTTCGATGCCAGAAAAAAAGTGATTGCCGATCTTCAGGCACAGGGACTGCTGGTTGAAACCCGCCCGCACAAACTGATGGTTCCGCGCGGAGATCGCACCAATACTGTCATTGAACCCATGTTGACTGATCAGTGGTATCTGGCAATGGAAGGTCTGGCCGGACAGGGGTTGGCAGCAGTTGAAAGTGGCAGGGTCAGGTTTGTGCCGGAAAACTGGACACATGTTTACAACCAGTGGCTGGAAAATATCCAGGACTGGTGTATTTCGCGGCAGTTATGGTGGGGGCATCGGATACCGGCCTGGTACGATGAGGATGGTAACGTGACCGTTGCGCATGATCTGGCAGAGGCCAGAAAACTGTCCGGTAAAGAAACCCTGCGGCAGGATGAAGATGTGCTCGATACCTGGTTTTCATCAGCGTTATGGCCTTTCTCGACACTGGGCTGGCCGGAGCAGACACCCGAACTCAAGACCTTTCTCCCCGGGTCAGTGCTGGTGACGGGGTTTGACATCATCTTTTTCTGGGTGGCGCGTATGGTGATGATGTCGCTGCATTTTACGGGCGAAGTCCCTTTCCGGGAGGTGTATATCACCGGTCTGATCCGCGATGCCGAAGGTCAGAAAATGAGCAAGTCCAAGGGTAATGTGCTTGATCCGCTCGATCTGATCGATGGTGTTTCACTGGCAGAGCTGATCAGAAAACGTACCACCGGCCTGATGAATCCCAAACAGGCGGAATCCATCGAAAAAACCACGCGCAAACAGTTTCCGCAAGGCATCCCGTCGTTTGGTACGGATGCATTACGTTTTACTTTTGCCAGCCTGGCTTCGCATGGGCGCGATATCAAGTTTGATCTGCAGCGCTGTGAGGGGTATCGCAATTTTTGCAACAAACTGTGGAACGCCACCCGTTTTGTACTGATGAATTGTGAGGGTAAGGATACCGGTCTGGATGAGACCTTACCGCTGAATTTCTCGCCGGCGGATAAATGGATTGTCAGCCGATTGCAGGAGACTGAGCAGGATGTGGCACGGGCTTTTGACGAATACCGCTTTGATCTGGCTGCGCGTGAGATGTACGAATTTGTCTGGGATGAATACTGTGACTGGTATGTAGAACTGGCGAAAGTACAGTTGAGCAGCGCGGATGAGGCGTGTCAGCGTGCTACCCGTCGTACACTGGTGCGTGTGCTGGAAGCAGCGCTGCGGCTGACACATCCGATCATCCCATTCATTACCGAGGAACTCTGGCAGGCAGTTGCACCGCTTGCAGGCAGGATGGGTGCCAGCATCATGTGTCAGCCCTATCCGCAAGCAGATCTGACTCGTGTGGATGGACACGCTGCGGCCGATATTCAGCTGCTCAAGGAAATCGTCAGTGCCTGCCGCACATTGCGTGGAGAAATGAAACTGTCACCGGCAGAACGGGTGCCGCTGCTGATAGCAGGTGATCGCTCACGGTTGACGGGTTTCTCACCCTACCTGCAGGCACTGGCCAGGCTGTCTGGTGTAGATATTCTGCCGGGCGGACTGCCGGATACCGAGGCGCCGGTTGCTATTGCGGGTGAGTTCAGGCTGATGCTGAAAATTGAAGTGGATGCTGACGCCGAGCGTGAACGTCTCAATAAGGAAATACAGCGTCTGACAGCCGAAATTAGCAAAGCTGCGACGAAACTGGACAATCCTGATTTTCTCCAGCGTGCACCGGAAAAGGTGGTGCTGCAGGAAAAAGAGCGGCTGGCTGCCTTCAGTGCAACTCTGGAGAAATTGAACGAACAGTTACGTAAACTGGGCTGATGGCCATTATGGCAGCAAGCGCTGCCCAACCCGGCCTTTAATAATCTTCGGAAATTAGGATATTTATGATAACCAAACTGGAAAACGATACATTCATCCGTGCCCTGCTGCGGCAGCCTGTGGACTATACACCTGTCTGGATGATGCGCCAGGCCGGCCGTTATCTGCCGGAATATAATCAGACTCGTGCACGGGCGGGCAGTTTCCTGTCACTTTGCAAAAATCCTGATTTCGCTACGGAAGTGACATTACAGCCTCTGGCCAGATTTCCGCTCGATGCCGCAATTTTGTTCTCTGATATTTTGACGATCCCGGATGCAATGGGGTTGGGGTTGTATTTTGCAGAAGGAGAGGGGCCGCGTTTTGAACGCCCGTTACGTGATGAATGGGAAATCCGTTCATTAATCGTACCGGATCCGGATACGCATTTGCGCTATGTGATCGATGGCGTCAGGCAGATTCGTAAAGCGCTGAATAATCAGGTTCCACTGATCGGATTCTCGGGCAGTCCGTTCACACTGGCGTGCTATATGGTGGAGGGAGCGGGGAGCAGCGAGTTCAGGCAAATCAAAACCATGCTGTACTCACGCCCTGATCTGCTGCACCACATTTTGAATGTAACAGCGCAGGCGGTTATCGCTTATCTGAATGCACAGATTGAGGCCGGTGCCCAGGCGGTAATGATTTTCGACAGTTGGGGAGGCGCATTATCCCACGCTGCTTATCAGGAGTTTTCCCTGCACTATATGAATCAGATTGTGGCCGGATTAAAACGTGAGCATGAAGGTGTGCGTGTTCCGAGCATTCTGTTCACCAAGGGTGGCGGGTTGTGGCTGGAATCTATTATGGCCAGCGGCTGTGATGCTATCGGGCTGGACTGGACAATTGACATTGGCGAAGCTCGTCGGCGCACACAGGATAAAGTGGCTCTGCAGGGGAATCTGGATCCGGCCGCACTGTTTTCATCGCCAGAAATAATTGCTGCTGAAGCCGGAAAAATACTGGCGAGTTACGGTCACGGTCATGGCCATGTATTTAATTTGGGGCATGGTATCTCACAATTTACCCCTCCCGAAAATGCACTGGCACTGATTGAAGCGGTTCATGCACAAAGTGTGCGCTATCATGCGGATAAAGGTCACTGAAATGATGCAATGCCTGTATCGGACTGATGGCAAATTGGAGATAAAAAACAGAGAGGGTGGTGTCGGGAAATAAATTAAAAAAATCATTTAATTTCATGGAAAACGGATAAAAATCAGAAAAAGATTTTGTTTTCCGGGGTTAAGGCAAGAAGTCGGCAAATGGGCGCTCAGTCACGCGATTGCGGGTTTATTGTGAGAGTGGTTATCTTGACTAAGGGATGCTGAGGAAGTAGTCTTGTTGGCTAAGTATGATGGGAGAGAGGATAGCTGGCTGCCTGTGAGGGGTTGGGTGGCGGGTTAT
>WBZO01000754.1_pt2 | contig 33442 bp, 23 predicted proteins | sample 5204261 | NCBI WGS metagenome assembly WBZO01 (sample SAMN12412400, study PRJNA552823) | activated sludge metagenome | isolation source: activated sludge from anammox sidestream of wastewater treatment plant... | place: USA: North Carolina | collected 2017-09
CGCGCAGGTTGCCGGAGGCTCCGCAGAGCAACCCGCGCGCTACCGGTTGTCGCGCTTGACCACGAGCAGCGTGATGTCGTCGTGTTGTGGCGCACCGCCGACGAAGGCGTCCAGATCGGCGATCGCGCCCTGCAGGATCTGACTGGCGCCCGACGGCGCGTGACGCCGTAGCGACTCGATCAGCCGCTCGGCCCCGTACTCCTCACCGGCGCCGTTCTGCGCCTCGCTGATGCCGTCCGAATAGAGCGCCACCACGTCCCCCGGTTCCACGACGAAGCGTTGCTCGTCATAGGAGGCGCCGGGGAACAGCCCGAGGGCGAGTCCGGTGGCGCCGAAGCGCCGCACCGCGCCGCACCGCGCGATCACCACGGCCTCGGCGTGTCCCGCGCTCACGTAATGGCTGTCACCGGTGTCGGGATCGGTGGCCAGCAGCACGGCGGTCGCGTACTTGTTGCCCGGCGTGCTGCTGTAGAGCAGGTCGTTGATCCGGTGCGCCAGGCCGGCCAGGCTCGCCTCGGTGCCGAGCAGCGCGCGCAGCGTCGCCTGGATGTTGCTCATGAGCAGCGACGCGGCGACGCCCTTGCCCGACACGTCGGCCACGCAGAAGACGTAACGGCCGCCGGGCCGCGCCGCGCTCACGGCCAGCGCATCGTAGTAATCGCCGCCGACCAGGCGCGCCGGCCGGTTCATGGCGGCCAGTCCGTAGCCGGTGATCGCGGGCAGTTCCGCGGGAAACAGGTTCTGCTGGATGCTGGCCGCCAGCGCCAGCTCGCGCTCGATCTGCTTGCGCTCTACGACGTCGCGCTGATGCCACGCGTTGTCGAAGGCCACCACCGCCTGCGCCACCACGCCCGCGCCGAACTCGCAGTCGGCCTCGGTGTAGTCGCGTCCGCCGGGGCGCGGGCCGACGGCGGCCAGGCCGAAGGGCCCCGTCGCCGATCGCAGCGGGAACAGCAGCGCCAGCCGCTCCTGCCGCAGTCGATCGAGCCAGGCGCCGCCGCGTGCGCCCTCGAGGCGGACCGCCTCGTCCAGGCCCTCCATCTCGCGCGGCCACGCCTCGTCCCAGGCCAGCGACGTGCCCTTCTGCCGGACGACGGGCGCGTGGCCCGGGCGGGCCGCGAGCACGGCCCAGCGTGAGGCCGCCCACTGTCCGGCCAGCGACAGGCCCAGCAGGTGGGCCACTTCCTCGGGGCCCTCCGCGCTCGAGAGCGCGCGCGCGAGCTCGAGCAGCGTGCGCAGTTCCTGGACCTTCACGTCGAGGCGCCAGTTGAGCCGCCGCACCTCGCCGTGGCTGCGCGCGTTGGCGATGCCGCTGGCGGCCAGCCCGCACAGCGCGTCGAGAAACGCCGCCTCGGCGGCCGTCAGCGCGCCGCGCGATGCCGAGAGGCCCAGCACGCCCAGCGGCGGCAGCGCGTCGCCGATGCACACGAAGTGGCCCAGTCCGGCCTCGCGCGCGCGCTGCTCGTCGAAGGGATCTCCCGCGACGATGCCGCGGCAGCCCCGCGCCAGCGACACGCGAAGGATCCCGCCGTCGGACACCGCCACGAGGCCGCGCGCCGACACCAGGCGCCCCATCACCGTGCGCAGCAGGTGGCGCAGCAGGTCGTCGAGATCGAGGGAGGCGTGCAGCAGGCGCGCCGACTCGAGCAACGACTCCAGGTCAGGGATGTCGAAGGAGGACGGCATCTGGATGGCTCCGGCGGGGAGCGGCCTCACGCCACGGGCGCGCCGGGGTCGGCCGCGCGCGCCTCATCACCGCAGCTTCTTCGTCATCCGCAGCCGGTTGGTCTGTCCGGGGACGATTTCGTAGGACACCTCGTCCATCAGCAGCTGCATGACGTGGAACCCGAGCCCGCCCGAGCGGCGCTCGTGCGTGAGCCGCGCGAGGTCGGCTTCGGGCAGCCGGGCGGGATCGAAGCCCGGGCCGCTGTCGATCACCTCGATGCGGAGGGTATGGTCGTCGAAGGTCGCACGCACCACCACGTCCTTCGTGGCGTCGCCGTGGTGGGCGTGCTCGATCACGTTCGTGCACGCCTCGTCGACCGCCAGTTCCAGCTTCGAGACGTCGTCTTCGCCCAGCCCGGCCTGGAGGCCGACGCTGGTGACGAACTCGCGGATGAGCGCGAGGTTCCGGGTGGCCGACGGCACGTGCAGCGAGAACCGCCGCTCGAGCGATCCCACGTCACACCCCCGCGGCCGGCGGCCCCGCGAACCGCCGGATGGCCGCCTCGCGCGACTCCATCACGTCGTAGATCGCCGGGAACCCGAGGATGTCGAAGACCTGCCGCACCCGCGGTGCGAGGCCGCAGATCTTGATGTCGCCGCCGCGCTCGCGCACTTCCTCGATGAAGCCCATGAAGACGCCGAGACCGGCCGACGAGATGTACTTGAGCTGCCCGCCGTCGACGACCAGCCGCACGCGCCCCGCGTCGAGTTCCGCCTGGATGGCTTCCTCGAAGGCGGGGGCGGTGTGCGCGTCGAGGTAGCCATCGAGGGCGAGCACCGAGACGTCGCCCTCGGCGCTGCGCGTCACGGTGAAGGGATGCGGCATGGAGGAACCTTCCTGTTTCGGACCCTGGGCTGGCGCCCCGGCGTCGCGGCCGGGCGCATCACCGGCCTCCGGAGGCCGGCGCCGGCGAGGCGAGCCACTTCGCGATCCACGCGTGGACCTCGCCATAGAAGAACCGGCTGTTCTCACCCTTCAGCACCCAGTGATTCTCGTCGGGGAAGACGATCAGGCGGCCTGGCACCCTTTGACGCTGCAGCACGGTCCACAGTTCGAGCGCGTTGTTGAGCGGCACGCGAAAGTCGCGTTCGCCCACCGTCACCAGCATGGGCGTCTTCAGCTGCGGCGACCGGTAGAAGGGGCTCTGATCGTGCCAGCCGGCCCCGCCCTCCCAGGCGGGTCCGCCCATGTTCCGCTCCCGCGAATAGGCCACGTCGCTGGTGACCCATTGCGACTTCAGGTCGAACAGGCCGGCGTGGCTCACCAGCGCCCGGTAGCGCGTGGTGGTGACGGCCAGCCAGTTCGAGAGATGCCCGCCGTAGGACGCGCCGCCGGCCACCTGCCGCGAGCCGTCGATGAACGGGTACCGCCGGATGGCTTCGTCGGCCGCCTGGTTCACCTCGTCGGCGGGCCCCTCCAGCGGGTCGCCCTGGATGTCCTGCGCGAACGCCTCGCCGAAGCCGGTCGAACCAGTGTAGTTGGTCAGCAGCACGACGTAGCCCGGCGCGGCCAGCAGGTGGTAGTTCCAGCGGATGACGAACTGGTCGCGCCACATCGAGTGGGGGCCGCCGTGGATCACCACGAAGAGCGGGTACTTCTTCGCCGGGTCGAAGCCGGGCGGCAGCGCGATGAAGTTGTGGATGCGCTTGCCGCGCGCGCTCGTGAACCAGAACGCCTCGAGCGGCTTCCAGTCGATGCGGGCCGCCCGCGCGGCGTTGAACGAGGTGAGCGGCTGGCGCCCGCCGGTGGCCGGGTCGATCCGCACCAGCTCCGGCGGATCGACGGCGCTCTCCCAGAGGGCCACCAGCACGGGTGCGGCGGGCGGACCGGCGACGGCCAGGCTGGTGATCGTCCCCGACTTCAGCGTGCCCACCTCCCGCACGCTCCCGCCGCGGGCCGGCACGCTGTAGAGCTTCTCGAGGCCTTCGTCCTCGGCCAGCAGGAACACCGAGGTGCCGTCGGGCGCGGGCCGGTAGCTGCCGACGGCGCGGTCGAAGGCCTGCGTCAGCACCGTGCGAGCGTCCATGGCCGGCCAGTTCCAGCGCGCCAGCCGGCCCATCGAATAGACCTTCGTGGACTCCGGCTCCACGCCGGCGTAGAGCGTCCTGCCGTCGGGTGAGAAGACGGGAGCGCTGTAACTGGCGCCATCCGCCGTGAGCCGGCGCGGCTCGCCGCCGGCGGCCGGCACCAGCCACAGCGACTGTACGACCTCGGCGCGCGCCGATTCGTCCCGGTTCTCCGTGGCGACAAACACCACACCTGAACCGTCGGGCGTCCAGGCGGCCGCGATGTTCTCGCTGCCGGCCCCGAGCGTGCCGCCGAAGCCGGGACGCGCGGCGAGCGCGGTGCCGGTGATCAGGTCGCGGGCGGCGGCGCCGGGCGCAAGCGGCTGCACGATCAGCGTGGGCCGGCGCTCGTCGAGCCAGCGATCCCAGTCGCGCACGGGAAAGCTCTCATACACCCGCGCGTTCTACTTGCGGCCGCGGCGCTCGGCGGCGGCGGCCCGGTTGTCGGCGTCTGTCGTGGCGCCCGGATAGACGTCGCTCACCAGCAGCAGCGACTGGCCGTCGGGACTCCAGCGCGGCGCACGCGCGCCGGTGGAAATCGAGGTCACGCGCTGGGCCTCGCCACCGCGCAGGTCGATGACGTAGACCTGCGTCGCCTCGTCCCCCTCGCGGCGTGCGGTGAACGCCAGGCGCGTGCCATCCGGGCTCCAGGCGGGCCCGCCCTCCGCGCCCGCCGAGCTGGTGAGCCGGCGCGCGGGCTGGCTGCCGTCGGCGGGCACGATCCACAGGTCGCTCACCTGGCCCTTGTCGTCATAGGCGGGCTCGGCCACCGGCACCACGGCCCACCGGCCATCGGGGCTGAGCGCGGGCGCGCCCAGCCGGGCGGCCAGCCAGACGTCTTCGTGTGTAATGGGTCGCCGGCTCGCCGCCTCCTGCGCGAAGGCCGACGCCGTGAGGGTCACGAACGCGATCACCAGCCTGACGGAGCGTGACGGCACGGTCATGGCGCGGAATGATAGCGCCCTTCCGCTTGCGCCACCCACCGGCGGCCGTTCCGGCCTCGCGCGCCGTCCCGCCGGTTGCCTCCGGACGGGAGCGCGTAGTATGAGAGCCCATGGACCCCGCGCGCTCCCGCGTCTTCGACGGGCTCACCGCGGTCGAACGCGGCCAGTGGATCGAGGCCGCGCGGCCGCGCGAGGTGCGCCGCAACGAACTGGTCGCGCATCAGGGCGATCAGGTCCGGGAGTTCGCGCTCGTCGAATCGGGCCTGCTGAAGCTGGTGCAGCTCACGCCGGGCGGCCACGAGCTCATCGTCCGGTTCGTCGGCCCGGGCGATCCGTTCGGGGTGGTGGCGCTGCTCGACACGGCCCGGTACCCGATGACGGCGGTGGCGGTGGAGCGGACGCGGCTGCTGGTCTGGACCGACGGCGTGCTGCGCCCCCTGCTCGATCGGTTCCCGCGGGTGCGCCTCAATGTCACGCGTGAGCTCGCCGCCTACATGACCGACGCGCTGACCCGCGTGCGCGAGCTCACGACCGAGCGCGTCAGCCAGCGCCTCGCGCACACGCTGCTGCGGCTGATGCGGCAGGTGGGCACGCCGCACGGCGATGGGGTGCTCATTGCCCATCCCCTCACCCGCCAGGAGCTGGCCGACCTCACCGGAACGACGCTCTACACGGTGAGCCGGACGCTGTCACGATGGCAGTCGCGGGGCATCCTCCAGTCGACCCGGCGCCACCTGCTCGTCCGCGCGCCGGGACGCCTCGAGGCGCTCACTCATCAGGACGATCAGTAGCGGCGTCGCCCGCCAGCCAGTCCTCGCCGAAGAGTTCCTTCGGATGAGGCGTGCGGATGGTGCCATTGCCGCAGGCGAGGTCTTCGGCCGGACAGTACTTGTCACAGCCCCAGCACACGCGCTCGGGGTGCGCCGGGTTCACCAGCGCCCGGACCTGCATGGTGGGGCGGCGCGTCCGCATCAGGCCTTCACCCACAGCGTGCCGTAGAGGTTGGCGGCGAACGTCGTCAGGGCGGTCAGTTCGATGAGGGCCGAGACCGGCAGGATCGGCCACGCCCACTCCGCGAACTGCTCGTAGGCGATCACCTCGCTCGACACGCGCAGCAGGCACCCGGTCATCAGCAGCGTGAGCCCGATGCCCATCAGGCGGGGACTCCACAGGGGACGATGCGCGGCGAAGCCCGGCAGCATCCGCTGGCCGACGGCCAGCACCATGGCGGCCGCGAACCCGACGGTGAACGCGTGCCGGGAGGCGCCCCAGAAGCCTCCCGCCATGTCCCAGCGCGTGGCGGCGACACCAAGCCCCGCCGCCACCACCAGCCAGACATACGCCAGCCGCACGAACAGCGGGAAGCGGACGTGCACGCAGCGGGTCTTCGCCTCGCCCGCGGGACGTTCGAAGAGGCGCAGGCCGACGATGGCCAGCACCGCCGCGAGCGCGGCCAGCACCGCCGCGACACCGTCGTGTCCGGCGAAGGCGATCAGCACCCCGATCGCGTTGACCACCACCGCGGCGATCAGCGCCGGCATGCGCAGCAGCGCCAGGCCCAGCAGGACCGGCAGCCAGCGAACGCTGAAGCCCCAGATGAACGGCGCGAGGATGCCCCAGGTGAGCAGCGCCAGCAGGTGCTGGTTGAACAGGTGCGCCACGGCCGGAGTCTCGCCGTGGAGGGCGAGCGACGTGGTGACCGCCAGGTTCACCACCAGCGCGGCCACCCAGGCGGCGGTGCCGAACATCACGATGGACAGCCAGGCGCGCGCGCCGGGGGCGGCGCCGGGCCGCGGGACGTGCGGCCGGTGCGCGCTGGCCACGTAGAGGAATAGCGCGAACGCGGTGAGCTCGCAGGCGGCCGAGAAGGGCAGCAGCGCGCGCCAGTGCCACCCGTACGCGGTCGCGGCCCAGCGGAGGATGACGCCGCCCGTCCAGAGCGACCACGTCGTCCAGCCGATGCCGAGCGAATGCGGGCGCAGGGTGACCGACGGCACCGAATAGATGCCGATGCCGAGCATGAAGCTGCCGATCCAGCCGAACACCTGCGCGTGGCCGTGCGCCTGGAGCCAGGCCGGCGCGATCAGCCCGGCGCTCTCCCGCCCGCTGATCTGCAGCAGGTTCAGCACGCCCAGCAGCGTTCCCGGCCCGATCATGAAGAACAGCCCGGAGGCGAGGAACGCGCGGAGAAGCGCGGCGCGCGCGGCATCACGCGCGGCGGCCACGGCAAACACCTGCGAGGCGGATACGCTGCTCATCGGGACAGTCTACCGCCGCGGCGACGCCTGCTCACCCCGCCGGGCGCGCCAGCGCAGGTAGCGGCCCGCGGTCGACACCGAGACGTCGACGAACCCGGCCGCATCAAGGGCGGACGCCATCCGATCGGGGCTCACCGGCGCGAAGACGTCGCCGAGGTGGAACAGCCACAGCCCGAGCGTCCAGACGGTGTCGCAGCCGACGAAGAGCCCACCCGGCCGCAGCACGCGCCGGACCTCGTCCAGCATGCCGCGCTGTCGCGCGGGCCCGTCGAGGTGATGGAGCATCACGAAGGCGGCGGCCGACGAGAAGGCCTGCGGCGCGAAGGGCAGCGCGCCGGCATCGGCCAGCACCGGCTGGACGGGCACGCCGCCGGTCGGGCCATCGCCTTCCGGGCGTTCGCCGGTCGTGAAGCGGCGGCCGCGCAGTTCGCGCAGCGACGTGGCGTCGACGTCGATGGCGGTCAGGCGCTCGACCCTGCCGCGCAGGTGGGCGGTCACCGTGCCTGGCCCGGCACCCAGCTCGAGCAGGTGATCGCCCAGCGCGCCGCCGGCCAGCGTCCAGTCGAGGAGGTCACGGGCAATGGTCTCTCGCCAGTGCCCGGTGCGGCAGTACCAGCGGTGCAGGCGATTCATGCCGGGCAAGCATCTCACGGCCGGCGTGGCACCTGCGGTCGGCGATCCCCGCGCCGGCCGGCGCCGCGTCCGGATCCGCCGGGCCTACGCGGCGCCGTCTCGCAGCGTCACGGGCCGCCGGGAGACGATGCCGATCGCACGCAGGCAGGGCGCGTACTGACGGAACACCCGCCGTACGCTGCGGAGACGCCGTGCCGCGCCCGGCGTGCGCAGCGCGTTGAAGACGAAGCGCACGGCGCGCAGCAGCCCCTCGTCGCGCACGAGGCGACCGGGCTCGAGCAGCAGCATCGGCACGATCGTCGTCTGCTCGACGCTGAAGCCGGCATCCGTGAACCAGCCGACCCAGTCGCGCACCCGGCCGATGCGGACGCCGACGTGGATCGCCTCCGACAGGTCGGCCTGGATCTTCGCCAGCGCCGCATCGTCCACGTCGCCGTCGACCGCCAGCTCGTGGGTGAGATAGCGCCCCCCGGGTCGGAGCACGCGGAACGCTTCGCCCATGATGGCGCGCTTGTTGGCCGCGGTCTGCATGCTCAGCATCGCCTCGCCGACGACCACCGTCGCCGAGCCGTCATCGAGCGGCACCGCCGAGGCATCGCCGTGGAGGATGCGGGCCGAGGCGACCCCGGAGCTGGCGAGCACCCGTTCGGCGATGCGTGCCGCGTCGCGGTCGCGTTCGACGCCGGTGTAGGTGCGCGGATGCCGCGCGAGGATGAGCGCGGCGGTCCGGCCCAGTCCGGGCGCCAGCTCCACCACGTCGTCGTCCGGGCCTGGCGCGCCCTGCTCGAGCAGCCACCGTGTCGTCTCGAGGCCACCCGGGCGCAGCACGCGTTTGCCCAGTCGCGCCATCAGCCAGTGGGCCGGCATCTTGCCGACGTCGAGGTGGGCTCCGATGGTGGCGACAGGCGCGTCCGTATCGAGGGGTGTGGCCATGCCGCGAGTATGGCGTGCGCGGCCGGGCGGCTCTTTGATCCCGCGCAAGGTCGCCGGCCTCCCCTGCCCCGTCCACCGCCCTTGCCAGCCCCTCGCGTCGCGGGGCGTCCCGACCAGGCCAGCCCGGCGGTATAGTGCGCAGGTGATGGATCCGTTCGTCGCCTCGGCCGACGTGCCCACACTGCTGCGGCTGGCGCTGGCGCTGGCGCTGGGGCTGTTCATCGGCATCGAGCGCGAGCGCCGGCGGAAGGAGGCCGGGCTGCGCACCTTCGCCTTCGTCGCGCTGATGGGCGCCACCGGTGGCCTGCTCGACGACCGGTTCGCGCTGCTCGCCCTGGGCCTGCTCGGCATCCTCGTGGTGCTGCTCAACGTCGAGACCATCCGCACCGGCGAAGGCGCCGAGATCACCACGTCGGCCGCGCTGCTGCTCACCGGGTTCGCGGGCGTGCTCGCCGGCAAGGGCCTCACCTTCACGCCCACCGTCCTCGGCATCGCGACGGCGGGCCTGCTGGCGTGGAAGGAGCCGCTGGCCGGCTTCAGCCAGGCGCTCACCGGATCCGAGTTCCGGTCTGCCGTCCTGCTGGCGATCATCGCGTTCATCGTCTACCCGGTGCTGCCCGAGGGCAGCATCGATCCCTGGGGCCTGGTCGCGCCGCGCGCCGCCTGGCTCACCGTCATCCTGATCGCCGCCCTCGGCTTCGCCGACTACGTGCTGCTGAGGATCTACGGCGCACGCGGCGTCGAAATCACCGGCTTCCTGGGCGGGATCATCAACAGCACGGTCACGGTCACCGAGTTCGCCACGCGGGTCCGCGAGTCCGGGGGCAGCTTCGCGGCCTATGCCTTCCGGGGAACCGTGCTGGCCACCATGGCGATGCTGGTGCGCAACGTCGCGATCCTCGGGTTCCTCTCGCTGGACGCCTTCCGCGCCGCGCTGCTGCCGCTCGCGGCGATGGCCCTGGGCACGATCGGGGGCGCGCTGGCCGTGTCGCGCTCGCACCCGGCGGCGTCAGGCGGGGCTGGACGGGGCGAGCCTGGCCCCGGCCACGACGCGCCGGCGCTGGTGGCGATGCGGTCGCCGTTCTCCCCCGTGGCCACGCTGAAGTTCGGGCTCGTGTTCCTGGCGCTCGAGGTGCTGGGCACGCTCGCCCAGCGCGGAGCCGGTTCGATCGGGTTCTACGCGGTGAGCGTCGCCGGCGGCGCCGTATCGAGCGCCAGCGCCGTGGCGTCGGCCGCCAGCCTGAGCGCGGCCGGCACGATGCCGGCCGCGACGGCAGCCACCGGCGCCGTCCTGGCCTCGATGGTCAGCGCGCTGATCGACCTGCCGGTGATGGCGCGCTTCGGCAGGGATCGCGCCCTCACGCGACGCCTGACGATCGTCCTGCTCATCGCGGTGGCGTCAGGACTGGCCGGCGTACTCCTCCATTGGGTCTGGCTGCTGCGGTAGGACCCGTCGCGGCAGGACACGGTCTCCCGAGAGCGCGCAGGCGCACCAGCGGTCGCCCCCCCGTGCCCGCGGCGCTTCCGGCGGGACCGGCCGCGGGGCTACACTGCGCCGAACCTCGTCGCGGCCCTCCTCGAGGTCAGCCGGAGCCGTCCATGCGTGCCACATCCCCTGCCGCTCTCATCCTCGCAGGCGTCCTGTCGATCGTGACGGCCGTGCCGGCCGCGCGTGCCGGGCAGGCCCCGGCCCAGCCCGCCGCCCCGGCGGCCGCCGCTGCCGCCACGACGCCCCATCCGATCACGCTCGACGACACGCTGGCCTTCAGGAACATCTCGCTGGCGGTCTTCTCCAGCGACGGGCGCTGGCTGGCCTATCGGCTGACCCCGCTCCAGGGCGACAGCGAGGTGGTCCTGCGGGAGGTGGACTCGGATCGCGAGTACCGCTTCCCGGTTGGCGAGCTGCCCCCGCCGCCCGAGGCGTCGGGCGGCCCTCCGCCGGCGGCCACCGCCGACCTCCTGTTCTCCGACGATGGCCAGTGGCTGGCGATGACCGTGTTCCCGGCGCGCAAGGAGGCGGAGCGCCTGCGGCGGCAGCGCAAGCCGCTGCAGAATGCCGTCCGGCTGGTCGGGGTGGCGACCGGCGAGCCTGTCGACTACCCGGGCGTGCGGCAGTTCGCCTTCTCGGGCGAGTCGTCGGTGGCCATCGCCTTGCTGCGCTACGCGCCCGAACCCGCCTCGCCCGCCGCTGCCGGCGCACCGGCCGCCGCGCCGTCGCCGCGGCCCGCGGGCGTGCGCGGCGATCGCCCGCGCGGCGCCGACCTGATCGTGCGCGACCTGTCGAGCGGCCTCGAGATGACGCTGGGCAGCGTCGGCGGCTTCGCCTTCGACCGGAAGGGACGCTACCTGGCCTGGACGACCGACACGGCCGACGGTGTCGGCAACGGCGTCAGCCTGCGCGCGCTCGCCACGGGCACCGTGCGCGTGCTCGACAGCGCGAAAGCGTCCTACGAGCGGCTGCACTGGATGGAGGAGGGCGACGCGCTCGCGGTGCTCAGGGGCGAGCAGGACAAGGCCTACGACGACAGGCTGTACTCGGCGATCGGCTTCCGCGACCTCGACGCGGCGACGCCGGCGCGCGCGGAGTACGTCCCGGTGAAGGACGCGGCGTTTCCGCCGGAGATGACCATCAGCCCGAACCGCGATCCGGAGTGGACGGCCGACCGCGCCGGGCTGCTCTTCGGGATCCACGTTCCGAAGAAGAAGCTCCCGCGCGCCGGTGAGGATGCCGGCGGCGCGGCCGCGGAGCGCGATGGCGAGGGCGTCGGCGAGAAGGCCGACCTCGTCCTGTGGCACTGGCGGGACAGCCGGCTGCAGTCGCAGCAGCAGGTGCAGGAGGATCGCGACCGCCGCTTCAGCTACCTGGCGGCGTGGCGCATCGGCGATCGCCGGTTCCTGCGCCTGGCCGACGAGGAGTTGCGCGAGGTGCGCGCGCCCGCCAGGGGCAACTGGGCGGTGGGCATCGATCGCCGCGACTACGAGCTCACCGGATCGCTCGAGGGGCGCAACTACCAGGACGTCTACGCCGTGGACCTGACCACCGGGAAGCGCACGCGCGTGGCCCGTCAGGTGCGCTGGCTCTACGGGCAATCTCCCGATGGGGGCCAACTGCTGTACTTCGACGGCGGCCACTTCCAGGTCGTCGATCTCGCGTCGGGCCAGGTCACGGCCATCACGCGCGGCGCGCCGGTCTCCTTCGTCGACGTCGAGGACGATCACAACGTGGCGAACCCGCCGGTGCCGCCCGTCGGCTGGACGGCCGACTCCGACGCCGTGCTGCTCTCCGACGCGTGGGACGTGTGGCGCGTGCCCGCCTCCGGGTCGGGCGCGGTCAACCTGACGGGCAACGGGCGCCGCGACCAGGTGCGCTACCGGCGGCGCTTCGTGCTGGATCCCGACGAGAAGGGCATCGATCTGTCCGCGCCGCTCTATCTCGACGCCTACGGCGAGTGGACCAAGAAGGGCGGCGTGGCGCGCGTCGACGCCGGCTCGCCCGGCGCCCGCCTGCTCGTCTGGGACGACGTGACGGTGGCGCGGCTGCTCAAGGCGCGGCGGGCGGATCGCCTGGCGTTCACGCGGGAATCGTGGCGCGACTTCCCCGACTACCACGTGGGCGACATGCTGCTGGGCGACGCCAGGCGCGTCACCGACGGCCAGCGGCAACTGGCTGCCTTCACCTGGAGCGGCGGCGCGCGCCTGGTCGACTACGTGAGCGACAAGGGGCGGAGACTGCAGGGCGCGCTCTTCCTGCCCGCCGGCTACCAGCCCGGCCGGAAGTACCCGACGCTCGTGTACATCTACGAGAAGCTCTCGGACCAGATGAACCGGTTCGCGCCGCCCACCGCCAACGGGTTCAACCGGACCGTCTACACGAGCAACGGCTACGCGGTGCTGATGCCCGACATCACCTACACGATCAACGACCCCGGCATGTCGGCGGTGTGGTGCGTGCTGCCCGCGCTGAAGGCGGCCGTGGCCTCCGGCGTCGTGGATGCCGGCCGCGTCGGGCTGCAGGGCCACTCCTGGGGCGGCTACCAGACGTCGTTCCTGATCACGCAGACCGGCGCGTTCCGGGCGGCCGTCGCCGGCGCGCCGCTCACCGACATGGTGAGCATGTACAGCCTGATCTACAAGAACACCGGCGGCGGCAACATGGCGATCTTCGAGAGCAGCCAGGGCCGTTTCAAGGGCGGTTACTGGGACAACTGGGACGCCTACGTGCGCAACTCGCCCATCGCCTTCGCGCGCAACGTCACCACGCCGCTGGTGCTGCTCCACAACGATCGCGACGGGGCCGTCGACTTCACCCAGGGCGTCGAGTACTACAGCACGCTGCGGCGGCTGAAGAAGCCGGTGGTGATGCTCGAGTACGTCGGCGAGAACCACGGCCTGCGCAAGCCGGCCAACCAGCACGACTACACGGTGCGCATGAAGGAGTTCTTCGACCACTTCCTGATGGCGGCGCCCGCGCCCGCCTGGTGGACCGACGGGGTGCCTCGGCTCGAGATGGACGACCACCTGCGGCAGCGCCGGACGCCGGCCCCGCCCGATCCGACCGGGCCGGCGCCCGCGGCGGCGCGGCCGTGACGCCGGCCGCCGTCCCGCTCCCGCGCGCATCGTGATCCGCGTCGATCCCATCGACCCCGACGCGCGGCCGCAGGCGGCCCGCTTCGTCGACTTCGCGTACCGGCACTACGCGGACCATCCGCTCTGGGTGCCGCCGCCGCGGCGCGAGGCGGCGCTGATCCTCAATCGCCGGAAGCATCCCTTCTACGAGCGCTCGGAGGCGGCGTTCTTCGTCGCGGTGCGCGAGGGGCGCGACGCGGGCCGCCTGGCGGTGCTCGACAACCGCGCCTTCAACGCGCATCACGGGACCGCGGAGGCCAACTTCTACAGCTTCGAGTGCGAGGACGACGTCGCCTGCGCCGCGGCCCTGTTGGATCGCGCCGCCGAGTGGGCGCGCGGGCGGGGGCTCACGCGCCTCGTCGGCCCGAAGGGCTTCAGCGCCTTCGACGGCTACGGCATCCTCGTCGACGGCTTCGATCATCGTCCCATGATGACGATGACCAACTACAACCTTCCCTATTACGGGCCGCTCCTCGAGCGGATCGGGCTGACGAAGGTCATCGACTTCGTGTCGTTCCGGCTGAGGGCCGACACGTTCGTGATGCCCGAGCGCGTGCGGCAGGCCGCGGAGCGCGCGAGGCGGGAGGGCGGCCTGCGCACGATGACGGTGCCCGGCCGGCGGGCGCTCTTCAAGGTGGCCCGTGCGATCGGCCGGGCCTACAACGCGGCGTTCGCCGACAACTGGGAGTACTACCCGCTGAGCGAGCGCGAGATCGACTTCCTGGTGCAGCAGCTCGTGCTCTTCGCCAACCCCCGCCTGCTCAAGCTCATCGCGCACGGCGAGGAGATCGCCGGCTTCCTGCTCGCCTTCCCCGATGTGTCGGCCGCGCTGCAGCGCGCGCGCGGCCGGCTGACGCCCTGGACGGTGGCCGACCTCCTGCTCGAGACGCGGCGCACCCGCTGGCTGTCGCTCAACGGCGCCGGCATCCTCCCGGCGTACCAGGGACGCGGCGGCAACGCGCTGCTCTACACCGAGATGGAGCAGACGATGAAGGCGTCACGATACGTCCACGCCGATCTTCCCCAGGTGGCCGACACGGCGGTGCGGATGCGCCGCGACCTGACCGGCCTCGGCGCGGTGCCGTACAAGACCCACCGCATCTACGCCCGCGACCTGTAGGCAGGCGGCGATGAGGGCGCGCATCCTCCACGCCGCGGACGTGCCGACGCTGGCCTTCGCCGCGGCGCTGGCCGCGGTGGCCGCGCTCGGCGCCGGCCGCATCCCGCAGTGGCGGCACGTCCTCGCCGTGTGCGCCGCCATCGGCACCGGCCTCTGGGCGCTCGCCTGGCTCCGCGCCCGCCTCGACTGGCGCGTGCTCCGGTTCGCGCACGACTGGTCGCTGGCCCCGCTCGTCTACCTGCTCTACCGCGAGCTGGCGTTCGTCGTCGGACCGATCTGGAACGGGCGCCTGTTCGACGCGTGGCTGATCCGGGCCGACCGCTGGCTGTTCGGCGCCGACCCCACGCTGTGGATCATGCGGTGGGCCTCGCCCCCGCTCACCGAAACCCTGCAGATCGCCTACACGGCGTTCTACGTCCTGCTGCTCGTCGTGGGCGCCGAACTCTACCGCAAGGCGGACCGGCGCCGGTTCCACGACTGGGTCTTCTTCTGCGCCTTCGGCTTCTACCTCTCGTACGCCTGCTACTTCGCGCTGCCCGCCATCGGCCCCCGGTTCACGCTGCACGACTATCGCGATCTCGATCGCGCGCTGCCCGGGCTCTGGCTCACGCCGGCGCTGCGGGCCTTCGTGAACGGAGGCGGGATGGTGCCCTCGGGAGCGACCAACGCGGCCGCCGCCGCCCAGGCGCTCCGCGATGCCTTCCCGAGCGGGCACACGATGATGACGCTGGGCGCCATCGCCTGGGCGTGGCGCGACCGCCTGAGGTCGCGCTGGATCGTCTCGGCGATCGGCGGGCTGCTGATCGTCGCGACCCTCTACCTGCAGTATCACTACGTCGTCGATCTCGTGGCCGGCGCCGCGCTCGCGGCCGTCGCGCTCCGGTTCTCGCCCGCCGTGTCGCGGATGGTGAACGCGCGTCTCGGCGCGCGCTGACGTGGCGCCATGCCGGCGTCGACCCGGCGGCCGCGCGCCGTCTCCTCCCGTTTATGATCGGCCGATGCAGATCGGTGAGGGTCAGGACGCCGTTCACGAGCGGTTCATGCGCCGGTGCCTCGAGCTCGCGGCGCGCGCGCGGGCGACCGGCGATGCGCCGGTGGGCGCCCTCATCGTCTCCGGCGGCCGCATCCTCGCCGAAGGGGTCGAGGGCGTGAAGGCGCGGCACGACGTCACCGCCCACGCGGAGATCGAGGCGGCGCGACCCGCCACCGGCGCCTGAGCCGCAAGACGCGATCCCGCGTCCGCGGCGATCGCCGGCGCGCCGCCACACCGCCCTCTGCCGCGAGCGCCCCGTGCACGGCCGGCGGTCCGGATATACACTACGACGGCGCCGGCGCAGCCCTGCCATGCGGCTGGACGAGCGCTTCCGTTCCACACAATGGAGGGGCCATGAGGTTGAGTCACGTTCTCGCCCTGTCAGTCGCCTTGATCGTGCCGACGGCCGCGCAGGTCTCGGCGCAGGGACCGCCGCCAGGGCCGCCACCGGCCGCGGCGGGTGCGAAGGCAGGCGTCGAGGCCGATCTGCTGCCGGCCGAACCGGTGATCACGCAGCACACGGGCCGGTTCAACGGCCAGACGGTCAGCTACGCCGCCGAGGCCGGCTGGATTCCCATCCGCGACGAGGGCAAGGTCGTCGCGAAGATGTTCTACGTCGGCTACACGAAGAACGGCGTCACCGACCCGGCCACGCGCCCGCTCATCATCTCGTTCAACGGCGGTCCCGGCACGGCCTCGCTCTGGATGCACCTTGGCTACACCGGGCCGCGCCGCGTGACCTACGACGATGAAGGGTTCCAGCAGAAACCGCCCGCGGGCCTGGAAGACAACCCCCACTCCATTCTCGACACGGCCGACATCGTCTACCTCGATCCGATCGGCACCGGGTTCAGCCGGATGATGCCGGGCGAGGATCTGCACAAGTTCCACGGCAAGCTGGCCGACATCCAGTCGGTTGGTGACTTCATCCTCACCTACGTCAACCGGAAGGACCGCTGGGCCTCGCCGAAGTTCATCATCGGCGAGAGCTACGGCACGACGCGGGCCGCCGGCCTGGCGGCCTCGGTGCAGAGCCGCTTCCAGATGTTCCTGAACGGCGTCATCCTCGTCTCGGCCACCGAACTCGACGTCCAGCGCGGCCCCGAGGTGAACTTCGCCAACAGCCTGCCGACGCAGACGGCGACCGCCTGGTATCACAAGCAGCTCGTGCCGGATCTGCAGGCCAAGCCGCTGAAGACCGTCCTGGCCGAGTCCGAGGCGTTCGCGACCGGCGAGTACATCACCGCGCTCGTCAGGGGCGATCAGCTCAGCGACGCCGAGCGGGACGCCGTCGCGACGAAGGTCGCGCGCTACTCCGGGCTCGACAAGGCCTACGTGCTGAGCGCGAACCTGCGCGTGAGCTTCTCCCGGCACTGGAAGGAGCTGCTGCGCAGCCAGCGGCTGACGGTGGGCCGCCTCGACACCCGGTACCTCGGCATCGACCTGGACGCCGCGGGCGAACGCCCGGAATACTCGCCCGAACTCGTCGACTGGAACGGCCCCTTCGGCGCCGCGGTCAACCGCTACCTGCGCACCGAGCTGAAGTTCAACCCCGAGATCCAGTACTTCGTCTGGGGCAACGTACGTCCGTGGGCACAGGATCCGCAGGCCAACGTCGGCGACATGCTGCGCACGGCGATGCGCGACAACCCCTATCTCAAGGTGATGGTCCAGGGCGGCTACTACGACGCCGCCACCGACTACTTCAACGCGGCCTACACGATGCACCACCTGCAGCCGGGCGGCGAGTTCAAGGACCGCTATCGGTTCAACTGGTACGAGAGCGGGCACATGATGTACCTGCGGAAGCCCGACCTGAAGAACGCCAACGACGACCTGCGCAGCTTCATCGCGTGGGCGCTCGAGGGCGTGAAGGACTATCCGCGGAAGGTGAAGGCGAAGTAGGCATCGGCCGGGGCCGGCGGATCGTGCCACGCCCTCCGGCGTGGGTTCCGATCCAGTGGCCCCGGCGCGCCACCGGGCCAGTGGAGTGACGCAAAGGGCGATGACGAGACCGCCGGCCATCCTCATCGCCCTTCTTGCGCTCTTCCTGTCGATCCCCCCCGCGCGCGCCAACGGGCCCGCGGCGCTGGTCGTCGTCACCGGCGATCAGCACTCGGCCTACGAGCGGACGGCGCAGGTCGTGGCGGCCGTCGATCGGTTGAAGGCCGCGCACCCCGGCCTGCCCATCGCCATCCTGCTCGACGGCGACACGCTCGAACAGGGCAACCCCGTCGCGCGGCGCGGTGCCGGGGCGGTCGACTTCGCGATGTTCGCCGCGCTGGCCCGGCGCGCGCCGACCGTCGTCAACCTCGGCAACCACGAGACCGAGTTCGGCAGCCTGGAAGAGACGGTGAGGCGCATCGAGGCCACCGGCGCCCACGTCGTCTCGAACATCGACGATCGCGCCACCGGCCGGCCCGCCGCATCCACCTCCACGCGCCTCGCGCTCGGCGCGATCGAGGCGGTCGTCGTGGGCGTGGCGACCAGCGACCTCTCGACCTATCCCGAAGCCGTCCGGCCGTCGCTGCGGCTGCCCGATCCGGTCGCCTGGGCGCGCGCCAGCCTGCCGGCGCTGCTCGACGCGGCGCCGGTGAAGATCGTCCTGAGTCACGCGGGCCTGCAGGCCGATCGCGGCCTGCTGCCGCTGGTGCCCGACGGCGCCCTCGTCGCCGGCGCGCACGATCACCTGCGGTTCGTGCAGCGGTTCGGCCGCACGGTCTACGTCCACTCCGGCGCGTGGAACGCCTTTCTCACGCTGGCCTGGCTGCATCGCGACGCCGCGGGTGCGATGCGCTGGGATGTCGAACAGATTCCGATTGCGGATGACGCGCCGGCCGATCCCGAACTGGCCGCGCTGATCCGAGACGCCGCGGAGAAGCACCTGACCCCGGCCGATCGCGAGGTGGTCGCGCGCCTGCCGGCCGCGCTGGCGCCGGCCGGGGCGGCCCGCGCCGTCACCGGTGCGCTGCGGCGCGGCCTGGACGTCGACGCCGTGCTGATCGGCAACACCACCTTCGGTGGCGGCCTGCCGGCCGGCGAGGTCACGCGCGCCGCCTTCGACGCGTGCGTGCGCTTCGACGGCGGCATCTTCACGGCGACCGTCGATGGCGCGCGGCTGCGCCGGCTGCTGGCCTCGGCCAACCAGGGGCCCGACACGCCGTTCGACCAGCGCGGTGGCGAGTACCTCGTCGCCGACGGTCCCGCGGCCATCGACACGGCGAAGCGCTATCGCATCGCGACCAACGACTGGGGCGCGCGGAACTCGGCGCGCTACTTCGGCGACCCGGTCATCGACTGGCGGGAACTGCCGGGCACCAGGCTGAAGGCGACGGTGCTGCGCGCGCTCGCCCGGCGCTGAGCCGCGGCGGCGCGCCGCGGCCCGCGTGGCGCGCACGCGGCCGCAGAGAGCGAGGCCCTGTGAGAGGAACGTTCGCATCCGCCGCCGCCCTGGCTGCGTCCATCGTGCTCGTCCTCACCGCCGGTGGCCAGCCGTCGGCGCCGCACCGGCCGCTGGCGCACTGGGACGAGAGCCGGCTCTCGCAGCCCCAGTACCAGGTCCGCGTCGAGAAGAACGTCATGGTGCGCGCGCGCGACGGCGTCGCGCTCGCCACCGATCTGTACCTGCCGGAGGCGCCCGGCCGGTTCCCGACGCTGCTCTGGCGCAACTGCTACGGGAAGGACAGCGAGGGCACGGCCGAGCAGTCGAAGTGGTACGCCTCGCGCGGCTACGTCGTCGCGCACCAGGACACGCGCGGCAAGCACGCCTCGGAAGGGACCTTCACGCACTTCCGCGACGAGGCCGACGATGGGTTCGACACCGACGAGTGGATTGGCGCGCAGCCCTGGAGCAACGGGAAGATCGGCCTGATGGGCGGCTCCTACCTGGGCTACACGCAGATCGCGCAGGCGGTGCGCAACAGCCGCTGCCTGGCGTCGATGTCGGCCTCGGTGACCACCGGCGACGTCTACAACGGCTGGATCTACAGCGACGGGGCCTTCTTCCTCGGCTTCGCGCTGCCGTGGGGCGCCGTCGGCATGGACGGTCGCGTGTTCCGCTTCTCGAACCCCGTCCCGGCGCCGTGGTCCGAGATCTTCAGGCACCTGCCGCTGTCGACCATCGCCGGGCGCACCGGCCATGACAACCCAGTCTTCCGCGAGTGGCTGCGGCACCCGCGCGCCGACGATCCCTACTGGAAGGACGTGAGCTACGAGAAGGACATCGCGAGGGTCTCCGTGCCCTTCCTCGTGCTCGACGGCTGGTACGACCTGTTCCTGCGCGGCGCGCTGGCCGATCACGCCGTCATCACGACCGGCAGCCCGTCGGAGGCGGCGCGCAGGTTCAAGTACCTGATGATCGGCCCGTGGGGCCACGAGTCGGGCGTGCGCAACAACGCGCCGGATGCGCCCACGACCGGCCCCGATCGCAGCCTCGACTTCGGCCCGGAGGCGGCCATCGAGACGCGCAAGGTCTACCTGCGCTGGCACGATCGCTGGCTGAAGGGCATCGACAACGGCGTCGACCGCGAGCCGCCCGTCCGGATCTTCGTGATGGGTGAGAACGCGTGGCGCTTCGAGCACGAGTGGCCGCTCGCCCGGACCCGTTACACGACCTACTATCTCGACGGCACGCGCGCGAACGGGGTCAACGGCGGCGGCCTGCTGTCGAGCGCCGCGCCCGTGGCCGAGGACGCGAGGGACGCCTACGTCTACGATCCCGCGTCGCCCGTGCCCACCCTGGGCGGCAACACCTGCTGCAGCCAGGTGCCGTCGGGGCCCTGGAACCAGATCAAGGCGGAGATGCGCGACGACGTGCTGGTCTATTCGACGCCGGTGCTGGAGGAGGCCGTCGAGGTGACCGGCCCGATCAGGATGAAGCTGTTTGCCGCGACCAGCGCCCGGGACACCGACTGGACGGCGAAGCTCGTCGACGTGCACCCCGACGGCTACGCGCAGAACCTGGCCGACGGCATCATCCGCGCGCGCTATCGGCTGGGTCGCGACGCGCCGGCCGCGCTGCTGGAGCCCGGGAAGATCTACGAGTACGACATCGACCTCTGGGCGACCAGCAACGTCTTCCTCCCCGGGCACCGGATCCGGGTGGAGATCTCCAGCAGCAACTTCCCGCGCTTCGATCGCAACCTGAACACCGGCGAGGATCCGATGACGGGCACGCGCATGGTGACGGCGCGGCAGACGGTCTTCAGGTCGCGGCAGTACCCGTCGCACATCGTCCTGCCGGTGATCCCGCGCGGGAATGCGCCGCGGTGACCGCCGGCGGCTGAAGCGGGAGGCCGCCGCGGCGGCGTGGGGCGGCGTGGTCAGCGCGGCCGCGCGGGGCCCAGCGAGACGCCGCGGCGTTTCGCCATCTCGCGGCCCATCTCCGCGAGTGCCGTCGCGTCGAGCACGCGGGCCGCGGCCGGGAACAGATCGTGGTCCTCCACGGCGATGTGCGCCTGGTAGAGCGCCTGCAGCGCGGAGAGGTGCCCGCGCAGCGCCGCCGCGTCGTCCGGGTCGAGCCCGTTCCGATCGAGCCACCGGCGCACCAGCACGTTGACGGCCGCGTGGTGGCCATCGGCGACGTCGTGGTCGGCCTCGAGCCGCTGCACGAGCGCCAGCGCCTGCCGCGCGGCGGGGTCGCCGCTCGCGCGCAGGCGCGGGAACAGGCTGTCCTCCTCGTCGGCCGTGTGATTGGGCGCGGCCATCTCGAAGTACCGGAGGGCGGCCTCGAGCGCGCGGCGATGGTCGGCCTCGAGCGGTCCACCCGATCGCAACTGGTCGACCGTGACGAGCACGTGCAGGAAGTGTTCGATCCGCCGGTGACAGTCGCTCAGCAGGCCCAGCGGCTCGTGGTAGCCATGGTCGGTCGTTCCGCCAATCTTCAGTGCCACCCCGGCATTATAGCGCCGGCGCCGATCGCGACGCCGCGCGGAAGCCGCCCGCGGTGCGACGCGATCGCGTCGTCGACGACGCGGACGGCTGAGATTGTTTGCACCCTGACCTTCCGCTTATAGTACGCCTCGACGTTCACGCCCGAGAGTCACGGTCGAGCCGCCACCGGCCCTGCTCCGACCGTCGAGGTGCCATCCATGAAGCTGCCACGCGTGCTCATCGCCCTGCTCGCCCTTGCCGGGGTCGGGCTGGCGCCCGTACCCGATCCGCACGTCATCCTCATCTCGATCGACGGCCTGATGGCCTCCACCTACAACAGCCCCGGGCCCGCCCGAATCCCGACGCTGCGCGCGCTGGCCGCCGGCGGCGCCTCGGCCGAGGGCGTGGTGGGCGTGCTCCCCTCCGAGACGTACCCCTCGCACACGACGCTGATGACCGGCGTGAGCCCGGCCGTGCACGGCATCTACGCCAACGGCATGTTCGATCCCGAGGGGCGCACCTCCGGCGCGTGGCACTGGTACGGGTCGGAGATCCGCGTCCCGACGCTGCTGGGCGCGGCGAAGTCGCGCGGCCTGCGGACGTCGGCCATCTCCTGGCCTGTCACCGTCGGCTCGGACATCGACTACCACGTGCCCGAGTTCTGGCGCGCCGGCTTCGGCGCCGATCATCTCGAGAGCCTGCTCCTGCTGAGGGCCATCTCCACGCCGAACCTCATCGATACGATGGAGATCGCCCGGCGCAAGCCGTTCACCCCGCGCCAGACCGACGCCGATCGTACCGACATGGCCTCGATCATCCTGCGCACCTACCAGCCGCACCTGATGCTGCTGCACCTCACCGAGCTCGACAGCGCGCAGCACAAGTCCGGCCCCGGGTCGCCCGGCGCGATCGAGACGCTCGAGCGCATCGACGGCTACGTCGCCTCGCTCGTGCAGACGGTCGCCGACGCGGGCATCCGCGATTCCACCTACTTCGCGATCGTGTCCGACCACGGCTTCCTGCCCATCGGCACGCAGCTCCAGCCCAACGCGCTCTTCAGGCAGGAGAAGCTGCTCGAGACCGACGCGGCCGGCCGCATCGTCAACTGGCAGGCCTACTACGACGCGTGCGGCGGCTCGGGCTTCATCTTCCTGAAGGACCCGTCGGACACCGCGCTGGCGACGCGCGTCCGTTCGCTGCTCGATCAGCTGAAGGCCGATCCCGCCAACGGCATCCAGACGCTGTGGACGCGTGAGGACCTCGATCGGATCGGCGCGTTTCCCGGGGCCAGCTTCGGCATCGGCATGCGGCCGGACTTCTACACCGGCCGCGGGACCGACCAGCTCCTGCTGAAGACGCCGATGGGCGGTGGCCACGGGTTCGACCCGCAGGTGCCCGCGCTGCATTCCTCGCTGATCGTCTCGGCGCCGGCCATCGGCCGCCGCGGTCCGCTGGGCGTGGTGCGGATGACGCAGATCGCGCCGACCGTCGCCCGCTGGCTCGGCGTGGGCCTTTCGCCGCAGGCCGACACGCCGATCGAGGCGCTGCTGCCGCAGTCCGGCCGGCAGTCGCAGTAGCCGCAGCGGGAGCGGGGGCGCGGCCGCCGCGCCCCCTCACCTCGCGCATGTGTTGAGACCCGTTCGCGCGGCGGATCGCGCCGCCGCGCGTGCGGTTCGTGGTGGGTCTGCCGCGCCGTCCGCGGCGCGGATCAGTCGCGTCCCGCCGCCGGGCGCTTCACCTGCAGGACCCGGTTCGACTGGTAGAAGCTCTCGACCGAGCCCGGCTTCCACCAGCCGGTGGCCTCCGGCTGCCTGAAGAGCGCCGGCATGTGGAACGGCACCTGTCCCGGCGACAGCGTGATGCTCAGCGGATGGGTGCCCTGCACGTCTCGAATCTGAATGAGCTGGCTGCCCGCGAACCGGCGGCCGAGCCGCAGCACGCAGCGGCGGATCGAGATGTCCTGCAGGTGCGTGCGAACCGTCTCCTGCTTGTCGTAGTCGTAGCCCGACGCCACGTTGCTCGGCGCATCGTCGTAGACGTCGCTCGCCTCGCGCAGCAGTTGTTCGAGGACGTCGGCGTGCTGTTCGAGGAAGCGGCAGTACGCGTCCTCGTACAGCATCACGATGCCGTCGCGGCCCACCGCGTTGCCCGCGACTTCCCAGACCAGGCGCCAGTTGCCCGGGCCGTATTTCTCGTCGTATTCCCGAACCCGCCGGTCGCGATCCTTGCCGAACGGCGCCGGCCGCTCCACCGTGACCCAGGTGTCGGCGGCGGCGTGGGTCGCGGCGCGTGGCGCCGGAGCGGTCTGGCCGCGCGCCGGGGGCGCAGCCCACGCCAGCGTCGCCACGACGGCAACCATGAGACCGATCCGTGAACCGTTCACGAGGGACCTCCTTCGCCCGCGCGGCGGCGGGTGGATGCGTGGCACCGGGCGAGCGTGCCCGGTGCCTGGCGGGTGACCGCGGCGGCGCGGTGGGGATGGTGAGGACCGGGGCGCGGCCGTCGCGCCCCCGTCCTCACCGCGGCCGTCAGAACGTGAGCCTCGCGGCGAGCTGGAACTGCCGTGACGCCTGCGAGCTGATGATTTGGCCGAACGTCGCGTTGGGCGACGTCCCCGTGCCCCACGTCCGGTTGATCGCGCCGGCGCCGGTCGGCGTCAGCTGGTTGGCCAGGTTGAACCCCTCGACGATCACTTCGAGCACGTGCCGGTCGGTGATCTTCAGCTTGCGCGCCACCCGCAGGTCGATGGCGTAATAGCCCGGCACGCGGTAGCTGTTGTAGCCGATGCCGGCGGGGCGGTCGTTGAACACCGTGTCGCCGTTGCTGTCGATGCCGGTGACCGGCGTGTAGGGGTAGTTCTTGGTCGCGATGATTCGCGGGGCCAGTTGCCACCCGTTGACGATGGCACCGGCCGCTCCCTGGAGCCCGGAGAAGTGCGTGTCGAGGACGCCGGTAATCACCAGGCGATGCGGCATGTCGAAGTCGCCCGGCCCTTCGTCGGCCCGGATGTCCTGCGGGTCGGACGGCGTCGTGAAGATGCCGAACCCGGTGTAGTCGCCCGCGAAGGCGTGGCCGCGCACCCTCGACCAGTGGTAGGACGCCTGGAACGACATCCCGTGCGAGTAGCGCTTGGTGAGCACTGCCACCAGCCCGTGGTAGTCCTGCTCGCCAATCGACTTCGAGACGAAGATGTTGCCGAAGCGCGGGTCGGGCCGCGGGTTCGCCGTCCAGCGGCGCGTGACGCCGTCGGCGAGCACGCCGGCCGGCGTGAGGTTCGTCACGTAGGCGATCGGCAGGTCGCGTCCCTGGTTGACGCGGTAGGTGAGCGACGCCGACAGGTTCGACGCCAGCTCGCGGTCGTAGGTCACGAAGTACTCGTAGACCTTGATGTCCTGGAAGTCCTTGTCCATGACGCGGGCGTCGGACACGACCGTCGCGCCGGTGACCGGCGCGACCGGGCCCCGCCCGAACGGCGGCGCGCCCGGGCTGGTGGGCGACACGTTCACGTTCAGCACGTCGAGGCCGTTGCCGCGCAGGAGCGTGTTGTAGGTCTGGGGCGTGATCATGTTGTAGAAGATGCCCCAGCCCGCCCGGACCACGTCGCGGCCGTTGCCGAACGGATCCCAGGCCAGGCTGGTCCGCGGCGCCCAGTTGTTGTGATCGCCGGGGAACACGCCGCTGCCGGGCAGCGCCGGATTCGGGCTCCCCGTGGGCCGCGAGAACACCTCGTAGCGCAGTCCCAGGTTGAGCTTCAGCGTCCGCGTGAGCCGGAAGTCGTCCTGGAAGAAGTAGCCCTGGTTGACGGTCATCGCCTCGTAGTACTCCGGCCCGATCGACTGCGTGAACCGGGAGTACGAATACCGCTGTCCGGTGGCGGGGTCGATGGCGCCGGCCTCGGTCAGCAGCAGCTGATCGACCGGCCCGACGGCGCCGCGCACGCCGGGCACCGCCGGGAGCCCGCCGAACGTGAAGGTGCCGTTGATGTTCGTGGTCCGCTCGCGGAACGCCACCGGCAGGATGTCGACGCCCATCTTGAACGTGTGGGCGCCCTTCATGATCGAGAGGTTCTCGTTGAACTGGAACCCGCGCTCGCGCGTCCGGCGGTGCCCGTTGGCGTTGCCGTTGAAGTTGCCGACGCCGCTCAGCGAGATGTTCGGATTGTTCGGGTTCACGCTGACGCCGTTGCTGATGCCCCGCGAGATGAACAGGAACCGCGCCTCGTTCACCACGTTGGTCCGGAAGACCGACACCAGCTGCGTGGTGATCGACTGCGGCGACTCGTCGAAGCGGGCCGCCACGTCACGCGTCGCGGGGCCACCGAAGGTGTTCGGCGATTCGCGGTCGTAGTAGTAGAAATAGCGCGTCGACAGCCGGTGCGCCGGGTTGAGCTGGTAGTCGACCTTGCCCGTGGCGGTGTGCGCGCGGAACCACGCCAGGTAGGTGCCGACGTTGTCGGGCGACAGGCCCAGCCTCAGCGCGTCGGCCAGCTTGAAGGTCGACACGGTGGGCGCGTCGGCCATCCAGCGCTCGTAGTTGGCGAAGTAGAACGCGCGGTTCGACAGCAGCGGTCCGCCCACCGTGCCGCCGAAGTTGTAGCGCGAGAAGTCGGGCTTGGGCGTGCCCGGCGGCTGCAGGAACGGCGCCGAGTTCAGGAACTTCTGCCGCGTGAAGAAGAACGCCGAGCCGTGCACCGTGTTCGTGCCCGACTTCGTGACGGCGTTCTGGAGCCCGCCCGCCACGCGGCCGAACTCCGCCGAGAAGTTGGTGACGGTCTGGAACTCGGCAATCGACTCCTCGCTGACCACCAGGTTCCGCGAGAGGCCCTGCAGGTTGTTCGACACGCCGTCGATGTTCATCTGCCGCAGGCCCAGTCCGCCGTAGACCGTCGAGATGGTGGGCGTGCCCGAGCCCGATCCGCCATCGGGCGGCCCGGCGTTCACGCCCGGCTGGATCATGTAGAAGTCCTGGATGCTGCGGCCCTGCAGCGGCAGCGCGCGCACCGTGCGCTCGTCGAGCGTGTTGCTGACGACCGTGCGCCCCACCTCGATGGTGGGCGGCGCGGCGGTGACCTCCGTCGTCTCGCTGAAGCTCGTGCTCGACAGGTCGATCTCGATCGTGATGACGCGGCCCGCCCGCACCTCGAGGTCGCCGCGGTTGATCGTCCCGAAGCCCTGCTTGGTGGCCTCGATGACGTAGTCGCCGGGCGGCAGCAGGGGAATCACGTAGCTCCCGCGCGCGTTGCTCGTCACCTTGCGCGTGTAGCCCGTCTGGATGTTGATGGCGGTGATCTCGACGCCAGCCACCGGCTGGCCTTCCTGATCGCGCACGAAGCCTTCGATCGTTCCATCGATCGCCTGGCTCTGCGCCGCCGCCGGGGACGCCATCCCCGGACCGCCGAGCGCCACGGCGAGCGCGAGCGTGACGGTCACGGCCGACGCGCCGGACCTGATCCGATTTCCGAGCACCAAGGGGACCTCCCGCCGGGCGCATGCCCGGCCTCTCTCACGGTCGACCGACGAGCCGGCGCCCCGGCCCGGCCTGCGTGCCATCCGCGCATCGCGACGGGGCCGCAGTCGACCGGGGCGCGCACGTGCGCACGCCGGGCGGACCCGGTTCGCCTGACGACTTCAGCTGATGGGCGCCAGCCGGCCCCGGAAGCGAGGGAGCGGCGCCTGCCGCGGCTCACCGGTTCGACGCCGGCAACTCGATGACGACCTGACGGGTTGATTTGAGCACCGTACCATCACGGTGTCAATTGAAGGTTATGGCTGAGTGATCTCAGCCATTCGATGAGAACCGCCTGCGCATCGGCGGCATCGCGGAGGTGGCGGCGGGGTGGCCGCGAGCGCCCGCCGAGATGCCGGCGCGCGGGGTCGGCGGACGCGCGGTGGGCGTCAGGCGACCCCGCGTGAGGATGGCATCGCCGTCCGGCTGCGGTCGAGCGGCCGCATCCGGTATAGTGGAGTGGTGAACATCCTCGTCGTCCTCGCGTTCCTCGTCGCCTGGATCGTGATCCAGACGTGGCTGCTGCCGCGCCTGGGCGTCCCGACCTGAGCCGTTCCCAACCCGCGCGGCGCGCGGGATCAGCGCGGCGGGCAGCGGTGCGGCCGGCCCGGGAAGGCTGGCCCGGCCGACGCCGACGCGTCGAGGGCGTCCTGAGGACGCCGCCCGGCGCGCGGCGTCGTCTGCCGTCTCCTCACACGAGCGCGTAGAACAGGTCGACGAACGACTTCACCGCGCCGTCCAGGCCGGCCATCTTCGGGCTGGCCGATTCGATCACGAAGTACTCGTCTGGCGCGTGCGCGCCGCCGCCGTGGCCCATGCCGTACTGCAGCGCCGGCAGCCGGAGCGGCGGGCCCGTGAAGGTGACGCCCGGCCACGAGCCTGCCAGCCGCGGCCAGAGCAGCGGGGTGACGCCCGACTTGCCGTAGGCCGCCGTCATCGCCTTCACCAGTTGCGAATCCGGCGAGGTCTCGGTCGGGTCGTAGCCGCCGCTCATGTTCACCTCGATGTCGCCGAAGCCGTGCTTCGCCAGGTGGTTCCTGAGCAGTTGCAGCGTGTCCTTCGCCGTCATGTCGGGCACCAGGCGCATGTCGATCTTCGCGACCGCGCGGTGCGGCAGGATGGTCTTGCCGCCGGGTCCCGTGTAGCCCGCCACCAGGCCTTCGATGTTGATCGTCGGCTGCGTGACCAGGCGCAGCAGCGAGTCGTGCCACGATTCGTCGCCGTGCCAGCGCGAGACGCCGAACGCCTTCTTCGTGGCGGCTTCGTCGACGTGCGGCACCGCGGCCTCGAAGATCTCGCGCAGTCGCGGCGAGAGCGGCGCGACCTTGTCGAAGAAGCCCTCGACGGCCGGCGTCTGCCCGTCCTCGCCGACCAGCGTGTTGAGCGCCTTCACCAGGTGCCAGACGGGGCTGTCGATCTGTGCCTTGTAGCTGGAGTGGATGTCGGCGGTCGGGCCGCGGCCCCACGCCTTGCCTGACGACACCAGTTCCAGTTCGACGACGCCCTTGGCGCCGAGGTTGATGCGCACCGTGCCGTCGGGCGACTGGCTGCCGCTCGGGATGATGATGCCGACCGCCTTGCGCAGCGCGGCTTCGATCTCCGGCCGGAACACGATCTCGCGGAAGCTGGGGGAGGCGATCTCCTCCTCGCCCTCGCAGACGAGGACCAGGTTGACCGGCGGCTTGCGTCCCGCGCCCTTGAAGGCGTGCAGCGCGGCGAGCAGCGCCATCTGCGGCCCCTTCGTGTTGGTGGCGCCGCGTCCGATCATGACGCGGCCGAGCCCCGGCCGGTCGACGAGCCGGCCCTCGAGTGGCGGCGATGTCCACTCGGCGGGGTCGAACTGCTTCACGTCGTACATGAAGTAGATGGCGAGCGTGGTGGGCGCGCCGGCGTCGAGTGTGGCGAAGACGCCTGGTTTGCCGCTGGTCGGCACCACGTCGGCGCGGTCGAAGCCGGCGTCGCGGGCGAGCGTGGCCATGTATTCGGCGCCCTGCGGGTAGCCGAGGTTTTCGGCGGCGATCGAGGGCAGTGCGATCCACTCGCGCAGCCGCTTCACCGTCGTGTCGTGCTGGCGTGCGATCTGGGCGAGGACCGTGTCCTGATCTGACTGGGCCAGCAGGCTGCCGGCGCCGGCGATGGCGACGGTGGCCGCGCTGGCGATGCCGGCCTCCAGGAAATCGCGTCTCGTGACATCGTGTCGGTCGGTCGGGGACATGCGCACCTCGCGGTCAGCAGGGTGGGTTGTCGGTGCCGTGCCGGCGGCGCCGGTGCGGCGTGGGCGTCCTGGAAGCTGGGATTGTAGCGAAATTGGGGTCGGGTCCAATTTCGAGGCCGCGGCGGAAATCGGGGTCGGGTCCAATTTCGAGGCCGCGCCCGGAGCGAATGCCGGCGAAATTGGGGTCGGGTGTAATTTCGAGGCCGCGCCCGGAGCGAATGCCTTCAATGGGGCCGCGGCTGAACAGCCGCGGAATCGCCGCGCCAGAACAGGCCAACCCGTGGGCGGTGATCGCGCTTCAATGGGGCCGCGGCTGAACAGCCGCGGAATCCAGCTCCGGGTGGACCCGACCGTGCTCCAGGGGATCACGCTTCAATGGGGCCGCGGCTGAACAGCCGCGGAATCGTCGCGTCTGCCGCCAGGCGCTCGCGGAGCTGTCGGCTTCAATGGGGCCGCGGCTGAACAGCCGCGGAATCAATTGCAGTTTGGGCAAGGGCAGAAATAGATATGCTCGCTTCAATGGGGCCGCGGCTGAACAGCCGCGGAATCGCGTCAGGAGGACGGTCATGAGTCAGATGGTGCCAATGCTTCAATGGGGCCGCGGCTGAACAGCCGCGGAATCGCCGCCGTGAGCGCGGCCCCCGCCGACCCGGCGGTGGCTTCAATGGGGCCGCGGCTGAACAGCCGCGGAATCTGGGCAACACGGCGGGTCGGTGTTGCGGCCTACCACGGCTTCAATGGGGCCGCGGCTGAACAGCCGCGGAATCAGGCCGGGTCTTCCAGCGCGGCGTGCCCGGCCGCGATGCTTCAATGGGGCCGCGGCTGAACAGCCGCGGAATCGAGATGGCGGTGAGGGCGCCGGCGTTGGTGACCCGGGCTTCAATGGGGCCGCGGCTGAACAGCCGCGGAATCCAGACGCTGGCGCGACCCTACCGAGACAACAAGGTCACGCTTCAATGGGGCCGCGGCTGAACAGCCGCGGAATCCAGGCCACGAGGATCACCAGCAGGAGCCCCACGCCGCTTCAATGGGGCCGCGGCTGAACAGCCGCGGAATCACCGGGCGCGCGTGCCGGCGTCGTCTCCCCCCTCCGGCTTCAATGGGGCCGCGGCTGAACAGCCGCGGAATCGTCCGGGCGGTCAGTTCTTCGTGTTCGTTGTGACCGGCTTCAATGGGGCCGCGGCTGAACAGCCGCGGAATCGCCTCACTGGCGCCGATCCCCTCGGAGCGGGCCGCGCTTCAATGGGGCCGCGGCTGAACAGCCGCGGAATCTCGCCAGCCGATCCCCGATGCCGGCGACAGGATACCGGCTTCAATGGGGCCGCGGCTGAACAGCCGCGGAATCCCGATCCGACCTCCTCGCCACGGCGACAGCCGCCATCGCTTCAATGGGGCCGCGGCTGAACAGCCGCGGAATCTTCGGGGGCGTCTCGATCTGGCAGACGTTACCGAACGCTTCAATGGGGCCGCGGCTGAACAGCCGCGGAATCAACCGGTCGAGCATCCACAAGCTCTCGTCACGCGGCGGGCTTCAATGGGGCCGCGGCTGAACAGCCGCGGAATCGCCGGGCACGGCCGTGGTCACAGCGGACAGCAAGCCGCTTCAATGGGGCCGCGGCTGAACAGCCGCGGAATCGTTTCGGCCCGGTCTGCGCCGACCACTTCGGCCTGGCTTCAATGGGGCCGCGGCTGAACAGCCGCGGAATCGCCGCCGGGGCTGCCTGACCCGGCAGGTTCGAATCCGGCTTCAATGGGGCCGCGGCTGAACAGCCGCGGAATCCTGGACGAACAGTTCGGGTTCTTCCCGGCCGCCCAGGCTTCAATGGGGCCGCGGCTGAACAGCCGCGGAATCGGGGGGAAGCCTGGGACGCCTGATCCAGTTCCTGATCGCTTCAATGGGGCCGCGGCTGAACAGCCGCGGAATCTTGTCGTCCCGAATGCCGGCGAAGTCCGGGAACTGGCTTCAATGGGGCCGCGGCTGAACAGCCGCGGAATCGGGTGGGGGCGGACGCGTCGTGCCACGCCACTCGGCGCTTCAATGGGGCCGCGGCTGAACAGCCGCGGAATCCTGGCGGCGGCCCTGGAAAAGGCCGACGCCCTGGCGCTTCAATGGGGCCGCGGCTGAACAGCCGCGGAATCCAGCGCGGCATGCCTCGTCCGGCTCAGCGCTCGATGCTTCAATGGGGCCGCGGCTGAACAGCCGCGGAATCCAGGTGACGACGGAGCGCCGCGCGCGTCGCTGTGCCCAGCTTCAATGGGGCCGCGGCTGAACAGCCGCGGAATCGACCTGCACGCGCTCGCACGGGACCTCGGGGCGCCCGCTTCAATGGGGCCGCGGCTGAACAGCCGCGGACTCCCGGCCTCGTTCGCCATCCGCGTGGCAATCGGAGCGCTTCAATGGGGCCGCGGCTGAACAGCCGCGGAATCAACGTGAGCACGCCCGTGCCGGACACGAGCGTCGCGCTTCAATGGGGCCGCGGCTGAACAGCCGCGGAATCGCGCGCCACTCGAGCGCCAGGACCTCAGCGAGCCGGCTTCAATGGGGCCGCGGCTGAACAGCCGCGGAATCGACGGTGACGGGGATCGTGCAGATCGTGCAGGCGCTGCTTCAATGGGGCCGCGGCTGAACAGCCGCGGAATCGACGACATGGCGACGGTCGTCTGCGTGGCCGCTGCGGCTTCAATGGGGCCGCGGCTGAACAGCCGCGGAATCGGTTGGACCCACTCCCGGTCGCTGAGCCGCCCGGCGCTTCAATGGGGCCGCGGCTGAACAGCCGCGGAATCTGCCCGTCGGCCCACACCGCGGCACCCAGCTGACGCCGCTTCAATGGGGCCGCGGCTGAACAGCCGCGGAATCCAGTCTGAACGTCGACGTACGCGTGCGTCGCCTCGTCGCTTCAATGGGGCCGCGGCTGAACAGCCGGGGAATCGTCGGACTCCCCGGCGGTGGCAAGTCCCTCGTCGCGCTTCAATGGGGCCGCGGCTGAACAGCCGCGGAATCGAGGTCGCCGTCGGCGTCGGGTTGCGTCACAATGTAGCTTCAATGGGGCCGCGGCTGAACAGCCGCGGAATCAGCACCTCAAGGACCGTCTGAACTACAAGGGCTGGGCTTCAATGGGGCCGCGGCTGAACAGCCGCGGAATCTCGTCCGGAGCAGCGCCGGCGATGCGTGATGCCATGCTTCAATGGGGCCGCGGCTGAACAGCCGCGGAATCGTGTGGGTGCGCGCCGCGTCGCCCTGGATGCCGATGCTTCAATGGGGCCGCGGCTGAACAGCCGCGGAATCGGCAGCGCCGTCTCGCGCACGCCCGCCCTGATGGCGCTTCAATGGGGCCGCGGCTGAACAGCCGCGGAATCGCTCGAGCGCCGCGTTGATGCGCCACACGTACCCCGTGCTTCAATGGGGCCGCGGCTGAACAGCCGCGGAATCGTCGCCGGATGGCGTCGTCCAGGGCGTCCAGGGCCGCCTGCTTCAATGGGGCCGCGGCTGAACAGCCGCGGAATCGACGCGTGCCACTACGACCACCCGGGCCCCCGTGAGGCTTCAATGGGGCCGCGGCTGAACAGCCGCGGAATCCTGCGTCGGACCGTAGACCAGCCACTGGATGTTCCGGGCTTCAATGGGGCCGCGGCTGAACAGCCGCGGAATCCACCATGCCGCGCTCGCTGCCGTGCGGTGTCACCATGCTTCAATGGGGCCGCGGCTGAACAGCCGCGGAATCCAGCGCCTTCACCGCGGCGTTGCCGCCGACGGAATCGCTTCAATGGGGCCGCGGCTGAACAGCCGCGGAATCCAACCTCGGGTTTCGAGTAGGGCTGAAAGCAAATCAGGCTTCAATGGGGCCGCGGCTGAACAGCCGCGGAATCGCTCCGTCAGCGCCCCGTAGGTCGCGCCCTGCGTGATGCTTCAATGGGGCCGCGGCTGAACAGCCGCGGAATCGTCGCCGTGGCCGCCGGTGCCGCCGCGACCGTCGTGTCGCTTCAATGGGGCCGCGGCTGAACAGCCGCGGAATCGCGGCGGGAGGCGGCGCCGGGGCAGTCAGCCGCCCAGCTTCAATGGGGCCGCGGCTGAACAGCCGCGGAATCGTCGCCGTTGTCACCGTTGCGCGCCTTGAGACCGGCTGGCTTCAATGGGGCCGCGGCTGAACAGCCGCGGAATCTCGCCGACGTGGAGCGGCTGCGGTGAGGGTGACGCGCGCTTCAATGGGGCCGCGGCTGAACAGCCGCGGAATCCTCCCGGTGTTCTGGGCCGCCCGGATCGCCGCGACCTGGCTTCAATGGGGCCGCGGCTGAACAGCCGCGGAATCAATGCCGGGATTCAAGTTCCGACGGGGCCGGCCGAGCTTCAATGGGGCCGCGGCTGAACAGCCGCGGAATCCAGGCCCGAACGGGACTTCACGTCGAAGCCTTCGACGCTTCAATGGGGCCGCGGCTGAACAGCCGCGGAATCAGTCTGGCGGCGGACATGGGGATCGCGGACCGTCGAGCTTCAATGGGGCCGCGGCTGAACAG
>WBZO01001645.1_pt1 | contig 33426 bp, 35 predicted proteins | sample 5204261 | NCBI WGS metagenome assembly WBZO01 (sample SAMN12412400, study PRJNA552823) | activated sludge metagenome | isolation source: activated sludge from anammox sidestream of wastewater treatment plant... | place: USA: North Carolina | collected 2017-09
GAGGGTTCCGGACCGAGTCTGACGGACATCCTGCCTGCGGTGTAACGATTTGCCCGTCGGCGACGGTAGCCCGACCGGTTTCGTATCCTCGGTCTCCGGGAGGTACGCATGCCGCGACGTGGATGGCTCGTGACAATCGCAGCGGTCGGCGCACTCGCCGCCGCAGCCTGCACCGGGAGTGACGCGCCGCCGCCGGACGTGCCGCCCGAGGATCTCGTCGGCGGTCGCGAGGCGCACGTCTTCTACGCGCGCAACTGCTCCTCCTGCCACGGCCCGGAGCGCGAGGGGCGCATCGGCCCCGCGCTCACGCCCGACCGGCTCTCCACGCGGGACGAGTGGGCCGCCGCGATCGCCCTCGGCCGCCAGGGGACGGCGATGCCGGGCTGGGGGGCGCAGGTGTTGAACGGCGGCCTCAGCCAGCAGGAGGTCGACCGCCTCATCGAGTGGCTGATCGAGGAAGCCCCGGCGCGCTGACCGGGGTCGGGCTACTTGAACGGCCCGAAGCGCCACCACGCCCGTCGCCCGCCGAGCGCGCCGAAGGCGCCACCCGCCGGCCGGTCGGCGCGCTCCACGGTCATGAACGCGCTGGGGGCAACTTCCGTGATCAGCCGCCGGAGGTCGTTCAGTTGCCGGCGACGGATCACCAGCAGAATCACCTCCACCGGCCCGGAGCGCCCCTCGCCCGCGAGTTCCGTGACGCGGTAGCCCGCCTCCCGCAGCCGCGAGGCAAGGTCGACGCCGCTGTCGGCGTTCACGATCTGCACCGTCCGGAAGCCCAGCGCCAGGCGGTCCTCGATCGTCAGCCCCACCAGCGTGCCCGCGGCGAAGCCGCCCGCGTACGCCACCAGCGCGAACGGGTTCGTGAGGTTGTTAACCAGCCCGCCCACAGCGAGCGCCCAGATCGTGAGTTCGACGAAGCCGAGCGCCGCCGCAATCCAGCGGCTGCCGCTGACCGTGAACATCACGCGCAGCGTCCCGAGCGACACGTCCAGGATGCGCGCGCCGAAGATCAGGAACGGCAGGTACCACTCCACGGGACGGCTCCCCTCAGTCGCCTCACCCTAGCGGGTTCCGCACCGCCGCGGGGCGCCCTCGACGCTCACGAGGCCTGCCCGTAGCATCGTCCGCCATGGCGCGCGACTTCTTCTTCGAGCAGGACGGCCCCGGCCGCTTCCTCCCGACCCCGCTCACCCGTGGACCGTGGGACCCGAAGTCCCTCCACGGCCGCGTGCTCGCGGGCCTGATCGCGCACGCCGTGGAGACCGAGCACGGTGACCCCGATTTCCACGCCGCACGCCTGACGACGGACATGTTCCGCGTCGCGCCCATGGCGCCCGTGAACCTCACCACCTCCGTCCGACGCGATGGCAACCGCATCCGCGTGGTGGACGCCTCCATCACCGGCGACGACGGCACCGAGATCGCCCGCGGCAGCGTGGTGTTCCTCCGCCGCGCGGAGCAGCCGGAGGGCCAGGTCTGGTCGCCGCCGCTGTGGGAGGTGCCCCCGCCGGACCTCATCGCCCCGCAGGAGATGAAGGGCCCGCCCGGCATGAAGCCGGTCTGGGAGACCCGCCGGATCGAGGGCGACTTCGGCTCGCAGGGCCAGAAGCGCGCGTGGATGCGGGAGTCGCTGGACTTCGTGCAGGGCGTGGAACTGACGCCGTTCGTGCGCGTGGCGCAGGTCTCCGACTTCGCCAACCCGTTCGCCAATTCCGGCAGCGCCGGGCTGAACTTCGTGAACGCGGACGCCACCCTCTACCTGCACCGCTACCCGGTGGGCGAGTGGATCGGCATCGAAGTCGTCGCCCACCACAGCGCGGACGGCATCGCCGTGGGCGAGTGCGCGCTGTACGACGAAGAGGGCGCCATCGGCCGCACCACCGTCTGCAGCGTCGCCAATCGCCGGCCCGCCGGGATGATGAAGCCCCCCGGCCTGCCCGAGGCCGCGGACGCCGCCTCCGCCTGACCCCGCACCCCGGATGACCTCCTCGCCTCCGCCGCACCTCGCGGCGGCGCTACGCTGATCGTGTGGGCGCGCGTCCCCGGCGCGGCCGCTCGGAGTGACGCATGCGCTTCGGTCGCCGCCCCCCTGCACCGCCCGAGGCCGAACACGGCGTCGTCGAGCGTGACGGCGTGGCCGTGTCGTACCGCGTCGTCCGCAGTGCGCGCCGCCGCAAGACGATCGAGATGACGATCGAGGCGGAGGGCGTCCGCGTCGCGGCGCCGCTCTGGGCGTCCCAGCACGAGATCGCCGCCTTCGTCCGCAGCCGCGTGCCGTGGATTCTGAAGCATGGCCGCCGTCCCGCGATGGAGGCGCCCCGCACGGTGGAGTTCGCCACCGGCGAGCACCTGCCGTACCTCGGCCGCACGCTGCCGCTGCTCGTGGAGGATCGCGCAATCCGCCGCGTACAGGTGCGGCTCGACCTCCTCAACCTCTGCATCGACATCCCGCGCCGCATCCCGGAGGCGTCCCGCCGCGCCTCGATCGAGACCGCGCTCCGCAACTGGTACCGCGCTCGGGCGGAGGAGGAGATCCCCTGGCGGGTGGAGCAGTGGTCGGCACGCCTCGGTGCGTCGCCGAGCCGGGTGCTCGTGCGTGACCAGCGCCGCCGCTGGGGGTCATGCGCGCCGGACGGCACGCTCCGCTTCAACTGGCGGCTCGCGATGCTGGAGCACCGGCTCATCGACTACGTCGTGGTGCACGAGCTGTGTCACCTGGTGCACCCGAACCACAGCCCGCGCTTCTGGGCGGAGGTGGAGCGGCTGATGCCGGACGCGCGCGTGCGTCGTGCCGCCCTCGTGCGGGCCGGGCGCACGCTGCCGTTCTAGCGGACGCGCCGCCCTACCCCTGAAACTCCAGGTCCTGCCGCGAGAACAGCCAGAACGTCGCGCCGAGAAAGACCACGGCCCACGCCACCAGCACGACCCCCGCCTGGAACGGATCGGGACGGTCGATCAGCCCGCCGATCGGCGACTCCGCGCTGGTGAACACCTCCATGAACGCGCCGCCCACCTCGGACGAGAGCGTGTCCGCGTTCTGGTCGAGCATGAACCGCGGCAGGTCGGCGACCCAGCCGCCGGCAAGCGTCATCATGCCGCCCACGACCGCCTCCAGGAACATGACGCCGATGGAGACGGCGATCCCCGCCGTCGGCGACCGGCCGACCGTCGCGAACAGCAACGACAGCGACAGGTACGGCAGCAGCACGATCAGCAGCCGCCCCATGGAGGCGAGCGTGTGCCGCAGGAACGGCCCGTCCACGAAGCCAAAGTCCAGCTGGCCATCGATCGCCGTGATCATGGTGCTGGTGAGCAGCACCACGGCGAGCGCGATGACCAGGCCCGCCAGCACGGCCGCCAGCAGCGCCACGCACTTCGCCGCCAGCACCCGCCAGCGGTGCGGTTCCGCCGAGGTCATCGTGCGCACCGTGTTCCACGTGTACTCCGCGCCGGCGTTCGCCCCAACGACCACCAGCGCGGCGAACAGCCCGAAGGCGTAGAGCATCATCAGCGCGAATGGGACCGTCTCCTCCAGGAACAGCGACGACCGCAGCTCGCGCATCATCGTCTGGTCGCCGAGCCCCGCATCCTCCACGAACCCGGTGGCCAGCCACAGCAGCGCGTAAAGCAGCACCAGGATGCCGCACAGCACCGCCAGCACCACGTGGTTCAGGCGTCGCCGCACGATCTTCGTCCACTCCACGGCGATCAGCGCGGTCACGACATCCTCCCGGCGGTGTCGCCCGTCAGTTCCAGGAAGACCGACTCCAGCGATGGCCCTTCCGGCCGGATCTCGCGCGCATAGATCCCCGCCGCCACCAGCGCGCGGTTCAGCGTTGCGCCGTCCACCTCGCCGCCCCGCACGAAGGCGACGTGCAGACCGTCGGCTGCCGCCATCACGTCCGCCACCGCCGAGAGCGAGCGCAGCGTCGTCGCAGCCGTCTCGACCTCGGCGTCCACGACGCGGATCACGAAGGTGCCGCCGTGCTGGCCGAGGATCGTCTCGACCTCCCCGCTCGCGATGATCCTGCCGCGCTGCATGATCGCCAGCCGGTCACAGGTCTGCTCGACCTCGTTCAGCAGGTGGCTCGTCAGCAGCACGGCGCGGCCCTCGCGCGCGAGCGCGGGCATCAGCGCGCGCATGTCTCGCGTCCCCGCGGGATCGAGGCCGCTGGTCGGCTCGTCCAGCACCACGATCGCCGGGCGGTGCAGCAGCGCGGCCGCCACGCCCAGGCGCTGCCGCATCCCCTGCGAGTAGTCGCCGAAGGCGCGGTCAGCGGCGTATGTCATCTCCACCTGGGCCAGCGCCTCGTCGACGCGCTCGGGCGGCAGCCCGCGCAGCCGCGCGAGCAGGTGCAGATTGTCCCGCCCGCTGAGGTACGGGTAGAGCGCGGCGCCCTCCACCAGCCCGCCGATCGAGGCGAGCGCGGCGCGGCGGTCGCCCTGCAGCGAGTGCCCGGCGATGGTGACCGTGCCGCCCGTCGGGCGCACCAGCCCCAGCACCATGTTCAGCGTGGTCGACTTGCCGCACCCGTTCGGGCCGAGCAGGCCGAACACCTCGCCCGCCCGCACCTCGAGGTCGATGCCGTCAACGGCGGCGACGTTCGGGTAGTGCTTGGCGAGCCCCTCCACGCGGAGGACGACAGGGGTCGCGGATGCCTGCGCCATGGGTCGAGTGTAGTCCCCACGCCGTGACAGACATGTTGAGACAGAGTATCGTCTGTTCATGAACACTCTGCGCCCCACCGAAACCGAAGCCCTCGCCGCGTGGGCCGCCCTCGTCGCCGCCGACCGTGAGCAGGTCGAACGTCTCCGCGAGGACCGTCCCGCCTCCAGCGACTACTACGCGCCGATCGCCGGCTCCTTCCGCGCCGGCGTCCGCGAGAACCTGGAGTGGCCGGCGCTGGAGGCGCTCGTCCAGCCCGGCGACACCGTGCTGGACATCGGCGCGGGAGGCGGTCGCTTCTCGGTGCCCCTCGCCCACAGCGCCCGGCGCGTCGTCGCCATCGAGCCGTCCGAGGCGATGCGCGCGACGCTCACCGCCGCCGCCGCCGAGGCGGGCGTGGCGGTGGACATCCGTGACGGCCGCTGGCCCGACCCGGCGTGGACGGAGACCGTGGACGTCTCGCTCGCCGCGCACGTCTTCTATGACATCGAGCACATCGGCCCGTTCCTCGACGCGATGGAGCGGCACACGCGCCGGACGTGCGTGGTGATGGGCGGCGCGCACGCGCGCGGCGCATCGCTCGCACCACTCTGGGAGGCCGTCCACGGCGAGCCGATGGCGACGCTGCCCGCACTCCGCGAGTTCGTGGCACTCCTCGGCGCGCGCGGGCGGCGGTACGAGGTGCGCACGGCCGGCCGCGCCGAGGCCGCCGAGCCAATGGCGCGGGAGGACGCATACCGCAACGGACGCCGCCTCCTGTGGCTCGCGGAAGGCTCCGAGAAGGAGCGCCGGATGCGCGCGCTGATGGACGAGTGGTACCGCCGGGGCGACCGAATCGCCCTGCCGGAGGCCCGCCCATTCATCGGCATCGTCTCGTGGGAGCCGCCCCGCCCGGCCTGAGTTGGCCGCCGCTATCCCACAGTCCCGCACGGCCCGATGATGGCGCGCATCTGAGCGTGCGTCCCGTTGAACCGGTGGGGCGTGGGAGAACTTGCGGCGCTTGCGTCGGCGGTGGGCTGGGCCGGGACCAGCACCGCCCTTGCACGCCTCGGCAGCCGCTACGACGCGCCGGTCCTGAGCGCGCTCCGCCTGCTCGCCGCCACCCCGCTGCTCATCGTCTTTCTGCTCATGGACGGCGGCTTCTCCACCCTCAACGTGGCCGATGCTCCAGCCCCCGTGCTCGCGATGGTGGTGAGCGGCCTCATCGGCTACGGCATCGGCGACACCGCCTACATCCGCGCGCTCGGCAGCGTCGGCATCCAGCGCATGGCGCCCACGACCACGGCGCTCTGGGTGGCGATGAGTGCGGTCGGCGGCATCCTCCTGCTGGGCGAGCCGTTCAACTGGAACCTCGTCTTCGGCGGCGTCCTCGTCGTCGCCGGCTGCACCCTCGTCGTCCTGCGCGCCGTCGAGCCGTTCGCCGAGCTCGAACGGCCGAGGGCGACAACCACCGAGGCCGTGATCGCCGTGACGATGGTGGCGGCCGCGTGGACCGCCGCCACGCTGCTGCTCGCCGCCGGGCGCGAAGATCTGAGCACCGCTGCCGCCGGGGCGATCCGCATCCCCACCGGTGGCCTCGCGATCGCCGGGGTCATGCTCACGGCGACGCGCGGCGCCGTCCTCCGCCGGCTCCCCAGCGGGCGCGACCTCGTGCTCATCTCGGTCGTCGGCATCCTCGGCACGGGCATCGGCTCGTGGCTCTACATCTACGCGCTCGCCGAGGCCGGGACGGCGAAGACCGTGGTGCTCAACTCGACCTCCCCGTTGATGGCGATCCCGCTCTCGATGCTCTTCCTCGGCGAGCGCCCCACGCGCCGCATCGCCCTCGGCACGCTGCTCTGCGTCTCCGGCACGCTGCTCGTCATCCTCGGCTGACGCGCCGCCCTCGGAGGTCGGGCGGCACTTTGCTACGCTGCCGCCCGCAGCAGCAGGAGGATCGCGATGACGACCGGCGACTGGCGCGAGGGGTACCAGGCGGGCCTCAGCCCCTTCGCGACCTTCCTCGGCGCACGCAAGGTGGAGGTGGACGCGGAGCACGCGATCCTCGAGATCGAGTGCGGCCCGCAGCACACCAACCCCACCGGGATGGTGCATGGCGGTGTCATGGTCTCGCTCGCCGACAACACCGCGACCACCCTCGCGAACACCCACCGCATGGCGACCGAGGATGACGGCAAGTTCATGGTCGGCATCGACCTGCACACCACGTTCCTCTCCAACCAGCCCGGCGGCACCATCCGCGCGGAGGCGCGCTTCGTCCGCGCCGGCAAGCGCGTCGCCGTCGTCCGCACGCGCGTCACCGGCGACGGCGGCCGCCTGCTCGCCGAGGTGACCACGACCCACGTCCCCGCCTGATGCCGGCGCGCGTCTCCGCCGCCGAGGCGCGCCGCATCGCCCTCGCCGCGCAGGGGTTCGCGGAGCCGCGCCCGACCGGCCGCATCGATACGCGTCACTTCCGGCGCGTCATGCAGCGCATGGGCCTGGTGCAACTCGACGCCGTGAACGTGCTGGTCCGGTCGCACTATCTGCCGTTCTTCGCGCGCCTCGGCCCGTACAACCGCGATGCTCTGGACCGCCACCTGTGGAGCCGCGACCACTTCGAGTACTGGGGGCACGAGGCCTCCGTGATCCCGGTGGAGGCGTACCCGCTGTTCCGGCACCGCATGGCCGGCAGCGGCGGCAAGCGGTGGGTGCGTCCCCGCGAGTTACTGGAGGAACGCCCGGGGTACCTCGAAGCCGTCGTGGAGGAGATCAGACGCCGCGGCCCGCTCACGGCGAGCGACCTGGAGGATCCCGGCGAGCGCACCGGACCGTGGTGGGGGTGGAACCACGGCAAGATCGCCCTCGAATGGCTCTTCGCCAATGGCGTCCTCACCGCCAACACGCGCCGCCAGTTCCAGCGCCTCTACGACCTGCCGGAGCGCGCCCTGCAGCGCGCCGTCTTCGACGCCCCCGCACCCGAGCCGGCCGAGGCGATCCGCGAACTGCTGCTGCGCTCCGCGCGCCACCACGGCATCGGCACCGCGCGCGACCTCGCGGACTACTACCGAGTCCCCGTCAGCATCGCGACGCCGCACCTCCGCGACCTCGCGTCGGAGGGCGCGCTCGACAGCGTCGTGGTCGAGGGCTGGGGCGAGCCGGCCTACCTGCACCCGCAGGCGAAGCGCCCGCGCACGGTGCGCGCTCGCGCGCTGCTCACCCCGTTCGACCCGATCGTCTGGGAGCGGGCGCGGGCGGAGCGCCTCTTCGGTTTCCGCTACCGCATCGAGCTGTATACGCCGCCGGCGCAGCGGCAGTACGGCTACTACGTGCTGCCGTTCCTGCTCGGCGACCGACTGGTCGCGCGGGTGGACGTGAAGGCGGACCGCGCCGCACGCACGCTCCTCGTCCCATCCGCATTCGCCGAGGCGGGTGCGGACCACGCGCAGACAGTCGCGGCGCTCGCGGAAGAGCTCCGCCTGATGGCGGCGTGGCTCGGCCTTGAGCGCGTGCAGGTGGGGCCGCGGGGCGACCTCGCCGCGCCGCTCCGCGCCGCGCTGCGCTAGCGGACGACGACGAGCACCGGGGTGTTCGCCGCGATCTCCGACCCCACGCTGTTCAGGAACCCCGCATTCACAAACGCCGGCGCACCCACGGTGTAGCCGCGCAGCACGCCGCCCTGTGAGACGAAGAGCGCCCCTACCCGCGGGTCCGCCGCGACGGACGTCACCGGGCCGCCGGTCCAGACCGCCAGACCGAAGCCCTTCGTCGGCAGCGACCCGAGGAACAGCGTGCCGGCCGGGGCGGTTGGCGTCGTCGGGGTCGTCGGCGTGGCGGGCGGGGAGGTCGACTCCATCGCCGCCAGGCCGGAGACCCACACGCCGGTCTTCGTGCTGCCGGAGGTCACCGCGAGCAGTTCCAGGTCCACCCCGGCCACGCTCAGCGACAGCGTGCACGTCTCACCGAGGTTGAGGCGGCAGGTGCCGAGCAACCCGCTCGCACCGGCGACGCCACGCCGACGCACCTCGAACGTGCGCTCGTCGTCCAGGAAGTCGGGCGGGAAGTAGAAGGAGGTGTTCACCAGCTGCACGCTGACCTGGCCGTTGGTCGTGGCACGGACGAAGTAGGCGAAGTCCACACCCGTGTTCTGCGCCCGCACCTCGCCGATGCGCGCCTGGAACGCCGTCGCGCAGCCCACGGAGTTGCACGGCTGCAGGCTGCGGGCGAACTGCCCGAGCGAGGCGGCCGAGACCACGCTGGTTCCGCCGGGCGTGGATTGCACCTCGCCCAGTTCCTGGTGCGCCGGCCAGTAGTCGGCGGAGTTCGTGGTGTTGGAGATGCACTCCTCGTCCGTGCGGCCGGCGATCGTGGAGCACTCGGGCGGACGGAGGGCGAGCGTGTTGTCGCCGGCGATGCGGACGTACGGCCGGAAGTAGTAGTTCGTCGCGGAGCCCTCGTACGCCACCTGCCGCCCGCCGAGGGTGAGCGCCGCCGACCCGGTCGGAGCGGGCGTGCCGATGGTGAGCGCGGCCGGCCTCGGCCCGTACGACGCGGCGAGGATGTCGACCTCCGCCGGCGTCGGGCGCAGCACCCCGCAGGGGCCGTATCCCATCACCTCGGAGCGGTACTCGCTGTGGCTGAAGCCCAGCACGTGGCCGAGTTCGTGCACCAGCACGTTCACCCAGCACACCGCCTGTTGATCCGCGTTCAGGCGGAGCGTCACGTCCGCCTCGACGAACGTCGTGCCCACAAACGTGGTGTGCGCGGTACCCACCGCGGAGTCGGTAGCGTTGTAGGTGGCGAAGGTGATCTCGTTGATCGAGTTGCCGGGGGTGCGTGGCCCGCTGCAGATGCCCTGGTACTGGAACTGGACGTTGGCGTTCACGGCGTTCCAGGCGTCCATGCCCTGCTGCACCCAGGACACGAGCAGGTCGGCCGTCACGCCCGCCGCCAGCGGGCTCGTCACCACGCACATCGCCACCGGGCCGGTCCACGTCCGCTCCACCACCAGCGGCGTCCCGTCCGGGACCGGCCACGTCACGTGGTCGTCCTGGCTCGCCATCTGCAGCGGCTCAGCGGCCGCGCCCGACGCACCGAGGACGGCGAAGGCGAGCGAAGCGGCCAGCACCAGCAGGGTGCGCGCCGCCCGTCGCGGGCGGTGGGTGGAGGGGATCACGGTTCGGCTCCCGTCGCGATCTCGGCCTGCGGCCGGGCGGGATCGGCGGTGCCGGACGCCCGCACGCACCGTATCGGCCCTCCGAGACCCCGACAACTGACCGCGCGGTGAAGAAATCACGGGAATCCGGGCCGCTAACCCTTACGTACCCGTTACATCGCACCCTCGAATCTGTTATGGTGCCCAAGGCCGCTGCTCGCGGGGAATCGAGCGGCGGAAGCAACAGAATCGGGCGGGGGAACCATGGCTTCGAAGGCTCGGGTCCAAGCGTGTGACGTGCACCACTGGGTGCTCCCGGCGCCGGGCGGTACGACCAGCGTCGGCACGTGCCGCAACTGTGGCGCGGAGAAGCAATTCTCGAACGTCGCCGGAAGCGGCTGGGTGCTGCGCTCCGGACAGCGCCGCACGGCCTGACCACTGCGGTCACACGGACGCCCCGGCGTCCCGGCAGCCGCCCTCCACGGGCGGCTGCGGTGTTCTCCCCCACCTCCCCTGACACCCCGCGCGCGACCGAGCCTGACGGCGGCGCTAGGATGGCCGCATGGCCCTCGAACGCTGCGAATTTTGCACCGCCCGCCCCATCGAGGAAGTCGCCGTGTCGCGCTGGGTGCGTGACCCGGACGATTGCGAGCGCCTCACGCTCTGGTTCTGCGCCAAGCACCTCCAGCGCGTGAAGAAGGCGGGGAACAAGGGCTTTGCCCACCGCGGCCTCTTCTACAAAGTCGGCTTCTGGTAACCCCCGGCAGGGACTGCGTCTGATGGATCTGCGCAGGTTCGTGCCCGGACGGGCGCGCGAGGATGACCGGCCACGCTGGCGCAACTGGGCCGGCAACCAGGTCTGCGCGCCCCTGCGCATCCACCGCCCGCTCACCGAGGCCGAACTCGTCCTCATCGTCCGCACCGCGCGCGCCGAGCAGGAGCGCGTCCGCGTCGCCGGCGGCGGCCGCTCCTACAGCGGCGTCGCCCTCTCGGACGGCCACCTCGTGGAGATCGAGGGCTACAACGCGCTCCTCGACCTGAACGTCACCCGCGGGCTGGTCACCGTGCAGGCCGGTGTCACCCTCCGCCGCCTCGAAGAGGAACTCTGGTCGCGCGGGTTCGTCCTCCCCGCCTGGGGCGACGCCGGCGAATCGACGCTGGGCGGCGCGATCAGCACCGGCACCCACGGCTCCGGCCTCCATGTCACCAGCCTCGCCGCGCAGGTCACCGCCCTTCGCATCGTCACCGGCACCGGCGACGTCCTCGACTGCTCGCTCGAACGCGAGCGCGAGGTGTTCGAGGCCGCCGTTACCGGCCTGGGCGCCGCCGGCATCCTCTCCACGGTGACGCTGAAGGTGCAGCCCGCCGCCCACGTCCTGCAGCAGGAGGAGACGAGCACCGTCGAGGCGGTGCTCGAGCGCCAGTCCGCCCTCCTCCACGCCGGCGAGCAACTGGAGGCGGAGGTCGACCTCGCCTCGGGCGAGGCGTTGATCCGCAAGGCGCGTCGCACCGACCGCACGCCCGACCTCGGCTGGCGCGAGCGCCTGAACGATGAAGTCGCGACGCGGGTGGGCCAGCCCTCCGTGAAGCGCGCCGAACAGATCGCCCCACCGCTCGCGGAACGCCTCGGCCGCGTGCTCCCGCACGAGCCGCTGGAGGAACGCATCGACCGCGCGCACCGCCTCGCCGCGCGCCGCGCCGGACCTCGGCGCATCGAGATGGAGTACGTGATCCCCCGCCAGCACGCCCGCGAGGCGATCGAGCGCATCCGGACGCTCGTGCAGCGCAGCGGCTGGCGTCCGGCGCTCCCGGCCGTGCTGCGCTGGGCCGCGCCGGACACCGTGCCCCTATCGATGTGCTACCGGCGGGAGGCCGCCGCGCTCACCATCCGCGCGCGCCGGTCAGAGGCGTACCAGCCGCTGTTCGAGGCGGTGGAGACGGTGATGCGGGACTACGAGGGGCGCCCCCACTGGGGCAAGGTGCATTTCCAGACGCACGAGACACTGCGGCCGCTCTACCCGCGCTGGGACGAGTTCCAGACCACCCGCCGCCGCCTGGACCCCTCCGGCGTCTTCGGCAACACCTACACCGACCGCGTCCTCGGGGCCGTCCGATGACCAATCCCACCGACGAGGGCGTCCGGCATGCCGTCCTCCGCGCCGCCACGCGCCTGATTGGCGAGCGCGGCGTGGACGGCATGACCATGCGCCAGATCGCGGAGGCCTCCGGCGTCAGCACCGGCACCGTGAACTACCACTTCCGCAACAAGCGCGGGCTCGTCCTCGCCGCCATCGACTCCGCGGGCGTCTCGCCCACCGTCAGCGCCACCGCCACCGCCCTCGGCCGGATCGAGGCGCTGCTCTCCACGTTCGTGCTGGAGGACGAAGAGCGGCGCGCGTGGTGGCGCTTCTGGGTGGAGGCGACGGCGCAGGCCGCGCGCGACCCCGTCCTCCGCGCGCGTCAGCAGGCGCGGCTGGAGGCGCAACGCCACGAGGTCGAAGAACTCGTTGGCCTGGGCATCCGCGCCGGCGAACTGCGGCCCGACCTCGACCCGGCGCTGCTCGCGGAGCCGCTGCTGGCGCTCGCGCACGGCCTGGTGCTGCTGCAGGTGACGGCGCCTGACTCCGTCACCGTGCGACGCGCCGCGGACGCGCTCGCCGGCTCGCTGCGCGAACTGGCGGCGCGCTAGCCCGGCGACCTCAGCCCGAGTACGACCAGCCGGTGTATGTCGACGTGAGCGGCTCCCCGCTCTGCTGCACTTCGCCGTACAGCACCCGGCCGATCACGACGAAGTGGTCACCGACTTCCAGCACCTGCTCCGACTGGCATTCGAGGTAGGCGAGCGCATCGTCCAGGATCGGGCAGCCCGGGGCGCGCTCGGACGGGCGGGTGTCCACGCCGGCCAGCTTGTCGACCGGCTGCCGCACGGAGGCGTCGCCGGTACGGCCCTTCACCTTCTCAGGGTTGGACGGCTGCACGAACTTCGCCGCCAGCGCCATCCCGTTCCCCTCCTGGTTGAGGAGGTTCACCGTGAAGTACCCATGCGACCGGATCCGCTGGAGCGAGGTGGAATCGCGCTCGAACGCCACGGCCACCAGCCGAGGCGAGAACGACACCTGCATCACCCAGTCGGCGATCATCCCGTTCGCGCGGCCGTCCGCCGTCGTCCCGATCACGTAGATGCCGTACGGCATCTCGTGCATCGCCTCCTTGATGATGTCGTCCTCGGTGCGTTCGATCCGGTGCCCGACCACGGCGTCTCCCCTCGATCCCTGTGGCATCGAGGATACCCGCCGCGACGCGCGGCGTAGAATCGATCCCGGGCGAGGGAGGCCGCGTGCTGGAACTGAGCGTGCTCGATCAGTCGCCGATCCGCGAGGGCGGGACGGCGGCACAGGCGCTGAGCGAGACCGTCGCGCTGGCCCAGGCGGCGGACCGCCTGGGCTACACGCGCTTCTGGGTCGCGGAGCACCACGGCAGCGGCGGGCTCGCCTCGGCCGCGCCGGAGATCCTCATCGGCCACATCGCCTCCGCGACGCAGCGCATCCGCGTGGGCTCCGGCGGCGTGATGCTCTCGCACTACTCCAGCCTGAAGGTCGCGGAGCAGTTCCGCACGCTGGAGGCGTTCCATCCCGGCCGCATCGACCTCGGCGTCGGGCGCGCGCCGGGCGGGTCGCAACTTGCGGCTGCCGCGCTGGCGCACGGCCCCGGCGCGCTCACCCTGGACCAGTACCCGGAGCAGGTGCAGGACTTGGTGCTCTACCTCTCCGACACGCTGCCGGACGACCACCGCTTCCGCGGCATGCAGGCGACCCCGGTGGTGGACGGCGTCCCGCAGGTCTGGTGCCTGGGCTCCTCCCTGGACAGCGCGATGATCGCCGCGCAGGTGGGCCTCCCGTTCTCCTTCGCGCAGTTCATCAACCCGGAGGCCGGCGCGCGCGCCGTGCGCCTCTACCGCGAGCGCTTCCGCCCGTCCGCCTGGTGCCCGGAGCCGCGCGTTTCCGTAGGCATTTCCGCCATCGCCGCCCCCACCGAGGAGGAGGCGATCCGCCTCTCCTGGAGCCGCTACTGCTGGCGGTTCCGCCGCGGCGGCATCCCGTCCGTAGAGACCGCCCTGGCATTCCAGTACTCGGAGGCGGAACTCGCCTACATCGAATACTCCCGCCCGCGCGCCGCGATCGGCACGCCGGACCAGGTGAAGGCGAAGGTCGAAGCGATCGCCGAGGAACTGACCGCCGACGAGGTGGTGCTGCTCACCATCACCTACGACTTCGCGGACCGCATCCGCTCCTACGAACTGATCGCGGACGCCTTCGGCCTCCCCGCCTCCGCCGAGGCTGCGGGGTAACCCCGGTGCCGCCCGAGCGCCGCAGCAGCAGCCGCCCGGCCGTCTGGCTCGCGATTGGCCTCGGCGGCGTCACCGGCGGGATCGTCGGGCTGGTCTTCGTGGGCTGGCTGTGGATGATCGCCAGCGCCGGCGGGTTCCGCGGCGACGGCCCGGGCCTCCTCGTCGCCGCGGGCTGGTGGGGCGTCTTCTGGGTCGGCCTGTCGCTGGGGCTCCTCGGCGGGTTCGCGCTCGCGTTCCGGTTGTGGGGCGGCGCCTCGCGCATCTCCACCGCACGCGCGGACGCCGCCGCGAAGCGCGAGGCGGTGCGCGCGGCCGAGACGCTCATCGCGGCCGCACGACGCGAGCGCTCCGAGCACTAACCCGCACCGTCACGGCCCGTACGCGCCGGCCGATTGGCCGGTGCGCCGCCCCTGCACACCTCCTACGGTGTGCGCCTGACGCAGCGAGGGAGACGGCGATGGACGTGGTGCGCTTCAAGCAGGTGGACGTGTTCACGGCGCGGCCGTTCCTCGGCAATCCGGTCGCCGTCATCCTCGAGGCGGATGGGCTCACGGACGAGGAGATGGCGCGCATCGCGCGATGGACGAACCTCTCCGAGACGACGTTCGTCCTGCCGTCCGACCGCGCCGACTACCGCCTGCGCATCTTCACCCCCGGCAGCGAACTCCCCTTCGCCGGCCACCCGACGATCGGTTCCGCGCACGCGCTGATCGAGGCGGGCCTCGTCTCCCCTCGTGACGGCGCGCTGGTGCAGGAATGCACCGCCGGCCTCATCCCGCTCACCGTCGCCCCGGACGGCGCACTCGCCGCACGCGTGCCGGCGCCGCAGGTGCGCCGCGAGGCGGCCTTCCCCGCCGCCGAGGCGGCGCGGCTCCTCGGCGTCCCCGTCGTCGCGGATGCGCTGCCCGTGGACGTGGGCCCCACCTGGCTCGTCGCGCAGGCGGAGAACGTGGCGGCGCTCGGCGCGGCCACGCCCGATCTCCCGGCGATCGCCGCCGTGACCTCGGCACGAGGCTGGACGGGCCTCACCGCCTTCGCGATCGACGCGAGTGCGAACGTCGAGGCGCGCGTGCACGTGCGCTCGTTCGCGCCGGCGGACGGGATCGCGGAAGACCCGGTCTGTGGCTCCGGCAACGCCAGCGTCGGCGCCTACCTCGGCGCGACCGGGCTGCTCGCGCGCACCGGCCGCGCGTACGTCGCCGCGCAGGGCATGGCGATGGGGCGCGACGGCCGCGTGGCCGTGGAGGTGGTCGCGCCCGACCACGTGACCATCGGCGGTCGCGCCGTCACGGTGATCGCCGGCACGGTCCGCCTGCGGTAGCTGGCGGCTACTTCAGCGTCGCCTCGATCGCCTGGGACAGCTCCTCGAGGTCGGTGATGCCCTCAAGCTTCGCGGAGACAGTGCCGTCCGCGGCGAGCACGAAGAGGATCGGCTCCACGCGCAGCCCCCACTCGGTGACGGTGGGCACTGGGACGAGTTGGCCCGAACGCGCGGCGGCCAGGTCATACGGCTCCACGTGGATGAACGTCACGCGGTCGCCGTACTTCTCGAACGCCGGCACCACCACCATCTCCAGCACCGGGCCGCAGAAGCGTGTCTGGCAGAACGCCGGCGTGACGAACGCCACCACTGCCGGCTGCCCGAGGGCGACCGCGTCCGCGATGGTGTGCTCCAGCATCGCCGGGATCGGCTCGGTGGCGCTGCTGATCTGCGTGATGTCGTCCACGTCCGCCAGCGTCGCCTGCCGGCTCAGCGGCGCCGCGTCGCCGATCGCCGGCTCGCTGGAGTGCTCCTGCACGAAGATGCGGCGGCGGATCGCGGGGTACGGCGTGCCGTCCACCGTCGCGTCGATCTCGATGCCCCAGAACCCCGCGCGGTCGAACTCGAGGTTTGCGACGAAGACCGTGGTCAGGTCGCCCTCGTGCGACGCGTGCACGGGGGCCGTTACCACGCCCGGGGTGAGTGCGACGAGCCGCGTGGCGTCGTCGACGAGGAGTGCGGCGTGCTCGGGGTTCAGGTCGAGCGTGCGCTGCGTGAGGGAGAACTCCCCTACCTGCTCCGCGACCTCGGGCTCCGTCTCGGGGTCGGCCGCGAGACGGTAGAGCCGCATCGAGACCTGCGCCTCGGCGACCAGCGTCTGGTCCGGCTTGAACAGCGCGAGCGACAGGCGGTTCTGCCCCACGCCGAAGTTGGAGGTCACGACCTGCGGGCTGAACGGCGCCTCCGCGCCGGAGGTGCTGACCGACTGGCCGTCCCACCGCGCCGGTGCCGAGGACGTCGCGGCGCTACCGCCGGTATCCCCGCTCCCATCGTCACCCTCGCCGCCGCCACATGCACCGAGGAGCAGCGCGAGGCCGCCCAGGCTGGCGAGCACGGTCATGCGGGTGATCTTCACGGTCGGCCTCCGGGTCAGGTGGGGGAACACTGAGCATCGGACGCCCGCCCGCGAGCGGCAACCCGCGCTAGTCGTCCAGTTCGAACGCCGGGCCGGCCGCCCAGAGCGCCTCGGGGGCTTCCTCGTAGCGACGCATGACCTGGTGGAACAACTGTCGCTTGAAGAAATCGGAGAGCAGCCCCGCGTCCCACGCCGCGTCGATCAGGCCGAGCAGTTCCGCCTCCGACACCAGGTGCGCCTCGGCCGGCGGCGTCTCGCCCGCCGCCTCGCGGCCCAGGCGCAGCATCTCGCGGCCCTCCACCGGCGACCACGCGCGCTGGAGGTACGCCTGCCCGCCGATCGAGGTCACGCCGACCTCGCCGCACAGCCAGCCCTCGTGAGCCTCACCATCAGCCATCGTCAGACCTCGATCCCGGTGCCCCGCGCCTCCACGGCGCGACGCGTGGCGAACACCCGGTAGCGGAACAGCACACCAAGCGTGAACGTGTTGAACATCAGCCGCGTCACCAGGCCGCGCACACCCTCGTGGTGCCGGAACCAGATGCGGTCGGACACCTCGGTCGCCGCGGGGGCCAGCGGGCGGTACTCGTGCCGGTGCACCCACTGGCGCATCGGCCCGGCCACCTGCTCGTCCGTGAACCCGAGGCCGGGGTGGACGTCGCGGTGCACCGCGCGCCAACGGATCGCGAACGGCCCCGGGCCCATCGTGAACTCCGTGACCGAGCCCTCGCCCAGCGGGTCGACGCGCACGAAGCGCGTGCCACTCAGCGGTGGCTGCAGCCGCGCCAGCGCATCCGGCCCCTCGTGGAACGCGGCGACCGCCGCCACCGGCGCCTGCACGCGGAACGCACGCGCGAACGACGGCGCACCGAGGCGCCTTCGACGCTGCGCTCGGAGCACCAGCCACGCCGCCGCACCGAGGCCGATCAGCCCGAGCAGCAGCGGCCACCGGCGCTGCCGGCGTTCCTCGTAGCGGTGATCTTCGGTGGCGTGCATCGTGCGGCTCCTGTCGCGATCCACGCTATCGGAGGCCGCGCCGCGCGCAAACCTCGGGCGACGCTACGGCGCGATCCCCTGCCAGACGCGCTTGCCATCCACCCGCACGACGCGGCCGAGGCCCGGCGCACGCAGGTGCGCCGCCCCCACGAGCGACCCGTCCGCCTCCAGCCGGTCGAGGATCGCGCGGCGCGTCTTGGTGGCGAGTTCCATGTCGGTGTCGAACATGCCGGACCAGCCGTCCTGCTCCACGTCGATCGTCGTCAGGAACACGTCGCCGAGGATGAAGCCGCGCTCGCCTGCGGAGTGCACGGCGATGCTCATGTGCCCCAGCGTGTGCCCGGGCGTATGCACCGTGGTGAGCGAGGGCGTGAGCACCCGCCCGTCATCCACCAGTTCCATGCGCTTCATCAGGTTGAGCGGCGCGATGTCGCGCGTAAACGACGACGCCGGCTGCGCGCGCGATGTCTGCTCGTCCCAGTCGCCGCGCGGCACCAGGTAGCGGGCACGCGTAAACAGCGGTTCCCCGGTGGCACGGTCGATGTTCCAGCCGGTGTGGTCGCCGTGGAGGTGCGTGAAGATCACGTCGTCCACCTCCTCCGGCCGCACGCCTGCCTCGCGCAGTTCCTCCAGCAGCACGCCGCCCGACTCCGGCCCCAGGCCGGTGTCGACGAGGATCGTGCGGCCGTCCGCGCGGAGCAGGAAGCAGAGGCAGTCCATGCCGATGTCGCCGTTCGGCTCCAGCCGGTCGCGGTACGCCTCCAGCCCGTCGCCCGCCGTGGGCCAGACCCGGTGCGGGTCAAAGCCGAAGTAGACATCGAACAGCGAGACGATCTCGACGTCCCCCACGCGCGTCCGGTGCATGGCGGGCCCCTCTCCAGTGGCGGCAGTCAGCGACGGGAACCGTACCAGACCGCACCGGGCGGGTTGACATTAATCGCTACATCGGCATATATTCACGTCATGAAGGAACTGGTCCCCGACGCCCTCCTCGAACACGTCGCCCGGCGCTTCCGCGTGCTGGGGGACGCGAGCCGGCTCGCCATCGTCCGGTTCCTCCTCGTCCGCGGTGAGGCGAACGTGGGCGAGGTCGTCGAGGCACTGGCGATGAGCCAGGCGAACGTCAGCAAGCACCTCCGCACGCTGCTGGACGCCGGTGTCGTCGTCCGCCGGCAGGAGGGGACCAGCGCCTACTACGCCGTGGCGGACGGCAGCGTGGAGCAGCTCTGCTCCATCGTCTGCGACCGCATCCAGGAACAGGCCCGGCTCGACTCGGTCGCCCTCGGCATCCGCTAGCGCGGGACACCGAGGCCGCTCGAAGCGCGCCATATTCATCGCTACATCGTTACACATTCATTCTGAGAGGCCCACGATGACCACCGCCCGCACCTCCATCGAGATCTCCGCCCCGGACGCCCACGCTGCCGTCACCGCCGGCACCGGCATCGTCGTCGACGTCCGCGAGGACTGGGAGTGGTCGTCCGGCCACGCCGCCGGGGCGAAGCACATCTCGCTCTACGGCCTGGGCGCGCGGCTGAAGGAACTCCCGCGTGACCGCGCCATCTTCTGCATCTGCGCCAGCGGCAACCGCAGCCTCTCCGCCGCCGAGTACCTGCGGCAGGAGGGCTTCGACGCCCGCTCGATCGCCGGCGGCACGGCCGCCTGGGTGCTGCACCGCCTCCCCGTCGAGGCGTAACCCCGCCCGAGGACCACGGGCACACCGAAGGAGACCGCCATGGAAGTCGTGCAGTTCGTCGCGGATGCGCTCGGCGATGCGTCCTACCTCGTTGTCAGCGGGACGCAGGCCGCCGTCGTCGACCCGCAGCGTGACGTGCGGCCGTACCTGGCCGCCGCCCGCGCCCGCGGCGCGACGATCACCCATGTCTTCGAGACGCACGTCCACAACGACTACGTCTCCGGCGGCCCGGAACTCGCCGCCCTCGGCGCGCGGATCGTCGCGCCGGCGGACTCCGGCCTGCGCTTCCCGCACCAGCCGGTCGCCGACGGCGACGAGGTGGCCGTGGGCAGTGCCCGCCTCCGTGCGGTGCACGCGCCCGGCCACACGCACCACCACACCGCGTACCTCGCGATGGACGAGGCGGGCGACGTGACAGCGGCATTCACCGGCGGCTCGATCATCATCGGCGGCGCCGGTCGCTCCGACCTGCTCGGCCCGGACGAGACGGAAACGCTCACGCGCCTCCAGTGGGAGAGCGCGCAGCGGCTCCAGCACCTGCTCCCGGACCGCGGCGAACTGCTGCCCACGCACGGCGCGGGGTCGTTCTGCTCGAGCAACTCGTGCAGCGGCGAGCGCCGCGCCACCCTCGCGGCGGAGCGGCCGAGGAACATCGTCCTCGCTAGCCCGGACTTCGAGACGTTCCGCGTCCTGCACCTGGCGAACCCGGCGCCGATCCCCGGCTACTACCGGCACATGGCGTCGCTGAACCGTCGCGGCCCGCGCCTGTACGGCACGCCACCCGTGCCCCAGCCCCAGACCCCGGAAGGGCTGGAGGCGGTCCGTGGCGCCGGTTCGCTCGTGGTGGACGTGCGCGACCGCTTCGCCTTCGCCCGCGCGCACGTGCCCGGCTCCCTCTCGCTGGAGGAGGGCGGCAACATGCTCGCCTTCGCCGGCTGGGCGGTGCCGTTCAACGCGGCGATGGTGCTGGTGACCGAAGACCGCGCGCAGGCGGATCGCGTCGCCACCGACTTCTTCCGCATCGGCTACGAGGACATCCGCGGCGCGATGCCCTTCGAGGCGTGGGAGCGCGCGGCGCGCCCGGTCGCCTCGCTGGACACCGTGACCGTCGGCCAGGCGGCACGCCTGCTGGCCGAGGGCGCCCGCACGCTCGATGTGCGCTTCCAGAAGGACGTGGCGCTGCTGCCCGTCCCGGGCGCGGAGCACCGCCCGTTCGACCTGGTCCAGGAGTGGGCGCCCGAGATCGAAGGCGACCCGCTCATCTTCTGCGGCGGCGGCAGCCGTGCCACCACCGTCGCAAGCATGCTGCTCGCGCGCGGCCTCTCTCCGCGCGTGCTGGTGGATGGTGGCGCCGCGGACCTGCTGGAAGCGGTCCCCGCGGGGACGCGCGCCTGACATCCGGACGGGCCGCGGCCGCGTCCCCCGGGCGGAGGCGTCAGCCCTCGACCGGCACGGGACGCGGCCGGCGGTTCGCCAGCACCATCCCGCCAAGGATGAGCGCGAGGCCGGGCAGCAGCGACAGTTCGAGGCGCTCGTCCAGGATCGCCCAGCCCCACGCGACCGCCGCGACCGGCGCGAGGTACGTGACAAGCGCGACCTGCGTCGCCTCCACGTTCTTCAGCAACCAGAAGTAGATCATGATCGCGATCCCCTGCCCGAGGAACGCGAGCGCCAGCGCGGAGACCAGCACACGGCTGCTCAGTGCGGCGAAGTCCGGCACCTCGCCCGCGGCGAGCACCAGCGGCGTCAGCATCAGGAATGCGATCGTGTTCTGCGATCCCGCGAGCAGCGTGGAGTCCGCGCCGAGAAGCCGCCGCCGCGTCAGCACGGAGCCGGCCGCGTAGCCCAGCGTCGCTAACACCACGGCCAGCTGTCCTTGCGTGCTCGCGGAGCGCACGTCCAGCGCGTCCGGCCCGATGATCACCGCAAGCCCGGCGAAGCCCATCCCCACGCCCATCAGGCGCGCCGGCGTCATCCGCTCGGCCGGCAGGAACAGCACGGACAGCACCGCCGTCCAGATCGGCGTCGCGCCGTTGAGGATCGCCGCGAGGTTGGAGGGAATCTCCTGCTCACCCCAGGGGATGAGCACCATCGGCGCTGCGCTCGCCAGCAGCGCCACGAGCGCCACGTCCCGCCAGTGGCCGGCCAGCCGTGGGATGCTCGGCCGGCGCACGGCGATCACGATCAGGATCAGCAGCGCCCCGCCACCGAGGCGTGTCCAGCCGACGGCGGACGGGCTCATCTCCTCCAGCATCACCTTGATGAGCATGAAGGACGCGCCCCAGATGAGCGCGAGCACCACCAGCGCGGCGAGGTGAGTAGGGCGCACGGGGCGGGGCGATCGCTACCGCGCGGCCCGCGCGAGGCCTGCCGTGAGCAGGTCGATCCCGGAGTGCTGGCCCTCGACGACTGCTTCGACCTCGAAGAGTTCGTGCGTCGGCCGCACCCCGGTCTTCGCGACCACGGGGCTATCGGTCAGGTGGTCGATCACGGCCTGCGCCTGCTCGCGCTGCTCGAAGAGGTAGAGCGCGCCCCAGCGGCCGCTCTCCGTGCTGGAGATCCACGTCTTCTGGCGCAGTCCGGCCATCTGCTCGAAGCGCGCGATCGACTGCTCCTGCAGGTAGGTGCGGAGTTCCTCGAACGTGGCGTTCGAGCCCTTCGAGAGGTCCCAGAGGACAAGGAGTGCGTGCATGGCGCGAGTGTAGGGAACGTGCGCCGAGGCGTCACCGGCCAATGTCACCGGCCCGCCCGCCATCCACCCCGCGGTCAGACCTCGGCGCGGAGGTAGGCGGTGGCCAGGGAGTCGGCGTACTCGTTCCAGCGGGAGCCGTCGTGCGCCTTGATCCAGCGGATGTGCGCCAGCGGGCGCTCTTTCGCGAGCGCGTACGCCTCCTGCACCAGGTCGAGGTTCTTCACCTCGCCGTCGCGGCGCTTCCAACCGTTGCGCTCCCAGCCCTTCGCCCACTGGGTGAGCGTGTTCACCACCAGCTGCGAGTCGGTGTAGAGGTCCATCTCCTCCGCCGGCCCCAGCATGCGCAGGCCGTGGATCATCGCCGTGAACTCCATGCGGTTGTTCGTGGTGTGCGCCTCCGCGCCGTGCTCCTGCGTCACGACCTCGCCGTTCACCACGTACACCACGCCCCAGCCGCCCGGCCCGGGGTTCCCGGAGCAGGAGCCGTCCGTGAACACGCCCGTCCGAGGCCCGGCGGTGAACCGTTCCAGCACCTGCCGCGTGGTGAGCAGCGCGCCCTGCGTCCCGGAGGCTCCCCGTCTCGGGGGGCCTCCGCTATTCCAGCGCGACACCGTTGTAGAGCATGACCGGGTCGCCCTCGAAGACATCGCTCTCGAGGTTGGCGACCACGACGATCGGGCGGTCCGCGACGATCGCGGCGGAACCCACCCACCCGTCCGGTAACTGGCGGTTCTCCCACTGGCGGAACGTCTGCGCGCCGCGCACCACCGTGGGGGCGGGCGGGAAGAGGCCGGTCGGGAAGCGGCTGGAGTAGTAGATCACGTACACGCTGGCGGTGGAGCCGTCCCACGACTGCACGCGGAACCACGAGTTCCAGCCGCGCCCGCCGCCGAACGGCCCGTAGTTCTTGTTCACCACCGGCAGCACCACCTGGCGGGACGCCTCGTCCGCGGTGAAGCCGCGGTAGTCCGCGAGCGAACCGTCCGAGGACGACCGCTGCACCACCACCGCGACCGGCGACACCGCCTGCATCCGCACCGTGCCGTAGAACGTGCTCGGCAACTGCTCGCCCACCGGCAGACACGCCGCGATGCCGGTGCCCCGCTGGTCGCACGTGCGCGCGCCGAGGACCGTGATCGTCGATTCGCGCTCGTACGTCGAGCCGTCGCCGGTCGTCCCCTGGAAGAGCAGGTTCACCTCGTTCGGGATGTTCGGCTGCTCGCTGACGATGCGGAACCGCGTGGTGACCGTGCTGGAGCCCTCGGTGGCATTCCGGTCCACCATCGGCAGCAGTACCACCTGGCTCATCTCGTCCGAGCCGAGCGAGCGGTAGGAGGCGAGGCCCGCGGTGAGCCGGCTGCGCGTGTCCACGACGACGGCGAGCTGCTGCGCCGCGGCGCTGACGCCGGTGCCCGTGGGCTGCGTCACCACCAGCGCCGAGCCATCGAACCCGAACGCCACCGGGAGCGAGGTCTCGTCCCGCACCCACGTCCCGCGCGGCGCGATCGCCCTCCCGCCGCTCGGGCAGGCCGCGGATGGCGAGGCGGGGTCGATGGTCGGCGTGGAGCCGCCCTCGGAGTAGTAGAGGATCTGCACGCACGCCAGCGCGTCTTCGCTGGTGTTCTCCACCACGATGCGGGAGACCTGGCCCACGCTGTTCACCACCCACGGCAGCGCGTGCCTCGGCGTGCCGGGGCCCAGGCGCAGCGCCTCGCCGGCGATCTGGAACGTGCCGTCCGTGCGCATCACGTCCCGCGCGAGGAGCGCGACGAACGGCTGGTCGGCGCTCACGAAGGCGGAGCCGCGGTAGCCCTCGGGCAGCGCGGCGAGCGTCTGCTGGAAGAAGGAGCGCCCGAAGCCGGGGCGAAGCGCGTCGCACGACCCGGTGCGGGGGCAGGCGTCACCGGCGACCCGGACGCCCTCGTTGTTATAGAAGTCGATCTCGATGGAGGCGGGCGATTCGCCCACGTTTTGGATGCGCAGCCAGGAGTTCTCGTCGCGGAGGTCGACGACCTGCGCCACGCCCGTGTCCCCCGTGAACACGAGCGCACCTAGCGCCAGGGCGAAGAGGACGGCGAGCGCGGCGCCCGAACGGGTACGCCACCGCCGCCAGCGGACAGCCGGCACGGGCCCCAGGCCTTTCATCCCCCGCCTCCGACCATCCTAGACCACCGGCGCGGCCCCGGGCGACCCGCCGCCCGGGGCGTCTCGCTCGCAACGAGGGCCGGTGCTACGATTCGGAACCCGGCCCCAACGCCGGGGTTCTTCTCGGGGTGTAGCTCAGCTTGGCAGAGCGCTTCGTTCGGGACGAAGAGGCCCGCGGTTCAAATCCGCGCACCCCGACCACTCACTTCCCCTCCGCCACCGTGCGACCGGCCGCCCCCAGGGCGGCCTCTCGTTGTGCCCGGATGCCGGGCGACGGCCGCTCCACGCCCACCAGCACCCGCGCGCCCCACGGCCACACCCGCCCGAGGGCGACCACGAACGCCAGGCTCGCCCCGGCGCCCACGACGAACAGCCCCAGCATCAGCGTCACGTAGTCCTCGGCGAGCGCGGAGCCGGAGACCAGCCGATCGGAGAGCCAGCCGACGAAGTACGGCTTGTGCACGAGGTAGAGCGCGAACGCGTACGGCGCGAGCCACGCCGCCCCCCGCGCCGCCCTCGCCACCGGCGGGACGCGCGAGGTGAGTGCGCGACGCGCCACGACCGGCCAGACGAAGAGCGACGCGGCGCTGAACGTAAACACCGTGACGCCGAAGTAGGACTGCGGCGTGTAGCCGCTCGTGCCGTAGCCGATGAGGTACGCCGCTGCGGCCAGCGCCATCACCACCGTCGCCGTCAGCGTCACCGCGCCAGGCCAGCGCAGATCCGGCCACCGTCGCGAGACGGCCATCCCCATCGCGAAGAACCCGCACCACACCAGCGGGTTCCGGTAGGCAACGATCGCAAACGTGCCGCCGAGTTCCTGCTGCTCGTACCACGCCGTCGTCACCGCGCTCACCACCACCGCCGCCACCGCCAGCCGCGTGAGCGTGCCGGACGGCGCGCGCAGCCACGCGTAGGCCGCCACCGTCAGCGTCACCAGCACCACGAGGTAGTAGAACTGCCCGCTGATATCGAACAGCAGGTACGCCTCGACCAGGTCGCCGCTCAGGCCGCCACCACGCCACGCCTCCCACGCGAGGGCCATCGTCATCCACGTCAGGCCCGGCACCAACACGCGCCGCGCGCGCTTCGAGGCGAACGGCACGAAGCCTCGCGCCGTCGCGCGCGTGACGAGGACGCCGGAGATGAAGAGGAACACCGGGACCGCGCCGTGCGCGAACAGGTGGGTAACGCGGAGGAACCAGCCCTCCCACTCCGGGCTGGAGGCCCAGCCGCTGAAGTAGACGTGCAGGTACATCACCCACAGGATCGCGGCGCCGCGCATCACATCGAGTTCCGGCAGGAACATCGGGGCGCGCGAGGGATCGGCGGAAGGCGTCGTCACCGATCGACGATCCGCCCGCGCGGCCCTGCGTTCAAACCGCCCGGCCCGCGCTAGCATCCATGCATGGCCACCCGACCCGTCATCCTCATCGCGCGCGCCGAGGCGATCACCGGCGAACGGTGGGAGGAGTACGCCGAGCGCGTCGAGGACGCCGGAGGCGACCCGATCGCGCTGGACACCGGGGACGGCCCGACCGCCCTCCCGGCGCACGCCGGCATCCTCCTCACCGGTGGTGTGGACATCGACCCCGCGCGCTACGGCGAGCCGCGCTCCGAGCGCGTCACCGAGGTGAACCCGGCGCGCGACGAGACGGAGGTCGCCCTCGTCCAGCACGCGTTCGAGGGCGGCCTGCCGCTGCTCTGCATCTGCCGCGGGATGCAGGTGCTGAACGTCGCGCGTGGCGGGTCGCTACTCCAGCACTTGGAGGCGCGCGACCCGCACCGGGCACGGCGAGGCGCCGACGGCGTGAGCATCGATTCCGGCTGGCACGAGGTGGCCGTGACGCCCGGCTCGCTCCTCCACGCCCTCACCGGGCGCGAGGCGCTGCGCGTGAACTCGCGCCACCACCAGGCCGTAGAGCCCGCGCGCGTTGCGCCCGGACTCCTCGCGACCGCCACGGTCGATGGCGTCGTGGAGGCGCTGGAAGCGCCGGGGCACCCGTGGCTCCTCGGCGTGCAGTGGCACCCGGAGCGCGCGGAGATGGCCGCCGACCCGGCGCTCGCTGCGGGTGCGCTCCCCCTGTTCGAGGCGTTCGTGGAGGCCGCCGCGCGGCACTCCAGGGAAGGTGGCCGGTGATGGGCAACGTGGAACCCGCGGAGCCGGTGCAGCCGGGTGGCCCGTTCCTCTACTTCGCGTTCGGCTCCAACCTGGACGCGGAGCGGCTGCGGATGCACGCCCCCAGCGCACGCCTCGTCGCCCCCGCGCGGCTGGAGGGCTACCGGCTGGGCTTCACCATCGAGTCGAAGCGGTCCTGGCTGGGCGGCGTGGGCGACATGGTCGGCGCGCCGGGCGAGACGCTCTGGGGCGCGCTCTGGATCATCGACGCCGCCGAATCGCACGGCCTGGACGAGCAGGAGGGCGTGTTCCGCGACCCGCCCGCCTACCGCCGCGTGACCGTGGAGGTCACCACTGCCGCCGGCGACGTGGTGCGCTGCCGTTCCTACCGCGTGGCACACCCCGACCCGCAGGGCTTCCTGCCCTCGCCCGCCTACCGTGACACGGTGGTGCGTGGCGCGCGCGAGGTGGGCCTGCCGCAGGCGTACATCGCGCGGCTGGCGGCGCTACCGGACAACGGGCGTCAGGGCGGCGCGGCGCACTAGCGCGCGGGCGGTGGCTCCAGCGGGAACGTCGCGACGAAGGTCGAGCCCTCGCCCGGGGTCGACTCGACCTCCAACCGCCCGCCCATCGCCTCGATCAGCCGCTTCGTGATCGGCAGCCCCAGGCCGGTGCCCTCGCCCGTGCGCCCCTTCGACCGCCAGTACGGCTCGAACAGGTGCGGGAGGTCATCCGGGTCGATCCCCGGCCCCGTGTCGCGCACCGATACCTCGATGCCCTCCGGCACCGCACGCGCGCGCACCGCCACCTCTCCCTGCGCGGTGAACTTCACCGCGTTACCGATGAGGTTCGTCAGCACCTGCCGGAACGACCGCGCGTCGACCGTCATGGTGAGCGGCGCGGCGGCAACCTGCGCGTACACCACGACCTCCGGCCGCGCGAGCGACCGCAGGCCGTCCACGACCCGCTCGATGATCTCGCGCGGGTCATGCTCCTCCGGCAGGAAGTCCCACCGCCCTGCATCGATCCGCCCGAGGTCGAGGAGGTCGGAGATGATCGCGGCCAGGTGGCGGCTGGACACCAGCACGTCCTCCAGTGCCTCGCGCTGATCCTCGTTCAGTTCGCCCATCTGGCCGCCGCTCAGCAACTGCGCATAGCCGAGGACCACGTTCAGCGGCGTCCGCAACTCGTGGCTGAGGGTGGAGAGGAACTCCTGCCGCTGCTGCGCCACCCGCTGCAGTTCCTCGTTCCGCTCGCGCAACTGCTCGGTCGCCTCCGCGACCTGCTCGGCGAGGTGCTCCGAGAGCGACCGCTGCACCTCCAGCGCCTCCGCCACCGCAACCGCGGCCGAGGCGACCGTGGCGAGTTCCGCGAGCAGCGCCTCGTCCTCTTCCGTGTAGTCGCCCTCGAGGCGGTCGGAGAGTTGGATCAGGCCGATCGCCGTGCCCTCCGGCCCCCGCAGCGGCGCGGCCAGCCAGCCGCGCATCGGTGGGTGGGCATCCTTCGACGCGCCAAACCCACGCCACCCCGGGTGCGCCTCCAGCTCGGCCTGCGTCATGCGGAACGTGCGGTTCGCCTCCATGACGCGCCGGTAGATCCCGCCGCCGTCCAGCGGCATGTCCCAGTCACGCCACGCGGCGTACCGCTCCGACAGGTAGACCACATGCCGCGATGTCCAGTCGCGCGGGTCGATGATTGAGGTGATCGACTGGTGGGACGGGATCACGGTGCGCACCACGTCGGTCAGGATGCGCAGCCGGTCCATCACCGTCGCGACGCTGTTCACCTCCATCGCCGCGGCGACGAGCGACTCCAGTCGCGCGGTCTGCGCTTCGCGCGCCGCCGCCTCGCGCTGCTCGCGTGCGACGTCCTCGGTCACGTCACGGTGCTCGACGAGGAGGCCCTCCACGTTGCCGTCGCGCAGGAGCGTGGTCACCGTGCGGTCGACCCAGACCGCGTGCCCGTCACGGTGCAGGAGGCGCGTGCGGTACCGCGAGGGCGCATCGCCGCCCTGCCGCCGGCGCGTGCCAAACTCCAGATTGCGTTCGATCTCGTCCGGGTGGATGCGCCGCTCCGCCGGCAGCGTCATGAACTCCTCGATGGTGTAGCCGAGCATCGCCGCCATTGCCGGGTTCGCGTACAGGGGCTGGCGGTCGTAGTCCGTGATCCACACGCCGTTCTGCAACGTGTCCAGGATGCGCTCGACCCGTTCGCGCTCCGCGCGCTGGATCGCCGCCTCGCGTTCCTCGGCGCGCACGCGGTCGGTCACGTTCACGTTCTCCAGCAGGATCAGGCCGTCGAGGCCGGCACCGCTGAGCGTGCGCGAACTCCGCTCCACCCAGACCGGGCTGCCGTCCCGGTGTCGCAGGCGCACGCGATAGCGGTTCGGCAGGTCCGCCCCGGCGACCCGCTGCTCCAGCATCGTGCGCATCCGGTCCACGTCCAGGGGATGGATGCGGGCATCGATGGGCAGCGCCACGTACTCCTCCGGCGTGTAGCCGGTCATCTCCGCCATCGCCGGGTTGCAGTACACCACGGTGCCGCTCGGCTCGATGATCGCGATGCCGCTCTGGAAGGAGTCGAGCAGCGTCCGCAGCCGCTCCGTTTCCTCCCGCTGCGTGGCCGCCTCGCGCTCCGCGAGTCGCACCTCCTCCGTCACGTCGCGATGCTCCACGAGGACGGCAGGGGGCTCGCCCGGCGACGCGATCAGCGTCGCGGAGCGGTCGACAGCAATCGTGCTGCCGTCCTTCCGCACCATGCGGATGCGGTAGTGATCCGGCACCGGCTCCCCGGCCGCGCGCATCGCCGCAAAGGCGGCGACCCGTTCCCTGTCCTCCGGGTGGATGAACTCAAACGGCTGCCCGGAGAGAAACTCCTCCACCGTGTAGCCCAGCATCTCCGCCATGGCGGGGTTGCCGAACCGCGGCGACCCCATGAGGTCGTAGATCGCAACGCCGCTCCGGAAATTGTCCAGGATGCGACGCAGCCGCGACGTCTCCGCCTGCTGCGCGGCCGCCTCCCGCTCCTCGCGCTCCACCTCTGCCGTGATGTCCACGTTCTCGCCGAGGGTGCCCTCCACGCCCTCCTCACCCGTGAGGACGGAGACGGAGCGGCTGACCCAGACGATGTGTCCGTCGCGGTGGCGCAGACGGACGCGGTAGTGGTCCGGCGCGGGGAGTCCCTGCCGCCGGCGCTGTCCGAACCCCTCCACCATCGCCCGGTCGACGGCGGCGACATGGTCGATGATCGGACGCGCCATGAACTCCTCGATGGTGTAGCCGAGCATCGAGGCCATCGCGGGGTTGCAGAACAGCGTGCGCCCTGAGTTGTCGCGGATCGTGACGCCCACGCGGAACGTGTCCAGCAGGCGTCGGAGCCGCGCCGTCTCCGCCTGCTGCGCCGCCGCCTCTCGCTCGGCGCGCTGGAGTTCTTCCGTGACGTCCCGGTTCTCGGCGAGAGCGCCGACGATCTGGCCCTCCGCCATCAGCGTGGAGATACGACGTTCCATCCACACAATGCGGCCGTCGCGGTGGAGCATCCGGATGCGGTAACTGTCAGGCTGCGGCTCGCCGCGCATCCGGCCCAGCACGACCTCGCGCACCCAGGCCATGTCGTCCGGGTGGATGCGCTGCTCCGGCGTCAGCGTGCGGTACTCCTCCGTGGTGTACCCGAGCATCGCCGCCATCGACCGGTTGACGAAGGTGGTCTGCCCCTCCGTATCGGTGATGACGATGCCGCTCTGGAACGAATCGACGATCCGTTCGAGGCGTGCGATTTCCGCGAGGTGCGCGGCGCGCTCGGACTCCTCGCGCGCCACCTCCACGGTTACGTCGCGGTGCTCCACCAGGATGCCGAAGAACCGATCGCCTCGTCGGAGTACGGTGATCGAGCGGTCGACCCAGACGGTGCGCCCGTCCCGGTGCAGCAGTCGCGTCCGGTACTGGGTGGGAGCATCGCGTCCGGCGATGCGGTCGATCCGGTACCCGCGGATGCGGTCGAGCTCGTCCGGATGAGCGCGCTGGTCGAGCGGCTGGCCGCGAAACTCCTCCACCGAGTACCCGAGCATCGCCGCCATCGCCGGGTTCCAGTAGATAGCGTGGCCGCTGTCGTCCACGATCCAGATGCCGTTCTGGGAGTTGTCCAGGATGGTGCGCAGGAACGCCTCGCGGCTGCGAAGGTCGTCCAGCATCGCCGTCCGCGGCAGCACCTCGTGGAAGACGGAGACGTAGCGGGCCGGCTCCCCGGGGACATCCGGCAGCCGCCCCAGCGTCGCCTCCAGCGGGAGGCTGGTGCCGTCCTTGCGCAGCCGTCGCCCGGCGACGGGCTGCACCGTCCGCCCCGACTCCATGAACCCGAGGCGGGTGGCCCGCGTGTCGTCCCGCTCGTCCGGGGGGACGATGTCGTTGGGCGACATCGCCAGGAGTTCTTCGCGGGTGAAACCCAGCAGTTCGCAGAGCGCGCGGTTGACCTCGACGATGCGCCCGCTCGCGTCCGCGACCATGACCCCTTCCGGGAGCAGGTCCAGCGTGTCGCGGGACGGGACGGGTGCCGGAGAATCCATGCGCTGACGGCCTCGCCTGTTCAGTCGCGACCAGAATGGCATCTTAGGGAACCGTTAGAGAGGCGCGTAGGGTTTAAGGTACACGCGACCCACTGCGGCGCATCGTGTCAGAGATCGAGCACGCGTGGCGTCAGACTTGGAGCGCAGATGGCCGGCAACAGTCCGCGTCCGTCTCGAGGCAGCCCGAACCCCCCGTGGCGGGGAGCGCTCTCCCGCGCTCACGCCACGCTCAGGGAGGCGCGCGCCCATCGCGATCAGGACCGCGTGCGGCGTGCCGTCTCCCACCACCTCGCCGAGGCCGACGCGGCGCAGGCCGGCATCTTCGTCGCGGGGATCAACGGCTCCTACCTGCTGGTGAACGCCGCACTGTGCGCCATGACCGGCTACACCCGCGACGAGATCATGGCGCTCCCCTCGTGGGACCTGATCGCACCGGCGGAGCGTCCGCGCGTGGCGGCGATCCGCGGCGCGCGCGTCACCGGACAGGCCGCCCCCACCGAATACGAGACGGCGCTCATCTCCCGCACCGGCGAGGTGATCCCCGTCATTGCCCGCTCCCACCTGCTGCGCGACGCAGCCGGCGCGATCGGTGTCATGGTGGAGGTGGTCGACCTGCGCGGCCTGCGCCAGGCCCAGCAGCGCGGACGCCACCTCACCGAGGTCCTCGACCGCCTCGCCACCGCCTCGCCGGTGCCGCTGATCGTCACGGACGCGGAATGGCGCGTCGAACTCTGGAGCCCCGCCGCGGAGCGGCTGTTCGGCTGGCCCGCCGCGGAAGTCACGGGGCGCGTCCTACCCGTCCTGTCGGACACGCGCCGGCACGCCATCGCTCGCAGTCTGACGGAGGTACGCGCCGACGCACCCGTCGCGATCGCCGGCGAGCCGGCCACGTGCCGGGACGGACGCGCCACGCCCGTCGACCTCCACGCCTCCGCCACGGTGCAGGACGGCGCGGTGACGGGCTACGTCCTCGCGTTCGAGGATGTCGAAGACCGGGCAGAGGCGCACCGCGCGCAGGCGCTGGAGCGCGTGCGCGACCGTTTCCTCCAGACCATGAGCCACGAACTGCGGACGCCGCTGCACGCGATCCTCGGCTTCGCCCAGCTGCTGGACGACGGCATCTCCGGCACCCTGAACCGCGACCAGCGAGATCACGTCCGCGACATCCGGGATGCCGGTCGCCGGCTGCTCTCGCTCGTCAACGACATCCTGGATGTCGCATCGCTCGACCTCGGTGCGTGGCGGTCCGCACCGGAGCCGTTGGACCTCGCGGAACTCGCGGCGGACGTGCTGGAGGAGGTGCGCCGCACCGGGGACGTGCGCGACCTGGCGATCCGCCTCGACGCGCCGGAACCCGTGGAGGTCGCCATCGACGCACGCTCGGCGCGGCTGGTGCTCCTGCACCTCCTCGCCAACGCAGTCCAGTTCACGGATCGCGGCGACGTCACGGTCACCGTCCGCGCCGAGGCGCCCGGGGCCGTGGTCACCGTTGCCGACACCGGCATCGGCATCGACCCGCGCGACCACCGCCGCCTCTTCGACGACTTCGTGCAGCTGCGCCAGCGGGCGGGCCGCCTCCCCACGGGCACGGGCCTCGGGCTGCCGCTCGTGCGGCGGCTCCTGGACCAGATGGGCGGCACGATCGAGGTCGCTTCCACGCCCGGGGCCGGCTCCACCTTCACGGTGCGCCTCCCCGCGAACGCACCGACGTGAGCGGGCGGTCGGGGATGCTCCGCCCGTGACCACCCAGCCACCCTCCTCGCCGCGCGCCAGCATCCTCGTCGTCGAGGACGACGAGCGCGGCCGGCGTCTGCTGGAGGTGGTCCTGCGGCAGCAGGGGCACCAGGTCACTACCGCGCCGGATGCCGCCACCGCCTTCAACCTCATGGCGTCGCAGACCTTCGACCTGATGACGCTCGACCTCGGGCTTCCCGACATCGGCGGCATGGACGTCGTCGCGCACGTCCGAGAGCAGAGCGACCTGCCGGTGGTGGTGGTGACGGGCCGCAGCGACCTCGCGGACGTGGTGACGGCGCTGAGTGCCGGCGCGGACGACTACATCGTGAAGCCGGTGAACCCGGCTGAACTCACCGCCCGCATCGCGGCGCTGCTCCGTCGCGCCGCCCCCCGTCGCGAGGCGGAGGTGAACACCTACCGCGACCCGGAGGTGACGGTGGACTTCCAGACGAACGAGATCCGCGTCGGCGACCGGCGCAGCAACATGAGCGACACCGAGCGACGTCTCCTCCACCTGCTCGTCAGCAACGCCGGACGCGTCCTCACGCACGACGACATCCTCCGCCGCGTCTGGGGCCAGGGGTACGAGGACGCCATCGCGAACCTCCACGTGTACGTGAACCAGCTGCGCCGGAAGTTGGAGCCCGTGCCGTCCGAGCCGCGCTACATCGAGACACACCGCGGCGTCGGCTACCGCTTCGTCACCACCCCGGACGGCGTCCTCTCCTGAACCTCACATCGCCCCTCGGGAACCGGCGCGACGCCCGCAGCGTCACACCTCCCGAGGCAGCCGCACCCACGGCAGCATCCGCACGCCCCAGGAGGCCACTCATGACCCGACCACGACTGCTCATCGCCGCGGCCGCCGGCCTCGCGCTGCTCCTCGCCGCCTGCTCGTCCGAGGCTGACCCCACCCCCACCGGGTCGACCTCCACT
>WBZO01001646.1_pt1 | contig 33422 bp, 39 predicted proteins | sample 5204261 | NCBI WGS metagenome assembly WBZO01 (sample SAMN12412400, study PRJNA552823) | activated sludge metagenome | isolation source: activated sludge from anammox sidestream of wastewater treatment plant... | place: USA: North Carolina | collected 2017-09
GAACTGCTCGCGCTCCTTAGCGTAGCGCACGCCGGCATCTAACGACGCCTGCGCAATTCCGAGCGCGAGGAGGGCGATGAAGATCCGTGCCCGCTCGAACCCACGCATCGTTTCGCGCAGCCCGCCGCCCACGCCCCCGATCAGGTATTCACCGGAAACCTGCGTGTCCGAGAAGTGGATCTGGCCGAGCGACCACCCAGTCAAGCCGAGCTTCGCGATCTCGCGCGTCTCGATCGCATGCTCGCGGGGATCGATCAGGAACATGGAGAACTCCTCAGGGCCGGTCTTCGCCGTCAGCATGATCACGTCGGCGATCGGCGCGTTGGAGATGAACGTCTTCTCCCCCGTGATGCGGAAGCCGCTGCCATCCGCGACGGCGCGGGTACGCATCGCCCGCACGCTCGAGCCTCCGCCCGGCTCGGTGACCGCCGAGCAGCCGATGAGCTTCCCGGAGAGCAGTCCCGGGAGATAGCGTTGCTGCAGTACCGGGGAACCGCCTCGGTAGAGCTTCATCGCGGCGCCTTCGTGAACGTAGGCGAGACCCGCGAGGTCGGGGCTTACGCGCGAGAGCTCCTCGTAGAGCAGGCCGCTCGAAACGTAGCCGATTCCTAGACCGCCGGCCGCCTCGGGGACCCAGCCGCTGCCGACGCCGTATTCGCAGAGCGCGGACAGGAGCCCGTGCGCTTGCGTCTTCGAGAACACCGTGTCGCCTTGCTTGGCAACAGTCGGCGCGATCTCGCGCTCGACAAACCGCCGAAAGCCGTCTACGGCGAGCTGCTGCTCGGGAGAAGGATCGAAGTCCACTCAAACCTCACTTGCAGGTGACGGCCGGATCTGTTTCCCCGAGCCAGTCCGAGCACACCTCAGCGTTGTGCTCGCCCAGCAGGGGCGGCGCCTGCCAGCCCGCCGCAACGTCGAAGCCGGAGTACTTCACCGCCGGCCCGATCGTGGGCACAGCTCCATACTTCGGGTGCTGGAGCCGACCGAGCATTCCCCGGTGCAGGACCTGCGGATGCTCAAAGACCTGCTGCATGTTGTTGACCGGCGCGCACGGCACGCCAGCGCGTTCCATCCGATCGGTCAAGTCACCGGTCGCATGCCGCCGGACTTCCGCGTCGAGTACCGCATAGACCGCATCGCGGTGCTCGACGCGCGCGGCCTGGGTGCGGAATCGTGGGTCGTCGAGGAGGTCCTCGCGGCCGAGAACTTGCAGGAACGGCTTGAACACAGAATCGTAGCCGGCACCGATCACCACCATTCCGTCGGCGGTCTCGAAGACCTTGTACGGGACGAGTTGCGAGTGCTCGGACCCCCAGCGCGTACGGTTGTGGCCGGAGACGAGATACTCCATCGCCGCATCCACCAGGAACGCGACCTCACCCTCGAGCAGGCTCGTCTCGATCCGCTGGCCGATACCACATTGCTGCCGCCGGTACAGCGAGAGGATGATCGCGCCAAATGCGTTGAGGCCGCATACCAGGTCGAATACCGACGTTCCCAGCTTGATCGGCCTGCCGCCGCGCTCGCCGGTTATGCTCATGAAGCCCCCGAGCGCCTGGATCGTGAGGTCGAACGCGCCCTTGTCGCTGTCCGGCCCGTCCGCGCCCATGCCCGACAACGACGCGTAGACGAGCCGGGGATTGCCCCGCGCGAGCGTCTCGAAGTCCAGGCCGAGCCGTTCCATCACGCCGGGACGAAAGTTCTCGACAATCACGTCGGCCCGGGCGGCGAGGGCGAGCGCCCGGCGCCGATCCTCCTCGCGCTTCAGATCGAGGACGATGGAGCGCTTGTTGCGGTTCGCCGCAAGGAAGCTCATGCCGTTGCCGTGGTGGAACGGCGGCCCCTGGCGGCGCAGCGGGTCGCCATCGGGCATCTCCACCTTGACGACGTCCGCGCCGTGATCGCCGAGCAGCATGGTGCAATAGGGCCCCGCATAGATGCGGGTGAAATCGAGCACGCGGATCCCGGCAAGCGGCTTGACGGATCTGCCACCCGGATCGGATCGAGCCGGACTCACAGCACACCCATCTGCGGCATGACAAATTCGCGATGGCCGAGCGCTTCCGACCGTGTCCTGGCGCCGTCCAGCACGCCCCACAAAGCTTGCTCGATACGGTCTGCGCCGCTCGCGATGGTCGCACCCGCGGTGACGATGTCGGTGATGTCGACGTCGATGTGACCGGGCAGGCGCCGCACGCCTTCGGGCGAGGCGCAGATCTTGATGACCGGGCAGATCGGGGAACCAATTGGCGTTCCGCGCCCGGTGGTGAAGAGCACCACGCTCGCGCCGGCAGCCGCCATCCCCGCCACCGAGGCCGGGTCCAGGCTCGGGTTGTCGAGGAGCCATAGGCCGTTGTGGCGCGGCGGCTCGCCCGGCGCGAGTATCCCTTCTATCCGGCTGCTGCCGCTCTTGCGTATCCCGCCGAGAGCCTTTTCGGTGAGGGTGGTGAGCCCGCCTGCGATGTTCCCTGGCGACGGGTTCGCCTCGTCGATGCGCGTGCCGCGCTGGCGCGCGGCGTCGTAGAGCCGGCGCAGGACGTTGAGGATTTCCTTGCGCGCGGCCTCGTCGCGCGCGCGCTCGAGCAGAATGTGATCGGCGCCGAACCAGCCCGCACTCTCGCCGATTAGCGAGGTGCCGCCGGCTCGCACCACGCGGTCGGACACCTCCCCAACCGCGGGATTCGACGCGATCGCCGACGTCCAGTCGGAGCCGCCGCACTTGCTCGCGATCGAGAGCGTCGAAGGTTCGCAAGGCTCAGGCGCCGCCGCGAGCGCGGCGCGGGCGCGGACGACGAACTCCCGGCATCGGGCGAGTGCCTCGTCGCTGCCGCCACAGGTTTGGATGGAGACGCTTTCCGCGAGCTTCTCACCGGCGATCTCGTCCCGAAGCTGCGAGGCCGGCGTCTGTTCGCAGCCCAGCCCGACGAAACAGACTGCCCCGACGTTCGGGTTTCGCGCCAGCCCCAGCAGGATGCGGCGCGCGATCGCGCGGTCATCCTCCAGCGCGATGCAGCCCGCCGCCTGCTCGATGCAAGCCACGTCGGGGTACTCGAAACCGATGCGCTGGACCACGCGGTTCGCACAGGTCACCGTCGAGAGCACGAGGACATGGTTACGCACACCCACCTTGCCGTCGCGGCGACGGTAACCGGAAAACCGCCTCATGCGCGCGCCGTACTCTCGCGAGCTGCCAGCCAGTCGGTGAAGAGGCTCTCCACGCTATCCGTGTGCACGTGCGCGCCGGCTGGGATGTCGTACCGGGCGAGGCCGATCGGCTCGCCGTACTTCACGACCGGCCGGCCTGCACCGATCGGGACGAGCGCGATCTTGTGCCCGAGCGGAACGGGCGCGAGGACCACGACGGCATGGCCGCGCGCCTCGATCCAGTCGCCCGCGACGAGCGGCTCGAGTGCGTTGGCGACGTTGTCGCGCTCGTCGAGGGCGAGCACCCTGCGCCGACGCTCAGTCTGCACGGACGTTGGCGGCGCGGATCACCTTGCCCCACTTCTCGATCTCGGAGTCGGCGAAGGCGGCAAACTCCTTGGGAGTGATTCCGCCCGGGATCGCCCCTTGTCCGGCGATCTTCTCCCGCACATCGGGCAAGTTGAGGATGCGGATAAGCTCTTGCGACAGCTTCGCGAGCCGCTCGGGAGGCACGCCGGCCGGCGCGACGGCAGCCGTCCAGGTGTAGGCGTCGAAGCCGGGCAGGCCGGACTCCGCGACGGTCGGGATGTCCGGCAGGGCGGGCAGCCGCTCTGCGGTGCTCACGGCGACCGCCTTGAGCTTGCCGCTCTTCACGTGCCCGACGGAGGACAGCACGCTATCGAACATCATCGGTGCCTCCTGGCCGCCGACTAGGGCGACCAGCGCCGGTCCGCTTCCCTTGTAGGGGATGTGCGTCATCTCGACGCCGGCCATGTCCTTAAAGAGCTCCATCGCGAGGTGCGAGGGCGTGCCGTTCCCGATCGAAGCGAAGACCGCCTTCCCCTTCTGCGACTTGATGAACGCGATCAGGTCCGTGACGCTATTGGCCGGCACCGAGGGATGGACCAGCAGGAGCATCGGCAGCTTCGCCGTAAGCGTAAGCGGCGCGAAGTTCTTGACCGGGTCGTAGGGAAGCTTCGGGAACAGGCTCGGGTTGATCGCGTGAGGACCGCTCGCCGTCATGAGCAGGGTATAGCCGTCGGCCGGTGCCTTGGCTGCTGCCTCGACGCCGATGATGCCGCTCGCACCGCCCCGGTTATCGACGACGACCGGCTGTCCCCAGTTCTCGTGCATCTTCTGAGCGACGATCCGGGTGAGGATATCGGTGCTGCCGCCTGGCGGGTACGGAACGATCCAACGAATCGGCTTGTCAGGGAACTGCTGGGCCGAGGCGATCGTCGCTCCCGCGCAGAGCGCTGCGCAGGCGAAGGTGCGCAGCAGTGCGAATGGTGCTCTCACCGTGTTCCTCCTCTGGACTTCGTGGATGGACGCCGTCCCGGGCGGAACCTCCTCCGCACCGCGTCGGCCGATCGGTCAGACCAGTCTGGTCTGACCAAACTGGTCTGGCCAAAAACTAACCGTGGGCTGGTTAGCTGTCAAGACCGAGGCAAGCGCGGATTGATCTAGGTCAAGCCGCCGGAGTCGACTGCCGCAGCACGCTGCTCCAGAACCCTTCGTGGATGTGGCTGTACATCGCAGCGCGTGCAGTGCTCGGATCACGCGCCGCGATTGCCCGCAGGATCGCCTGATGCTCGCGATGCGACCGGCGGCAGCGGCTCATGTCGGAGAAATAGACGTTGCGCCGCAGCCTGGAGAGCCGATAGAAGGCATGGACGATCTGGACGAAGACGGGATTGTGCGTCGCCGCCACCACGCCGAGATGGAAGGCCTCGTCGAGATCGATGATGCTTGCGCCTTCCCGAAGGCGGACACCCGTGCGCTGGACGACCGCCTCCAAGTGCGACAGATCGGCCGCAGTGCGCCGCTTGCACGCCAAGTCGACCGCCTGAAGCTCCAGCATGTTGCGTACTTCCATCGATTGGACGATGGTCTCCGCCTCTAGCGGCAGGCCAAGGTCGCTGCGCAGAACGATGCTCTCGAAGCTCGGAGGCGAATCCCGGTGCGCGAGGTAGATCCCCGAGTTCGGGCGACGGGCGATCACCCGCATCGCCTCGAGCGCCGCGAGAGATTCGCGCAGCGCGGGCCTGCTGATCTTGAGCCGTTGCGCGAGCTCGCGCTCGGACGGCAACCGATCGCCGGGGGCCAGTTTCCGTTCCTGGATTAGGTTCAGGATCTGTGCTGTAACTTTGTCATTCGCCTCAACGGAATTCGCGGCCTCGGCACCGGCTGCGGACGGGGGGCGGGCGGGCCGATTGTGATCGGTGGTTGGGTTTCGACGGCGTGCCATATACATCCTGCCCCGCAATGTAAGAGTGCGAACGGTGGCTCTCGCCAAAGGTCGAGACACCTGCTCAACCATCACGGCACAGAGGCTACACGGAGCAATTCTGGCCGAGCGCCCGCAGGCCTTCAAGCTGCCGGTAGCGAGGCGACCGTGCCGCTGGCTGGACGCCGTCGCGCCCGTCTTCGCATAGGCAGTCGAGCCTCGCGGCGCGCGGGATCAGGCACGGTAGAACCCCGCCGGCTCCTCGAGCCCGGCGGCGCGGAAGGCGTCGCGGCGTTTCAGGCACTGCGGGCAGCGGCCGCAGTGCACCGGGTAGCCGAGCAGGCAGGAATAGGTGGTGTCGTAGTCGACGCCGAGCTCGATGCCGCGGCGGATCACGTCCGCCTTGGAGAAGTCGAGGTAGGGCGTGCGCAGCTCGACGTCGCCGAGCAGCCCGCAGATCAGCCGGAACTGCGCGAGGAACGCGTGCGAGGACGACGGGTACTCGGTCGTGTCCTCCCGGTTCGCCGCGAGGTAGAGCCGCTTCGCGCCGAGGTTGGCCGCGTAGGACAGCCCGAGCGAGAGCGCGACCAGGTTGCGGTGCGGCAGCGGCACGTGCGCCTTGCGGTCCTGGCCGCGGCGGAACGTGGCGCCCACGCGACCGAGATCGAGCGGCACGAGCTCGACGCCGAGGCGCTCGCAGTGAGTCTCGGCCGCGCGGCGCTCCTCGCTCGCGCCGCGCTGGCCGTAGTCGATGAAGAGCGCCTGCACCGGCTCGCCCGCGGCCGCGAGCTGCGCGAGCAGCGTCGCGCTCTCGACGCCGCCGGAGAGGAGCAGGATCGACGCGGCTTCCATGTATCCAGCCTAGCACGCGCGGCACCGGTCGGAACGGTGCGTGCATTGCGCATCGGAAGAGGCGCTGCGTATTGCGTTCGCGCACACTTGGTATTACCCTAGGAACGTGGAAACGATGTCCTTCAAGCTGCCTGCCGCTCTGCGCGCGCGCCTGGCGCAGGAAGCGAGACGGCGCCAGGTGAGGCAGTCGACGATCATCCGCGAGTCGCTCGAGCGCGCGCTCGCCCGCTCGCGGGGCGTCGGACGCGAACTCACCTGTGCCGATCTCGCCGGCGATCTCGTCGGCAGCGTGGCGGGACCGCGCGACCTCTCGGTGAATCCGTCGTACCTCAAGCGCGCGCTGACGCGGCGCCGTGCCGGCCGGTCCAACCGTCCTCGTTGACGCCGGTCCGATCGTCGCCTGGATCAACCGGGCGGACGCCCATCATCGCTGGGCGCGGGCGCAGTTCGAGCGACTGCGCCCCCCGCTCCTCACCTGCGAGGCCGTTCTCGTCGAGGCCGCTTTCCTCCTCGAGTACGCGGGCGCCGACCCGACGACGGTCCCTGCCCTTGCGGCCAACGGGGTGTTTTCGCTGGCGCCCGTGCTCGGCGAGGAAGCGCCTGCGGTGCTGCAACTCATGCGCCGCTACAGGAACGTTCCCATGTCGCTCGCCGACGCGTGCCTGGTCCGCCTGTCGGAGACCGCTCCCAACGCGCTCGTGCTCACGCTGGACGGCGACTTCCGCATCTACCGACGACGGGGTCGCGCCGTCATCCCGGTCCTGATGCCCGAGGGATGGTGACACGGCAGGTGCCGCGCAACCTCACCGGCTCCTATAATTCGGCGGACGCCAGGACCCTTTCCTCTCGATGAGCTACTACAAGCACCACGTGTTCTTCTGCTGCAACCGGCGCGCGCCGGGCGAGCGCTGCTGCCAGGACCACGCGGCGGACGAGATGCGCGACTACGCGAAGAGCCGCGTCAAGGCGCTCGGCCTCGCGGGGAAGGGGAAAGTGCGCGTCAGCAAGGCCGGCTGCCTCGACCGCTGCGACGAAGGGCCGGTGATCGTCGTGTACCCGGAGGAGGTCTGGTACACGTACGTCGACAAGGCGGACATCGACGAGATCGTCGAGGAGCACCTCAAGCACGGTCGCATCGTCGAGCGGCTGCGCCTATGACCGCGCGGCGGCCGCCGGAGCGGCTCGCCGTCCCGGGCCCCGCCGGAAAGATCGAGATCGTCGTCGACCCTCCCGCGCCGGTTCCGGGCGGCGGCGCCGACGAGCGCGCGCGCGGGATCGGGCTCGTCGCGCACCCGCACCCGCTCTTCGGCGGCACGCTCGACAACAAGGTCGCGCAGACGCTCGCGCGCGTGTTCGCGGAGCTCGGGTACGTCGCCGTGCGGCCGAACTTCCGCGGCGTCGGCGCGAGCGAGGGCGAGCACGACCACGGCGAGGGCGAGACCGACGACCTCGTCTCGGTGATCGAGTGGGCGCGGGGGCGGTTCGGGCCCCTGCCCGTCGCCGCGGCGGGCTTCTCGTTCGGCGCGTACGTGGTGACGCGCGTGGCCGCGCGCGTGGCGCTCGAGCGCCTGGTGCTGGTGGGCATGCCGTACGGCATGGTGACGGGCGGGCGCACCTACACGCCCGGCAACGTGCCCGCGGACACGATCCTGATCCACGGCGAGCGCGACGAGACCGCGCCGCTCGCCAACGTCCTCGACTGGGCGCGGCCGCAGGAGCTGCCGATCGTGCTCGTGCCCGGCGCGGACCACTTCTTCCATCGCCGCCTGCACCTGCTGCGGCGGATCGTGCAGGGCCAGTGGCGCACGTGAGCGGCGCGGTCCTGCGCGTCGCGGGCCTGCGCAAGCGCTACGGCGGCGCGGAGGTCGTGGCCGGGGTCTCGTTCGAGATCCGGCGCGGCGAGTGCTTCGGCCTGCTCGGCCCCAACGGCGCGGGCAAGACCACCACCCTGCGGCTCGCGCTCGGGCTCGTCGATCCGGACGGCGGCACGATCGAGCTGATGGGCGAGCCGGTGCCGCGCCAGGCGCGCCGCGCGCGGCGGACGGTGGGCGTGGTGCCGCAGTTCGACAACCTCGACCCCGACTTCACCGTGACCGAGAACCTGGTCGTGTACGGCCGCTACTTCGGGCTCGCCGACGACGCGATCCGCGCGCGCGTGCCGGAGCTGCTCGAGTTCGCCGGCCTGACGAGCCGCGCCGGGTCGCGCATCCAGACCCTGTCGGGCGGGATGCGGCGGCGGCTGACGCTCGCGCGCGCGCTCGTGAACGACCCCGACTTCCTCGTGCTCGACGAGCCGACCACCGGGCTCGACCCGCAGGCGCGGCACGTCATGTGGGACCGGCTGAAGCAGCTGCTCGCGCGCGGCAAGACGATCCTGCTCACCTCGCACTTCATGGAGGAGGCCGAGCGCCTGTGCACGCGCCTGGTCGTCATGGACCACGGGCGCTTCATCGCCGAGGGCAGCCCGCGCGAGCTGATCGCGGCGCAGATCGAGCCGTTCGTGGTGGAAGTGCACGGCGACGGGCTGGAAGGCTGGAGCGAGAGCGAGGCGCGCGCGCTCGCGGCGCGCGTCGAGCGCGCGGGCGACACGGCGTTCTGCTACGTGCGCGACGCCGCGCCGCTGCTCGCGCACCTCGAGCGGCAGGCGGGGCTGCGCTACCTGCACCGCCCGGCGAACCTCGAGGACGTGTTCCTGAAGCTGACCGGGCGCGAGCTGCGGGACTAGGCGGCGAACTTCACAGGATGCGGAGACGATGCAGCTCTACGCCCACCCCTTCTCCTCCTACTGCCAGAAGGCGCTGATCGCGCTGTACGAGAACGCCACGCCGTTCGAGTATCGCAACCTAGAAGACGCCGCGGCGAACGCCGAGCTCGCGTCGCTCTGGCCGCTCAAGCGCTTTCCCGTGCTGGTGGATCGGGGGCGCACGATTCTGGAAGCGACCACGATCATCGAGCATCTCCAGCGCCACCACCCCGGCCCCGTCCGCCTCGTCCCGGACGGCGACGGCGGCGTCGAGGTCCGGATGCTCGATCGCGTGTTCGACAACTACGTCATGACCCCGATGCAGAAGATCGTCCTGGACCCGCTCCGCCCGGAACCCGCCCGCGATGCCCACGGCGTCGCGGAGGCGCGCGGCCTCCTCGACCGGATCTACGCGTGGCTCGACGAGCGCCTCGCCGCCCGCACCTGGGCCGCCGGCGAGGGCTTCACCATGGCCGATTGCGCGGCCGCGCCGGCGCTCTTCTTCGCCGACTGGGCGCACGCGATTCCGACCGCGCGCGCCAACCTGCGCGCCTATCGGGCCCGCCTGCTGGCCCGGCCGTCCGTCGCGCGCGCGGTGGACGAGGCGCGGCCCTACCGCCGCTACTTTCCCCTCGGTGCGCCGGATCGCGACTGAGCGCCGGCCGCGCGACGACCGGCCGCGGCGGACGGACGGCGCGGTGCTGGCCGTCTACGCGCTCGCCGGGCTCTTCCTCCCGCGTAGAATTCAAAGACGGATATGCAGGCTGAGGCCATGAGCGAACTCAAGAAGCTCGCGGAGCGAATCACGAGACTCACGCCAGAGGAACTGAGGAAGTCTCGCGCGTGGTGCGCTGAGTTTGATGCTCGCGCCTGGGATCAACAGATCGAGCAGGAATCCAAGACTGGAAAGCTCGATGGCATGGCCGCCGAGGCGGTGGCCGAATACAAGGCAGGCAAGACACGCCCGCTTTGAAGCACCACGCCTCATCGCGGTTTTGGGCGCTGTACGAAGCTTTAACTGAGGACGTTCGCGCTTGACGTGCTACAGCAAGCTGCGCCCGTCGCGGCACGCGGATGAACTCCAACGTTGGGCATCGTAGCGGCGGCAGCGCAGCGGGAGAGAAACGATGCCGGTTCTGTCGCAGGGCAGCGTCAAGATCGATCACACCGATGAGGGGCACGGCCAGCCGGTCGTCCTGATTCACAGCTCGGTGAGCGCCAATCGGCAGTGGCGCGCGCTCACCGAGGCGCTGCGAGACCGTTACCGCGTCCTGGCCATCAATCTCTTCGGCTACGGGGAGACGACGCCCTGGCCCGGGACCTCGCCGCAATCCCTGTATGCGCAGGCCCAGCTCGTTCTCGCCGTGTGCGGCGGGCTCGGCGCGCCGCTCCATGTCGTCGGTCACTCCTTTGGCGGGGCGGTCGCGCTGAAGACCGCGACGCTTCTCGGCCCGCGAGTCGGAAGTCTGATCCTGCTCGAACCGAACCCCTTCCATCTGCTCAAGCAGAACGGCCGCACGCAGGCGTATCTGGAAGCGCGCAGCTTGCGCGATCACGTCAAGTGCTTCGGTTCCCTGGGTGATTGGTCGAAGGTCGCGGAGCGCTTTGCCGACTATTGGCTGGGCGATGGCTCCTGGAGCACCATGACCGAGAAGCGCCGGGCCGCCTTCGCCGAATCCCTGCCGCCCAACTTCCACGAGTGGGATGCCGTCATGGGAGAGGAATCGACCGTGGAGGAGTGGGCGAATCTGACGGCCCGAACGCTGGTCGTCAGCGACCCGGCGACCCGGCTTCCCATCCGCGAGATCGTGGCGATCTTCGCCCAGGCGTGCCCGCACTGGACCTTCCACACCCTTCCCGAAGGCGGTCACATGGCGCCGCTGACCCGCCCCGACCTCATCAATCCCCTAGTCCGGCAGTTCCTGGACGCTGGTTCCGCGTGAAGGCGAGCACGACGCCCGGCCGCCACGCGCACCCGACCTGCCGCGGCGGGCTACGTCCGCTCCCGCAGCGATGAGAGCGGCCTGGTACGAGAAGCAGGGCTCCGCCGATGACGTTCTGGTGGTCGGGGAGATGCCCGACCCCGAGCCTGGCCCGGACGAGGTTCGCATCCGCGTCGCGGCGTCCGGCATCAACCCTGGCGATCTGCAAAAGCGCCGGAACGCTTTCGGGTATGGAATGCCGTACCCCCGCGTGATCCCCCACAGCGACGGGGCCGGAATCGTCGACCGGGTGGGGGACGGCGTGCCGGCGTCGCGGGTCGGCGAGCGGGTGTGGTGCTACGGCGCCCAGAGCTACCGGCCGTTCGGCACGGCCGCCGAGTATGTCGCCGTCCCCTCCGCACAGGCCGTGCCGCTGCCCGACGAGGTACCGTTCGAGCAGGGGACCTGCCTCGGCATACCCGGCATCACCGCGCACCGCTGCGTTCACGCTGCGGGGCCGGTCGAAGGCCGCGTGGTGCTGGTGCAAGGCGGGGCCGGTGCCGTCGGCGCATGCGCCGTTCAACTGGCCCGCCGGGCGGGGGCCCGCGTTCTCGCCACCGTGCGCTCGGGCGACGACGAGGGCGTCGCGTTGCGGGCCGGCGCCCACGCGGTCGTCCGGACGGACGGCGCCCCTGCCAACGAGATCGTGAGCCGGATCCGCGCGCTTGCCCCCGAGGGGGTGGCACACATCGTGGAGGTTGCGTTCGACGCGAACGTGGCGGTCGATACCGAGCTCCTCGTGCTCGGCGGCTCGCTCGCCGCCTATGCGACCGGGAAGCCGCGGCCGCCGATACCGTTCTGGGAACTGCTCTTCAAGAACGTTCGCGTGCACTTCCTTGGCAGCGACGACTTTCCAGCCGCGGCGAAGGCCGCCGCCGCCCGCGACTTGAACGCCGCGCTGGTCGGCGGGTGGCCGGGCTTCGAGATCGCCCACCGCTTCCCGTTATCGGCAATCGCCGAGGCGCACAAGTCCCTGGAGCAAAGGCGGGGGCCGGGTCGAGTAGTCCTAGTGATACCGGGAGGCCCGGGCGGCACCGAATGAGGCGCTCGAGCCGACCGGCTCGACGGCTGGCGCGGTCAGGGTTCCCAGCGCGTCACACTGCGGCGGCAGGTCAGCTTGGTCGGTCGGGCGTCATGGACATCGCCGCACTCCGGTTGATCGGAGGGAGCCGCGTGCGTCGTCCCGCGCGCCTCAACCGCCCCGGCGCGCGCGCTTCGTCCGCGAGCGCTTCGGGCCGGCCGGGCCCGCCGCCTCAGCCGCGACCGGCGGCGCCAGCCCGGCGATGCGGGAGCCGTCGAAGGCCGCGCCCATCATCGCGCCGAGGCCGCGCGCCTGGCCGGCGACCGCGACGTCGCGCATGATCGTCGCCTGCACGATAAAGCCGAGAATCATCGACTGCAGCGCCTGCGCGACTTCCAGCGGTGACGCCTGGCCGCCTACGATACCCAGCCGCTGCCATTCGGCAACGCGCGCCGCAAGATGGGAACGGAACTGCAGGTAGAAGCCGCGCAGGAGCTCGCGAACGCGCTCGTCGCGCTGCGCCTCGCTCCAGCCGTGGATCGCGATGGGGAGGAGGTTGTACCCGTCGCGCGCGCTGAACTGCTCGACTGTCACCAGCAGCTTGGCGACCAGCTCCGCCGGCGTCGCCGCGACCTCGCCCTGGAGCAGCGGCGCGAGCCGCATCGCCAGCCCGCCGAGCGATGCCGAGATCGCGCTGAGGATGATGTCGTCCTTGCCGCCGAAGTAGCGGTACATCGCGCTCGCGGCCATCCGCGACTCGGCGATGATCTCCTCCATCGTGGTCGACTGCACCCCTTTGCGGTGGAAACAGCGCCACGCGGCCTCGAGGATCTGCGCGCGCCGCTGCTGCCACTGCTCGTCGGAGATCTTGGGCATGCGCCGAGCGTACCAGAAAAGGGAATAGATATTCCTTGACAAGCCGTCCAGCGGGCCGCTAGCATAAGGAACGTTCATTCCTTTTTAACGGAGGACAGCAATGACCACCCCAGCCGAAGCGGCCCCGTCGGGCTACCGGGTCCACCACCTGAACTGCGCCTGCATCCAGCGCCTGTCGATCCACGGCCGCCAGCTCGCGTGCCATTGCCTGCTGATCGAGACACCGGCCAGCGGGCTGGTGCTGGTCGACACCGGGCTCGGCACCTGCGACTTCGTGAACCCTGCGCGCCGGCTCGGGGTGATGTTCACGTACGTGTATGCCAACCCGAAGCGCGACGCCTCCTTCGCCGCGGTCAACCAAATCCGGAAGCTCGGCTTCAAGCCCGAGGACGTGCGCCACATCGTCATGACCCACATGGACCTCGACCACGTGGGCGGGCTGGCGGACTTCCCGCACGCCACGGTGCACCTGCACGCGACCGAGCTGAAGGCGGCCACCGAGCGCCGGTCGTTCAGGGCGAAGCACCGTTACCTGCCGGTGATGTGGGCGCATCAGCCCGCTTTCGAGACCTATTCCGAGGAGGGCGAGCCGTGGATGGGCTTCGAGGCGATCCGTTCCCTGCGCGGACTGCCACCCGAGATCCTGCTGATTCCGCTGTTCGGCCACACGCTGGGGCATTGCGGGGTGGCGGTGCGCGAATCGCGGGGCTGGCTGCTGCACGCCGGGGACGCGTACTTCGACCCGCGCGAAGTGCACGGCGAGCGCAGGCAGTGCGCGCCCCTGGTCGGCGCGTTCCAGGCGATGGTGCAGACCCGTCGCGGCGAACGGCTGCGCAACCAGGCGCGGCTGCGCCGGCTCACTGCCGCGCACCCGGAGGTCCGCGTGTTCAGCGCGCACAACCCTTTCGAGTACCTCGAGGCGATCGGCGCGCCCGACCCCATCGGACAGGCGTTCAGCGGCAAGCCGGTTCCCCAGCCACCGCTTCCCGGCGCGCGCAGCGCGGCGTGAGCGCGTCGATGAGCCCCGTCTGGGTCAGCTTCGTCGCGGCATGCACCGCGCTGGTCGCCGCGATCTGCGCACCGGCTGTCACGCTCGCCGCGGCGCGCTACCAGTTCCGGTCCAACGTGCTGTCGGCGAGCCGCCGGCAATGGATCGAAGCGGTACAGGAGCTGACCGCAGAGCTGATCGCGCTCGCCCTGGCAGCGAACGCGGTCAAGCGCCGTCTCGAAGGCAACTGGGACCGCGGCCGTGCGGCGCTCGCTGCCGATCCGGCGCTGCTCGCGAAGTACGAGCGCATCGTGCAGGTGCGCTGGAACATCCGGCTGCTCCTGAACCCGGGCGAGGCGGACCACGCCGGCGTCGTCGCGGCCATCGATGCGCTGCTCGCGCATCTGCAGGACGGCGCGGCGGACGAGCGACCGCTCGCCGCCCTGGCGAACGGCGTCGCCGACGCCGCTCAGGTGGTGATCCGGGACGCGTGGCGGCGCGCAAAACTCGGGAAATGAGCGCCAGCGCTCCACTCGTTGAGAACGCCAACTGCGCCGCTGCCGGCGGCCGGTGCCCGTCGATGCGGAGATGACCCCGGGTGCCACGCCGGGCGATCAACCTCTGCGCAAGCGGTGTTGGGATGATCGACCCGGGCGACTCGATGATGCCGAGACGCCGGGGAGGTCCATCCCATCACTGCGGCCGACCCGCGCCGCGGGGGGCTGAGCCCGGCTGCGCGGCTCCCTCAACCGGAGCGTCAAGCCGTCACGCGACCAACGACGCGGCGTACCCAGGGCGCGACCAGGGTCACGGTCGGAAACGCGACGGGCCAGGTGGTGGCGCAGCTCCTGAGCCATTGCGTCGAGAACCCCTGGTGAATGCCCTGGGTGATGGCGATGACGAAACCGGACACCAGTGCGACCATGATGGCCGAGAGTAGCGCGCCGAAGACGATCGGCGCAAAACGTGCGGGGATGCGCATTTCATTCTCCTGAAAGTACGTTGAGGACGATGGCGGCGGCGTAGAGGCCGAGGCCGAAGACGGCGTGCGTGAAGAGGCTCTGCAACCGCGCGGCATTGGGCCGCGGCGTGCGCCGCGCGGCGACGCCGGCCCCCATGCCGGGCTGCATCAGCAGGAACGGCGCCGCGACGGTGACGAAGCCGACCGCCAGCGCCGGGGCGAGCGTCGGCTGACGCGCCCAGGCGAACCCCCAGATCGCGAGCAGTGCGCCCGCAAACGCGATGCCGATCAGATAGTGGGCGGTCCAGCCGATCAGCCGCTCGCCGTGCACGGGCCGCGCAGCGGCGATGCGTTCGTGGCGGAAGCGCCCGCGTGCCATGTGCCCGAACCAGCGCCCGACGAGACCCCAGTCCGGTGCGGGAACGCCGAACAGGCGCGCGCGCGCCATCGTCCAGAGGTCGGTCGCCAGCGTCGCGCCGGCGCCGATGAAGAGAATGCTGCCCGCGTAGTCCATGTGGTTCTCCTTTCGCTTGCATTCATGGATTGGAGAGGGCACAGTGCCACTTCAAGTTGACTTGAAGTCAAGGGGTCACGACCATGGACATCAGCGAGGTGGCGCGCGCATCCGGCGTGCCCGCGTCGACGTTGCGCTTCTACGAGGAGAAGGGGCTGATCGCCTCGGTCGGAAGGCGCGGCCTGCGCCGCACGTTCGAGCCGCGCGTGGTGGAGCGACTGGCGCTAATCGCGCTGGGGCGCGCCGCGGGATTCTCGCTCGACGAGATCGCGCGCATGTTCGCGACCGAGCGCCGCCCGAGGATCGATCGGCAGCTCCTGTCGGGCAAGGCGGACCAACTGGATCGCACCATTCGAAAGCTCACTGCCATGCGCGACGGCCTGCGGCACGCCGCTGCCTGCCCGGCGCCGAGTCACCTGGAATGCCCCAAGTTCCGCCGCTTGATGAGTGCCGCGGCGTCCGGGGCGCGACGAAAGAAATCTGCGCGCTGATCGCCATGCACCCCCGCGAAACCGGCCGCCGCTACGACGCCGTCGCCGCGCAGGTCGACGCCGACCTGCTCGCGTCCTCCTACGGCGTGAGCTTCCTCGAGCGCGCGATCGCCCGCTGCGCGACGCGCGACGCCGCGCTCGACGTCGGCTGCGGCGCGGGCGGGCGCATGATCGAGCGGCTGCTGGGCGCCGGGTTCCGCGTCACCGGCCTCGACGTGTCGCGCGCCATGCTCGACATCGCGCGCGCACGGCACCCGTCGGTCGAGTTCGTCCACGACGACGTCGCCGAATGGTCACCGCCGCGCGCCTACGACCTCGTCCTCGCCTGGGACAGCATCTTCCACCTGCCGTACGCGGCGCACACGCTCGTGCTCGGCAAGCTGTGCGGGTGCCTCGCGGAGGGCGGCGTGCTGCTCTTCACCGCGGGCGGCAACGACGGCGAGATCGTCGGCGCGATGCACGGGCGCGAGTTCGCCTATTCCTCCCTGTCCGAGGTCGCGCTCCTGCGTCTGCTGCGCGACTGCGGCTGCGTGCCGCTGCTGATGGAGCGCGACCAGTACCCGCTGCATCACGTCGTCATCATCGCGCTCAAGGCGGCGATGCCGCCCGCGCAGCGCGCGCATCCGCCCGGAGATCGCCCATGACCGCCGCCTACGCCCTCCCGCGCCTGTCCCGCCGTTTCGTCCCGGTGTGGCGCCGCAACTTCCTCGTCTGGCGCAAGCTCGCCGCGCCGTCGATCCTCTTCAACCTCGCCGACCCGACCATCTACATGCTCGGCCTCGGCTACGGCCTGGGCGCGCTCATGCCCGAGATCGGCGGCCAGCCGTACATCGCCTTCCTCGCCGCCGGCACGGTGTGCTTCTCGACCATGAACACCGCGACCTTCGAGGCGCTCTACTCCGCCTTCTCGCGCATGCACGTCCAGAAGACCTGGGACGCGATCGTGAACGCGCCGGTCGGCCTCGACGACGTCGTGCTCGCCGAGCTCGTCTGGGCCGCGGCCAAGAGCTTCCTCTCGGGCCTCGCGATCTTCCTGGTGATCTGGGCGCTCGGCCTCGTGGCGATGCCGACCGCCCTCCTCGCGCTCGCCGTCGTCCCGCTCATGGGCCTGTGCTTCGGCGCGCTCGGCCTGGTGATCACCGCGCTCTCGCCCTCGTACGATTTCTTCAGCTACTACTTCACCCTGGTCATCACGCCGATGGCGATGATCTCGGGCGTCTTCTTCCCGCTCGAGCAGCTCCCCGCCGCGATGCAGGCGGTCGCCCTCGCGCTCCCGCTCGTCCACGCGACCGAGCTCGTGCGGCCGCTGCTGAACGGCGCGCCGCCGGCCGCCGTGCTGCTGCACGTCGGGGTGCTGCTTGCCTACGCGCTGGGCGGGTTCTATGCTGCGCTCGTGCTGTTCCGCCGCCGTCTCGCGAGCTGATCGATGCTGTGGGTGAAGGCGCTGCACATCGTCTTCGTGACGGCCTGGTTCGCGGGGCTCTTCTACCTTCCGCGCATCTTCGTCAACCTCGCGCTGGAGAGCGACCCGCGCGCGCGCGGCCGGCTGCTCGTCATGGCGCGCAAGCTCTACCGCTTCATGACGCTCCTCGCCGTGCCGGCGCTCGCGTTCGGCCTGTGGCTGTGGCTCGGCTACGGCATCGGGGCGGCGACCGGCTGGATGCACGCGAAGCTCGCGATCGTGGTGCTGCTGCTGGGCTACCACCACGCCTGCGGCCGCCTGCTCGCCCGGTTCGAGCGCGGCGCGCCGGCGCGCTCGCACGTCTGGTTCCGCTGGTTCAACGAGGCGCCGGTGCTGCTGCTGCTCGCCGCGGTGCTGCTCGTGGTCGTGAAGCCGTTCTGACGTGACGGTCACGCTCGCCGACGTTCGGGCCGCGGCGGACGCGATCGGCGGCGCCGTCATCGAGACGCCGTGCCTCGCCTCGCACACGCTCTCCGCGCTCACCGGCGCGGCGGTCTGGCTCAAGTTCGAGAACCTGCAGTTCACCGCGGCGTTCAAGGAGCGCGGCGCGCTCAACAAGCTGCTCGCCCTCGACGCCGCGCAGCGCGCGGCCGGCGTGCTCGCGGTCTCGGCCGGCAACCACGCGCAGGCGGTCGCCTACCACGCCCAGCGCCTCGGCCTGCGCGCGACCATCGTGATGCCGCGCTTCACCCCGCACGTGAAAGTCGAGCGCACGCGCGGCTTCGGCGCCGAGGTGCTCCTGTCCGGCGAGAGCTTCGACGAGGCGCAGCGCGCGGGCGTCGCGCTCGCCGCGGAGCGCCGCGCCACGCTGATCCATCCCTACGACGACCCGCTGGTGATCGCCGGGCAGGGCACGATCGCGCTCGAGATGCTCGCCGCCGCGCCGCAGCTCGACACCCTCGTCGTCCCGGTCGGCGGCGGCGGGCTGATCGCGGGCGTCGCCGTGGCGGCGAAGGCGCTGCGGCGGGAGGTCGAGGTGGTCGGGGTCGAGACCGCGGGCTTCCCGGCGGTGCACTGCGCGCTGCACGGGCGGCCGCCGCAGTTCGCCGGCTCGACCATCGCCGAGGGCATCGCGGTGCGGGAGCCCGGCGCGCTCACGCTGCCGCTCATCCGCGCGCACGTCGCCGACGTCCTGCTGGTCGACGACGGCGACATCGAGCGCGCGATCGTCGAGCTCCTCGAGATCGAGAAGACCGTGGTCGAGGGCGCCGGGGCCGCGGGCCTGGCGGCGCTGCAGCGCCACCCGGAGCGCTTTCGCGGGCGCAACGTGGGCGTCGTCCTCTCCGGCGGCAACATCGACCCGCTCGTCCTGTCCGACATCATCGAGCGCGGGCTGGTGCGCTCGGGCCGGCTCGTGCGGCTGCGCGTCGCGATGCGCGACCTGCCGGGCGCGCTCGCCGACGTCACCGCCTGCCTCGCCGCCGCGAACGCCAACATCGAGGAGGTCCACCACCAGCGGGCGTTCACCGACCTGCCGGTGCTGTCGGCCGAGGTCGAGTTCGTGCTGCAGGCGCGCGGCCCCGACCACGTGCGGGAGATCCTCGCGGCGCTCGCCGCGGCGGGATACCCCGCGGAGGTGGCGCACGATTGACCGCTGATCGCCCGGCCGCGCGCTGCGCCATACTGCGGCCTGCGCGCGGCAGGACCGCGCGCAGGCCCGCCGCCGAACGCCCCGACTCCCGATTCGCCCACGCCGCCCACATGACCGAGTCCGATCCCGCAACGCGCCGCGACGACGCCGCCGCGAACGCCGAGCCCGCCTACAAGGCGCTCACGCGTCATCTGCCCGAGCCGCGCTTCGTGCCGCTGCCCGACTACGTGCGCCGCGACGAGGCGCACATGCTCGCGCAGGCCGAGTCCTTCTACCGCACCATGGCGCGCCGGCGCACCACGCGCCACTTCGCCACCGACCCGGTGCCGCGGCGCCTGATCGAGCTCGCGATCCTCACCGCCGGCACCGCGCCGTCGGGGGCCCATCGCCAGCCCTGGCGGTTCGTCGCGATCGACGACCCCGCGCTGAAGGCCCGGGTGCGCGCGGCCGCCGAGGCCGAAGAGCTGAAGACCTACAGCGAGCGCATGACCGACGAGTGGCGCGAGGCGCTGCATCCGCTCGGCACCGACCACGTCAAGGAGCACCTCACCGACGCGCCCTGGCTGGTGGTGCTGTTCGCCGAGAAGTACGGCCTGCGCGCGGACGGGTCGCACCGCAAGAACTACTACGTCGACGAGAGCGTGGGCATCGCCGCCGGGCTGTTCGTCGCCGCAATCCACCTGATGGGGCTCGTCACGCTCACGCACACGCCGAACCCGATGGGCTTCCTGCGCGAGGTCCTCGGCCGCGGCACCAACGAGAAGGCGGTGCTGGTGATGCCGGTCGGCTATCCGCGCCCCGACGCGCAGGTCCCGGACCTGCAGCGCCTGCCGCTGGAGGCGATCGTGCAGTGGAACGCCGGCGGCGGCGGCGCGTGACCGGACGGCCGGCGGCGGCGCGCGCGGCGGGAGCAGTGCGCGCTTGACCGTCCGACCGTTCGGCGTGCTCGCGACCGCGGTGCTGCTCGGCTGCGCCGCCGGCTCGGATGCCGCCAAGCCGGTGCGCGCGCCGGTCGCCGCCGTCGATCGCGTCTGGTTCTGGACCGGGACGGCCACCGGGACCGGGACGATCGCGTCGCCCGCCCCCGAGCGCTACACGCTCGAGCTCGCGCCGAACGGCCGGCTGCTGGTGCGCGCGGACTGCAATCGCGGCACGGGGCGCTACCGGATCGCGACGGGCACGATCGCCTTCGACCCGATCGCGGCCACGCGCGCGGCGTGCCCGCCCGGCGCGCTCGACGCGCGCTACCTCGGCGACCTGCAGCGCGCGACGGGGTTCTTCGTCGAAGGCGGCCACCTCGTCCTCGAGCTGCCCGACGGCGGGGGCGCGATGCGGTTCGCGCCGTCGCCATGAGGGGGCGCCGGGATCAACTCGCCCGCCGTGACTGAGCCGGCCGCCGCGCCGGCGCTGGAGCCGGGCGTCGCGCGCGCGCTGGCGCGATGGCGGGCGGCCCGCTACGCGGACGTCCGCTACCACCTGGACGTCGCGATCGCGGCGCCGGTCGCGCGGCTCGCGGGCCGCCTCGAGATCCGCGTCGCGGTGCGCGGCAGGCCGGTCGCCCTCGTGCTCGATTGGCGGCCGCCGCCCGGCGGAACGCTCGGCGCGGTCGAAGCGAACGACGCGACGATCGGCCGGCCGCGCGTCGTGCGCGAGCATCTCGTCATCCCGGCGCGCCACGTGCGCAGCGGCGAGAACACGGTGCGCCTCGCCTTCACGGCGCCGATCGCGCCGGCCGGCACCGCCGTGACGCTCTACCGCGACCGCGCGGACGGCGCGGAGTACGTGTACTCGCTGCTCGTGCCGGCGGACGCGAGCACGGTGTTCCCCTGCTTCGATCAGCCCGACCTGAAGGGCCGCTTCGCGCTCACGCTGTCGCTCCCCGCCGGCTGGGAGGCGGTGTCGAACGCCCCCGCGGCGGAGGCGGTCGCGACGGAGGCAACGCGACGCGTGCGGTTCCGCGCGACCGAGCCGATCAGCCCCTATCTCTTCGCCTTCGCGGCCGGGCCCTTCGCCGCGCTCGAGGAACGGGCGGTGGGCGTCGCGCCGCAGCCCGCGGCGCGCATCCTCGTGCGCAGGTCGCGGCGCGCGCGCGCGCAGGTCGAGGCGGACGACGTCTTCCGCCTGCACCGCGCGGCGCTCCGCTTCTGCGCGGACTACTTCGCCTTCCCGTTCCCCTTTCCGAAGCACGACCTGGTGCTCGTGCCCGAGTTTCCCTACGGCGGCATGGAGCACGCCGGCGCGACCTTCCTGCGCGAGGAGGCGGTGCTGTTCCCGTTCGAGCCCGCGGCGGCCGACCGCCTGCGGCGGGCGCAGCTCGTCTTCCACGAGACCGCGCACCAGTGGTTCGGCGACCTGGTGACGATGCGCTGGTTCGACGACCTCTGGCTGAAGGAAGGCTTCGCCAACCTCATGGCCGCCAAGGCCGCGGAGGCGATCACGCCGGAGCACGGCGCCTGGAACGCGTTCCACCAGCTCAAGGTCGCCGCCTACCGCACGGACGCGACGCGGGGCACCACGCCGATCCGGCAGCGCCTGCCCAACCTGTCGGCCGCGAAGTCCGCGTACGGCAGCATCGTGTACGGCAAGGCGCCGGCGGTGCTGCGCCAGGCCGAGTTCTACCTGGGCGCCGACGTGTTCCGGCGCGCGGTGCAGGCGTTCGTCCGGACGCACGCGTACGGCGCGGCCGACTGGGCGGACCTCGTGCGCGCGTTCGAACGGGCGTCCGGCCGCAAGCTCGCTCGGTGGGCCGCGGCGTGGGTCAGGCGGCGCGGGATGCCGACGGTGCGCGCCGCCTGGCGCACCGACGGCGCCGGCCGCATCGCGCGCTTCACGCTCGCGCAGTCGGACACGCTCGGCAGTGACGGCGTGTGGCCGATGCGCACCGCGCTGCTCGTCGCGGGCGACGGCGGCGCGCGCACGCTCGCAGTCGCGCTCGAGAGTCGCAGCGCGGTCGTGCGCGAGCTGGCGGGCGCCCGTGCGCCACGCTACGTCTTCGCGAACCACGGCGACTACGCGTACGGGCGTTTCCCGCTCGATCGGGCGAGCCGCGCCGCGGTGCTCGAGGACCTCGGCGCGATCCGGGACCCGTTCCTGCGCGCGCTGTTGCTCGACGCGCTGTGGGAGGAAGTGCGCGACGCGCGGCTCGCGCCGCTCGCCTACATCGATCTCGCTCTGGCGCAGGACGCGCGCGAGACCGACGAGCTGACCATCGCGAGCGTGCTCGAACGCGTCCAGACGGCGCTGCGGTGGTACCTCTCCGGCGCGCAGCGCGCCGCGGTCGCCCCCCGCGTCGAGGCGCTGTTGCTGCGCGGCATGACCGACGCGCCGGACCGGGGCCTGCGCATCACGCACTTCCGCGCCTACGTGGGCACGGCCACGACGCCGGAAGCGCGGGCGACGCTAAAGGCGCTGCTCGCCGGTACGCGAACCGTGCGCGGCGTCATCCTCAGCTCGCGCGAGCGGTTCCGCATCGTCGAGCGGCTGCTCGCGCTCGGCGATCCGGACGCGGAGCGCCTGCTCGCGGCGCAGGCGCAGGCCGACGCGAGCGACGACGGCCGCCGCCACGCATACGCGGCCGCGGCCGCGCGGGCCGACGCGGCGGCGAAGGCGGCTTGCTACAGGGCGTGGTTCGACGATCGATCGCTCGCCGAGAGCTGGATCGAGGAGGCGGTCCTGCCGTTCAACGCCGTGGAGCACGCCGCGCTCACCCGCCCGTACCTCGGGCGCGCGCTCGCGCGGCTGCCGCAGCTCCGGCGCGAGCGGAAGATCTTCTTCGTGAACCACTGGCTCGCCGCGTTCCTCGGCGGACAGACCGACGCCGAAGCGGCACGCGTGGCGCGGCGATTCCTGCGGGAGAGGAAGCTCGATCCCGACCTGCGCCGCAAAGTGCTCGCAGCGCTCGACGGGCTCGAGCGCACGGCGCGAATCCGCGCCGCGTTCGCCCACGCGGGATGAGGCGGCGCTCGCCCGAGCGCGCTACCGTTGAGCGTTCCTTTACCCAGTGCGCGCTATCCTGCGCGCTCGCCATGGGCACCCAATCGTTCTTCGCCACCTGCCCGCGCGGCCTCGAGTCGCTGCTCGCCGCCGAGCTCGCCGCCTGCGGCGCGAGCAAGATCGGTCCGACTGGCGGCGGCGCGCATTTTCGCGGCGACCTTGCCGTCTGTTATCGGGCGAACCTCGAGAGCCGGGTCGCCACGCGCATCCTCTGGCGCGTGGCCGAGGCGCCCTACCGCCACGAGCAGGACGTCTACGACGCGGCGCACGCGCAGGACTGGCCGGCGCGCTTCCGGGTGGAGCGCTCGATCCGCGTCGACGTCAACGCGGTGCGCTCGCCGCTGCGCAGCCTCGAGTTCGCGACGCTGCGCATCAAGGACGCGGTGTGCGACCGGTTTCGCGCGGTGGTGGGCACGCGGCCCGACGTCGACACCCGCTCCCCGGACGTGCGCGTCCACGCGTTCCTGGACGAGCGCACGGTCACGCTCTACCTCGACACCTCGGGCGAGCCGCTCTACAAGCGCGGCTGGCGGGGGCGCACGGGCGAAGCGCCGCTCAAGGAGAACCTGGCGGCGGGCATCGTCGCCCTCACCGGCTGGACGGGCGACGAGCCGTTCCTCGACCCGATGTGCGGCAGCGGGACGATCCTGCTCGAGGCCGCCGCGATCGCGCTCGGCATCGCGCCCGGCAGCCGCCGTGCGTTCGGCTTCGAGCGCCTCGAGGGCTTCGACGCGCAGCGCTGGGGCGAGCTGCGCGACCGGGCGCAGGCGCGCGAGCAGCGCACCCGGCCGGTCGCGATCTTCGGCTCGGACCGGTACGGCGCCGAGCTCGCCAAGGCGCGCGCGGCCATCGCGGCGGCCGGGCTCGACGGCATCGTGCAGCTGAAGCAGGCGAACCTGCTGGAGCTCTCGCCGCCGGCGCCGGCCGGGGTGCTGGTGGCGAACCCGCCCTACGGCGTGCGCATCGGGGCGGACGCCGAGCTCGCGGCGTTCTACCCGAAGCTGGGCGACGCGCTCAAGGCGCGTTTCGCGGGCTGGCGCTGCTTCTTCCTCACCGCCGACCTGCGGCTTGCGAAGATGATCGGGCTCAAGGCCGCGCGGCGCACGCCGCTCTTCAACGGCCCGCTCGAGTGCCGGCTGTTCGAGTACCGCATGGTGGCGGGCGCGCTGCGCCGGCCTTCCCCGGCACCCCCCGACGCGCTATAAAGGCGTCCCGAGCGAAAGGAGCAAGGCAATGGCACACACCTACGACGAGCTCAAGCACAAGACGGTGGCGGAGCTGCGCGAGCTCGCGAAGACCACCGAGCACGAGGCGGTGCAGGGCTACACCCAGATGAACAAGGACCACCTGCTGGTGGCCCTGTGCAAGGCCCTCGGCATCGAGGCGCACCTCCACCAGCACCACCACGCGGCGGGCGAGGAGCGCGGCAAGCTCAAGGCGCGCATCCGGGCGCTGAAGAAGAAGCGCGACGAGATCCTCGCCTCGCCCGACCACGCCGCGCTGAAGGCGGTGCTGAACGAGATCCGCGGGCTGAAGCGGGCGACGCGGCGGCTGTAGCGCCGCGCCGGCGTCGTCACGGATCCGGGAACTGGAAGGTGATGACCAGGACGTCGGCGCGTGCGCGCACCGACGGCGGCAGCGGCGGGAACGGCGCGGCGTCGCGGGCCGCCGCGCGCATGCGCCGATCGAACGCGGTATTCCCCGACGCCCGGTCGAGCTCGACGTCCTGGAGCGCGCCGTCGGCGCGGATGAAGACCGACACGAGAGCGAGGCGCCCGGACCCTGCGGCCGCGCCCTGCGCCGTCTCGACGATCCGCTGGCGCACGGTCCCCACGTACTGCGCGTAGGGCTCGTCCGCCGTGCGTCCGCCCACGAATGCCCGCCGCGGCAGGGCGGCAGCGCGCTCGAGCTGCGCGTCGACCTGCCGCTGCAGGGTCTGGATCCGGTCGGCCAGCGCCGCACCCGCGCGCGGTGGTTCGCCCGCCGCGGCCGGCGTCCGGCGCACCGCCACCTGGACGCTCGAGCCGGCCTCCTTCTCGTAGCCGACGCGAAAGCCGAGCGGCTGCGCGCGGCCGCGCGCGTAGGCCGCCGCCAGCGCGCGCTGCGTACCCGGCGGGAACAGGTGGTGCGGCTTCGTGAACCGGCCGTACAGCGCGACGGCGTGGTCGCGGGCGAGCAGATCGTAGTCGAGGCCGGTCTCGTCCTGCCAGATCGACGGCGCCCGGCGCGCGATCGCGTCGCGCACGATCGAGAACTGCGGGTGCTGCGGCAGGTGCGAGGCCGACTTGAGCACCGTGCGGTTCGCGGCCGCTTCCTCGATCCACGTGCGGCTCGCCCGGTGCCGGGCGAGGTAGCCGTCCGACAGATCCATCCGCACGTAGTCGAGCAGCACGATGCGGCCGTCCTTCGCGAGCGTGATCCGCGCCGATTCCCAGGTGCTGCGGCTCGCCCGGTCCCCCGCGGCCGGCTCGAGGTCGGTCCCGTCGGCCGTCAGCCGGACCGGATCGACCGCGACCACCTCGTAGTCCGCGCGCGCGGCGAACGCCATCAGGAGACCGGTCACGCCGACGCGGATGCCCGGCAGGCTCGCGTCGGCGTCGAGGTCCCGGGTGAGAAAGAATCCGAGCCGCGCGAACCGCTCCCACCCGGCGCGGAAGCGCGCGAGGAACCCGCTCAGCGCCTGGGGCGAGTAGCGCGCGAGCGGCGGCGGCGGGTCGGCGCGCTGGTGCGCGACGAGCACGTACCGGCCCGCATTCGGATAGAGCTGCTGCACCGTGGGGAAATCCGGCCCGGAGAAGGGATAGAACACGGTCTCGCCGACCGGGTCCGCCAGCTCGGTGCGGGCCCACGCGCGCATCGGCGCGCCGATGCGGCGCTGGTATTCCTGCCAGCGCGCGGAGACTGCGCGGGCGTACGGCGCGATGAGCGGGCGCGCGAGCGGGCTCAGGCTCTGCGGCGCGGGCTCCAGGCCGGCCAGCACGCGCGCGGTCTCGGCGGAGTCGAGCGCCGCGACGGGCGTGAATGGCGCAAGCGCGAAGAGGCAGGCAGCCCACAGGGCCGCTCGCATGCCCCGCTGCCGGCCTGCTCCGCCCACTCGCGCCACGCTTCTTCCTCCCGGCGCAAGTGTCGCCCTGGCGCGGGTGAGGAAGCAACTCCCTTGCAGGCGTTCGGCGGGCCCGGCTGTCGACGATTCAACGCGCCATCAACAGGTCGTAGAGCGGCGCGGCGAGGGCCACGAGCCACTGTCCGCCGGCCGGATCGTGGGCGATGGCGACCATGATCAGCCGGCGCGCGCCGGATTCGACCAGCGCGCCGTCGGCGTGGAAGATCCGCCAGGTGCCGGTCTTGCGGAACAGCTTCGCCTCGGGCCGCGCCTCGAGACCGCGCACGAACTTGTTCCGGAACACCGGGTTGCCGAGGAGCTGCCGGATCGCCTCGGTGTGCGCCGCGTTCACGAGCCTGCCGGTCGCGAGCAGATAGTAGAAGCGCGCGACCTGGGTCGCGGTGGCGCCGTGGACGTGGTTGTGGATCGGGTCGCGCTGGTAGGCCGGTCCCTGCGCGTAGTCCTTGCCCAGCCAGAGCCCGCCGTTGTGCGCCGGGTCGTACAGCCGCAGGCGCGGCGACTGCAGCACGTCGAGCACGGTCTGGTGGCCGATCCGTTCGATCGCGCGCGTCGCCGCGGCGTTGTCCGAGTGCCGGATCATGCGCCGGATGTCCTCCGCGAGCGCCTCGTCGGGCTCCACGCCGGCCTCCTCCGCGCGGGCGTACGCCGCGAGCAGGACGGCGATCTTCGGCAGGCTGCTCGCGTACATCATCTGGTCGCCTCGCACCGCCGCGAAGCGCGGCCGGCGCGCATCGGTGATGTCGGCGATGGCGGCGGCGAACCGGTCCTGCGCGACCCGCGGCCAGAGCCCCTGCGCCCGGATCACCCGCTCCAGGCCGCGCTGGAGCGGCTGGTCCACGCAGTCGCGCAGCTCGGGGTATCCGTCCGCGCCGGCCGCGCACTCGGCCGGCGCGGCCGCGGGAAGCAGCAGAAGGAAGGCGGCGAGCGCGAGGGACCGGAGCCGGATCACCGCGGCGGGGCGCGCCGGCAGCGCGGGAAGAAAGGGCCGCTCATGCCGGCCCTGGCCGCTCGGCCGCCCGCGCGGCGCTCACTTCACGATGTCGAGGTGCTCGATGCCCTTGGTGATGTCGCGGTTCTTCGCTTCCTTGGAGTGGAGCTTGATCGAGAGCCGCAGGTCGTTCACCGAGTCGGCGTTGCGCAGCGCGTCCTCGTAGCTGATGATGCCGTTGTCGTAGAGGTCGAAGAGGTGCTGGTCGAAGGTCTGCATGCCGAGCTCGCGCGAGCGCTTCATCAGCTCCTTGATCTCGTGCACCTCGCCCTTGAAGATGAGGTCGGCGACCAGCGGCGAGTTGAGCATCACCTCGACCGCGGCGATGCGGCCCTTGCCCTCCTTGAGCGGGATCAGGCGCTGCGAGATCATCCCGCGCAGGTTGAGCGACAGGTCCATCAGCAGCTGCGCGCGGCGCTCCTCGGGGAAGAAGTTGATGATCCGGTCGAGCGCCTGGTTGGCGCTGTTCGCGTGCAGGGTGGCGAGGCACAGGTGGCCGGTCTCGGCGAACGCGACCGCGTAGTCCATGGTCTCGCGGTCGCGCACCTCGCCCATCATGATGACGTCCGGCGCCTGGCGCAGGGTGTTCTTGAGCGCGTTGTCCCAGGACTCGGTGTCGACGCCGATCTCGCGCTGGGTGATGAGGCAGTTCGCGTGCGGGTGGACGTACTCGACCGGGTCCTCGATCGTGATGATGTGGCCGTACGAGTTCTGGTTGCGGTAGCCGATCATCGCCGCGAGCGAGGTCGACTTGCCCGAGCCGGTCGCGCCCACCATGATGACCAGCCCGCGCTTGGTCATCGCCACGTCCTTCAGCACCGGCGGCAGGTTCAGCTCCTCGAAGGTGGGGATCTTCGAGTTGATCGTGCGCAGCACCATGCCGATGTTGCCCATCTGCACGAACGCGCTGACGCGGAAGCGGCCGATGTTGGCGGGGCTGATCGCGAACTGGCACTCCTTGGTCGACTCGAACTCCGCCGCCTGGCGGTCGTTCATGACCGAGCGCACCAGCTCGGCGGTGTGCTGCGCCGAGAGCGGCTGCTGGGACACCGGCGTCATCTTGCCGTCCAGCTTGATCGCCGGCGGAAAGCCGACGGTGATGAACAGGTCGGAGGCCTTCTTGCCCACCATCAGGCGCAGCAGGTCGTAGATGAATTTCGTTGCCTGGTCGCGTTCCATCGTGGTCCCCTCTCGCGCTCCGCTCGTCTACCGGTGGCGGGTGCCGGCCATCTTACGCCCCGCCCGTGGCAGCGGGTAGCGCGGGCCCGGCCGCCCCGTCAACCGATGAAGTTGTCCTTGTTTGCCGCGCGCGCCCGCGCCTCGGCCACCTGCACCACCCCGCGCTTGACCAGCTCCTGCAGGTTCTGGTCGAGCGTCTGCATCCCGAACTGCTGGCCGGTCTGGATCGCGGAGTACATCTGCGCCACCTTGTTCTCGCGGATCAGGTTGCGGATCGCCGGCGTGCCGATCATGATCTCGTGCGCCGCCACCCGGCCCGAGCCGTCCTTGGTCTTGAGCAGGGTCTGGGAGATCACCGCGCGCAGCGACTCCGACAGCATCGCGCGCACCATCTCCTTCTCCGCCGCCGGGAACACGTCGACGATACGGTCGATCGTCTTCGCCGCCGAGCTCGTGTGCAGGGTGCCGAACACCAGGTGGCCGGTCTCGGCGCCGGTGAGCGCGAGGCGGATGGTCTCGAGGTCGCGCATCTCGCCGACCAGGATCACGTCCGGGTCCTCGCGCAGCGCCGAGCGCAGCGCGTTCGCGAACGAGAGCGTGTGCGGCCCCACCTCGCGCTGGTTGATCAGGCACTTCTTGGACTCGTGCACGAACTCGATCGGGTCCTCGATGGTGAGGATGTGCCCGTACTCGTTGTCGTTGATGTGGTTGACCATCGCCGCGAGCGTGGTCGACTTGCCCGACCCGGTCGGGCCGGTCACCAGCACGATGCCGCGCGGCTGGTCGGCGATGTCGGTGAAGATCTTGGGCGCGTTCAGCTCCTCGAGCGTCAGCACCTTGGTCGGGATGGTCCGCATCACCGCGGCCGCCCCGCGCTGCTGCACGAACGCGTTCACGCGGAAGCGCGCGAGCCCGGGAATCGCGAACGAGAAGTCGCACTCGAGGTTCTCCTCGTAGTGCTTGCGCTGCGCGTCGTTCATGATGTCGTAGATCATCCCGTGCACGTCCTTGTGCTCGAGCGCCGGGAGGTTGATGCGCCGCACGTCGCCGTGCACCCGGATCATCGGCGGCAGGCCGGCGGACAGGTGCAGGTCGGAGGCCTTGTTCTTGACGACGAAGGCGAGCAGCTCGGAGATGTCCATATAATCCTCTAGCGCTTCTGCAGGGTACGCCGCCAACCCATTGGCGCACAGGGGAAATCCGGCGCATTATGGACACAATCGAAAAACGCCTGCAAGCCGTAAAGTCGCGCATCGAGCGCGCCGCGCAGGCGGCCGGACGCGACCCCCGTGACATAGTTCTCGTCGCGGTCAGCAAGACGTTCCCGCCCGCCGCGGTGCGCGCCGCGCACGCCGCCGGACAGCGCGATTTCGGCGAGAACCACGCGCAGGAGGCGGCGGCGAAGTTCGACGCGCTCGCCGATCTCGCGCTCGCCTGGCACTTCATCGGACCGCTCCAGAGCAACAAGACGCGCCTGGTCGCCGAGCGCTGCGCGTGGGTGCACTCGATCGACCGGCTGAAGATCGCCGAGCGCTTGTCGGCGCAGCGGCCGGCGGCGCTGCCGCCGCTGCAGGCGTGCGTGCAGGTGAACGTGAGCGGCGAGGCCTCCAAGAGCGGCGTGCCGCCGGACGAGGCGGCGGGGCTCGCGCGCGCGGTCGCCGCCCTGCCGCGGCTGCGCCTGCGCGGCCTGATGGCCATTCCCGAGCCGACCGACGACGTCGCGCTCCAGCGCCGGCGCTTCGAGAGCCTGCGCGCGCTGAAGGAGCGGCTCGTCGCCGCGGGCCTCCCGCTCGACACCCTGTCGATGGGCATGTCCGACGACCTGGAGGCGGCGGTCGCCGCCGGCGCGACGATGGTGCGGGTCGGCAGCGCCATCTTCGGCGCGCGGCCGCGCGCGGCGCGCGCCGCCGGCTGAGCGCGGAGCGGGACGCCCTTTATCCGCGATAATCGCGCGATGCAGATCACCTTCGTCGGCGGCGGCAACATGGCCACGGCCCTGATCGGCGGCCTGGTGGCGAAGGGGTTCGCGCCGGCGGCGATCAAGGTGGTGGAGGTCCTCGCCGAGGCGCGCGCGCGGCTCGGGCAGGCCTTCGGCGTGGCGTGCTTCGAGCACGCGGACGCCGCCGCGCCGTTCGGCGACGTCGTCGTGCTCGCGGTGAAGCCGCAGCAGATGCGCGCGGCGGCGCAGGCGCTCGCGCGCGCGCTGCGCGGCGAGCTCGTGCTGTCGATCGCCGCCGGGATCCGCCTCGCCGACCTCGAGCGCTGGCTCGCCGGCCCCGCCCGGCTCGCGCGCTGCATGCCGAACACGCCGGCGCTGATCGGCGCGGGGATCACCGGGCTCTACGCCCGCCCCGAGGCGGGCGACGAAGGGCGCGCGCAGGCGCAGGCGATCCTGGAGGCGGTCGGCGAGGTGATCTGGGTGGACGACGAGGCGCTGCTCGACCCGGTGACCGCGGTGTCGGCGAGCGGCCCGGCGTACGTCTTCTACTTCATCGAAGCCCTCGAGCGGGCGGCGCGCGAGTTGGGCCTGGATGCCGCCGGCGCGCGCCGCATGGCGATCGGCACCTTCCGCGGCGCGGCGGAGCTCGCGGCGCGCGCGGCCGAGGGGCCTGCCACCCTGCGCGAGCGGGTCACCTCCAAGGGCGGCACCACCGAGCGCGCGCTCGCTGCGCTGCAGGCCGATCGCGTCGACGACGCGATCGTGCGCGCCGTGCGCGCGGCGAGCGAGCGGGCGCGCGAGCTCGGCGACGAGTTCGGACGGGAGTGAGGCGGGCCCGATGCTGGCGCAGATCCTCCAGTTTCTCATCCAGACCGTGTTCGGGCTGCTGATCTACCTCGTGCTGCTGCGCTTCTGGATGCAGGCGCTGCGCGCGCCGTTCCGCAACCCGGTCGGCCAGTTCGTGATCGCGCTCACCGACTGGGCGGTGCTGCCGCTGCGCCGGGTGATCCCGTCGTTCCGCGGGCTCGACCTCGCCACCCTCCTGCTCGCCTGGGTCCTGCAGCTCGCGATGCTCGTGCTGCTCTACGCCGCGGCGGCCGGGGGCATGGTCGGCGCCCCGGGCGTCGCGGTGCTGCTGCTCTCGCTGATCGAGCTGGTGCGGGCGAGCCTGCAGCTGCTGATGTTCGTGGTGATCATCCAGGTCGTGCTGAGCTGGGTGAGCCCCGGGCACCCGCTCGGGTTCGTGTTCGAGAGCCTGACGCGCCCCTTCTACGGCTTCTTCCGCCGCTTCGTCCCGCCGATCGGCAACATCGACCTGTCGCCGCTGTTCGTGCTGGTGATCGCGCAGGTGCTGCTGATCGTGCTCGACGGCGCGCCGCGCGCGCTGCTGCTCGGTGGCTGAGGCCGCCTGGGCGCGGCGCAGCGCGGACGGCTGGACGCTCGCGCTGCACGTGCAGCCGGGCGCGAAGCGCTCGGCGGTGGCGGGGCTCCACGGGGAGCGGCTCAAGATCCGCATCGCGGCGCCCGCGCTCGACGGGCGCGCGAACGACGCGCTGGCGGAGTTCCTGGCCGAGGCCCTCGGCGTCCCCAAGCGCAACGTCCGCGTCGCGACCGGCGCGCGCGCGCGCGACAAGCTCGTCGCGGTCGCCGGGGACTGCGACCCGGCGCGGCTCGCGGCCGCGCGCGAGCGCTAGCGCCAGGCCGCGCGCGGGCCATGTCGAAGCGCGTCGGACTCCTCGTCGGTCTCACCGTGGCGGCCATCGCGGCCGCCATCCTGTGCCCGCCGGTCCCGCAGGGCGAGGCGTACCACCGCTTCGCCGACCAGCGCGCCCTGCTCGGCGTCGCGAACTTCGCCGACGTGGCCTCGAACGCGGGCTTCGTGGTGGCCGCCGTCCTCGGTCTCGCCGCGGTCGCCGCGCCGCGCACCCGCTTCGAGCGCGCGGCTGAGCGCGTGCCGTACGCGTTCTTCTTCTCCGGGCTGCTGCTGACCGCCGCCGGCTCGGCCTACTACCACCTGGCGCCCGACAACGAGCGGCTCTACTGGGACCGCCTGCCGATGACGGTCGCGTTCATGTCGCTGGTCGCGACGCAGATCGTGGAGCGCGTCAGCCTGCGCGCGGGGCTCGCGCTGCTCGCGCCGATGCTGCTCGCGGGCGCCGCCACCGTGCAGTACTGGATCGCGACCGAGCGGGCGGGCGCCGGCAACGTCGTGCCCTACGGCGTGCTGCAGCTCTACGCGGTCGTGGTCGCGGCCGTCATCGCCTGGTCGCACCCGTCGCGCTACACGCGCGCCCGCGACATCTACTGGGTCTTCGCGGCGTACGTCGCGGCAAAGGCGTTCGAAGCGCTCGACGCCCGGATCTTCGACCTCGGCGGGATCGTGGGCGGCCATGCGCTCAAGCACCTCGCCGCCGCCGCGTCGGGGCTCATCGTCTGGAACATGCTGCGCCGGCGCGCGCCGGTCGGCGCGTAGCGGAAGTCGAGCCGGAAGCGGCCTCAGCCGCGCTCGCCGGCCGCCTCGTACCGCACGTCGCCCCGCACCAGGGTGTAGCGCACCACGCCCGCGAGCTCGTAGCCGAGATAGGGCGTGTTCTTCCCCTGGCTGCGCAGCGTCCCTGCGGCGACCCTGAAGTGCGCCGCGGGGTCGAAAACGCACACGTCGCCCGGCGCACCGACCCCGAGGTGCCCGCCGTCGATGCCGAGCACGCGGGCGGGCGAACCGGTGACCGCCGCGAGCGCCGCGGCGAGCGGCAGGTGCGCCTCCTCGCCCCACTTCAGCGCGAGCGGCAGCAGCAGCTCCAGCCCGGTCGCGCCCGGCTCCGACTCGCCGAACGGGGTCTGCTTCGCGTCCTCGTCGACCGGCGTGTGATCGGAGCACACCGCGTCGATCGTGCCGTCCGCGACGCCGGCGCGCAGCGCGTCGCGGTCGCGCCCGCCGCGAAACGGCGGCACGACGCGGGCGTGCGAGTCGAAGTAGCCGATGTCGAGGTCGGAGAGATGCAGGTGATGGACGGCGACGTCGCAGGTCACCGGCAGCCCGGCGCGCTTCGCGGCGCGCACCAGCGCCACGCCGTCGGCGCTGGACAGCCGGCACAGGTGCACGCGCGTCCCGGTGGCGCGCACGAGCTCGAGGATCGTCCCGACGGCGACCGTCTCGGCGATCGCGGGGATGCCCGGCAATCCGAGCCGGGTGGCGAAGGCGCCGTCGTGCGCGACGCCGTTGCGCGCGAGGTGGGCGTCCTCCGGGCGCAGCCAGACGGCGAAGCCGAACGTCGCGGCGTACTGGAGCGCGCGCCACAGCACCTGGGTGTCGGTGATCGGCGCGTTCGCCTGCGAGATCCTGACGC